>Ga0208511_100017_pt1 | contig 182572 bp, 182 predicted proteins | sample LakWasMet39_LOW7_2_FD_183879 | JGI IMG/M metagenome (GOLD analysis project Ga0208511, IMG submission 183879) | Freshwater sediment methanotrophic microbial communities from Lake Washington under simulated oxygen tension - Sediment Metagenome... | ecosystem: Environmental > Aquatic > Freshwater...
GAACCCTTGCGCATAGTCGTGGTGGCCCCAGATCTGGCCGTGAGCGACCCGAATGACGACGATGCCATCGCCCAGGCCGAGCGCTCGCGCAGCCTGCGCATCGGCCTGCTGGAAAGCGGCTTCAACCTGGTGGCCACCCTGCCGGCCGACGTGTTTCTGGCCGATCGCCTGGCGCAACTGCAGCCCGACATGGTGATCGTCGACGCCGAGAGCGACGCGCGCGACGCGCTGGAGCACGTGGTGATGGCCACGCGCGAGGCGCCGCGCCCGATCGTGATGTTCACCAACGACAGCGACACCTCGCATGTGCGCGAGGCGGTGGCCGCGGGCGTGACGGCCTATGTGGTGGCCGGCCTGTCGCCCGAACGCATCCGCCCCATTCTGGACGTGGCGCTGGTGCGCTTCCAGCACGAACAGGCGCTGCACCAGGCGCTGGCCGAGACGCGCAGCGAGCTGGACGAACTCAGCACCGAGCTGAAGGAGCGCAAGCTGATCGACCGTGCCAAGGGCCTGCTGATGCAGCGCCAGGGCCTGAGCGAAGCGGACGCTTACGCCAAGCTGCGCAAGACGGCCATGGACAAGGGCCTGAAACTGGCCGAGGTGGCGCAGCGCATGCTGGACGTGGCCGACCTGCTGTGACTGTTTTGGTGCGCCGCACAAAATCGGTGCGGCTGCAGCGAATCAAGACAAAACAGCATCAACCCCTTGTGAACATTGCGCCATCAGCTACCAAATCCATAGCAATCAAGCGCATTCGAATGCTGGCACGCCCCTTGCATAAGAAGACACAAGACCACTAACGGTCTGCCGGCAGCCCCATCCAACGGCGGATGAGGCGGCCGACAAAGGACAAAGGCGTCCCCACCGGTAGGCACCGTCGTCATGACGTGCCCACCGCGTGAGGACGCCTTTTTTGTTTTCTTCGTCGACTCTAGGAGCTAGTGATGCCTGATCTTCTGAACGCCAAACTCAGCCGCCGCGCCGTGCTGCAGACCGCCGCTGTCGGTGCTGTCGGCATCGACCCCGCCCTGCGCGCCGCCGTCTACGCCGCCGGCTCCGACGGCCCGGAGAAGAAGGAAGTGAAGATCGGCTTCATTCCGCTGACCGACTGCGCCAGCGTGGTGATGGCTTCGGTGCTGGGTTTCGACCAGAAGTACGGCGTGAAGATCATCCCGAGCAAGGAAGCCAGCTGGGCCGGCGTGCGCGACAAGCTGGTCAACGGCGAGCTCGACTTTGCCCACGTGCTGTACGGCCTGATCTACGGCGTGCACCTGGGCATCAGCGGCCCCAAGAAAGACATGGCCGTGCTGATGACGCTCAACAACAACGGCCAGGCCATCACGCTGAGCAAGAAGCTGGCCGACAAGGGCGCCATCAACGGTGCCGGCCTGGCCAAGCTGATGGCCAGCGAGAAGCGCGAATACACCTTCGCCCAGACCTTCCCCACCGGCACGCACGCCATGTGGCTGTACTACTGGCTGGCGGCCAACGGCATCAACCCGATGAAGGATGCCAAGGTCATCACCGTGCCGCCGCCGCAGATGGTGGCCAACATGCGCGTGGGCAACATGGACGGTTTCTGCGTCGGCGAACCGTGGAACCACCGCGCCATCATCGACGGCATCGGCGTCACCGCCACCACCACGCAGGACATCTGGAAAGACCACCCGGAGAAGGTGCTGGGCACCACCGGCGACTTCGTCAAGAAATACCCCAACACCGCGCGTGCGGTGACGGCTGCCATCATCGAAGCCGGCAAGTGGATTGACGCCAGCCTGTCGAACAAGAACAAGATGGCCGAGACGATTGCCGACAAGAGCTACGTCAACACCGGCGTCGACGCCATCAACCAGCGCATCCTGGGCCGCTACCAGGACGGCATGGGCAAGACCTGGGACGACCCCAACTACATGAAGTTCTACAACGACGGTGCGGTGAACTTCCCCTACCTGTCTGACGGCATGTGGTTCCTGACCCAGCACAAGCGCTGGGGCCTGCTCAAGGAGCACCCGGACTACCTGGCCGTGGCCAAGCAGATCAACCAGATCGAGCTCTACAAACAGGCTGCCACGGCCGCCAAGGCGCCGGTGCCGAAGGACGTCATGCGTTCTTCCAAGTTCATGGACGGCGTGGTCTGGGACGGCAAGGACCCGAAGAAATACGCCGACAGCTTCAAAGTCAAGGTCTGAGAGGAATCCATCATGGTCAGTGCCGTGTTTCATACCCCGGTGGAGCGCACCCCGCTTGGCTGCGTCGCGCTCCACCCCTCGAACGCTACAGAAAACGTAGCACCTGGCGCAAATCCCACCAGGGCCAGGGCTGCAAAACCTTCTGAACCCCTGGCGCCTGCCGCCGCGCAGGCCATGGGTTACGACTGGCGCGGCCTGGCCTTGCGTGTGATCCCGCCGGTGCTGGGCCTGGCGCTGCTGATCGGTATCTGGGCGCTGGTGACGCTCAGCAGCGGCAGCGGCATCCCCAGCCCGACCGAGACCTTCAAGCAGGCGCTGGATGTCTTCAGCGACCCGTTCTACCGCAAGGGCCCGAACGACCAGGGCGTGGGCTGGAACGTGCTGATGTCGCTGGAGCGCGTGGCGCTGGGCTTCGGCCTGGCGGCGGTGGTCGGCATCCCGGCGGGTTTCCTGATCGGGCGCTTCGAGTTCCTGAGCCGCATGTTCAACCCGCTCATCAGCCTGCTGCGTCCGGTGTCGCCGCTGGCCTGGCTGCCGATCGGCCTGCTGGTGTTCAAGGGCGCCAACCCGGCCGCCATCTGGACCATCTTCATCTGCTCGATCTGGCCCATGGTCATCAACACCGCGGTCGGCGTGCAGCGTGTGCCGAGCGACTTCATGAACGTGGCACGCGTGCTGAACCTGTCGGAATGGAAGATCTTCACCAAGATCCTGTTCCCCGCCGTGCTGCCCTACATGCTGACCGGTGTGCGGCTGGCAGTGGGCACCGCCTGGCTGGTGATCGTGGCAGCCGAGATGCTGACCGGCGGCGTGGGCATCGGCTTCTGGGTCTGGGACGAGTGGAACAACCTCAACGTCAGGAACATCATCATCGCCATCTTCGTGATCGGCATCGTCGGCCTGGTGCTCGAGTACGCCCTGATCAAACTGGCCAGCGCCTTTACGTTCGAGGAAGTGAAGACTTAACCCACCCCTGAGCCGCGCCCAAGGGCGCGTCACCCCCTCAAGGGGGCGCCACCAGTGGTCCGGCAAAGCTGGTTCCACGGTGGCCCCCGGAAAGAAAAGGAGCACCCCATGAGCGACTCTCTCACCACCAAGTTCATCGAAGTCCAGGACGTCGAGCAGACCTTCCGCACCAAGAAGGGTCTGTTCCCCGCGCTGCGCGACATCAACCTGACGATCGCCAAAGGCGAGTTCGTGGCGCTGATCGGCCACTCGGGCTGCGGCAAGTCCACACTGCTCAACCTGATTGCCGGCCTCACCACCCCCACCGCCGGCACCCTGCTGTGCGGCAACCGCGAGATCGCCGGCCCCGGCCCCGAGCGCGCAGTGGTGTTCCAGAACCATTCGCTGCTGCCCTGGCTGACCTGCTACGAGAACGTCTACCTGGCGGTGGAACGTGTCTTCGCAGCCAAAGAAAGCAAGGCCCAGCTCAAGGTGCGCACCGATGCGGCCCTCGAACTGGTGGGCCTGACCGCCGCCGCGCAGAAACGCCCGGGCGAGATCTCCGGCGGCATGAAACAGCGTGTCGGCATTGCCCGCGCCCTCTCCATGGAGCCGCAGGTGCTGCTGATGGACGAGCCCTTCGGCGCGCTCGACGCGCTGACACGTGCCAAGCTGCAGGACGAACTGCTGGAGATCGTGGCGCGCACCAAAAGCACGGTGGTCATGGTGACGCACGACGTCGATGAAGCCGTGCTGCTGAGCGACAAGATCGTGATGATGACCAACGGCCCGGCCGCCACCATCGGCGAGGTGCTGGCGGTGGACCTGCCGCGCCCTAGATCCCGGGTGCAGTTGGCCGAGGACCCGCGTTACATCAACTGCCGCAAGGCGGTGATCGACTTCCTCTACACGCGCCAGGCGCATGTCGAAAAAGTAGCTTGAGGAGATTGACATGGACATGAGCGTCAACCCCAAAACCAAGATGAAGCTGGTGATGATCGGCAACGGCATGGCCGGCGTGCGCTCGCTCGAAGAGCTGCTGAAGATCGCACCCGACCTGTACGACATCACCGTCTTCGGTGCCGAGCCGCACCCCAACTACAACCGCATCCTGCTGTCGCCGGTGCTGGCCGGCGAGCAGAAGCTGGAGGACATCATCCTCAACGACTGGGCCTGGTACCAGGACAATGGCATCACCCTGCATGCCGGCTGGACCGTGACCGAGGTCGACCGCGTCAAGCGTCTGGTGCACGCGAAAAACGCCGCCGGCGAAACCATCAGTGCCCCTTACGACCGCCTGATCATGGCCACCGGCTCCAACCCCTTCATCCTGCCGATCCCGGGCAAGGAGCTGGCGGGCGTGCTGGCCTATCGCGACATTGCCGACACGCAGGCCATGATCGACGCCGCTGCCAGCTACCGGCATGCGGTGGTGATCGGCGGCGGCCTGCTTGGGCTGGAGGCCGCCAACGGCCTGATGAAACGCGGCATGAGCGTAACCGTGGTGCATGTCTCGCCCTGGCTGATGGAGCGCCAGCTCGACGACGTGGCCGGCAAGCTGCTGCAGCAATCGCTGGAAGAACGCGGCATGAAGTTCCTGATCGGCGCACAAACGCAGGAGCTGGTCGGCGGTGACGACGGTCGCGTCAAGTCGGTCAAGTTCAAGGACGGCAGCGAGGTGCCGGCCGAGCTGGTGGTGATGGCGGTGGGCATCCGCCCCAACACCGCGCTGGCCGAGTCCATGGGCCTGCACGTCAACCGCGGCATCGTGGTGAGCGACACGCTGCAGACCACCACCGACGCGCGCATCTACGCCGTGGGTGAATGCGCCGCGCACCGCGGCATTGCCTATGGCCTGGTGGCGCCGCTGTTCGAGCAGGGCAAGGTGCTGGCCAACCACATGGCGCAGTTCGGCATCGGCCGCTACACCGGCTCGCTGACCTCGACCAAGCTCAAGGTCACCGGCATCGACCTGTTTTCTGCCGGCCAGTTCATGGGCGGTGACGACACCGAAGAGATCGTGATGAGCGACCCGGCCGGCGGTGTCTACAAGAAGCTGGTGCTGAAGGACGACAAGCTCATCGGCGCCTGCCTCTACGGCGATACGGTGGACGGCAGCTGGTACTTCAAGCTGCTGCGCGACGGCCGGCCGGTGGCCGACATCCGCGACAAGCTGATGTTCGGTGAATCGAACATCGGCGACGCCGGCCACGAAGGCCACAGCAAGGCCGCCGCCATGGCCGACACCGATGAAGTGTGCGGCTGCAACGGCGTCACCAAGGGCACCATCTGCAAGGCCATCAAGGAAAAAGGCCTGTTCACGCTGGACGAGGTGCGCAAGCACACCAAGGCCAGCGCCTCCTGCGGCTCCTGCACCGGGCTGGTAGAACAGATCCTGATGTTCACCGCCGGCGGCGACTACTCGGCCACGCCCAAGACCAAGGCCATGTGCGGCTGCACCGAGCACGGCCACCAGGCGGTGCGCGACGCGATCCGTGAGCACAAGCTGCTGACGATCGCCGACGTCTTCAAGTTCATGGAATGGAAGACACCCAATGGCTGTGCCTCGTGCCGGCCGGCCGTGAACTACTACCTGATCTCCAGCTGGCCGAAGGAAGCCAAGGACGACCCGCAAAGCCGTTACATCAACGAGCGCAGCCACGCCAACATCCAGAAGGACGGCACCTACAGCGTGATCCCGCGCATGTGGGGCGGCGAGACCACGGCCGACGAGCTGCGCCGGATTGCCGACGCGGTGGACAAGTATCAGATCCCGACCGTCAAGGTGACGGGCGGCCAGCGCATCGACTTGCTGGGCGTGAAGAAGGAAGACCTGCAGGCGGTGTGGCGCGACATCGGCATGCCCAGCGGGCACGCCTACGCCAAGGCGCTGCGCACGGTGAAGACCTGCGTCGGCAGCGAGTGGTGCCGCATGGGCACGCAGGACAGCACGCAGATGGGCAAGGACCTGGAAATGGCGATGTGGCGCATGTACGCACCGCACAAGGTGAAGTTCGCAGTGAGCGGCTGCCCGCGCAACTGCGCCGAGGCCGGCATCAAGGACGTGGGCATCATCGGCGTCGACTCGGGCTGGGAGATGCATATCGCCGGCAACGGCGGCATCAAGACCGAGGTGGCGCACTTTTTCACCAAGCTCAAGACGGCCGAGGAGGTGCTGGAGTACACCGGCGCCTTCATGCAGCTCTACCGCGAGGAAGGCTGGTACCTGGAGCGCACCGTGCACTACGTGAACCGCGTGGGCCTGGACTACGTGAAAAAGAAGATTCTGGACGACCACGAAGGCCGCAAAGCGCTGTGGGGGCGCCTGCAGTTCGCGCTCGACGGCGAGCCCGATCCGTGGTTTGAATTCGACAAGGCCACGGTGGACACCCGTCAGTTCGAGAAGATTTCAGCATGAAGAGAAACACCCCCGAAGCGGCTGTCGCCGCCCCCCCTCAAGGGGGCAACGCCAGTGGCCCAGCAAAGCCGGTTCCACGGCGTTCCCCGCCTGGAACAGTTCGTGCGTAGCAGTTCGCTCATTGCAGGCGCACAGAAAAGGAGAGAGTGATGAGTGAATGGAAAACCATCTGCCACGTGGAAGACATCCCGGTGCTGGGCTCGCGCCGCGTGGCACGCCCGCAAGGCATGGACGTAGCGGTGTTCCGCAACGACCAGGGCCAGGTCTTCGCCCTGCTCGACCGCTGCCCGCACAAAGGCGGCCCGCTGAGCCAGGGCATCGTGTTCGGCACCCACGTCGCCTGCCCGCTGCACAACTGGACCATCGGCCTCGACACCGGTTGTGCCCGCGCGCCCGACGAAGGCAGCACACCGCGTTTTGCCGTGCAGGTGACCGACGGCCTGGTGCAGCTCGACGCGCAGGAACTCGCCACGCTGGCGATCGACGTCCAGCCCCCGGTGGCAGGGCCGTGCCAAAGAAAGACCGCCTGCGCATGAGCCCTGGCCCCGTCAAGGAGACCAGATCAACCTGCCCCTACTGCGATCTCGCAGCGGGTGCTGCGGATCGCTTTGCGAGCATCGGAAACACCTTCGCAGGGGCTTCGCATGCATAAGGAAACTCGCTCGACCTGCCCCTACTGCGGTCTCGCGGCTGGCGCCACGGTTCGCTTTGCGAGCATCGGAAACACCTCCGTAGGGGCTTCGCATGCATAAGGAAACTCGCTCGACTTGCCCCTACTGCGGTGTAGGCTGTGGTGTCATCATCGAGTCGCAGGGCGCTCAGATCACTGGCGTGCGCGGTGACCCCGCGCACCCGGCCAACTTCGGCCGCCTTTGCTCGAAGGGTTCAACGCTGCACCTGACGGCCAGCCCTGAGATCACGCAGCAGGTACGCCTGCTGCAGCCGATGCAGCGCCTGCAGCGCGACGCAACGCCACAACCCGTGGCCTGGGACGCTGCACTCGACCTGGCCAGCACGCGTTTTGCCAACATCATCCGCGAGCATGGCCCCGACGCAGTTGGCTTTTACGTCAGCGGCCAGTTGCTGACCGAGGACTACTACGTCTTCAACAAGCTGGCCAAGGGCCTGATCGGCACCAACAACATCGACACCAACTCGCGCCTGTGCATGAGCAGCGCGGTGGCGGGCTACAAGCAGACGCTGGGCGCCGACGCACCGCCGGCCTGTTACGACGATGTGAACCACGCCGACTGCCTGTTCATCGTCGGATCGAACGCGGCCTGGGCCCACCCGATCCTGTTTCGCCGCATCGAGGACGCCAAGCGCAACAACCCGAATCTCAAGATCATCGTCGCCGACCCACGCCGCACCGACACCGCCGGCAGCGCCGACCTCTACCTGCCCATCCAGCCCGGCACCGACGTGGCGCTGTTCAACGGCCTGCTCTACATCATGCTGTGGGAAGGCTGGCTCGACAGCGCCTATATGGCCGCCCACACCAGCGGCTTCGAGACCCTCAAGGCCACGCTGCAGGACTACACGCCCTACCTGGTGGCGCAGACCTGCGGCATCGACAAACAGGCGCTGTACGAAGCGGCGCGGCTGTTTGCCACCGGCGGCTGCGGCGACCCGCAACGCCGCGGTGCCACGCTCAGCCTGTACTGCCAGGGCCTCAACCAATCCAGCAGCGGCACGGCCAAGAATGCGGCCCTGATCAACTTGCACCTGGCCACGGGGCAGATCGGCAAGCCCGGCGCCGGCCCCTTTTCGCTCACTGGCCAGCCCAATGCCATGGGCGGGCGCGAGGTCGGCGGCCTGGCCAATCTGCTCAGTGCCCACCGCGATCTGGCCAACCCGCAGCACCGTGCCGAGGTCGCCGCACTGTGGGGCGTGCCCTCGGTGCCGGAAAAACCGGGCAAGACTGCGGTCGAGATGTTCCAGGCCGCGGCCGATGGCGAAATCCGGGCGCTGTGGATTGCCTGCACCAACCCGGCGCAGTCCATGCCGGACCAGGCCACCGTGCGCCGCGCCCTGCAACGCGCCGAGTTCGTGGTGGTGCAGGAAGCCTTTGCCACCCCGGCCACCTGCGACTTCGCCGACCTGCTGCTGCCGGCCACGACCTGGGGTGAAAAGGACGGCACTGTCACCAACAGCGAACGCCGCATCTCGCGCGTGCGCGCGGCCGTGCCGGCGCCGGGCCAGGCGCGCCACGACTGGCAGATCGTGGTGGACTTCGCGCGCCGCCTGCAGGCGCGCGGCATCGGCCCGCGCAACGAGCTCTTTCCTTACGCAACGCCCGAGTCGGTCTGGAACGAACACCGCGAATCGACCCGCGGCCGCGACCTCGATATCACCGGCCTGAGCTACGCGCAGATAGAAAACGCGCCCCAACAATGGCCGTACCCTGAAGGCCAGACCACCGGCCAGGCACGCCTGTACGAAGACGGCGTCTTCCCCACACCCGACGGCCGCGCCCGTTTTGCCAACACCGTCTACAAAGAAGTGGCCGAACCGCGCGAGTCACGCTACCCGTTCTCGCTGACTACCGGCCGCCTGCGCGACCACTGGCACGGCATGAGCCGCACCGGCACCTTGGGCCGGCTGTTCGGCCACGTGGCGGAACCGGCGGTGCAGATGAATGCGCAGGACATGACGCGTCGCGGCTTGGCTGAGGGTGATCTGGTGCACGTCACCAGCAAACGCGGCTCCATCGTGGTGCCGCTGCAGGCCAGCGCGGAAGTGGCGACGGGCCAGGCCTTCATCGCCATGCACTGGGGACCGGAGTACCTGGGCGGCCAAAGCAGCACCGGCCAGCCGCTGGCCGGCGTCAACGCGCTCACCACCTCGGCCTTCTGCCCCGATGCCAAACAACCCGAGCTCAAGCACGCGGCGGTCAAGATCCTCAAGACCGAGCTGCCGTGGACGCTGTTGGCCATGGCCTGGCTGCCGACGGACAGCGCGCTGCGCACGCGCGAAGCGCTGCGCCGCCTGATGCTGCGTTTTCCCTTTGCCAGCTGCGTGCCGTTCGGACGGGAACGCAGCGGCGTGCTGCTGCGCGCTGCCGCGCATGAAGCGCCGCCGGCCGAGCTGCTGGCCGAGGTGGAAGCCTTGCTGGATCTGGACGATGCCAGCGTGCTGCACTACGCCGACCCCAAACGCAGCCAGCGCCGTGCCGTTCGGGTGCACCGCACACCCGAGAAAACCACGGTGGAAGGTTTTCTGCTGGCCGGCGACACGCGTGCCGAAGCCTGGCTCAAGACCCTGCTGCAGGACGAACTGCCAGCCCAGGCTTTTGGCCGTGCGCTGCTGCAAGGCAGTGCCACCGCCCCGGTGGCACTGGCGCCGCGCAGCCGCCAGGTCTGCACCTGCTTCAACGTCAGCGAAAACACGATCCACGCGCAACTGACGCACTGCCGCGGCAACGAAGGCGAGCGCCTGACCCAGCTGCAACAGGCGCTGCGCTGCGGCACCAACTGCGGCTCCTGCGTGCCCGAGCTGCAGCGCCTGGTGCGCACCACTTCACCCGTGAAACAGGCGGCTTGAGTTGGGGGGCACAGATGACTCCCGATGCCGCCCGAACCGTGAATCAGCTTATTACCAAAATTTATAACAACTGATCCAGAATTGCGTCATGAGCATCAGTCACTACATCCGAGACATCGGCCGCGGTAAGGAAGGCGCACGGTCGCTCACGCGCGCGCAGGCGGCTGATCTGTTCGGCCAGGTGCTTGACGGCACGGTGAGCGACCTGGAGATTGGCGCCTTCTGCCTGGCGATGCGCATCAAGGGCGAAACGCCCGAAGAGATGGCCGGCTTTCTCGATGCCACCCACGCGCGCCTGCTGCACGTGCCAGCCCAACAACCGGTGGTGGTGCTGCCGAGCTACAACGGCGCGCGCAAGCTGCCCGGCCTGCTGCCACTGCTGGCGCTGCTGCTGGCACGTGCGGGTCTGCCGGTGCTGGTGCACGGCACGCCGACCGAGACGTCGCGTGTCTACACATCGGAAGTGCTGTTGGCGCTTGATGTTCCTGCGCAGACAGCTATCAAAACAATAGCGCCTGGCGAAGTCCAGTTCGTTCCCACTGCGCTGCTGAGCCCCGGCCTGCAGCGCCTGCTGGAAGTGCGCCGCGTGGTCGGCCTGCGCAACCCGGCGCACAGCCTGGTCAAGCTCATGAACCCGGTGGCCGGCAAAGCGCTGATCGTCAGCAGCTACACGCACCCGGAATACGCGCAGTCGATGGCCGCCACCTTTGCGTTGCTGCAGGCCAACGCACTGCTGCTGCGCGGCACCGAAGGCGAGCCGGTGGCCGATGCGCGCCGCCTGCCGCAGATGGACGGTTTCATCGCCGGCCAGCGCAGCACCTTGCAGGAAACGCAAAGCGGCTCGCTGCTGGCGCTGCCCGGCTTGCCGCAAAGTCCCGATGCCGCCGCCACCGCAACCTACATCCGCGAGGTGCTGGCCGGCCGCAGCGAAGTGCCGGCACCGATTGCGGTGCAGGTGGAACACATCTTGCGTCTGATTCGTCAGATCTAACTCGCCCCTGGAGCCTGTCATGAACCCGCACTCGCACACGACCCTCGGCAGCTGCACCCTGGTGGGCGCGGGCCCGGGCGACCCGGAACTGCTCACGCTCAAGGCGCTGAAGGCAATCCAGCACGCGACCGTGCTGTTCGTCGACGACCTGGTGAACGAGGCCATCGTCGCGCACGCGGCGCCCAGCGCACGCATCGTGCACGTGGGCAAGCGCGGCGGCTGCAAGTCGACACCGCAGTCCTTCATCGAAAAGCTCATGATCACCGCGGTGCGCGAAGGCGAGCGCGTGGTGCGCCTCAAAGGCGGCGACCCTTTCATCTTCGGCCGCGGCGGCGAGGAGGTGGAACACCTGCAGGAGGCCGGCATCCGGGTCGAGGTGATCAACGGCATCACCGCCGGCCTGGCCGCCGTCAGTTCGCTCGGTGTGCCGCTCACCCACCGCGACCACGCGCACGGTGTGCTGTTCCTCACCGGCCACGCCAAGCCGGGCGACAGCAGGCCCGACTGGGCTGCGATTGCCGCCACCGCGCGCACGGCCAAGCTCACGCTGGTGATCTACATGGGTGTCAGCGGTGCGCAGCAGATCGAGCACGGCCTGCTGTCCGGCCTGCCGGGCAGCACACCGGTGGCGCTGATCCAGAACGCCTCGCTCCCCAGCCAGCGCCACGCCGTCACCCCACTGGCCGAACTGCACGCCACACTGGTGCGCGAGGAACTCGGCAGCCCGTGTGTCATCGTCGTCGGGGACGTCTTTGCCGGCATGTTGCAGTTGCAGCAGCAACCGGCCATGCTGGCCGCCTGAGCACCCGCCAGCTGATCGATCGTCCGCAGCCCCTACACTGCGGGCCATGCAGAAATTCGATGTCGTCGTGATCGGCGCCGGCGCGGCCGGCCTGTTTTGTGCGGGGGTGGCAGGCCAGCGCGGTCTCAAGGTGCTGGTGCTGGACCACAGCCCGAAAGTGGCGGAGAAAATCCGCATCTCGGGCGGCGGGCGCTGCAACTTCACCAACCGCGACCTCGACGTGCGCGCGCCGCACAAGCACTTCATCAGCGACAACCCCAACTTCTGCCGCTCCGCCCTGTCGCGCTACACGCCGCAGGACTTCCTCGCCTTGCTGCAGCGCGACGGCATCCCCTTCCACGAGAAACACAAAGGCCAGCTGTTCTGCGACCGCTCGGCGGACGACATCGTCCAGCTGCTGCTGCGCGAGTGCGAGGCCGGGGGTGTGGCGCGCTGGCAGCCCTGCGGCGTCAAAGCCATCCGTTTTTCGGTCGCCAGCCCAGAAGGGCAAAGCGCCGGCGGCTATGAAATCGATAGCGACCAGGGCACGATCCAGTGCCGTGCCGTGGTGGTGGCCACCGGCGGCCTGTCGATTCCGAAGATCGGCGCCACCGATTTCGGCTACCGCGTGGCCAGGCAGTTCGGCCTGAAGCTCATCGAGCCGCGCCCGGCCCTGGTGCCGCTGACCTTCGACGGCGCCACCTGGGCGCCCTACGCCGGGCTGTCGGGCCTGGCCTTGCCGGTGCAGATCGAGACTGGCACGCAATCCAGCCCCCACGCTCCGCCGCTACGCGGGTCGCTGCCCCCCGAGGGGGCGCCTTTTGCCTTGGGGCGGCCCGGCGGCAAAAAGAAAGAACGCATCGCCTTTCTGGAAGACCTGCTGTTCACCCATCGCGGCCTGTCGGGCCCTGGCGTGCTGCAGATCTCCAGCTACTGGAAACCCGGCACGCCGATCCGCCTCAACCTGGCGCCCGAGCAGGACCTGCTGCAGTTCCTGCAGGACGCCAAGGCCCGCTCGCGCAAGCTGATCGCCAACGAACTCGCCACGCAGTTGCCCAGCCGGCTGGCCGACGCCTGGGTGCAGCAGGACGCCGCCTGGCAGCGCCCGGTGAACGAGGCCACTGACAAGGCCTTGGCCGCACTGGCCACCCGTCTGTCGGTCTGGGAACTCACGCCCACCGGCACCGAGGGGTATGCCAAGGCCGAGGTCACGGCCGGCGGCGTTGACACGCGCGAACTCTCCAGCCAGACGATGGAAGCGCAGAAACAGCCCGGCCTGTACTTCATCGGCGAGGTGGTGGACGTGACGGGCTGGCTCGGCGGTTACAACTTCCAGTGGGCCTGGGCGAGCGCCCACGCCTGCGGCGTGGCGCTCGCCCAAGCCCTGCGGGCTGAATGAGGCTCTCCCCCGCGCTCCCCACTGCGTGTGGGTCGCTGGCCCCCATCCGGGGGCAGGCCACGTGACGCGTGGCCGTGGTTGGAAACCGGGCGGCTTGCCGGCGCTGGCCAAACGGCTATAATGTTGGACTTTGCTGGCATAGCCCCGCCGGCCAATACTAGTTACAGGCGGGGCACTTCGCGGTACATGGCGTGCAGGCCCGATCTTCCTGCCCACCCTCTGACCGCACATTTCGGAAATCAAGACGTAATGACGACCATTCGTGTTAAAGAAAACGAGCCGTTTGACGTGGCTCTGCGCCGCTTCAAGCGCACCATTGAAAAACTGGGCCTGCTGACCGACCTCCGTGCACGCGAGTTCTACGAGAAGCCGACCGCCGAGCGCAAGCGCAAGAAGGCTGCCGCTGTGAAGCGCAACTACAAGCGCATCCGCTCGATGCAGCTGCCCAAGAAGCTGTACTGATCCAGTACTGCCTTCCAAGGCCCAAAAAAGCTCGCCTGGGGACGCTCCGGCGGGCTTTTTTACTTTTGACCCACCCATTTCAGGAAGCACCGTCATGTCACTCAAAGACCAGATCACCGAAGATATGAAAACCGCCATGCGCGCCAAGGACAGCGAGCGCCTGGGCACCGTGCGCCTGCTGCTGGCGGCCATGAAACAAAAGGAAGTGGATGAGCGTGTCACGCTCGACGATGCCGGTGTGGTGGCTATCGTCGACAAGCTGATCAAGCAGCGCAAGGACTCGGTCGCCGCCTATCAGCAGGCAGCCCGCCAGGACCTGGCTGACAAGGAAAGCGCCGAGATCAAGGTACTGGAAGCCTACCTGCCGCAGCGCATGAGCGCCGAGGAAGTGGCGACCGAAGTCAAGGCCATCGTGGCCGAACTGGGCGCCAAGGTTCCGGGCGACATGGGCAAGGTCATGGGCGTGGTCAAGACCCGCCTGGCCGGCAAGGCCGAGATGGGCCAGGTGTCGGCCGCGGTGAAGGCGGCGCTGGCCGGCTGATTTTTCCTCACAAGAGGTGTTTCTTCCCCCCTGTCCCGCCGGGGCTGGGGAGGGGAAGAAACCTCTTGCCAAGAGGCGGTCAGCTCCCCGCCACCTTCATCTTGCTCAGCAGGATCGAGCCTACGGTCTTGGCACCGTAGTTGTAGGCGTCGGCGCCCACGGCCTGGATGCCTTTGAGCATGTCTCTCATGTTGCCGGCAATGGTGATCTCATGCACCGGGTAGGCAATGCGACCCTTCTCGACCCAGAAGCCGCTGGCACCGCGCGAGTAGTCGCCGGTGACGTAGTTGACGCCCTGGCCCATCAGTTCGGTGACGAACAGGCCGGTGCCGAGTTTCTCCAGCATGGCGTCCAGGTTGTCGCCAGCCCGGGTCAGGCGCGAGGTCAGGGTCAGGTTGTGCGAACCGCCGGCGTTGCCGGTGGTTTTCATGCCGAGCTTGCGTGCCGAGTAACTGCTCAGGAAATAACCCTGCACCCGGCCGGCCTCCACCACCGAGCGCGCCTTGACGCGTACGCCCTCCTCGTCGAACGGCGAACTGCCCTTGCCGCGCAGCACAAACGGGTCTTCCAGGATGTCGATGTGCTTCGGCAGCACCGGCCTGCCCAGCGAGTCGAGCAGGAAGGAGCTCTTGCGGTACAGCGCACCACCGCTCAGGGCCTGCACCAGCGCGCCCAGCAGGCCGGCGGCCAGCGGCGACTCGAACAGCACCGGCACTTCGCGTGTGCTGATCTTGCGCGCCTTCAGGCGGCTCAGAGCACGCTCGGCGGCGTAACGGCCAATCGCCTGCGGCGAGGCCAGGTCGCCGGGGTGGCGCTGCGAGCTGTACCAGTAGTCACGCTGCATGTCGTCGCCCTTGCCCGCGATGGGCGAGACCGAGACCGAATGGCGCGAGCTGGCATAACCACCGCGAAAACCGTGCGTGTGGGCACTGAAGAAATGCGATTGCTGGGCCGACACCGCCGCGCCCTCGCTGTTGGTGATGCGGCGGTCGGTCTTGAGGGCCGCCTCTTCGGTCACACGGGCCAGTTCGGCCGCCTGCGCGCTGTTGATGGCCCAGGGGTGGAACAGGTCCAAGTTCTTGCTGGCGGCAGAAGGCGACACGATGTCCTGCTCGTCCGGCAGGCCGGCCACCGGGTCTTCGGCGGTGAAGCGGGCGATGTCGTAGGCGGCCTGCACGGTCTGCTCGATGGCGGCGCGCGAAAAGTCCGACGTGCTGGCATTGCCGCGGCGGTTGCCGACGTAAACCGTGACGCCGAGTGACTTGTCGCGGTTGCGCTCCACGTTTTCCAGTTCGCCCTTGCGAACCGAGACACTCAGGCCGCAGCCCTCGGAGGCCTCGGCGCCAGCATCGGTGGCGCCCAGTTTTTTGGCATGCGCCAGGGCGGTATCCACCAGGTCTTCAAAGAAGGCGCGGCTGTAGCTGAAGCCGCTTTCTGCGCGAGGGTCGGGTTTATTCATAGCGGGAGCTATGATACTTGGCCGTGCGCACCTCGACCGCGCCCCACCGGATTCCCCCAGACATGTCACGCAAACCGAAAAAAGGCTATTACGTCAAAGGCCAGTTCGTCGCCGAAGGCAGCGAACTCGACCTGGAGCTCAAACGCGAGCTCAAGGGCGATACCGAAATCAGCCGGACCGACCTCAAACGCGAAAGCACCGAGTTGCAAAAGCTTGGTGAAGAGCTGCTGACGCTGCGCGCCGACCTCCTGGCCAAGCTGGAGCTATCAGACAAGATGATGGACGCACTGGCTGAGGCCAAGCGCATCACCAACTTCGAGGGCAAACGCCGGCAAATGCAGTTCGTTGGCAAGCTGATGCGCCTGCTGGAGCCGGAGGTGATTAACGCTGCCCGTGCCGCACTGGCCGAGCAGCACGCCCCCTCCGCCCGCGAAACCCAGCTGCTGCACAGCGCCGAGTTGTGGCGCGACCGCCTGATAGCCGACGACGACGCGGTGGCGCAATGGGTCAGCACTTTCCCGCAGACCGACACCCAGCAGCTGCGCGCCCTGGTACGCCAGGCACGCAAGGACGCCAAGCCGGCCGACAATACCGCCGTCTCGCAGGGCCTGGCACCGCGCCAGGGCCGCGCCTACCGCGAGGTATTCCAGCTGGTGCGCGAACAGCTTTCGAACACAGACACTTCGGACAACGACCATGAGTGATTCATCCTGCGATCCCGTCAAGATCGGCATCGTTTCCATCAGTGACCGCGCTTCCAGCGGCACCTACGAAGACAAGGGCCTGCCCGCCTTGAAAGACTGGCTGAGCCGCGCGCTGAAAAACCCGATCACCTTCGAGCCGCGCCTGATCCCGGATGAGCAGGCCACCATCAGCGCCACGCTGATCGAACTGGTTGATGCCGGCTGCGCCCTGGTGCTGACCACCGGCGGCACCGGCCCGGCGCAACGCGACGTGACGCCGGAGGCCACGCTGGCTGTGGCGCACAAGGAAATGCCAGGTTTTGGCGAGCAGATGCGCCAGATCAGCCTGAAGTTCGTGCCAACCGCCATCCTGTCGCGCCAGGTGGCGGTGATCCGGCATAAGAGTCTGATCATCAACCTGCCGGGGCAGCCGAAGTCGATTGCCGAAACGCTGGAAGGCCTGAAGGACGCCAACGGCAAGTCCGTCATGGACGGCATCTTTGCCGCCGTGCCCTACTGCATGGACCTGATCGGCGGCCCCTACCTGGAAACCAACGACGACGTCTGCAAGGCCTTCCGGCCGAAGGCGGCGATCCGGAGTCCGAAGCCGGCCTGAGCCGCAACCCGCTCGCTAGCGGGCCTGCTTCGGCCCCAGGTGCACGGCCTGCGCGACGAGATGCGCCTGAAACACCTGCGCAATCGGTGACAGGCGCTTGCCGTTGGGGTGCACGATGTGCCACTGCGACTGGATGGGAAAGCCCCGCACATCCAGGATCGCCACCCCCTGCGAGGCGGGCCGCTCCGCCAGGGCGTGCACGGAAATGACGGCAACCCCCAGGCCGCCTGCCACCGCTTCGCGCACGGCTTCATTGCTGCCCAGCTCCATCAGGCGCTGCGGCTTGAAACGCTGCTTGCGAAAGTGGTCGTCAATCGCCAGCCGTGTTCCCGATCCCTGCTCACGCAGGATGAATCGCACCTCCCGCAGCGAGGGCAGCGTCACGCCACGCTGGCCGGCCAGCGGGCTTGAGGCACTGCCGATGAGCACCAGCGGGTTGGGCAGGAAAACGCGGTCCTCGAGGTCGATGTCGGCCGGCGGGCGGGACATGATGTACAGATCGTCCAGGTTCTCGCGCAGCCGCGCCACCACACCGTCGCGGTTGAGCACCTCGAGCGAAATGTCAATTTCCGGATGCTTGCTGCAGAACTTGCCGAGCAGGCGCGGGATGAAGTATTTCGCCGTGCTCACCACCGCCACCTTGAGCCGACCACGGGTCAAGCCCTTGAGCCCGTCGATCTTCTGGCCGAAGGCATCCCACTCGGCCGCCATCGCCCGGGCGGTCTGCGCCAGCTCCAGCCCCGCCTGCGTCAGATGGACACGCCGCGCCACGACCTCGTAGAGCGGCACGCCGACGGACTCGCTGATTTCGCGCAACTGCATCGACGCAGTCGGTTGGGTGACGTGCATCGCGCGCGCCGCGGCGCTGACGCTGCCTGTCTCGGCCAAGGCGAGGAACAGGCGCAGCTGGCGAAATGTGACATTCATAGATAAAACTCTATATCAGTGTGCTTGATTATCGATTTTACTTTGCACGCCGGTTTTTCTACGATCACCCTGTCTGGAGAACCCAATGCAAAACCTGCTCGACCCCGCCATCCTCTTCTTCGTCTTCGGCATACTGGCCGGCACCCTCAAATCCAACCTCGAAATCCCGCAGCCGATCGCGCGTTTCCTCTCCCTGTACCTGCTGATGGCCCTGGGCCTCAAGGGCGGTTTCGCGCTGTCCCATTCCGGCTTCACCAGCGAGGTGGCAACCAGCCTGGGCTGTGCGGTCGCGCTGGCCGTGGCCGTCCCCCTACTGAGTTACCAGGTGCTCAAGCATGCCGTCGCCCCCTATGACGCGGCGGCGATTGCAGCCACCTACGGTTCCGTCAGCGCCGTGACCTTTGTCACCGCCACCCAGTTTCTGGAGAACCAGCAGATCGGATTCGGTGGCCACATGGCCGCCGCCATGGCCTTGATGGAATCCCCGGCCATCATCTTCGGGGTGGTGCTGGCCAATGCACTGCGGCAACGCGAACAGCCGGCGCTGGTCTGCGCCGGTGCCGGCGTCGCGGCCTTGCCGCCTGCGAAGACCGCCAGCCTGGGAGCCATCCTGCGTGAATCGTTCACCGACGGTGCCCAGCTGCTCCTGCTCGGCGCCATGCTGGTCGGCATCCTGACTGGCGAAAGCGGCAAGGCCGCGATGCAACCGTTCTCGGGCGACCTGTTCAAGGGCATGCTGGCCTTTTTCCTGCTCGACATGGGCTTGCTGACGGCGCGCAATCTCGGTCAACTGCGCCAGCAGCCGGCCTGGCTGGTCGGCTACGCACTGCTGGCCCCCCTGGTGCATGCCAGCCTCGGCCTGGCCCTGTCCTGGGCGCTGGACGTGCCACTGGGCAACGCCATCCTGTTGATGGTGCTGGCCGCCAGCGCCTCCTACATCGCCGTGCCGGCCGTCCTGCGCCACGCCATTCCGGAGGCCCAGCCCGCGCTGTACTTCGGTCTGTCGCTGGGCGTGACCTTTCCGCTCAATATCCTGTTCGGCATTCCGCTCTACACCCGGATGGCACAATATGTTCTGAGTTGAGCGAGTCGTGCACCCGCCGGGTGGGCAGGACTTGCGCAACGCCCCCCAGCAACCGCCCTGTGCCCGTCACACACCTACTCCTGGCCCTGGCCGTCGTCGCGGTCTGGGGCACCAACTTCGTGGTCATCAAGTTCGGGCTGACCGAACTGCCGCCGCTGTTGCTGGCGACCATGCGCTTCCTGCTCAGCGCCCTGCCCTGGCTGCTGTTCATCCAACGCCCGGCCGTGGCCTGGCGCTACCTGATCAGCTACGGCGTGTTCATCGGCTTCGTGTTCGGGCTGCTGTTCCTGGCCATGCGGGCCGACGTCTCGCCCGGCCTGGCCTCGTTGCTGATGCAATCGCAGGTCTTCTTCACGCTGCTGCTGGTGGCCTGGCTGCAGCATGAACGCATACGCTGGGCGCAGTTGGGTGGCCTGGCGGTGTCGACGTTGGGCTTTGTGCTGATCGCGTGGCAGAGCTTTGATCAAAGCCACCAGGACGTCACCCCCTTGGGCTTGGGCCTGGCACTGGGTGGTGCGCTGTGCTGGGCCGCGGGCAACGTAGTGTCGCGCAGCATCGGCAAGGTGGACATGCTGGGTTTCATGGTCTGGAGCAGCGTGTTCGCTGTGCCACCGTTGCTGGGCCTGAGCCTGTGGTTCGAAGGCCCTGCTGCCATCACCGAAGCCTTGGCGCGCTCCAGCTGGGCCGCCTGGGCGGCGATGCTCTGGCAGGCGCTGGGCAACACGCTGTTCGGCTTCGGCGCCTGGGGCTGGCTGCTGGCGCGCCACCCGGCTGCCACCATCACGCCCATGGCGCTGCTGATCCCCTTCTTCGGCATGGGCGCCTCCGCCCTGCTGCTGGGCGAACCGCTGCAAGCCTGGAAGCTCGTGGCGGCGGCCCTGGTGATGGCCGGGCTGGCCGTCAATGTGCTGCTCGGACAACGCCCGCCCCCAGCCTGACAACACCAACTTCTGATCCAGATCAGGTTCAAGTCCTTGGAAGAGTTAATAATAATCGTTATCATTACGATTATTAATACTTCACACGTCACCACCATGATGACCACGTCCTACCTCCAACGCCTGCTCCTGATCCTCACCGCCACCCTGACCCTGCACGCCGGGGCCGTGGAATACCCCATCGGCACCCCGCACCAGCGTGTCGGGATGGAGATTGCCGCGGTCTACCTGCAGCCCGTCACCATGGAACCCGACGGCATGATGCGCAAGGCCGAGGAGTCGGACATCCACCTCGAAGCCGACATCAAGGCCCTGGCCAACAACCCGAACGGTTTTGAAGAAGGCGCCTGGATTCCCTACCTCGTCGTCAAATACGAAGTCAGCAAGGTGGGCTCCCCACAAAAGATCAGCGGTGACCTGATGCCCATGGTCGCCAATGACGGCCCGCACTATGGCGACAACGTCAAGATCTTCGGCCCCGGCAAGTACCACGTGAAGATCTCCGTGCTGCCGCCGTCGGCAAACGCCCACACCCATTTCGGCCGTCATACCGACCGCCTGACCGGCGTGCGCCCGTGGTTCAAGCCTTTTGATGTCGAGTACGACTTCGTCTACGCCGGCATTGGCAAAAAAGGCGGCTACTGAACATGCGCCGCCCGGCCGTCTCTGCGCAGACCCGAGCGCTGGTCCTGGCGTGCGCCGCGCTGCTGGCCGTGCCGGCCTGGGCGGCGCCGTCTCAGGAAGAACTGCTGCAACTGCTGACCAAGCTGAGCCAGCGGCTCGACCAGCTGGAAAAGCGCAACAGCGAACTCGAAAAACAGTTGCAGGCACAGCCGGCACGTGCTCTCGCGCCCGTGGCGCCATCCCCGGCGCTGGAGCAGCGCGTGCAACAGCTCGAACAGGCGCAGGTGAAGATCGACAAGGGCTTGGAATCGGAGAGCATCAGCGAGAACGAGCCGGAACTGACCTCGCGCCTGAAAGCGGTGGAATACCAGTCGCTCAACACGCTCAAGGCCGCGCGGGTCATCGAGTCGCTCGAAGGCGTGACCGCCGGCATCAGCCTGACCACCGTGGCGCAGCATCCCAACGGCACGGCGGTCAACTCGCCGGCCGGCACCGAGAACGGCCAGCTCAACTACCGGGCCGATGCCTTCGTGACCTTGCCGCTGCCCAAGGTGGGCGACACCGAAAGCCGCATCTTCGCCCAGTTCCGCATGGGGCAAGGCTCGGGGCTAAACGGCATGACGAGTTATTCCAAGCCCAACGCCAGCGCCTTCCGTGTCCTCTCGGCGCAGCCGGACGACTCGGTCGCCGTGCTGGGCCAGGCCTGGTACCAGGCCAGCATTCCGCTGCCCTTCGGCGGTTTCCAGCCGCATTCGCGCGAGAAGCTGGAGATCAACTTCGGCAAGATGGACCCCTTCGTCTTCTTCGACCAGAACGCAGCGGCCAACGACGAGACGCGCCAGTTCCTCAACACCGTGTTCGTGCACAACGCCCTGCTCGATGCCGGCGGCGACATCGGCGTCGACGCCAACGGCTTCTCGCCCGGCTTTCGCGTCTCCTACCTGAACAACCGCAGCAAGAGCGAGGCCTGGCGCCTGTCGCTGGGCGTGTTCGGCGCCGGGCGCGGCGCCAACTACCAGCAGTTCTTCTCCGCACCGCTGGTCCTGGCGCAGGCCGAAACCCAGTTGCGCTGGGACGGCAACCCCGGCAACTACCGCCTCTACTACTGGCAGAACGGCCAGGCCGCGGGTTATGACAGCGTGACGCGCACCCGCAGCGGCTGGGGCCTGTCGATTGACCAGCGCGTGGGCGACGCCACCACGCTCTTCGGCCGCTACAGCCAGCACATCGCCGGTGGCGGCGCGCGCTTCGACCGCGCGCTGACGCTGGGCGGCGAACTGGCCGGCTACGGCTGGGGGCGTGCCGGCGATTCGATCGGCCTGGCCCTGGGCTGGCTGAACACCAGTTCCGGCTTTGCGCGGGACGCCATCACCCTGACGGACTATGGCTTCGCCCCTTCCGTCGGCGAACAGGTCGTCGAGTTCTATTACCGCTTCCGCATCAACAAGCAGTTCGAACTCTCGCCCGACCTCCAGTACATCGGCCAGCCCGGTGCGGCGCCGGGCGCTTCGCCGATCGCCCTGATCGGCCTGCGCGCGCAACTCACCTTCTGACAACACCATGCACCACCCCACCATGAACCCTCGCCGCATCACCTTGCTGACGCTGGCACTGCTGCTGAGCCCCCTGGCCTTGCAGGCCCAGGACATGCCGAGCTTCAACCTCACCATCAAGGCGGGCCGCTTCTACCCCGAGACCGTGGAAGTGCCGGCGAACACCAAATTCCGCCTGCTGATCAAAAACGAGGGGCCGGGCCCCGAAGAGTTCGAAAGCATCGAGCTGCGCAAGGAAAAGGTGCTGGCGCCGGGTGCCTCCAGCTTTCTGATCTTCCAGCCGCTCAAGCCCGGTAGCTACAAGTTCTTCGGCGATTTCCACCCCGACACGGCCCAGGGCCGGTTTGTCGCGAAATGAACGTACGTCATGGGTAACTCACTGTTTGTCGTCTGGCGGGAAAGCATCGAGGCCATGCTGGTCATCGGCATCCTGCACGCCTGGTTGAAACGCAACGGCGGCGCCGGCCCAGGCCTGCGCGCCCTGTGGAGCGGCGTCGTGGCCGGCCTGGGGCTGGCACTGGCACTGGGCTGGGCCATGCTGAGCGTGCAAAGCGAACTCACCGGCGAGGCGCTGGAATGGTTCCAGACCGCCATCCTTTTCGTGGCAGCCGGCCTGATCGTGCAGATGGTGCTGTGGATGCAAAAGCATGGGCGCCAGATGAAACAAAGCCTGGAGCAGGACATCTCCCGCGCCGCGGCATCGTCCGGTGCCTTCGGCATCGCGGCCGTGGCGGCGCTGGCCATCGCACGCGAAGGCGCCGAGACAGTGATCTTCCTCTACGGCATGGGGCTGGAGAGCCCGGACTCCGGACAACTGGCAATGGGCGCCGCACTCGGCCTGCTGCTGGCCCTGGCCACGGCCTGGGCGGTCAACCGCGGGCTGCGCTTTCTCGACTACCGCCGTTTTTTCCGCATCAGCGGCTTCCTGCTGTTGCTGCTGGCCATCGCCCTGCTGGTGGCCGGCACCGAACGCCTGATCGGCATGGGCTGGCTGCCGCCCCTGATCGATCCGCTCTGGGACAGCAGCGTCCTGCTGGACGACACCAGCCGCCTGGGCGCCATGGTCTCGGCCTTCACCGGCTACCGCGCCCGCCCCTCGCTGATGCTGGTGACCCTCTACGCCGCCTACTGGAGCAGCGTCCTGCTGGTGCAGCGCCGCCTGAACCGCCATGCGTGAGGTCCCCATCACCCTCTACCCGGCAGGTAGCGCCAGCCGGCCCCGCCCGGGCTGGCTGGCGCGGGTGGGGCAAGCCATGCAGGCGCACCGCCGCACCATCCTCGCGCTGCAATGGTTCGTCGTCGTGGCCTACCTGGCGCTGCTGGTCATTCCGGCCTTCATGCCGCTGCCGCCCGAGGACGCACACCTCTGGGACAACCTGCGCCTGTCCGCACAGTTCATCTTCTGGGGCATCTGGTGGCCGTTCGTGATGCTGAGCATGATGCTGATGGGCCGCGTCTGGTGCGGCGTGTTCTGCCCGGAAGGCTCACTGACCGAACTCGCCAGCCGCCACGGCCTGGGGCGCCCCATTCCGCGCTGGATCCGCTGGAGCGGCTGGCCCTTCGTGGCCTTCGTCTGCACCACCGTCTATGGCCAGTTGGTCAGCGTGTACGAATACCCGCAAGCCGCGCTGCTGGTGCTGGGCGGCTCGACCGTGGCGGCCGTGGCCGTGGGCCTGGTCTACGGCCGGGGTTCGCGCGTCTGGTGCCGTTACCTGTGCCCGGCCAACGGCGTGTTCTCCTTGCTGGCCAAGATCGCACCCGTGCATTTCCGCGTCGACGAGCAGGCCTGGAAAGCCAGCCCCGAGCGCCGGTCCATGGTGAACTGCGCCCCGCTGATCGACATCCGCCACATGAAAAGCGCCTCGGCCTGCCACGCCTGCGGCCGTTGCAGCGGCTACCGCGATGCCGTGCAGCTGGCGGCCCGCTCGCCGGCGCAGGAAATCCTGACCACCCGCAACCGCGACGTGCGAACCGAAGAGGCGCTCACGCTCCTGTTCGGCGTGCTGGGCATCGCCACCGCGGCCTTCCTCTGGTCGTCCAGCCGCTGGCTGGTGCAGGTGAAGTCCCTGCTCGCCAACTGGCTGGTCGAGCACGACATCCTGTGGCCGCTGAATGACGATGCCCCCTGGTGGCTGCTGACGCACTACCCCGCGGCCAACGACCTGTTCACCTGGCTCGACGGCTTCTGCATCCTGGCCTTCATCCTGGGCGGCGGTGTGGCCGTGGGGCTGATGGTGCTGGCCTGCATCCGGCTGGCCGCGCGCGTGGCCGCCGATCCTGACCTGTCCTGGCAACGCCTGTCGCTGGCGCTGATTCCGCTGGCCGGCATGGGCATCTTTCTCGGCCTGTCCATGCTGACACTGGGCCACCTCAAGGCCGAACGGGTGTCGCTGGAATGGGTGGCGCCGGTGCGCATCGTCCTGCTGGTGCTGGGCAGCGGCTTCTCAGCCTGGCTGGGTGCGCGGCTGCTGCGACCCACAACGCCGCGCCGCCTGACCGCCTTGGCGCTTTACCTGCTCCCGATTGCCCTGATCGACACGATCTGGGTGCTCAACTTCTTCTGAACCGCCGCAGGTCTACTTGCCGACCAGCTGGTTGAGCTTGTCCTTTTCGAACTGCTCTTCGCGCGCCGCGTCACACGGCACGCACTCGGCGGTCGGCTTGCCGGACGAGAGTTTTTCGATTGCCTGCCACAGCAGCGCGATCTGGTGCTCCTGCGACGAGGCGTTGTCGATCAGGCCGCGCAGGGCCTGGGAGAGCGGGTCGTCGTCCTGCGTGATGCCGTAGGCGGTGAACTTCTTCTCCGGCGCCGTCACGTCGGCACTTTCACCCGCCTTGGACGGGATGATGCGCGCCGGAATGCCCACGGCGGTGGCACCGGCGGGCACCGGCTTGATCACCACCGCATTGCTGCCGATCTTGGCGCCATCGCCTACCTCGAAGCCGCCCAGCACCTTGGCACCGGCGCTCACCACCACGTCGCGGCCCAGCGTCGGGTGGCGCTTGGTGCCCTTGTAGAGCGAGGTGCCACCGAGCGTGACGCCGTGGTAGATGGTGCAGCCGTCGCCGACTTCGGCGGTCTCGCCGATCACCACGCCCATGCCGTGGTCGATGAACACGCGCTGGCCGATCTTGGCGCCCGGATGGATCTCGATGCCGGTGAGCCAGCGGCTCAAGTGCGAAATGAAACGCCCCAGCCATTTCAGGCCATGGGTCCAGCACCAGTGGCCCCAGCGATGGAACAGCAGCGCATGCAGACCGGGGTAGCAGGTCAGCACCTCCCAGCCGCTGCGGGCGGCCGGGTCACGGTCGAGAATGCACTGGATGTCGGAGCGGAGGCGGGCAAACATGCTGGCAGTTTACTTCTTGGCCCGCCCGGCCGTCTCCAACATGGCCTTGGCGACACCTCTGAGGATATGGATTTCCTCCTGTGTCAGTTCGGCGCGGTTGAACAGGGCGTTCAGGCGCGGCATCAGCTTCTTGGGGGCTTCGGGGTCCAGGAAGCCGATGGCCACCAGCGCCTGCTCCAGGTGCGTCAGCATACCGGCCACCTGCGGTACGTCGGCCAGCACCGGCGGTGCGGTGGCGGCCTGCACGGCGTAGCCACCCAGGGCCACCCGCCAGTCGTAGGCGATCACCTGCAGCGCCGCCCCCAGGTTGAGCGAGCCGAACTTGGGGTTGGTCGGGATGCTCAAGGCCACATGGCAGCGGTAGACGTCTTCGTTGCGCATGCCGAAGCGTTCGGAACCGAACAGAAAGGCCACGCCCTGCCCCGCCTCGGGATTTGAAGCCTTTTCGGCCTCCAGCCCTTGTGATTCATGCGCCAAACGCTCCTGTTTTAATAGCAGATTGAAGTGCTCACGCGGCGTGCGGGTGGGCGGACCGAAGTCGCGCGGCGTCATGGCAGTGGCGCACAGGTGCGTCATGCCGTCGAGCGCCTCGTCCAGCGTTTCCACAATGCGCGCCTTCTCCAGCACGTCCAGCGCGCCGCTGGCGCGCTGGATGGCTTCCTCACGCCGCAGCACGTTGGCCCAGCGCGGTGCCACCAGCACCAGGTCGTCGAAACCCATCACCTTCATGGCGCGCGCTGCCGCGCCCACATTGCCGGCGTGGCTGGTCTGGATCAGGACGAAACGGGTGCGGAAAGTGGAGGCTTGCATGGGAAACGGGCGGGGCAGGTAAAATCACGCTATTGTCGCCGCCCGCATCGCCGGCCGGCCTCTCCCGCTCTTCCAGCCAGTCGGGGACCCAGCGCCTGCCGCCGTCCCCCCAACGCCTCCACAATTTATGTCGACCAACCTGCACCCCATGCTCAACGTGGCCATCAAGGCCGCCCGCGCCGCCGGCGCCATCATCAACCGCGCCGCCCTTGATGTCGAGGCGGTTCGCGTTTCGCAGAAGCAGGTGAACGACTTTGTGACCGAGGTGGACCACGCGAGCGAAGCCACCATCATCGAAACCCTGCTCACCGCCTACCCGGGCCACGGCATCCTGGGCGAGGAAACCGGCAGCACGCATGGCGCCAAGGATTCGGAATTCGTCTGGATCATCGACCCCCTGGACGGCACCACCAACTTCATCCACGGCTTCCCGGTCTATTGCGTCAGCATCGCGCTGGCGGTCAAGGGCAAGGTCGAGCAGGCCGTCATCTACGATCCCTCGCGCAACGACCTCTTCACCGCCACCAAGGGCCGCGGCGCCTACATGAACGACCGCCGCATCCGCGTCAGCAAGCGCACGCAACTCCAGGAATGCCTGATCTCCACCGGCTTCCCGTTCCGCAAGGGCGACAACTTCCCGGCCTACCTCGCCATGATGAGCGACGTGATGCAACGCACTGCCGGCCTGCGCCGCCCGGGCGCCGCTGCGCTCGACCTGGCTTATGTGGCGGCCGGTTTCACCGACGGCTTTTTCGAAACGGGCCTGCAGCCCTGGGACGTGGCGGCCGGCTCGCTGCTGGTGACCGAGGCCGGTGGCCTGGTCGGCAACTTCACCGGCGAGTCCGACTTCCTGGATCAGAAGGAATGCCTGGCCGGCAACCCGCGCATCTATGGTCAGCTGGTGCCGCTGCTGAACAAGTACAGCAAGTTCGCCAGCGCCGGCGACAAGGCTGCGGCGCGCCAGGCGGCGGCCACCCTGGCCATGCCGGCAGCGCCTGCCGAGGACGACGAGCGCGACCAGACCGCCTTCGAATAAGACCGGCGAAAGACGGCCGCCTCAGGCCGGCAGCACGGCGGTCTCGATCGGACCGGGCCGGCCGAACAGGTAACCCTGGAACACCGTGCAGCCGTTGTCCAGCAAAAACTGGCGCTGGCCTTCAGTCTCCACGCCCTCGGCCACGGCCACCAGGTCCATGCTGTGCGCCAGCGCCAGGATGGTGCGCACGATGGCCGCATCGTTGGGGTCGGTCAGCACGTCGCGCACGAAGCTCTGGTCGATCTTGAGCTGGTCCAGCGGCAGCCGCTTGAGGTAGGACAGCGAGGAGTAGCCGGTGCCGAAATCATCGAGCGCGAAGCGCACGCCGAAGTCACGCAGCGAGCTCATCTTGCGGATGGCGTCCTCCACATCGCTCAGCAGCACGCTTTCGGTCAGCTCCAGCTTCAGGCGGTGCGGGTCGGCGCCCGTGTCGTGCAGCGCCGCCAGCACCTGGGCCACGAAATCGCTGCGCCGGAACTGGCGCGCGCTGACGTTGACCGACAGGGTCAGTGCGCGCGTCGCGGGCTGTGCATCCCAGGCCACCAGCTGGCGGCAGGCGGCCTGCAGCACCCAATGTCCAATCGGCAGAATCAGGCCGGTCTGCTCGGCCAGGTCGATGAAGTCGCCCGGCCTCACCAGGCCGCGCTGCGGATGCTGCCAGCGCACCAGGGCCTCGAAACCGGTGGTGCGGCCCTGCACGTCGACCACCGGCTGGTAATGCAGCAGCAACTCCTGGCGCTGCAGCCCCTGGCGCAGGTCGGCGTCGAGCAGGGTGCGCGCCATCACGGCCGCCTGCATCTCGGGATCGTAGAAACGCAGCGTGTTGCGGCCAGCCGCCTTGGCCTGGTACATGGCCACATCGGCGCGCTTGAGCAACTCGTCGGCGCCCGGGTCGTTGCCTGAAAACAGCGTGATGCCGATGCTGGGTGTGCTGCTGTGCTGCTTGCCGATCAGCTCATAGGGATGGTTGAGCCGCAACAGAATCTTCTCGGCCACGATCTCCGCCTGGTTGGCGGCCTCGTTGCTCGCCTCGCTCAAGCCCTCCAGCATCACCACGAACTCGTCGCCGCCGAAACGCGCCGCGGTGTCGCCGTCGCGGATGCAGCCCACCAGCCGGTCCGCCACCTGTTCCAGCAACTGGTCGCCGACATCGTGACCCAGCGTGTCGTTGAGGTCCTTGAAATTGTCCAGGTCGATGAACAACAGCGCGCCGTGCTGGTGGTTGCGTTCGCTCATGGCCAGCAGGTGGGTCAGGCGGTCCATCAGCAGGCGCCGGTTGGGCAGGCCGGTCAGCGTGTCGTAGAAGGCCAGGCGCTGGGTTTCGTCCTCGGCGTTCTTGCGTGTGCTGATGTCGCGCCCGATGCCGCGGTAGCCCCGAAAACGGCCCTGCTCGTCGAACATCGGCATGCCGCTGATGGCAATCCAGTACGACCTGCCCTCCGCATCCAGCCGCTGCAACTCCAGGTCCTTGAACAGCTGGTGGGACGCCAGGACCTGGCGGTGCGCCGCCCAGTCCTCCGGCGTCATGTTCAGCGCCCCGATCTCCCAGCGGGTCCTGCCGAGGCTGTTCTGCTGCGTGATCTCCGACTTGCCCTTGCGGAAGCCGTCGAAACGGGTGAAGCGGAACTGCTCGTCAATCTCCCAGTACCAGTCGGAAGAGAGGTCGGTCAGGCTGCGAAAGCGGGCCTCGCTCTCCTGCAGGCGCATTTCCGTCAGCTTGCGCTCGGTGATGTCGGTGATGGCGCCATAGGTCATGAGGTTGCCACCACCCTCCATTTGGACCACCGCGTTGCCCAGCAACCAGCGCACACTGCCATCCTCGTGGCAGACGCGGAATTCATGCTGCCAGTTGGCACCATCAAACGCCGCCGCAGTCATGGACGCCTTGAGTGCGGGCAGATCTTCCGGATGCACATTCGTCAACAGGAAGGCGGCCCCCTGGCGGGCTTGTTCCGGCTTGACACTGAATATCTTGAAGACGGCGTCGCTGGCAAACGGAAAACTGGTGCGCCCGTCAGGCCCCCTCTGCATCTGGAACACCATGTTCGGGATGCGGCTGGTGATCTTCTGGATGAAATCCAGCCGCTCCTGCAGCGCCTGCCGCGCTAGGTGCTCTTGGGTCACGTCCAGCACCACCCCGAAATCGGTGCCGCTGCCATCGCGCCGGAACTTCCGGTGCATGCGCGTGCGCAGCCAGAGTACCCGGCCGTCCGGATGACACCAGCGGTATTCGAACACTTCGCCATTCATGCGCTTGCGCGCCTCCAGGAATGCAGGCAGGTCATCCGGGTGGGTGTAGCTGCGCGACTCCTGGATGGTCATGTCCGGGTTGCGGGTCATGTTGGCCAGCTTGAGCAGGCCGTCGGACCAGTGGATAGTCTGGCCGTCCATGCTGGCCGTCCAGTGGCCCACATGCGCCAGCTGTTCGGTGAATTCATAGAGTTCGAGCTGGGCACTGAGCTGCTCGTTGGCCCGCTCCAGCGCCATCTCGCCGGCGCGCAGCGCCTCTTCGGCCATGCGCTCGGCGGTGATGTCCCTCACGTGCATGAGGACCAGCTTCTCACCGAACACATCGATCAGGTTGCCACTGAGCTGCACCAGACAGGGCGATCCGTCCTTGTGGAACTGCGTCGCGTCCAGGTTGCGCACGCTGCCGTGGCGGCTCAGCGGCAGCAAGGCCTGCTGCCGGGTCTGCGCGTCGGGCCAGATGCCGATTTCGACCAGCGTGCGGCCGATCACGTCCTCGCGCGCAAAGCCCACCAGCTGCAACCACTCCCGGTTCACATCGACGACCAGGCCGTCGGAGAAACGCGACAGCACCAGCGCCTCGGGACTTTCGTCGAAGGCGGCAGCAAACAGCCGTTCGGAGCGCAGGCGTTCACTCTCGGCACCGGCCACGCGCCCGGCATCCACTTCATCGGCCGGTCCCAGGCTCTGCAGGCGAAACAGGGCCACGTCCAGCGCAGCGCGCAGACGCCTGACTTCTTCGATATCGGAACTGGATTCCATGAATGCTCAGAGAATGAACCAGGAACTGCGTCCCGGCAAGGAAAGCCCCCTCATGGAATGGATGGTATACGAGGAACGCGGCGCCTCAGGCAACCCGCTCTGCCGACAGCAGCGTGAGCTCCTGCACCGGCACGGGCCGGCCGAACAGGTAGCCCTGGAAGGCCCAGCAGCCGTTGTCCAGCAGGAACTGGTGCTGGCCTTCGGTCTCCACGCCCTCGGCCACGGCCATCAGGTCCATGCTGCGCGCCAGCGCCAGGATGGTGCGCACGATGGCCGCATCGTTGGGATCGGTCAGCACGTCGCGCACGAAGCTCTGGTCGATCTTGAGCTGGTCCAGCGGCAGCCGCTTGAGGTAGGCCAGCGAGGAGTAGCCGGTGCCGAAGTCGTCGAGCGAGAAGCCCACGCCGATGGAGCGCAATTCGCGCATCTTGCACACGGCGTCCTCCAAATCGGTCAGCAGCATGCTTTCGGTCAGCTCCAGCTTGAGACGGTAAGGGTTGGCACCGGTGGTGCGCAACAGGTTGAGCACCTGCTCGGCAAAGTCGCTGTGCCGGAACTGGCGTGCGCTGACGTTCACCGCAATGCTCAGGTCGCGCGTGGATGCCTCGGCCGCCCAGATCACCAGTTGCTGGCACGCTGCCTCCAGCACCCACTGGCCGATCTTGATGATCAGGCCGGTCTTCTCGGCCAGGTCGATGAACTCGCCCGGCAGGATCAGGCCGCGCTGCGGATGCTGCCAGCGCACCAGCGCCTCGACGCCGACCGTGACACCGTTCTCGTCGATCACCGGCTGGTAATGCAGCCGCAATTCCTGGCGCTTCAGGCCCTGGCGCAGGTCGTCCTCCAGGGCGGCACGCTCGGTGGCCGCCGCCTGCATGCCGGGGTCGAAAAAACGCAGCGCATTGCGCCCCGCCGCCTTGGCCTGGTACATGGCCAGGTCGGCACGCTTGAGCAGCTCGTCCACGCTTTGCACCTGATCGTGGAACAGGGCAATGCCGATGCTGGGCGTGCTGTGGTGGAAATGGCCCAGCAGCTCGAAAGGCTGGTTGATGGTGGCCAGGATCTTCTTGGCCGACGCCTCGGCCTGAAAAGCCGCCTCGCCGGCATAGGGACTGAGCTCCTCGAGCATGATGACGAACTCGTCTCCCCCCAGGCGTGCCACGGTGTCAATCTCGCGCACGCAGTCGCGCAGCCGCGCCGCCACCTGGCGCAGCAGCAGGTCACCGACATCATGGCCCTTGGTGTCGTTGAGGTCCTTGAAGTTGTCCAGGTCGATGAAAATCAGCGCACCGCTGCGGCGGCTGCGCGTCACCGTGGCCAGGGCCTTGGTCAACCGGTCGGTCAGCATGCGCCGGTTGGGCAAGCCGGTCAGGGCATCGAAGAAGGCCAGCTGCTCGATGCGCTGCTCCACCTGCTTGCGCTGCGAGATGTTGCGCCCGACACCGCGGTAACCCAGGAACTTGCCCTTGTCGTCGAAGATCGGCGCGCCACTGACCGAAATCCAGACGCTGACGCCATCCGGCCCGACCCGCTCCAGCTCCAGCTCGCGAAACACCTCCCGCGCGCGCAACACATCGCGGTGCGCCTCCCAGGCCGCCTCGTTCATGTTGAGGGCCGGGATATCCCAGCGTGTACGGCCAATGTCATCGAACCGCGCCAGCCCGGTGCTGGCCTCCAGATTGCCGTCGATGCGGGTGAAACGGAATTGTTCGTCGATTTCCCAATACCAGTCGGAGGACAGTTCGGTCAGGCTGCGGAAGCGCTGTTCGCTTTCGCGCAGCCCCTCCTCCACGCGCTTGCGCTCGGTGATGTCCATGTGCGTGCCCACCATGCGCACCGGTATGCCCGCCTCGTCGCGCTCGACCACGCGCCCGCGCGCCAGGATCCAGACCCAATGTCCCTGCTTGTGCCGCAGGCGGTGCTCGGACTCGAAGAACGCGGTCTCGCCACGGATGTGAGCACCCAGGGCATCGCTGGCCGCGGTCAGGTCGTCCGGATGCAGCAACTCCTGCCACATGGTGCCGGACGGTTCGATCTCGTCGGGCGCGTAGCCCAGCATCTGGCTCCAGCGCGCGTTGTAGGTCCGGACATTGGTGGAGAAGTTGCGGTCCCACAGGCCCAGCTCGGCGCCGCCGAGTGCCATCTCCAGCCGCTCGGCGTTGGCACGGCGCTCCTTCTCCTGCTCGGCGGCGGAGCGCTCGCGCGCGCGTCGCTGGCGCTGAAACAGATGCAGGCCCGCCATGGCCATCAGGGCCAGCGTGACATACAGCGACAGCGACAACCACATGCGCTGGAACCAGGACCGATAGACCGCCGCCACGTCGCGGCTGACCTGGATCACCAGCGGCTTGTCGACCCGGAAGCGGGCCGGCTGGGTGGTGCGCAAGGCCATCAGGCTGTCCACGGCCGTAGCCGCGCTCTGACCGTGGTAGAAGTTGCTGATCACGCCGCTCTGCTGATGCCGCATGAACAGGGAATCCTCCCGGTTCAGCTCGCCCCCCTCCGCCAGTGCGCTCCGGCCGACCTGCAGGAACAACTGGCCACTCTGGGTCACCAGCGCCGTGCGCATGTCACTGGCGTACAGCACCGAGCGCATCACCACGCCGAAGAAGTCCGAATCGAGCTTGGCATACACCATGCCGCCAAAACGGCCGTCCGCCCGCGGCACCACCCGTCCGACCAGGATGCCGGTCACGCCGCGAGCACCCACAAAGGGCTCGGAAATGTAGAGCAGCGCCGGATCGGGCGATGCCAGCGGGGTTTTGAGGAATTCGCGGTCGCGGCGGTCAGCGCCGGCCAGCGTGTCCTGACTGCTGGTCAGGATCACGCCGTCCTGGTCCACGATGTTGATGAAACGCACACCGGGAATGGCCTCGGTCAGGGCCCTGAGCCGGCTGGACGTGCGCATCTGGAAGGCGTGCCCCTTCCATTGGGGCAACTCGTCGCGCACCCCCTGCAAGGCGCTGCTCACCCCGCCGAGCAGTTGCTCCAGGTATTCGTCGATCACCCGGGCCTGCACCTGCAGACGGTCGCGTTCGTTATCGCCGGTGAGCCGGGCGTCGTTCCAGAGGACCAGACTCGGCACCAGGGCGCCCAGAACAAGAGCCAAGCCCAACGCCAGCCACTCGCGGTGCCTGCGTTGTTTCTTGGATGATGTTGTAAGTTCCTTGTTCATTCCCGGCAGCGCGCATCCTACCCCATGGACACGCACCGCCGGATGAGTTGCCCCCCGGAGTTGTCCCGATGCCACAGGAACGAACTGATAAAGTCAGTGCCCTGTCAGCAATCGCACATCACAGGCCCCTCCTTTGGAAACCCCCACCCCCATGATGCAGCAGTACCTGGCCATCAAGGCCGGGTACCCCCACACGCTGGTGTTCTACCGCATGGGCGACTTCTACGAGCTGTTCTACGAGGACGCCGAAAAGGCGGCCCGCCTGCTCGACATCACCCTCACCCAGCGCGGCCAGTCAGCCGGCAAGCCGGTGATCATGGCCGGTGTGCCCTTTCACGCGGTCGAAACCTACCTGGCCCGCCTCATCAAGCTCGGCGAATCGGTCGCCATCTGCGAGCAGGTGGGTGAAGTCGGCGCCGCCAAAGGCCCGGTGGAACGCAAGGTGGTGCGTGTGGTCACGCCCGGCACCCTGACCGACAGCGCGCTGCTGAGCGACAAGTCCGAATCGCTGCTGCTGGCCGTGCATCAGGGCCCGCGCCACGCCTGCGGCCTAGCCTGGCTCAGCGTGACGCAGGGCGAGGTCAAGCTGGCCGAGTGCAGCCCCGACGAACTCGAGGAATGGGTGGCGCGCATCGCCCCCGGCGAGCTGCTCTACAGCGCCGGCACCACACCGGCCTTCGAGCAGCGGCTGCAGGCGCTGCGCCAGTCGTCCGGCCTGTCCCTGAGCCTGCGTTCCGAGTGGCCGTTCGACAGCGCCCTGGGCCAGCGCAAACTGCTGGAACTGCTGGGCGCTGCCAGCCTGGCCAGCTGGGGGGCGCAGGACTGCCCGCTGGCCCACGCCGCCGCGGCCGCCCTGCTCGACTATGCCGAGCACACCCAGGGCCGGGCGCTCACCCACGTCCACAGCGTGCGCGTGCAGCGCAGCGGCGAGCTGATCGACCTGCCGCAGACCACGCGGCGCAACCTGGAACTGGTCCAGACCCTGCGCGGCGAAGACAGCCCCACCCTGTTCTCGCTGCTCGATACCTGCATGACCGGCATGGGCAGCCGCCTGCTGAAGAACTGGCTGCTGGAGCCGCAGCGCGACCGCGCCCCGGCGCAGGCGCGGCTGGACGCCATCAGCGCTTTACGCACCGGCCCGTGGCAGCGCCTGCGCGAACAGCTCAAGGGCTGCAGCGACGTCGAGCGCATCACCGCGCGCATCGCGCTGCGCCAGGTGCGGCCGCGCGAACTCGTGGCACTGCAGCAGACGCTACAAAAAACAGAGCTGCTGGCGCCCGTTCTGCAAGGGCAGACGGCACTTCTGGCCCAGATATCCGAGCAACTGCGACCACCCCAGGGCTGCGCCGAACTGCTCAAGCGCGCCATCCTGGACGAACCGGCCGCCCTGGTGCGCGACGGCGGCGTCATCAACAACGGCTTCGACGCCGACCTCGACGAGCTGCGTGCCATCCAGACCAACTGCGACGGTTTCCTGCTCGACCTCGAAACCCGCGAACGCGCGCGCACCGGCATCACCAACCTGCGCGTGCAGTTCAACAAGGTGCACGGCTTCTACATCGAGGTCACGCAAGGCCAGATCGACAAGGTGCCGGACGACTACCGCCGTCGCCAGACGCTGAAGAACGCCGAGCGTTTCATCACGCCCGAGCTGAAAGCCTTCGAAGACAAGGCCCTGAGCGCGCAGGAGCGCGCCCTGGCGCGCGAGAAGTGGCTGTACGAGCAGCTGCTCGATGCCTTGCAACCCCATGTGCCGGCCCTCACGCGCACGGCGCGCGCGCTGGCCTCGCTCGACGTGTTGTGCACCCTGGCCGAACGCTCGCTCACGCTCGACTGGTGCGCCCCCGCTTTCGCCCTGGAGCCCTGCATCGACATCAGCCAGGGCCGCCATCCGGTGGTGCAGGCCCGGCTGGCCGAAACGAGCGGGCAGGCAGGCCCCTCCGGTAGCCGCGCCTTCATTGCCAACGACACCCGGCTCGGCGTCAAGCAGCGCATGCAGATCATCACCGGCCCCAACATGGGCGGTAAATCCACCTACATGCGCCAGGTGGCGCTCATCGTGCTGCTGGCCTCGATCGGCTCCTACGTGCCGGCCGCCAGCTGCCGCCTGGGCCCGATCGACGCCATCTACACCCGCATCGGCGCCGCCGACGACCTGGCCAACGCCCAGTCCACCTTCATGCTGGAGATGACGGAAGCGGCGCAGATCCTGCACGCCGCCACGCCCAACTCGCTGGTGCTGATGGACGAGATCGGCCGCGGCACCTCCACCTTCGACGGCCTGGCCCTGGCCAGCGCCATTGCCACGCAACTGCACGACAAGACGCAGGCCTTCACCCTGTTTGCCACGCATTACTTCGAGCTCACCGAGTTCCCGGCGAAACACCACGCCGCCGTCAACGTGCACGTGAGCGCCGCCGAATCCGGCCACGACATCGTCTTCCTGCACGAGATCCAGCCCGGCCCGGCCAGCCGCAGCTACGGCATCCAGGTCGCGCGCCTGGCCGGCATGCCGGCAGCCGTGGTCAACCACGCGCGCCATGCGCTGGAAAATCTGGAGGCCAATGCCTCCGAGACACAGGCCCAGGTCGACCTCTTTGCCGCCCCCCCGGCAGCCGCCGCGAGCGCGCCGAGCGCGGTGGAAAGCCGGCTGGCCGAGATCGACCCTGACGCCTTGAGCCCGCGCGAAGCGCTGGATGCGCTGTACGCTCTCAAGAAACTGGGAAACAAGACATGAATACCCACCTGCCCCCCATCATCTTCTCGCACGGCAACAGCTTCCCCGCCGGCACCTACCGCATGCTGTTCGGTGAGCTGCGCCGGCGCGGCTTCAAGGTCAAGGCCGTGGACAAGTTCGGCCACGAGGAACGCTACCCTGTCACCAACAACTGGCCGCACCTGGTGCAGCAACTGGCCGACTTCGCCAAGGCCGAGACCGACAAGTTCGGCGGCCCCGCCTTCCTGGTCGGCCACTCGCTGGGCGGCCTCCTGAGCCTGATGGCCGCCGCGCGCCACCCGGAACTGGTCTATGGCGTGCTGCTGATCGACTCGCCCATCCTGGGCGGCTGGCGCGCCACCAGCGTGGGCGTGGCCAAGACCACGCAGATCATCGGCGCGGTGTCGCCGGGCGCCATCAGCCGCCAGCGCCGCAACAGCTGGCCCGACATCGACACCGCCTTCGAGCACTTCCGCCACAAGAAGGCCTTCGCCCATTGGGACGCGCAGGTGCTGCGCGACTACGTGGAACACGGCATGCACGACGAAGACGGCAAGCGTGTGCTGAGCTTCCGGCGCGAAGTGGAAACCGCGATCTACAACACCATCCCCGACAACCTGGACAAACTCCTCAAGCGCCACCCGCTCAAATGCCCGGCTGCCTTCCTCGGCGGGCGCCATTCGGTGGAGATGCGCCAGGTCGGCATGGCCATGACCGAGAAGATCACCAAGGGCCGCATCATGATGCTTGACGGTTCACACCTGTTCCCGATGGAGCAACCGGTGGCCACCGCCGCCGCCATCGAGGCGTCGCTGCTGAACCTGCACCGCGTGCGCGAACTGAAGCACAACGGGCACTGAGACCCGCTGGCCATCCCTGTTTTCAAGTCAACCCGTCTGTTCAGTCATGTCAAACCACAACCAACTGGTGAAAGAGCAACTGCAGCACATGCTTTCCGGCACGCTGCTTTTCGTGTGTCTGGCCTCCATCGCCATCGCCCTCGACATGGGGGCAGACAGCATCGTCCTGCTGGGCGGCGTGAGCCGCTTCACCTACCTGGCGATCGAAACGATGGCCCACGCCCTGCTGGTGCTCGATCTGTGTCTCTTCATCCTCTATCTCTACAAATCCAGCATCACCCTGGTGAAGGAAATTTTCAACTGACCGGGATTCCCCGCGGCGCCTTGCCAGCCACAACTTTTCCAGCCCCAAAAAAGGCCGCTGCATGCGGCCTTCTTTTTCTTGCGCGAAGCCAGGGCCTCAGGCGGTCCACTGCACCAACCCGCTCCAGGCCGTGGCCAGCACCACGAGGCCGAACACGATGCGGTACCAGGCAAAACCGTTGAAGTTGTGCGTGGCGATGAAGCGCAGCAGCCAGCGCACGCACAGCCAGGCGCTGACGAAGGAAAACAGCAGACCGACGCCGAACATCGGCAGGTCCGCCATCGACAGCAGCGCGCGCTCCTTGTACAGGCTGTAGGCGCCGGCGCCGATCAGCGTCGGGATGGCGAGGTAGAACGAAAAGTCGGTGGCCGCCTTGCGCGACAGGCCCAGCAGCATGCCGCCGATGATGGTGGCGCCGCTGCGGCTGGTACCCGGCACCATGGCCAGGCACTGCACCAGCCCGACCTTGAGCGCATCCTGCCAGCGCATGGCGTCCACATCGAGGATGCGCGGCGCCGTGGCCGCACGGGCCTGCCGTTTCTCGGCCCACAGGATGATGAAACCACCAAGGATGAAGGTGCTGGCCACCACCACCGGCGTGAACAGGTGCGCCTTGATGAGCTTGCCAAACAGCAGGCCCAGCAGCACCGCCGGCACGAAGGCGATCAGCACATTGAGCGCGAACTGCTGTGCCTGCCGGCTGTTGGGCAGCGCCTCCAGCGTGTCGCGGATCTTCTGCCAGTAGACCAGGATCACCGCCAGGATGGCGCCGGTCTGGATCGCGATGTCGAACACCTTGGCCTTCTCGTCATCGAAACCCAGCAGCGCGCCGGCCAAGATCAGGTGGCCGGTCGATGAGATCGGCAAAAACTCGGTCAGGCCCTCGACCACGCCCATCAGGGCGGCCTTGATCAGCAACGCAATATCCACGGAAACTCCCGGAAAAAGATGGTGGATTATCGCTGTGGGAGACCCGATGCCGGCGACCGCCCGCCATCCCGGCCGAACCGTGTTGACTTTGAGGCCATATCCTGTAAATTGGGGGCGTTCAAGGTCAGGTCCTGCCTGTTGGCAACAGCCACATGGCCGCCGCCTGAATGATCTGCCATGGTGAAGAAATTTCCATCGAATCCATCCAACCCGGAACGAATCTGCTGGGGATGCGATTTGTATTGCCCCGCCAATTCCATGCGCTGCGGCAATGGATCAGATCGGACTCAGCACCCCATTGAACTTTTCGGTGAAGGCTGGGAAGACTGGGGCAAGGACGCGCAGGAAATACCGACAGCGCCGCCCAAAACCGAAGACAGCTGATCCCGGGGCATTGCCGCGAAAACAGATTGATGAAGAACATCCAACGCAGCCTGCCCGGCCTGCTGCTCGGGCTCACCCTCCTGTGGGTCTGGGCCGAGGCCACGGCGCTGGCCGGCGCACAGGGCTTTTTCCCCTGGCGCAACCTGCTGGTGCAGTACACCGGCGTGCTGGCCATGGGCGTGATGAGCGTGGCCATGCTGCTGGCCGTGCGCCCGGCCTGGCTGGAGCACCGGCTGCACGGCCTGGACAAGATGTACCGCCTGCACAAATGGCTCGGCATCTCGGGCCTGGTGCTCGCGGTGCTGCACTGGCTGTGCTCCCAGGCGCCGAAGTGGCTGGTGCAGGCTGGCCTGCTGACGCGGCCGGCACGCGGGCCGCGACCGGCCGAAACGGTGGACCTGTTCCGTTTCTTCCAGAGCCAGCGCGGCCTGGCCGAGGACATCGGCGAAAAGGCTTTCTACGCCGCGGTGGTGCTGATCGCCATCGCCCTGATCCGGCGCTTCCCCTACCGCTACTTCATCAAGACTCACAAGTGGCTGGCCCTTGTCTACCTGGCGCTGGTGGTCCATTCGGTGCCGCTGCTCAACTTCGCCGACTGGCGCCACCCGATGGGCGCCGCGCTGGCGCTGATGATGGCGGCGGGCAGCGTGGCGGCGTTCATCAGCCTGTTCCGCCGCATCGGCATCCAGCGTCGCGTGGTGGGCGAGATCGGCGAACTGGGCTACCTGCCGGGCGTCAAGGTCAACGCGGTCACCATCCAGCTCCTCGGCCCCTGGCCCGGCCACGAGCCCGGCCAGTTTGCCTTCGTCACCTTCGACGAGCGCGAGGGCGCGCACCCCTTCACGCTGACCTCCGCCTGGACCGGCGACGGCCGGGTGCAGTTCCTCATCAAGGCCCTGGGCGACTACACCCGCACGCTGGAGCACACGCTGCAGTCGGGCGACACCGTCACCGTCGAAGGCCCCTACGGCCGCTTCCATTTCGAAGGCGCGTCGCAGCGCCAGATCTGGATCGGTGCCGGCATCGGCGTCACCCCCTTCGTGGCGCGCATGAAGGCACTGGCCGCCCAACCGGATGGCCGCAGCATCGACCTCATCCACCCCACCAGCGCAGTCGACGATCGCGCGCTGGACTTGCTGCGCGCCGATGCTCAGGCTGCCGGCGTACGCCTGCACATCCTGGTGTCGGCACGCGACGGCCGCCTGAACGGTGAACGCCTGCGCACCCTGCTGCCCGACTGGCAGGACGCCGATGTCTGGTTCTGCGGCCCGGCCGCCTTTGGCGATGCGCTGCGGCAGGACTTGATGGCGCACGGCCTGCCGGCCGAGCGCTTCCAGCAGGAACTGTTCGAGATGCGCTGATCGAGCAAGGTGCCGGCCTGGTGCCGGCTTGCGCCGGCCCTTACTCGTAGCGCAGCGCCTGGATCGGCAACAGCTTCGAGGCGCGCCGCGCCGGGTAAAAACCGAAGAAGATACCCACCAGCGCCGAGAAGCCGGCCGCCAGCAGGATGGCACCGATCGACATGCTGACCTGCCAGCCGGCGAAGCGCCCCACCGCCCAGGTCGAGACCGCGCCCAGCAGCACGCCGATGGCACCGCCGATCAGGCTCAGCGTCACCGCTTCGATCAGGAACTGCGCCAGGATGTCCTTGCCGCGTGCGCCCACCGCCATGCGCAGGCCGATTTCGCGTGTGCGCTCGGTCACGCTCACCAGCATGATGTTCATGATGCCGATGCCGCCGATGATCAGGCTGATGCCGGCCACCGCTGCCAGCAGCAGCGTCATGATGCGGCTGGCCTCCTCCTGCGCCTGCAGAATCTCGGTCAGGTTGCGCACCATGAACGGGTCTTCGCCGCCGGCCTGCACCTTGAAACGCTGGCGCAGCAGGTCCTTGATGCCCTCCTCCGCCGCCTTCATGCTCTGGCCTTCGCGGATCTTCACCGAGATCGAGCCCACGCGCTTGAGGCGGCTGGTGGCGTCGCCGCCCCAGATGCGGTTGCGCAGCGTGCTGATGGGAATCATCAGCACATCGTCCTGGTCCTGCCCCATCGAGTTCTGGCCCTTGGGCAGCAACACACCGACGATCTTCATCGGCACACCGCGCACGCGCACCATCTGGTCCACCGGGTCCTGCTCGCCAAACAGCTCGCGCGCCACGGTGGCGCCGATCCAGGCCACCTTGGCCGAGCCCGCCAGCTCGGCTTGGTCGAACAGGCGGCCCGAGGTCAGCCCCCAGTCGCGCGCCTCCAGGTAGTCGTTGGTCACGCCGAAAATGGTGGTACCCCAGTTGCTGTTGCCCGCCACCACCTGGCCGCTGGTGCGCGAGGTCGGCGCCGCCACCTGCACCTCGGGAATCTCTACCGCAATCGCCTGCGCGTCTTCTTCCGTCAGGCGCTGGCGCGTCTGCGCGCCCAGGCGCACACCGGCCTGCGACACGCCGCCGGGCAGCACCAGCATGATGTTGGAGCCCAGGCCCTTCATCTGCGCCTGCACGCGCGCGGTGGCGCCGTTGCCCACCGCAATCATGGTAATCACCGCCGCCACGCCAATGATGATGCCCAGCATGGTCAGGATGCTGCGCAGCGTGTTGGCGGCCAGGGCGCGCCAGGCGCTGCGAACGGCGGCAAGCAGGTTCATGGCTGCACCTCACTCACCCCGCCCGCCAGTTGCCCCACGCCGGCCACACGCGTGTGTTGTTCGGTCTGGCGCCACTCGGCCAGCGGGCCAAGCTGTGTGTCTTCCACGATCTGGCCGTCGCGGAACACCAGCTTGCGCCGCGCCCAGGTTGCGATGTCGGCCTCGTGCGTCACGATCACCACCGTCATGCCCTGGTGGTTCAGTTCGTTGAGCAGCCGCATGATGTCTTCGCTGGTCTTGCTGTCGAGCGCGCCGGTCGGCTCGTCGGCCAGGATCAGTTGCGGGTGGTTCACCAGCGCGCGCGCAATCGCCACGCGCTGCTGCTGCCCGCCCGACAGTTCCGACGGCGTGTGGTTGTAACGCTCGCCCAGCCCCACGCGCTGCAATGCGGCCAGCGAGCGTTCGCGCCGCTGCACCGCATTCACGCCGGCATAGACCATCGGCAGCTCCACGTTCTCCAGCGCGCTGGTGCGCGGCAGCAGGTTGAACTGCTGGAACACGAAACCGATGCGCCGGTTGCGGATCGAAGCCAGCTGGTCCGGCGCCATCGCCTCCACCTCTTCACCGGCCAGCCGGTACTCGCCGCTGGTGGGCAGGTCCAGGCAACCCAGGATGTTCATCAGCGTGGACTTGCCCGAGCCCGACGCCCCCATGATGGCCACGAAGTCGCCCTCCTCGATGTCGAGCGACACACCCTGCAGCGCATGCACCGTCATGCCCCCACCCGCCGCCTGCTGCTTGGCCGTGCCCATGCGGTAGGTCTTGGTCAGCTGACGCGCTTCGATCAAGGCCATGTCGTCTGCTCCACAGCAGCAGCTGCAAACACCTGCGCATGCGAGGACATAAAGCGGGAAACGCCGTGGAACCGGCTTTGCCGGGCCACTGGCGTTGCCCCCTGCAAGGGGGGTGGCGAAGGGACACGCAGTGCCCGCAGCCTGGGGGTGTACAACATCTTTTAGAACATCATGCGCGGGCCAGTGGTGGCCGGGCGCGTGGTGGTCGGGGCGGAACCGGCGCTCACGGTGCCGGTGATCACCGTGGTGCCTTCTTTCAGCTCGGCCGCGTTGGGCGAGTTGGGCAGCACCAGAAGTTCGGTGCTGGTGCCGTCGGTGATGCCCAGGCGCACGTTCAGCGCCTTCGGCCGGCCATCCTCCATCACATAAATGCGGCCACGCGTCACGGTGCGGCCCGCCACCTCCGCCACCAGGGTGGCGTAGCGCGTCTTCTGCTCCGGTGTCAGCAGCTCGGTTATGCGGGCGCGGATGTCGGCCGTGATGCGTTCACGCGCCCGGGTGCGCTCGGCCTCCGGCAGATCACGCAAGGGCAGGAACTTCGGCCGCGCCTCGGCGTAGATGGCATCCACCTTCTCGGTCTGCGCCGCGTCGAGCTGCAGCTCCTTGACCAGCCGGTTGCGAAACTCGGTGGCCGGACCGCCAGCGGCCGGTGCCGCCGGTGCGGTGGCCGCCGGTTTTTCAGCGGCATTTGGGGCAGAAGCCCCCGTATTCGCTGCGCTGGCCGCTACGTTATTGCTAGCATCCGGCGCCGGCTCCACGCCGGTGATGCGCACGCGCAGCGCCGAGTTCGGCACCTTCAGCGCGCTCTCGCGCACATCCGTCACCACCCGCACATTGGCGGTCATGCCGGGCAGCAGGCGTCCGTCGTTGTTGGCGAAAGTCACCACCGCCACATAGGTCACCACATTGGCCACGTTGGTGGCGGCCTTGCGCACCTGGCTGATCTGGCCCTCGAAGGTCTGGCCCGGGAAGGCGTCCACCGTGAAGCTGGCCTTCTGCCCGCCGCGGATGCGGCCGACATCGGCCTCGTCGATGGCGGCCTCCACCTGCATCTCGCGCAGGTTCTGCGCAATGATGAACAGCTCGGGCGACTGCAGGCTGGCGGCCACGGTCTGGCCCTTCTCGATGGCGCGCTTGATCACGATGCCGTCCACCGGCGAGGTGATGCGCGTGCGCGCCAGGTCGATGCGCGCCTGTGCCAGCGCCGCCTCGCGCTGCGCCACCGTGGCCTGCGCGCTCTTCACCTGCGCCTCGGTCACGCCCAGCTGCGCCTCGGCCGCCTTCACGGCCTCCAGGCTGGTGTTGACCAGCGCGTTCGACTGGTCGGCCGTGCTGCGGGCGATGAACTCCTTGCTCACCAGCATCAGGTTGCGCTCGTGCGTGCGGCGCGCCTCGGCCAGGTCGGTCTGCGCGCGCGACACCTGCGCCCGGCTGGCGGCCACGTTGGCCTGCGCCGTCATCACCACGGCACGGGCAGCGTCCACATCGGCCTGGGCCGAGCGCACGCGGTACTCGAAGGTCTCGGGGTCGATCACGGCAATCAGCTGACCGGCCTTCACCTCGGAATTGAAGTCGACCAGGATCTCCTTGATCTGGCCCGACACCTGGGTGCCCACCGTCACCTGCGTCACCGGGCTCACCGCCCCGGTGGCCGCCACCGCCGCCTGCAAGGGGCCGCGCTCGATCTTGCCGGTGCGGTACTGCACGTCGTCGGCGCCGCCACGCTGAAACCACCACACGCCGGCCGCCACCGCCACGGCTGCTGCCGCCACGCCCGCCACGAGATATGTCTTTTTCATGCGGCCATTGTAGGAAGAGCCGCCCTGCCCCCGCGTCAAGTCAGGTATCCGCCATGTAAAGACACGGCAAACCTGGCCGCCATTCACGCCGGCCCATGGCATGTCACGCCGCGCCGGCGGCATTTCGTCGCACGGCGCTGGTTTACCGGGACGGGCCCGCGCACAGTCCGCTCCACGGTTCACCCCTCTGGAGACCCCCCATGCAACTGACACCCGTCATCGCCATCCACCTCAGTGCCGCCCTGGCGGCCACCGTCATCGGCCCCTTCGCCCTGTGGGCGCGCCGCGGCCGCACCCAGCGCCCGCGCCTGCACCGCGCCCTTGGCTACGCCTGGGTCACGCTGATGCTGGCCACCGCCGTCTCGGCCCTGTTCATCCACGGCAACAACCTGCCCCACTTCCACGGCTACGGCCCCATCCACCTGCTGATCCCGGCCGTGTTCGCCGCCCTGTTCGGCGCCTTCTGGTACCTGGCGCGCAAAGACATCGCCGGCCACCGCCGCACCATGCAGATCACCTACATCGCCTCCTGCCTGGTGGCCGGCGGCTTCACCCTGCTGCCCGGGCGTTACCTGGGCCAGCTGCTATGGGGCCAGTGGCTCGGCCTCGTCTAAACCCTCAGGAGAACCCCATGGAAGCAAGCACCTATTCCGACGACGACCTCACCCGCCTGGCCCGCAAGCGCGCCGGCGCCAAACTCGGCTGGTACATCCATGCCGTGGTGTATGTCGGCGTCAACATCCTGCTGGCACTGCTCTCGGCCCGCAGCCAGCACCCGTGGGCCATCTTCCCGGCCCTGGGCTGGGGCCTGGGCCTGCTGATCCACAGCGCCGTGGTCTGGCTGGCCCTGCCGGGCGGCGGCCTGCATGAACGGCTGGTGCAGCAGGAACGCCAGCGCCTGGGCCAGCAGCGCGACCTCTGGTGAAACACCGCTGCCCCACCGTCATGCCGCCCGGGCATACTCCGGGAACCGACACCTCCTGCCCATGCGAGTCCAGATCCCATCCTCACTGCTGCTGCGCGCCGTGCAGGCTGCCGTACTCAACACCCTGATTGCGCTGGGCATCACGGTCTTCGGCCAGGAGAGCTTCGCCACCAACCTGGTCTATTCGCAATGCATCGGCCTGAGCATCCTGGCCCTGATCGACTTCAGCCGCCAGTGGTTCATCCGCGACTGGCCCACCCAGTGGCGCCGCCTGGTGCTGATCGTGCCGCTGGGTGCCAGCGCGGGTTTCCTGCTGGGCACCCTGCTGGCCGATGCGCTGCTGGGCAACACCAGCAGCCAGTACTGGCTCACCCAGCCGCGCAAGGCCATCGGCTTTCTGGTGCTGAGCCTGGTGGCCGGTACCGTGCTGACCTACTACTTCCTGAGCCGCAGCCAGCTCGCCGCCGAACGGCAGAAGCTCGAAATCGCCCGCCGCCAGGCCGACGAAGCGCGCCTGCGCCTGCTCGAATCTCAGCTCGAGCCGCACATGCTGTTCAACACCCTGGCCAACCTGCGCGCGCTCATCGGCACCGACCCGCCGCGCGCCACCGCCATGCTCGACCGCATGATTGCCTACCTGCGCGCCACGCTCAGCGCCTCGCGCCAGGGCACGCACCCGCTGGCGGCCGAGTTCGAGCGCCTGCAGGACTACCTGGAACTGATGGCCGTGCGCATGGGCCCGCGCCTGCACTACACGCTGGACCTGCCGCCCGAACTGGCCGGCTTGCCGGTGCCGGCACTGCTGCTGCAGCCGCTGGTGGAAAACAGCATCACGCACGGGCTGGAGCCTCAGGTGGCGGGCGGCAGCATCACGGTGCAGGCGCGACGCGACGGCACGCAGCTGGTGCTGGAGGTGAGCGACACCGGCATCGGCCCGGGTGCCGCCACCAGCCACGGCACCGGCTTCGGCCTGACCCAGGTGCGCGAGCGCCTGGCCACCGAATACGGCGCGCAGGCTGCTCTTGAATTTGTAGCAGAACCCGCAGGCGGAACCCGGGCTACCATCACATTTCCTTGCAAAACATGAACAGCCACCCCACCGCCCTGATTGCCGAAGACGAACCGCTGCTGGCCCAGGCCCTGCAGGCCGAGCTGGCGCGCGCCTGGCCGGCGCTGCAGGTGCTGGGTGTGGCCGGCAACGGCGAAGCGGCCGTGGCGCAGGCGCTGGCGCAACAACCCGACGTGCTGTTTTTCGACATCCGCATGCCGGCCCAAAGCGGGCTGGAAGCCGCCGCCGCGCTGGCCGATGCCTGGCCACAAAATGGGCCGAATGACGGGCCGCAGGCCAAACCCTTTCCCGCGCTGGTGTTCGTCACCGCCTACGACCAGTACGCGGTGCAGGCCTTCGAAGCGCAGGCGGTGGACTACCTGCTCAAACCCGTGTTGCCCGAGCGCCTGCAGAAAACCGTGGCCAAACTGCAGCTGGCCCTTGCCAAAACGTCGCCCGCCGCTATGAATTTTGAAGCAACGCTGGCACAGCTGCGTCAGCTGCTTGCCGCCCCCACAGCGGCACCGGCCACCCCCGGCGCCCCGCTGCGCCTGATCCAGGCCAGCCAGGGCACGGCCATCCGCATGGTGCCGGTGGACGAGGTGCTGTATTTCGAAGCGGCCGACAAGTACGTGCGTGTGCTCACCGCCGGGCACGAGTACCTGCTGCGCACCCCGCTCAAAGAACTGCTGCCGCAGCTCGACCCGCAGGCCTTCTGGCAGGTGCACCGCGGCACTGTGGTGCGCGCCGCCGCCATCGAGACCGTGACGCGCGACGAAGCGGGCCGGCTCTGGCTGCGCCTGCACGGCCGCAGCGACAAACTGGCCGTGAGCCGGCTCTACGCGCACCTGTTCAAGGCCATGTGAGGCCGACCGGCACCAGCCACCACCGCCCGCCGGTCGGCGCCGGTCTCAAGTTCGCGCACCACCCGCCGTTATCAGTAGTACTGGCTGCAGTTTTGACGAACTGCCCGGTGGCCCACCCCGCGGGGTGATGCCGGTTATCGGTCATGTCTCCTCGGCCAGCTTCGATCAGGGCCTGGCCTTCAGCCCGCAGGTGTCTCTTCCTGCGGGCTTTTTTATGGGGCCGGCTCAGCGACGCCAGCCCTCGCCGCGGCCACCTTCCCAGCGGCCCTCGCGCCCATGCTCGAAGCGCTCTCCCCCGCGCCCGCCATAGGCGTAACCACGGTCCCAGCCGCGGTGGTGGTGGCGCCAGCCGGGCGGCGGGCCGTAGACCACCGGCATCGGCGCATACATCACCGGGCGCGGTGGCGGCATGTACACCACGGGCGGGTGCATCACCACCGGCGGTGCGCTGGCCACGCCCACGTGCACGCCGGGTGAGGCCACGCCGATGGACCAGTAGATGTTGTCGCCGTGGGCCTGGGCAGCGCCGCTGGCGCCCAGCGTCAGCGCGGTGGCGCATGCCAGCACTGCAAGGGTTTTGACGGACGTTTTGGCTTTCATCGCATTTCCTTTGTCGGGGCAAAAACACAGGCCCCGTCCCCGTCAACGCGCTGCGCCCTGCAGCGACGACTGCTCTTTTGTGAAGTACGTCGCCAAAAGTAACAAACCCGGCCACCGCCGGGCTGTGGCTACGGCGGCGGCCTCAACGCGCCAGGTAGCCGCCGTCCACCGGGTAGTAGGAACCGGTGACAAACGACGCACGGTCCGAATTCAGCCAGGCCACCAGCTCGGCCACCTCTTCCGGCCGGCCCAGGCGGCCAATGGGGTGCGCCGCCACCAGCATGGCGTTCACCGCGGCGTTCTCTTCCAGCGCGTCGATCATGGGCGTGTGGATGAAACCCGGCCCCACCGCGTTCACGCGGATGCCTTGCGGGCCGTAGTCCAGCGCGGCGGTCTGGGTCAGCCCCAGCACGCCGTGCTTGGCCGCGGTGTAAGCCGGTGAGCCGGAAAAACCCACCGCCCCCAGGATGGACGCCACGTTGACGATGGCGCCGCCCCCGGTCTTGAGCATGGCAGCGGTCTGGTACTTCATGCCGTAGAACACACCCGACAGGTTGATGTTGATCACCTGCGCCCAGCCATCCAGCGGGTAGTCGGCCAGCGGCGCCTGCGGGCCGCCAATGCCGGCGTTGTTGCAGGCCATGTCGAGCCGGCCATAGTGCGCCACCGCCTTGGCCACCAGCGCCTCGTTGTCCTGCGGTTTGCCCACATCGGCCGCCACAAAAATCGCATCGCCACCCTGCTGGCGCACCAGCGCCACGGTTTCTTCGCCACCGGCCGCGTTCACGTCCGACACCACCACCTTGGCGCCCTCGCGCGCCCACACCAGCGCAATCGCGCGGCCGATGCCCGACGACGCGCCGGTGACCAGGCCCACCTTGTTCTTCAGCATGACACTCTCCTTTGACTGAACACAAACACCTGAACCATCTTAGTATGACCCGCTTGACGGCCGTGTGACATGACAGAAGTTTTCGCCCCGGTCCCGCAGGGCGCCGGCCATGCGCAGGAGTCTGCGCCGGGTCTAAAATCGTCCAATGAGTAACGCCAGCCCCATTGACAACGACAAGGCCCCCGCCAAGGCCAGCAACTTCCTGCGCCAGATCATCGAAAACGACCTGACGCACGGCACCTATTCCGGCCGCCGCTGGGGCGGTTCGCCCGGCGACGCCACGCACCACGAGCAGGGCCAGCCAGACCCGGCCAAGATCCGCACCCGCTTCCCGCCTGAGCCCAACGGCTACCTGCACGTGGGGCACGCCAAGAGCATCTGCCTGAACTTCGGCCTGGCGCGCGACTACGGCGGCGTGTGCCACATGCGCTTCGACGACACCAACCCCGAGAAGGAAGAGCAGGAGTACGTCGATTCGATCCTCGACGCGGTCAAGTGGCTCGGCTTCAGCTGGCAAACCGCGTATGGAGGCCACAACACCGAGCACCTGTTTTACGCCAGCAACTACTTCGACTTCATGTACCGCGCGGCGGAATACCTGATCGAAACCGGCCACGCCTATGTGGACGAGCAGACGCCGGACGAAATGCGTGCCAACCGCGGCGACTTTGTGACGCCCGGCAAAGACAGCCCGTTCCGCACCCGCACCCCGGCGGAGAACCTGGCTCGCTTCCGCGAGATGCGCGACGGCCAACTGGCCGACGGCGCCGCCGTGCTGCGCGCCAAGATCAGCATGGCCAGCCCCAACATCAACCTGCGCGACCCTGCCATCTACCGCATCCGCCGCGCCACCCACCACAACACGGGTGATAAGTGGTGCATCTACCCCATGTACTCCTTTGCGCACCCGATCGAGGACGCGCTGGAGAACATCACCCACAGCATCTGCACGCTGGAGTTCGAAGACCAGCGCCCCTTCTACGACTGGACGGTGGAACGCATCGTGCCTATCCTGCGCGCGCCGCAGTTCAAACAGGCCAAGGCGCTGGTGGAGAAGATCGAAGCCCAGGGTGTGGAAGCGCAGAAGGAATTTGCCCTGCACTGCTTCAACCACGCCGACAAACTGTTTGCCAGCACGGCCGAGCAACAGATGCGTGCCCTGTTCGCCAAGTGGGAGCACGACCGCGACGCCGTGCTCAAAGACCTGGGCGCCTTCTTCGCCCTGCTGAAAAACGAGACCGCGCAGTTCACCCCGCTGCTGCAGCACGCGCTGGACGGCCAACGCCCCAACGTCTTTTTGCTGCCGCACCAGCACGAGTTTGCGCGCCTGAACCTCACCTATGTGATCACCAGCAAACGCAAGCTGGCGCAACTGGTGAACGACAAGCACGTCACCGGCTGGGACGACCCGCGTATGCCCACCATCGTCGGCCTGCGCCGGCGTGGCTTCACGCCCGAGAGCATCCAGAACTTTGCCGAGCGCATTGGCGTCACCAAAGACTACAGCTGGATCGACTACAGCACACTGGAAGGCTGCCTGCGCGAAGACCTGGACGTGCAGGCCCCGCGCGCCATGGCCGTGCTGGACCCGGTGAAGCTCGTCATCACCAACTGGGACGAATTGCACGGCGCCGGCGCGTTGGATGATTGCTCGGCCCCGGTGCACCCGCACCACCCCAACCTGGGCAAACGCGCCTTCAAGTTCGGCCGTGAGTTGTGGATCGAGCGCACCGACTACGAAGAGGTACCGCCCAAGGGCTACCACCGCTTGTATCCGCCGCAGCGCACGGCGGATGGTTCTGTGACTCCCGGCAACAAGGTGCGCCTGAAATACGGCCACGTGATCGAATGCAAGGGTGCCGTGAAAGACGCCAACGGTAACATCACCGAAGTGCACGCGGAATTGATTCCCGACACCAAGAGCGGCACCCCGGGCAGTGACGCCATCAAGGTGAAGGGCGTCATCACCTGGGTGGGCGTGGCCGACGGCGTGGCAGCCGAAGTGCGCCTGTACGACCGCCTGTTCACCGACCCGCAACCCGACGCCGGCGGCAAGGACTTCCTGGCCAGCCTGAACCCGGACAGCCTGAAGACCGTGACGGCCTACGTGGAGCCGGCACTAGCCAGCTGCGCGCCGGACGACAAGTTCCAGTTCGAGCGCCATGGCTACTTTGTGGCGGACCGCAAGGACCACCAAACCGGCAAGCCGGTGTTCAACCGTGTCACCGGGCTGAAGGACAGCTGGGCCAAGTGATGCACAGCACGCGCTTTGGCCTGCCGGTGGTGCTGACGGAGCACGCCCGGCAGCGCATGGCCGAGCGCAATATGAGCGAAGACCTGGTTCTGGAGGTCATCGACACCGGCACCCTCAAAGACGCAGGCAAGGGGCATTACTGGCTCTACAAGCATGTACCCAGCCGCGCGGACAACTTGCTTTGCGTGGCGGCTGTGATCGACAATGCAGTTGTGGTCAAAACTGTCATGCACCACTGGGAGACCCAGCCATGAAAAGCATCTACTTCGAAAACGACGACATTTTGCAAATCCGCGTATCGGACAAGCCCATCGTGCGCGAAGTGTCGCAAGACTGGCATACCAACATCAGTTACGCCGAAGACGGCACCATCGTTGAAATCGTGCTGCTGGATGCCAAAAAAGAAGGTTTGGTACCGCTGGAGTTCCGGAAAGCCGCATGAGTTTCGACATGCAGATCCTGCACGGCAGCGCCAACGTCTTCCGCGACCTCGGCTTTCCCGAAGCCGAAGCGCAAAACCTGCTGCTGCGCGCTGATCTGGTGGTGCACATCCGCAAGGTCATCGAAAAGCTGGGCGTCACCCAAGCCGAAGCCGCCAAACGCGCCGGCATCACCCAGCCGCGCATGAACGATCTGGTCAAGGGCCGCACCCAGAAGTTCACGCTGGACGCCCTGGTGAACGTGGCCGCCAGCCTGGGCTACTCCGTCAAGCTGTCGTTGAAGAAAACGGCATGATTCCGGCCCGAGCGGCATGGCTACTTTGTGGCCAACCGCAAGGACCATGCACAGGGTAAGCCCGTATTCAACCGGGTCACGGGATTGAAGGACAGTTGGGGGAAGTAACAACAAAACCACAAGGGAGACAGAGTGTCAAAAAGTCTAACGGCGCACGAACAACCCATTCAGAAGGTGTTCAGTGACGACTACGTATTTCGAATCCCAGACTATCAAAGACCTTACTCATGGACACCCGAACAGGCCAATGAACTGATTGAAGATCTACTTGGCTTTGTGGACGCAAATCCTGGCCAAGTAGCCGACATGCCGAGTTACTTCCTCGGCAGCATTGTCCTGATAAAGGGCGAAACACCCGATGCCGACGTGGTGGATGGCCAGCAGCGCTTAACAACTCTAACCCTCCTTTTGGCAGCAATTAGGGCCAATGTCACTTCGGCCCTTCGCTCTCAAATAACAAAACGGATTTATGAAGAAGGCGATACTTTTGCGGGAACGGAAGATCGATTTCGACTCACCTTACGTGACCGTGACGCTGAGTTCTTCCAAAAATATATTCAGCGGGATGGCGGCTTTCAAGACCTACTCAATCTTGAAACCGGCTTAGCAGATAGTCGATTGAACCTTCGTGATAACGCAAGAGCTTTTCAGAAGCGCCTCGAGAAATTGACCGAACCTGAGCGAATTCAACTCGCACAATTCGTACTTCAGCGTTGTTTCTTGGTGGTCGTTTCGACGCCCGACCAGAATTCAGCGTATCGAATTTTTGCCGTACTCAACAGTCGCGGACTCGATTTAACTGCAACCGACATTTTGAAAGCCAAAATAATTGGCGACATACCCGAGCCTCAGCGCGACTCCTACACAAAAAAGTGGGAGGATGCCGAGGAAGAGCTTGGTCGGGACGACTTTAACAATCTGTTTGCTCATATCAGGACTGTCTATCGCAAAGTCAAAGCCAAAGAGACGCTGTTAAAGGAATTCGAGGAGCACGTCACTGAGGTCAAAACACCCATCAAGTTCATTGAGAGCGTTCTACTTCCAATGTCTCAAGCTTTCGGCGAAATAAGTGCTGCAGCATATTCCGCACCGAATCACGCGGACAAAGTCAACGAGCACCTTCGCTGGCTCAATCGTCTTGAGTTCAACGACTGGGTTCCACCTACGCTCGCATTCTTCGTTCGACACAGAGAAAATCCGCCCAAGATAATCTCATTTATTCGTGATCTAGAGCGTTTGGCTTATTTCATGCTGGCAACTAGCAAGGGAGTAAACGATCGTATCGAACGCTTCGCAAAAGTCACTGCCGACATTGAAGCAGATCGGCAAATCTTCGATAACGGATCGTCATTGCAACTCTCTCCGCCTGAACAGTTTGCCTTCTATGAACGGCTTGATGGCCCGATCTACGACACACTATCAGCCAAAGCGCGAACACCTATCATCCTGCGACTTGACAGCTTGTTATCTGATGGGGGAGCAACCTACGACTTTGACGTCATTACTGTTGAGCATGTCTTGCCTCAAACGCCAAAATCTGGAAGCAAGTGGCTTGAGTGGTTTCCAGACCAAATCCTACGAACAGAACTGGTTCATCGCCTCGGGAATTTAGCCCTACTTTCTCGACGCAAGAATAGTCAGGCCTCAAACTGGGACTTTGACAGGAAGAAAGAGTCATATTTCCGTCGAGGTGGCATTTCTCCCTTTGTAATGACTACGCAAGTTCTCAATCAAGAGGAATGGTTGCCCAGCGTCATCATTGCCCGTCAAAAGAACTTGGTGTCTATTCTGGACAACCACTGGCGACTTAGGGAGCGAAAACCATTAGACAAATGGCTACTCGAGACTTTGTAAGTAGATCGCAACCAGAATTTTCGTCCAACATGAATGCAGCGAGCTGTTAACCATGAAAGCCACCTGGAACAACACCGTCATCGCCGAGAGTGACGACACCGTGCTGGTGGAAGGCAACCACTACTTCCCCGAGCACACGCTCAAGCGCGAGTACGTGACCTTCAGCAACCACAAGACCACCTGCCCCTGGAAGGGCGAGGCGCATTACTACTCGCTCATGGTCAACGGCGACATGCTGCCCGACGCCGTGTGGTTCTACCCCGAGCCGACCCCCGAGGCCCATCTCATCCAGGGTCGTGTGGCCTTCTGGAAGGGCGTGAAGATCGAGGAGTGATCAGCGATCCGGGCAGCCGAGGCGGGACTGTTCCTCACGCAGCGCTCGCATGCGAATCTGGTCTGGGTTGATCACCTCGGGCGGCTGCCACTTCCAGTTGGCGTAGCGGGCGTCAATGGACTCACGTTCCGCTCTCAGTACCATGCACCGACTCGCAACCTGCACTGCGGGCGCGGGCTGCTGGTGGTAGAGACTCTCAGCCTCCTTGCGCTGCGCATCGGCCAGCTGCACCTGCTGGTCGAAAGACAGGCTGGTGGGTACCGTCGCCGTACGGTCGATCAATGCCCGTTGCGTGTTGCAGTGCGCCGAACTCCAGAACAGCCCACCCGTGTAAGCCTTGCAGAGATAGATCGTGGTTGTGGTGGGCGCCTGCGCTAGAGGCGTTTGCGTTTGTACCTCCGCTGGCCATTGGGCATCCGAGTGGGAATTGAGTTGCCGTACTGGGGCCGGCGCTTCCCGTTGTATCGACGGCGACGGTTCCGGCTGAGTTTGCATTGAGGGCGCAACGACCACCGCCGATCGAACTTCAAGACGCTTCAATCGCGCCATCTCTTTCGGAAAAAAATACGTCGCAGCCTTGACCAGCAGCAACAGCAGCCCGACCCAGACAAGCGCCATGTAGAGCCAATCTTTCAGCGCGCGTTTCTTTGCGGGCGGCGAGAACGGGGAGTCATCACGTCGCTTATCCCAGTAGTAGTCACGATCTTCAATGCCCATTGAGCAACCTCCCTGGTTGTTCGCGTTTGTAGTTGGTATCGATAATAGACCGGATCACCCATTCCACTTGCCATGGCCCGCCGCCCCCACTACCACGTCTACGTCATCGAGCTCTCGCCCGACGTGCTGGACGAGCCCAAGTTCCGCAAGAACAACCCGGACTATGTGGAAGGCAAACCCTGCGTCTACGTGGGCATGACGGGGCTGGACCCGGACGTGCGCTTTGACAAACACAAGGCCGGCATCCAGGCCAACCGCTACGTCACCCAATACGGCCTGCGCCTGCTGCCGGACCTGTACGAAGGCTTCAACCCCATGAACTACCAGGACGCCCAGGAACGCGAGGTGGAAGTGGGCATCGACCTGCGCTCGGCCGGCTTTGGCGTCTGGCAGGCCTGAACACCGCCCCGGCCGCGGCGGTTTGACGCTGCCCGGCCTCGTGGCCAGAATGAGCCCCACAGACAGGGAGCGAACGCCATGGCCACACAAGACCAGGACCCCACCACCATCAACCGCCGGCATTTTCTGGGCATGGCCGAAGCGCTTTGGGCCGCGGTGTCGCTGGGCACCGGCTTCACGGCCACCGCGAGCCACGCCGCTGCAGCGACGTTTGCCGAAGGGCAATGCGGGCCGCGCAGCCTGGAGGGCCGTCGCATCCTGGTGGCGTACGCCAGCAAGTACGGCTCCACCGGCGGTGTGGCCGATGCCATGGGCCAGACGCTGTGCGGCAAGGGCGCGGCGGTGGACGTGCGGCTGATGAAGAACGTGCGCAACCTGGAGACCTACCAGGGCGTGGTGCTCGGTGCCCCGGTGTACATGGGCAAGTGGCTGCCGGAGGCGGCCGACTTCGTGCAACAGCATGTGGAAGCGCTGGGCCGGGTTCCGCTGGCGTGTTTTGTGGTCTGCATGCTGCTGCACGAGCCGACCCCGGACAACATGGCCAAGGCACTCGCCTACCTGGACCCAGTTCTCAAGGCCGCGCCACCGCTCAAGCCGGTGGGCGTGGGCGCTTTTGCCGGCGCGCTGGATTACGGCAAGCTGTCCTGGGCCATGAAGAAGGTCATGCAGTCCAAGGCGCAACCGGAAGGCGACTTCCGCGACTGGAAGGCCATCCACGCCTGGGCAGAGGCGTCAACTCTTGCCAGATAAAATGCTATTGATTTAGTAGCTGCCAGCGCATATTTAGCAAGGGCTACAGCCCGTTTTTATTCATAATCTTCCAGCGTTCCACCCATGCCCGCCCTCACCCTGCACCCCGTGAATGCCGACGTCTACAGCGTGCACACGCCCGACGGCACGCACGTGGGTAACCTCAAACGCATTGGCGCGGTGTGGAAGTTCAAGGCGGTGGGCTATGACGCGGCGGGCAACGTGGTGCCCGGCGGCGGGCCGTTGACGGACGGGCACAACACGGCGTTGGCGGCACCGGATGCGACAGAGCTCAGCACCCGGCTGGGCGGGCGCTGAAAACCGGCGCGGCAAGTACACTAGATAACAGCTTGCGCCCTACGGGGCCCCGCCGCCGTGCAGATCGATCCCACCTCGCTCATCCTCGTCAACGTTGCCAACCTGCTGGTCATGGCCACGGCGCTGCCCTTCATCATGGGCCAGGGTCTGAGCCCGGCGGCCAGCCATGCACGGCTCGCGCTGTTCCTCAATGCCGCTGCCTGGATCTGCCTGCTGACTTCCAGCCTCTGGTACGGGCAGGCGCCGGAACTCATCCTGTCCACCCTGGCCATGGTCCTGATCTGCGCCAGTCAGTGGATGGTCTACCGCGCGCTGGAGAGCTGGCTGGGCCCGCGCCCGCTGCGCGGCCTGCTGCGGCTGCTGGTGTGGATCATGCCGCTGGGTTATGCGCTGAGCTTTTCCAGCTACCCGGTGCGTGTGGGCTGGGCCAACCTGGTGCTGGCGGCGCAGATGCTGATCGTGGCGCGCGCCTGCCTTTACCCCGCCAGCCGCGACTTCGGCCGCCGCTCCTGGCGCTACCCGCTGGCCGGCTGCCTGGTGGTGATGGCGGGCTTTACCGCGGCACGCGGCGTGCTGGGGGCCTGGTTCACCGAGCTGTACCCCTTCTTCCGCGCGCCCACACCGGTGAACATTGCAGCGCTGATTGGCGCCAACATGTCGCTGGTGCTGGGCACGATTGCCATTCTGGCGGCCTGGCGCGAGGAGGCCGAGCGCCAACTGCACAAGCTGGCCAGCACCGACACGCTGACCGGCCTGCTCAACCGTCACGGCTGGACGATGCAGACGCGCCACCCGCTGCGCCAGGCACAGCGCCACGGGCACCCGCTGTCGCTGCTGATGCTGGACCTGGACCACTTCAAGTGCATCAACGACACGCACGGCCACGAGGCCGGCGACGCAGCGCTGAAATTCATCGGCCAGTTGCTGCAGCGCTGCCAGCGCGCGGGTGACGTGAGCGCGCGCGTGGGCGGCGAGGAGTTCTGCGTGCTACTGCCGCACACCGATGCTGCGGCAGCGCAGGCCTTTGACGCCCGCCTGCGCGCCGAGCTGGCCACCAGCGCCGCCGCCGCTGGCCTGCCCTGCACGCTGGATTTCAGCAGCGGCCACGCCCAATACCGCACTGCGGGCGAGACGATCGAGTCGCTGATAGCGCGCGCCGACGCCGCGCTGTACCGCGCCAAGAACAGCGGACGCGGCCGGCTGGTGCTGTACGAAACCACCATCACCTGAGGTGGCCGCCTGCGGCCATCTGCCGCCCCGCGGCCGCCACGTTGTCGACGTTTTCTCTGCGGGGTGTCATGAAAGGGGCGGGTTTGGGCTAAGCTCGCGCCCTCACCCATCAAGCGATACGCAAGGAACACTCCCATGAAAAAACTCAACGTCACCATCAATCTGCAGCTGTCCGTGCCGGACGACTGGGAGCTGGTCGAAACCTCCGAAGGCACGCCGGTGGTGAAGATGCCCAACGGCGTGTTCATGGACCTGGCCATCGAGCCGCTGTTTGCCAGCAACCCCGAGGAAACCTGGAGCAGCACCGAAAGCGATGAAGAGCTGAACGACATCCTGGACATGGTGGAGAGCGAAGAAGTCGTTTACGAGTTCGTCACCCACTGAAAAACCGGCGTCCGCAAGCGCGGGCGCTTGGCCCGCAGCTCAGCGGGTTTTCTCCACCGGGTTGGCGGTCAGCCAGTTGGCCGGGTAGGCGCGCATGAACTCCCGGGCCTTCTCGGGGCGGGCGCTCAGCCAGGCGTCGTAAGCGCCCTCGTTCAGGATGGCCACCATGCGCTTTTCGTTGCCGGGCTGCTGGTAGCGGTGCATCAGGGCGTGGCTATTGGCGTTCACTGTGAGCAGGGTGTAGCTGGTGATGACCTCGCCGTCGGCCCCTTCCCAGCGCTCCCACAAACCCGCCACGCCCATGGGCTTGCCGTCCACCCGGGCGATGCGGGTGGGCACGGCCTTGCCGCTGCGCCAGTCGTCTTCCATGAACGCCATCATCGGCACGATGCAGCGCTGCCCGGCCAGCCAGGCATCGCGGAAGTTGTTGGAGGTGGTGACGATTTCCGAGCGTGCATTGACCAGCTTGGTGGAACGCAGCTTGGCGTCCGACGCCGACTTGACCCAGCGCGGCACCAGGCCAAACTGGCCGGCCATCAGCTCACGCGTTGGCGCAGGCGGCGGTGCGTCCACATCCGCATCAGCCGCTGCGTCGGTTTCGGCCGGGGCCGCCCCCAGGCGGATGAACACCCCCGGCTGGCGCGGCCACACCGCACGCCCCACGGGTGAGGCAGGGGCTTCCACATGGAAGGCGTCGGCATAAAGGGAGGCGGTTAAAACGCTCTCGTAATGGGAACTCATGAGGCGATGCTAGCGCACTGCCGTTCAGGTGCGGCTGATCAGTGCGTCGCGCGCTTGAGCCGGAGCATCACATTGGTCATGGTGGTGCCGTCCGGGCGCGTCACCGGCACATCCTTGACCTCGACATAAGCCAGGCTGCGCACCAGCTCGCTGAGCTTCTTGAAACCGTAGTTGCGCGGGTCGAAGGCCGGCAGGATCTTGCCGATGTGGCTGCCGATGCCGCCGAGAGCAGCCCAGCCATCATCGCGTGCGTTGGCGTCGATGGCGGCCTTCATCAAGTGCTGCAGGTTACCCAGATCGGCGGCGACCTCCTGCTGCGCCTCGGCCGGCTCGTCGCGCAGGATTTCCGTGTAGACGAACTTGTCGCAGGCCGCCACAAAAGGCTCTGGCGTCTTGCGCTCGCCAAAGCCGTACACCGTAAGCCCGGCTTCGCGGATGCGGGTGGCTAGGCGGGTGAAATCGCTGTCGGACGACACCAGGCAGAAGCCGTCGACGCTGCCCGCATGCAGGATGTCCATGGCGTCGATGATGAGCGCCGAGTCGGTGGCGTTCTTGCCGCTGGTGTAGCTGAACTGCTGAATCGGCTGGATGGCCATCTTGTGCAGTTCGTCTTTCCAGCTCCGGAGGTTCTGCGTGGTCCAGTCGCCATACGCACGCTTGATGGTGGCCGTGCCGTAGCGCGACACTTCGGCCAGGAGTTCCTGGATCACCGAGGCCTGGGCGTTGTCGGCGTCGATCAGTACCGCGAGTTTTTCGTTGTTGGCTGCCATGTTCCCTCCTTTTGCGGTGTTGATCGTACCGTTTACCGCTGCCAGACGATAGAAGGCCAGCGCTGAAATTGCTACATGATTGATAGCTGCCAACGCATATCTCATCCCGCATCGAGTTCAGTTTGATGCATGAATTGCGGCCGCTATCATGCCGCCATGACCGAACCCGCCTTCAGCCCCGCCGCCGAGCGCAACAAGCAGCCCATCCTCGACGTGCTGCACCAGCTACTGCCCATGCAGGGCCACGCGCTGGAAATTGCCAGCGGCACCGGCCAGCACGCAGCCTGGTTCGCCGCCCAGCTGCCGCAGTGGACCTGGTTGCCCAGCGATGCGCAGGTTGACCTCTTCCCGTCCATCACGGCCTACGCGGGCGCTGCGCAGCTGCGCAACGTACAACCGCCCCGGCTGCTGGACGTGCTGGCCGAGCGCTGGCTGCCGGATGACGCCACAGGCCAGGCCCCGCGGTTCGAGCTGATCTACTGCGCCAACATGCTGCACATCGCGCCCTGGGCCTGCTGCGCGGCCCTGATGCGCGGCGCCGCACGCCACCTGGCGCCCGGCGGTGTGCTCGTGACCTACGGCCCCTATCTGGAAGACGGCGTGCCCACGTCGGACGGCAACCTGGCCTTCGACCAGAGCCTGCGCGCACAAGACCCGGCCTGGGGCCTCCGCCGTCGCGACGACGTGGAACGTGAAGCCCAGCGCGCCGGTCTGCAGCTCGCCGCGCGCCACGCCATGCCGGCCAACAACCTGCTGCTGGTGTGGACACGGGCAAGCTGAATGCGACACGGGGATAATCTCGCCCCATGTTGACCTCTCTTTTCCCCCTCGGCTGGCAGCACTACCTGCTGGGCGGCCTGCTCATCGGCTGCGGCACGGCGCTGCTGTTCGTTTTCACCGGCCGCATTGGCGGCATGAGCACGGTGTTTTCCAGCACCTGGTCTTATGTGGTCAAAGGGCCGTTTTTCCAGCAGCCGCGCTTCACCGGCTCGCGCGGCTGGCGCCTGGTGTATGCGGCGGGGCTGATCGTGGGCGCGGCGATCTGGTGGCTGGGCTTTACCGATGGCACGCCGCTTGGCACCCGGGTGCCGGCCTGGCAGCTGCTGGTGGGCGGTTTCTTCGTGGGCTACGGCGCGCGGCTGGGCAACGGCTGCACTTCGGGCCACGGCATCTGCGGCATGGGCTCGCTGCAATGGCCTTCGGCGCTGGCGGTGCTGACCTTCATGGCCACCGCCTTCCTCACCGCCAACCTGGCCGCGAGGTGGCTGGCATGAGCATTCAACAAAATTCCCTGCCGCGCGTGCTGGCCACGCTGGCCGCCGGTGCGCTGTTCGGCTTCGGTCTCTCGCTCTCGGGCATGGTGCGGCCGGAGGTGGTGCTGAGTTTTCTGCACCTCTCCGACTTCGGCCTGATGCTGGTGATGGGTGGTGCCATGCTGGTGGTGGTGCTGGCCTACAAACTGGCGCCACGCCTGCTCAACCGCCCGCTGCTGGGCGACTACTTCCACACCCACCCGAGCGAGTGGAACCGCGACACCGCCGTGGGTGCCGCGCTGTTCGGCATCGGCTGGGGCCTGTGCGGCGTCTGCCCCGGCCCGGCCATTGCGGGCCTGGGCACCGGCAACCTCGATCTGTTGTGGGCCCTGGGCGGCATTGCGCTGGGTGCGCTGGTGCAGGGGCTGGTGGCGAGCAAAGGCAAGTAAGGCCCTCGCGCCGGATACAACACGGCCGTTGGCGTGCTGCGTGGGGTGTACGGGCGTGACAGCCCGCTCACGTGCCACTACACTAAGCCACATGCGCCCCTCTGAAGCCCTCGCTCTGCATCGCAACCGCATCCGCGAAATTGCGCTGAGCCACCGCGTCAGCGGTGTGCGGGTGTTCGGCTCGGCCCTGCGCGGAGAAGACGAACCAGGCAGCGACCTGGACTTGCTGGTAGAACCCACCGCGCAGACCACCTTGCTGGACATTGGCGCCATCCGCCATGAGTTGAAAAATCTGTTGGGTTTGGAAGTGGATGTGCTCACGCCCGCCGGCCTGCCGCCCAAGTTCCGGGACCAGGTGCTGCGCGAGGCCGTGCCCGTATGAGCCGGGCGGACCCGCTGCGCATTGCAGACTACCTGCAACACATTCTGGAAGCCATCGACAACATCCGCGACTACACCGCAGGCATGGATCTGGCTGCTTTCATGGCAGACCGCAAGACGCGCGATGCCGTGGTGCGCAACCTGGAAGTGATTGGCGAAGCATGTCACAACGTGGCCAAGCATCACCCGGACTTTGCGGCAAAGCACACGGTCGTACCCTGGAGCTTTGCCTATGAAATGCGCAATGCCCTGTCGCACGGCTACTTCACCGTGGACCACACCATCGTCTGGCAAACCATCCAGCAAGACCTGTCTGGGTTGCGGGCACAGATCGCCCAGTTGATCTAAAAACGCACTACTGCCGTGGCGCGCTGGTGCAGAGCTGATGGCGCCGGCCGCAGCGGTGCGCGCGAGGGACTGATGCTGGCGCTCTGAGTGCTCACGCACTACGACCGCGGCGCACTGGCAGCCGCAGCCGGCGCCACAGCGGCCCCGGTGACCAGCTTGCGCACCTCCAGCAGCTTGGCGCGCAGACGCCGGTGGTTGACCGGGCCGGTGCGGATCAGCATCTTCTGCCCGGCGGACAGTGCTTCGAACTTCGGGTCGGCAAACTCGTAGCGCACCCAGGGGCGCTCGGAAGGCACCGGCCCTTTCACTTCCACCAGTTGCACGCCCACCGGGCCGTCCTGCACCGGCGCGGCCAGCAGCTGGTCGAGCACGGCCACCAGCCGGTCGTTGAAGTAGCGCTTGGGAAAACCGAGCTCTTCATAGGTCTGCTGGAACAGCGGGTACAGGCGGACGTACAGCTTGACGGCCTGCGCCGCGTCCACCGCTTCGACGAACAGCACGAACGGGGTGTAGCGCTGGCCGTTGTCGGGGTGGATGGTCTCGGCGCCGGCCTGGCCGCGGGTGCTGAAGCGTCCGGGTGCGGGGTTGACCGGCCAGACCAGGGGCGGCGCGTGTTCGCGCCCCAGGTTGTCGACCGTGGCCACCACGCGGCGCACAAAACCGTCGAGCTGCAGGAAGGTGAGCACGTTCTTTTTGCCCAGCAGCTCGACCAGCGCGGCCTGGACGTAGGCATCCGACTCCGCCAGGGCCGGCAGGGGCTGGGTGGGGGCCTCGGCCGGTTCGATGGCGGCCACCGGGTATTGGATGGCGGGCTCGGACGCAGCAGGTGCGGGCGCAGGTGCCGCTGGTGTGACGACCGGTGGCGCCACGGGCTCGGGTGTTACCTCGTCACGGCGCAGCCAGCCGAAGTAGGCTGCGCCCAGCACGGCCGCCAGCAGGACCACCACCAGCACGGTTCTGGACTTGTTCATGCATTGCCCCCCGATACGTGTGACAAAGAGTGGGTTCATGCTAGCACCGCCCCCGGCACGCGCACAACGCACACCCCCGGGGCTAATTGCCATCGTCGCCCACGCTGCCTACACTGGCCCGGTGCAACGCAACTCAAGGAGGCTGTCATGAGCCAGAACTTCAACCCGGTCGGCTGGTTTGAGCTGTACGTGGACGACATGGCACGCGCCAAGAAGTTTTACGAAGCGGTGTTCCAGCGTCCCTTGGCCGACCTGCCGGCGTCACAGAGTGGCGACACGCAGATGGCCATGTTCAGCATGGACATGGAAGCCACGGGCACCGCTGGCGCACTGACCAGAAGCCCGGACATGAAACCTGGCCCCGGCGGTACGCTGGTTTACTTTTCCTGCCTGGATTGCGCGGTGGAAGCGGCTCGTGCCGCTGCCGCCGGGGGCGCCGTGCTTCAGCCCAAAACGGGCATTGGCGAATACGGCTTCTTCGCCCTCGTGCAGGACAGCGAGGGCAACACCATCGGCCTGCATTCACTCAGCTGAAATGGCCTACGACCTGCATCTCATCGACCTGATGCGCACCGCCGTGCGGCGGCAGCACGGCTTCACCGAGAAACGCATGTTCGGCACCTGGTGCTGGCTGCATGAGGGCCACCTGGTTTGCGGCGCGGGCACGGGGCGCTACCTGTTTCGCGTGGGCAAAGCGCTGGAGGCCGAGGCGCTGGCGCGCCCGGGCGCCACGCGCATGGAGGCCAGCGGCCGGCGCATGAGCGGCTTCATCTGGGTCGATGCCGATGCCGCGCTGGACGAGGGACTGGAGCACTGGATCGCACTGGCCATGCAGTGCGTGCGCAGCCTGCCCCCGAAGTAGATGCGCCCGCCGCCGCGGAGACGCTGCCGCAGTTTCTGCCGTACCATCAGGCCATCAGGTCCCATTCCGAGACCCAACCTAAGGAGGTCTTATGGCCAAAGGCGATCAGCGCAGCAACAAGATGACGAAGAAACCCAAGAAGGACACTTCGCCACCCAAGCCGCCATCGGGCTCAGACCGCCCCATGGCGCCCATCACCAGCGTGATTCCGCGCGGCAAAGACAAAAACAAGTGAGCGCGTGGGCCAGCCTGCCGCCAGGCTGGCTTTGCACGTGACAACCCATCGCATGAACGCGCACGGCAGGACCATCGAGCCTGCCGCTGGGCACCGCTCTGGCCAACGCAGCGCGGAGCAAGCAAGCATCTCCCTCGTGGGCAACTGAGCGTCGCGGATGACCGCAGACTGGCTGGCGTCTTGCCGGGCAGACCGTCGCTCCAATAACCTTGCTCAATGCAAGGGTTATCCCTCATCAATACCCATGTGCGTATGTCGACAATGAGATGAGCGACCAAAAACAGGCGTTGGGGACGAGGTCTTGACTGCAAGGTGAGGCATCGGTGTTCCTCTGCGCCCCCATAAAGAGGATCTCCACATGCGCTTCATCGGCAATCTGAAAGTCATCAACCGCTTTGCCTTGCTTGGCGTCATCGGGTTTGTGCTGACTCTGGCCCCCACCCTGCTGTATGTGCGGATGGCCTACCAGAACATGCAGTCGGCACAGGTCGAAGCGCGGGGCATTCCGTTCACCAAGGGGGTTCTGAAGGTGATCCAGTTCACGCAGCAGCACCGCGGTCTGAGCGCCCTGGCGCTGGGCGGCAATGGCACCGCGCAAACGGACCGCAGCAACAAGCAGGCCGAGGCCGACAAGGCCTATCAGGCACTGGCCACGCTGGTCGAAGGCGAAAGCCTGCTGGAGCCGGCCTTGAAGTCCGAATGGCAGACGATCCATAAGGACTGGAAAACTCTGAGTGGCCAGGTGGCCGGTGGCAGCCTGGTGGCGCCACAGAGCTTTGCGGCCCACACCGCGCTGATTGAAAAACTGCTTGCGCTCACCGACCGTCTCGCCGATGGCTTCGGTCTGTCGCTGGACCCGGAACCCGATAGCTACCAGTTGATCCAGTCGGTGCTGTATGCCCTGCCGGTGCTCAGCGAAGAGCTGGGCAAGTCACGTGCGCGCGGCAGCGTGATGCTCGCCAACAAGGGGGCCACACCGGCCGAGCGCCAGGCGCTGGCGGTTTTCATGGCACGGGTCCGGGTGGAACAGGAGCGCGTCATCCTGGCGTATGGCAAGTCAGCGGCCGCCAATGGCAACATCAAGCAGGCCCTGGATGGACAGGTGCAGGCGATGGCGTCGCTGACGCAACAGGCCATCAAGCTGGCGACGGAACAGGTGATCACGCCGGAAGAGCTCAGTTATGCCTCGGGTGACTATTTCACCTTGCTCACCAAGACGATTGATGCCCAGGTCAAGCTCAATGACATGGCAATGGACGTGCTGGGCCAGTTGCTCGACAGCCGCGTCACCAACCTGCAGCGTCAATTGCTGGTGCTGATCGGCGTGCTGCTCACCCTGGGTGTGCTGGGCGCGGTGGTGGGCATTGCGGCAGCGCGCTCCATCACGCAGCAGTTGGGCGGAGAGCCGAGCGAGGTGATGGCGATTGCAGACGCCGTGGCCGAGGGGAATCTCAGCTCCAGCATCCAGCTCCAGCCGGGCGCACCCAGCAGCATCATGGCGGCGATGGCGGCCATGCAGAGTTCACTGCAAAAGGTGGTCGGTACCGTTCGCCACAGCTCGGAAGCGTTGGCCTCCGCCAGTGACCAGATTGCCCAGGGCAACCAGGATCTGAGCGCCCGCACTGAAAGCCAGGCCAGCGCGCTGGAGGAAACCGCGGCCTCGATGGAGGAGCTCGGCTCCACCGTCAAGCAGAACGCCGACAACGCACGCCAGGCTAACCAGCTGGCGCAAAGCGCCAGCACGGTTGCCGTGCAGGGCGGCGAAGTGGTGGCCCAGGTGGTGGACACCATGAAGGGCATCAACGACAGCTCCAGGAAGATTGCCGACATCATCAGCGTGATCGACGGTATCGCCTTCCAGACCAACATCCTGGCGCTGAATGCGGCGGTGGAAGCCGCCCGCGCCGGCGAACAGGGGCGCGGCTTTGCCGTGGTGGCCAGCGAAGTGCGTTCCCTGGCGGGCCGTTCCGCCGAAGCGGCCAAGGAAATCAAGACCCTGATCGACGACAGCGTGCAACGGGTCGAACAGGGCAGTGTCTTGGTGGACCGGGCCGGCAACACCATGACCGAGGTGGTGAGCAGCATCCGCCGCGTGACCGGCATCATGGGCGAGATCAGCGCGGCCAGCACCGAGCAGAGCCAGGGTGTGGCCCAGGTCGGCGAAGCGGTGACGCAGATGGACCAGGCCACGCAGCAGAACGCCGCGCTGGTGGAAGAGATGGCCGCCGCCGCCGGCAGCTTGCGCAGCCAGGCACAAGAGCTGGTGCAAGCGGTGTCGGTGTTCAAGCTGGCCCCGCGCTGAAGCCCGCAGGCCGGCGCCCGATGCGGCAGCCGGCGTCATGGCGGCACGGGGCGGCAAGTCAGACGCTATTATTTTGATAGCTTATGGCGCATATTCCACAAGGGCAGAGAGTCAATTGAATGCCCCATACAATGCGGTGCCATCCTGACTGCCAACCGTTCTCCTGCATGAACCCCACCGACACCCCGGACCTCTTCATCGGCCGCGCCGAGCCGTTCGACCAGCCATTCGATGCCTGGAGCAACCAGCCGCTGCTGCACTCGATGGAACAAGGCGGCATCGACTGGCCGAGCTCGTGCCGCAACGGCACCTGCCGCACCTGCATCGGCCAGCTGACGAGCGGCGAGGTGCGCTACGAAACCGACTGGCCGGGCCTGAGCGCCGAAGAAAAGGCCGAGGGTTACGTGCTGCCCTGCGTGGCGCACCCGTGCTCGAACGTGGCGCTGCGCCAGGGCTACTGACGCCCTGACGCCCCGGCGGCGTTACTTGAGGGCGTCGAGCCGGCCCGCCAGCAACTCGGGCAGGCGCTCCGCGCCCATACGGAAGCCGCAGGCCTGCGCATGGCCGCCACCGCCCATGCTTTCGGCCAGCGGGATGCAGTCGTAGCTGCGCTGCGAACGCAGGCCGGCCTTGATGACGCCGCCCTTGGCCGCGCTCCACATCAACGCGAAGGTCCCGCTCTGTCGGGACAGGATATCGCCCACCAGGCTGTGGAACATGCCGGGGGCGTTGACCATCAGGCCCGGCACGCCATTGAAGATCACCGGCTCGGCGCCGGCCGCAATGTCGGCGCAGAGCTTGGCGAATTTCTCGTCCATGGCATGGCCGCGCGCCTTGAAATCCGCCAGCAGCGCGGGCGTGAACGATGCGATGTCGGCCCAGCGTTCGAACTCGTAGGGCTCCATGTCGAGCGCGGCCAGGAAGCTGGCGCTCTCGGCGAATTCCCACTTCCAGATGTCGCGGTCTTCGACGAAGCGCACCAGGTCGGGCAGCGCGCGGTCGGGCTGGAAGAACTCCCACGCCAGGCGCGAACCGGATTTGTCCATGTCGAAGTGCACCACGCCACAGCGGCAGCTGAAGCCGGTGAGCTTTTCGGCCGCGCTCTTGTGGTGGTCGAGCATGACCAGCTTGGCGGCGCGCTGCTCGATCTCGCGCATCAGTTCGGGCGCGAAGGAGAAGTCGAGGATGTAGACGGCACGGCCGTCGAGGGCCGGCAGGTCGGCCAGGGTTTTCACATCACCATGGTCCAGGCCGCGGAATTCGGCGCGGCCTTCGTAGAACAACCAGGCCGCCAGCGCAGCGGCAAAGCCGTCGGGGCAGCGGGCATGGTAGAGAACCAGGGGGGAAGGGTCGTGACGGTCAGGTGAGACGAGGAGAGCCAACGGCAGAATCGTTTTTTTCATGCGCCCTATTGTCGCCGCTGTTGCCCCCCTCCTCGCTGACACGCTAGCGCTTGACCTTGAACGTCGCCGGCTTGCGCGCCGGGCTTTGGGCCGAAGTTTTGGCAGCGCCCCGGGCCGGCGGCTTGCCGGTGGCTCGAGCCGCCTCTTTGACGGGCCGCCTGGCGGCTGTCTTGGCCGCTGTCTTGGCGGCGGGTGAGGACGCCGGCGGTTTCTTCACACGGATCAGGCCCTCGCTGACCAGCGCCTCCTTGCGCAACTGGCGCTCGGCATCGAGCTGCTTGCCCTCGGCCAGCCACCGGGCGAACTCGGCCGGTGTTTCCAGCGTGACGCGCCCCAGCCGGCCGGCACGGAAATCGGACAGCACGACCTCGGCCGCCTTTTGCGTGTTGACGCGCGCACCGCTGAGCAGCGCGCCGTTCTTGCGGCCGATCTCTTCCAGCAACTGCTCGTCGCTCAGGCCCGCCACGGTATCGAGCTTGTAGCGCGTCGCCAGCAGATCGGCATAGGGGGTCTTGAGGTAGTCCAGCAACTCCAGCGCCACCTCTTCCTCGTCGAAGGCATTGCGACCCACGGCGCCACTGGCCGCCAGGTTGTAGCCGCTCTTGGCCACGATGATGCGCGGCCACAGCATGCCCGGCGTGTCATAGAGGTAGAAGCCGTCGGTCAGCGTGATGCGCTGCTCCGTCCGGGTGACGCCGGCCTCGTCGGCCGCCTTGGTGACGCGCCGGCCGACCATGGTGTTGATGAGAGTGGACTTGCCCACGTTGGGAATGCCGCAGATCAGCACGCGCATGGGCTTGGCCATGCTGCCGCGGCTGGGCGCCAGCATCTGGCAGGCAGAAATGAGCGCCTTGGCCGGTGTCGCCATGCCGGCGTCGAGCGCCACCGCACGGGTCCCGGGCAGGCTGTTGTAGTGCTCGAGCCATAACGCGGTGCGCGCCGGGTCGGCCAGGTCCTGCTTGTTCAGCGCCTTGAGCGTGGGCTTGTGCGCCGTGAGCCTGGCCAGCATGGGGTTGGCGCTGGAGCCGGGCAGGCGTGCGTCGAGCAACTCGATGACCACATCAATGTTCTTGATGCGCTCTTCGATCGCTTTCTGGGTCAGGTACATGTGACCCGGGAACCACTGGACAGCCATGGCGTGTTCTTCTGTGCGGATAAATCAGTTGGATGGGGTGAATTGTGTACCACCGGCTGCCCCGGATGGCGGCGGCGCCGATAATGAACGCATGGCCCATCCACCCCGTATCCCCTCGCGCCAGCGCGACAAGAACGCCAACGATCTGCTGATCAAGGGCATCGTCGTCGCCCTCATCGGGCTGGCCGTGCTGCTGGCGCCCTACTTCAGCAAATCGCCGGAACTGCAGGCCATGCTGGCCGGCTCAGCGCTGGTGGGCTGGTTCGCCCTGGTGCTGGGCTGCGCCCTGATCGGGCGCTACCTTCTACACCGTCGCACCGGCAAATAGCCCCAACCGCTGGGGCGACACGTATTCCTGACGGAAGATTTCGAACGGCATGGTGTCGCCCGTCTCGATCGCCTTCTGGTCGACCGCCGACTGCTCGGCCAGGGCCTCGAAACGGGCCTGTTGCTGCGCCGACCAGGGCAGCGCCAGCAACGCCTCGCGCGTGTGCTGCGAACGCTCGCGCGTGAAGCGCAGGAACGAGTTGTCGTGTGCCGCCATGGCTGCCAGCACGCGGGCCGACGGCAGCGCCGCGGTGTCCTGCAGCACGGCCCCGGCCGCCTGCACGGCCTGGCTGTAATCGTTGCCGCCATGCGCGGCATCCAGCGCCTGCGCAATCGGGCCGAAGGCCTGCAGCAGTTCGGTGCCCCATTCGACCAGCCCCACCTCGCGCCCACCGCGCTGCAGCTGCAGGCCCGGCTCGCGGCCGCGTGCGGCGGTGAGGTGCTGGTTGTGCGCCAGTTCGGCGATCTCCTGCGGCGTATCGGGCGGGCTGCCGCTGAGCAGGCTGTGCAGCAGGAAGACGTCGATGAAGCGCATGGTCTGCGCGTTGATGCCGACCGGCTCGAACGGGTCGAGATCGAGCAGGCGCACCTCGACGTACTCGACGCCGCGCTCGCGCAGTGCGTGCAGCGGCCGTTCGCCGGAGTAGATGGTGCGCTTGGGGCGGATGGTGCCGTAGAACTCGTTCTCGATCTGCAGCAGGCTGGTGGCGAGCTGGATGTAGTCGCCCCCGGGGTTGAGGATGCCCAGGCCTTCGTAGGCCGGCCAGGGACGCACAAGCGCATCGTGCAGCGAGGCGGCGTAACCCTCCAGGCTGTTGTAGCTCACCGCCAGCGAGGCCTGGGCGTCGCTCTGGTAACCCAGCCGCCCCATGCGCAGCGAGGTGCCGTGCGGCATGTACAGCGTGTTGGGGGTCAGTTGCTGCAGGTCATGCTGGCGCCCGAGCACGAAGTTGGAACATACCGCCGGCGAAGCGCCAAACAGGTACAGCAGCAGGAAGGCGTGGCGGCGGAAGTTGCGGATCAGCGCAAAGTACTGTTCGCTCGTGACGCCGGGCAGCGACCAGTTGTAGTGGATGCCCGAGATGGTCTGCATGCGCCGGCCGTAGCGGTGGCCCAGCCCCATGCGGTAGACGCTCTTGGCGCGCCCGATGTTGGACGAGCCGTAGCGTCCGATCGGAATGGTTTCATCCGTCGGCAGGCCGCAGGGCATGCTGGAGACCCACAGCATCTCGTCACCGGCCTCGCGCAGCGTGCGGTAGGTGTACTGGTGGACCTCGGTGAGTTCGTCCAGGCAGGCCTGCACCCCGGCATGCACGCCGGTGATGAGTTCGAGCTGGGACTCGCTGTAGTCGGTGGTGATGTGCGGGTGCGTGAGCGCCGAGCCCAGCGCTGCCGGGTGGGGGGTGAGCGCCAGCGTGCCTTCGGGCAAGGCGCGCAGGCTCTCCTTCTCGATGCCGCGGCGGATGCCCAGCAGGCGATCGGGCGCCAGCGCATCCAGACGCCCGGCCAACCCCGCATGCGCATTAGTCATGACTGCTATCTCATTCTTCTGATCGGACCCGGAAATTAACACGGACGGGCCAAGCCGTCCGGCGTAAGGTCTTGAGGCGGGTCAGAACTCGCGATCCGGGGTGGCCGGAATCGGAATGGGGCATCGGCAGCGGTGCCGGCCGGCCGGGGGGGTCAGGCCTGCTCGTCGAGCAGCTTGCCCATCATCTGTTTTTCGGTCTGGATGACCTTCAGGTTGGCATCAAAGGCGTACCCGGCATTTTTTTGCTCCACCAGGTCTTTGGCCAGGGCCTCGCCCGGCACAGCTGCCCGACGGGTGCTGGCCTTGACACCGCCCTCGGCGACGGCTGCCTGCGTGACTTCCTCACGACGGAAGTTGTCGGTTTCCACGTTGGCAATGTTGTGGGCAGACGAATCCATGCGGCGCTGGGACACATTGAGACCGGACTGGGCGATGGAAGAGGCGACGTTCATGGCAATACCTTTGGACCTGCAACTGCAATTTAACAAAGCTGCGCCTTTTGGGCACCCCCGCATTTGTAAGCATTTGTTCCGTCAAGGGCTGACGCGATAATGGCCGCCGTCGAAAACCCTGTCCGTCCGCGCTGATTGACGCCGAATGACCGCCCAGCCCAGCCCTTTTGAAGCCGCCCAGGCCCTGTTTGCCGAATTGCAACAGCGTGCGCTGGACGCCGGCGTGACCCTGCGCCAGCCGCCGCCCGCGCCCACGACCTGCTGCGGCCGCGGCTGCAATGGCTGCGTCTGGGAAGGTTTTTACGCGGCGGTGGACTACTGGCGCGAGGAGGCGCTGCTGCAACTGGCGCCCTGAGGCGCCGCCTCTCCAGGCCTCTTCAGCATTTGCCGAGCCGGGCCATGGCGCGGCCCACCTCATGCGTGCCCTGCGCACTGCCGTTGGGCGGCACGGTTTCGCCGGCGCGATCCGTCACCACGGCCAGCTGTTCGGCCAGGCGCGAATCAGCGTCCTGGTCGAGTCCGATCCAGGCGCCTTGTGTCATGGTGATGTGCGCGGCCTCAAAGCTGCCGGCACCGGCACACAGCGTGGTGCGGGTCGGCGCCTCGGCGCTGGCCAGCACCAGCATGGCCGGCACCACGGCTTCGGGCTTCAGGGCCTGCAGCACGGCCTCGGGCATCAGGTCTTCGGTCATGCGCGTGGCGGCGGTCGGGGCCAGGCAGTTGACGCGGATGTCGTGCTTGGCGCCTTCGAGCGCCAGCGTCTGCATCAGGCCCACCAGCGCCAGCTTGGCGGCGCCGTAATTCGACTGGCCAAAGTTGCCGTACAGGCCGGTTGACGAGGTGGTCATGACGATGCGGCCATATTTCTGCTCGGTCATGATGGGCCACACCGCTTTCGTGCAATGCACCGCGCCCATCAGGTGCACGTCCAGCACCAGGCGGAAGTCGGCCAAGTCCATCTTGGCAAAGGTCTTGTCGCGCAGGATGCCGGCGTTGTTGACCAGGATGTCGACGCGGCCCCAGGTGTCCACCGCCTGCTGCACCATGGCCTGCACGGCAGCGAAGTCGGTCACGGAAGCAGCGTTGGCAATCGCCTCGCCACCGGCGGCGCGGATTTCGTCCACCACCGCCTGCGCGGCCGAGGCGGAGCCGCCCGAACCGTCGCGGGCGCCGCCGAGGTCGTTGACCACCACCCTGGCACCACGCCGGGCCAATGCCAGCGCATGCTGCTTGCCCAGGCCGCCGCCGGCGCCGGTCACGATGGCCACGCGGCCCTTGAAATCGATCATGCTGTCTCCTTGGTTGCTGTCAGCGTATGCTTTGAAACGGTCAAATCTTAATTCACCCTTTTTGCAAGACCGGTCACCTGTCTGACAGCACCATGGAACTGAATTCCGAAGTCGTTACCACCCCGCCACGTGCGGCCGCCACCGTGGTCATGCTGCGCGATGCCCCTGACGGGCTGGAGGTGTTCCTGCTCAAACGCCACGGCAACTCGGACGTGCTGGGCGGCGCTTATGTCTTTCCCGGCGGCAAGGTGGACCCGGACGACGCCGACCTGGCCGGGCATCTCGACCAGCCGGTGTCCGAACTGCACACCGCACTGGGCGAACCGGACCTGGATCTGCCGACCGCGAGCAGCTTTTATGTGGCGGCGCTGCGCGAAGCGTTCGAGGAATCGGGCGTGCTGTTCGCCACGGAAGCGAACGCCACGCAACTGCAGCAAGCCGCCGGGCTGCTGCGCCAGGGGCTGGCCTTCGATGCCATGCTGGCGCAGCTGGCACTGCAGCTGGACACACGCAGTGTGCTGCCCTGGTCACGCTGGATCACGCCGCGCATGCCCTCGGTCGGCAGCAAGCGTTTCGACACGCGATTTTTTGTGGCCGCCGTGCCGGCGCAGCAGACGGCGCGCCACGATGACTACGAGGCGACCGCCAGCGTATGGCTGGCGCCGCGCCTGGCGTTGCAGCAGTACTGGGACGGCCAGATCGCGCTGGCGCCACCGCAGATCATGAGCCTGGCCCACCTGGCGCGTCACGGAACCGTGAACAGCGTGCTGGCCGAGGCACGGCGCCGGCCACCGCCGGTGATCCTGCCCGAACCATTTGATGACAACGGCACCCGCGTGATCTGCTACCCCGGCGACGAGCGACACCCGGTCTCTGAGCGTGCTCTGCCCGGCCCGACACGCCTGCATTTCCGCAACCAGCGTTTCGAGCCGCACGGCGGCTTCGAAGGCCTGTTCGTCTGAGGGGACGTCAGCTGTTGGCGCGCTTCCTGAGCCAGCGCATCAGACCGCCAAGCACCGGCAGCTTCTCGTACAGCTCCTCCGCCGCGTCCCAGTAATCGCGGTGAAAGCAGATGCGCCCGTCCGGCGCCAACTTCAGGTGCGTGGCGCCGCGAATGGCCTGCTGCACGTCCGGGCTGAACTTGCGGAAACGGAAATGAAAGTCCCAGGTGAGAAAACATTGCCCGCCATCGACCACGCGGCTGGTGATGACAAACCGCGGCTCATGCAGGTTCTTGTACATGTGGCCGAAGATGCGCCGAATGGCCGGAACGCCACGCACCTCGTTGAAGGGGTCCTTGAACCAGGCGTCTTCGGTATAAAACTCGTCGAAGCGCTCGACGCTCTGCGGCGTCAGCGCTTCGAAGAAGACCACGATGCGTTCGATGGCGTGACTCATAGTCCGGTGAACTTTCGCACAAGTGGGAAATAAAGGCGATAGGGCAGCAGGCGCAGCAGCTTGAGCCAGCGCGTGAACCGCTTCGGGTAATGGATATCGAAGTCGCCGCGTGCCCAGCCGGCCAGCATGGCCTGCGCCGCCTGCTCGGGCGTGATGAGGCCGGGCATCTTGAATTCGTTCTGGGCCGTGAGCGGCGTCTCGACAAACCCCGGATTGACCACGCTCACCCCCAGGCCGAGCGGTTGCAGATCGAGGTAGAGCGTCTCGGCCAGATTGATCAGTGCGGCCTTGGTGGGCCCGTAGGCCAGGCTTTGCGGCAGGCCCCGAAAACCCGCCACGCTGCTGACCAGGCTGATGTGGCCGCGGCCGCGCGCACGCAGCACCGGCAGCACGGCGTCCAGCAGATACAGCGCGCCGAGGTAGTTGACGCGCTGGTGCGCCAGCATCTCCTGCAGATCGAAGTCCTGCGCACGTTGCGGCTTGTAATAACCGGCGCAGTAGAGCACGAAGTCCAGCGGCTGCCGCGCCTCGATCTGCTTCACTGCGGCCCGCAGCTCGGCCACATCCGTCACGTCCAGCAGTAGCGCCACCGCGCGCGCCTGACCGTTTGCATCGTCGCCCGGATGCTGCGCCACCCACGCGGCCAGCGCCGGTGCGCTGCGGGCCGAGACGAAGACCGTAGCGCCCTGCGCGTGCAGCGCCGAGGCCGTGGCGCGGCCGATGCCGCTGGAGGCGCCCACCACCCAGACCACCTTGCCGGCCCACTGCCGCAACGGCGGATTGAAGCTCATGATGCGCGCTTCACGAACGACAGCGTGACCTCGCCCAGGGTGACGCCAAACTTGCGCATGGTGGCGCGGTTGAGCATGACACGCTCGTCCATCAGGTACATCCAGTCGTCGAAGCGAACCTCGATGATGCGGCCATCCACCGGCAGGCTCAGGGTGTAGGCCCAGTAGAAGGCATTGCCCTGCTCTTCGCCTGCGGCCTCGCCCACCACGTCGTCGGCACGGCCGCGGTAGCGGCCCTGTCCGCCCGTGCCGGGCTCGCGCTGGAGGCGCCAGATGCGTTTCTGGGTTGTGCCGTCGGAGTAGACAAAGTCTTCGTCCAGCACCCCCTCCTCCCGCCCGGCTTCACCCTGCCAACGGCATTGCATGACCACGGTGAAACGCTTGACCACCTTGCCGGCGCGGTCGGTGAAAACGCCATAGGCGTCGATGGTGCCGTTGAAGTAACGCCGCAGGTCGAGTTGCGGCTTTTCGTTCGCGTAATCCGCAATCCTGGGTGCCGAGCAGCCGGCCAGCAGGCCGGTGCCGAGCGCGGCCGAGCCGGCCAGCAGGAGACGTCGTTTCATGAGCTTCCTTTCGTGCCGCCGGCATGGCGGATGAAGAACCGATACAGCAGGCCGGCGGCCAGCAGCTTGAGCACACAAGGCAGCAGGCCATAGGCCAAGCTCAACGCCTGCAGCGCCTGCGGCTCGCGTGTGCCCGGCACATAACCAAAGAGGCCCAGCAGCGGCAGCGCCAGGCCGGCGGCCAGTGCCAGGTTGAGCTTGGTGGCAAAGTTCCACCAGCCGAAGTAGGCGCCCTGCGCCTGGCCCAGATCGCCGGCACGTGCCACCAGGCCGCTGAGCAGGGCACCGGGCAGGGCCAGGTCAGCACCCAGCGCCAGGCCGGACAGCATGCAGATCAGGAGAAAAGGCAACGTGTCACCGGCCCCCAGCCCGCTGGCCCAGACAAACACGCCGATCGCCAGCAGCATGCCGGCCAGCCAGCAACGCGCCAGCCCGAAACGCCGCACACCGCGCAGCCACAAGGGCATGGACAGTGCGGCACAGAAGAAATAACTGCCCAGGACCAGCGGCTCCAGCGACGGCGGTGCCTGCAGCCGGTCCTGCACGAAGAACAGCACCAGCGTTGCCGGTATGGCGCTGGCTATGCCGTTGAGCATGAACACCGTCAGCAGACGGCGAAAGGGAGCGCGACGCCAGGGCAGCCACAGTGCTGCCGCCCGCGACGCTTCAGGCTCGTGTTGCAGCTGGGGTCGTGGCGCCCGCAGCCAGGCCAGACCGCCCAGCACCAATGCCAGCCAGAACAGCAGCACGGTGGGCGCCAGCCCGAACAGGACCGGGGCCAGCGACGCCAACAGCACGCCCAGCAGCCCCAGGCCTTCGCGCCAGGCCACCAGCCGGCTTTGCTGCACCGCATCGCCCGCCAGCAGGGCCCCCCAGGACTGGTGCGCCACCAAAACCGCGCTGTAGCTGGCATAGGTCAGCATCAGCAACACGGCACTGGACCAGAGCAAGGCTTGCGGTTGCTGGGTCAGCGGGAAAAAAAGCAGCAGAAAACCGAGCGCCAGCAAGACACACGCCGCCGCCGCCCATGCCAGAACGGTACGCGCCGAGCGACGGAACAGGCGATCGCACCAACGCCCCAGCAGCGGGTCGATCAGGGCGTCGAGCAGGCGGGTCACCAGCAGCACGGCACCGAGCGCGGCCAGCGGCACACCGAACTCGCGCGCGTAGTGGTTGGGCAGCAGCACGTACAGCGGCAGGGCGACAAAGGCCAGCGGCAGCCCCATCAGGCCGTAACGCCAACCCTGGCCGAAGGTGAGCGTGTGGGCGGTGGACATGCGATGCGTCGGAGAACCCGGCCTCAGTTGCTGCTGGCCACGGCCTGCCCCAGCAAGGCCTGGCGCAGGCGTGGCTCGGACGTCTTGTCCGACAGCCAGATGCCGAAAAACAGCTGGGCAAATTCGGCGTCCATCACCTCGGCGGTGAGCCGGCCGTTGGCCAGGAAACGCGCGCCCTGCCCCGGCAGGTAGATGCCCAACAGGCGATCGCCAGGTTCCACATCAGGGAAGGCTTGTGTCATGGCCTGCAGCCAGGCCTGCGCCTGCGCCTCGGAAAAGCGGCCGAGCCGGCGCATTTCGTCGATGGAACGCTGCGCGATGTCGCGCCCCTTGAAGCCGCGCAGGTAGCGCAGCTCCAGCGCATAACGCTGCCGCGCCAGCGTGGTGCTGTCGAAGCCGGGTTCGACCCACAGGCTGGCCTGGTAGACATCAAAGCCCCAGAAGGTGAAGCGCGACACCCCGGCCAGCCGCGGCTGCACCAGCTCGGTGGCCACCGGCGGTGGTGCGGCAGTTTGCGCCTGCGCCGTCGATTGAAGGCAAAAAATGGCCGTAGCCCATAGAAACAATGCGCCAGTCGCTATGCTTTTTGTAGCACGAACTGCACCACGTCGATGTTCGCCTCGTCGAAAGCCGCTTCGCAGTAAGCTAGGTAGAACTCCCATAAGCGCATGAACCTTTCGTCAAAACCCAGTTGCAGGATGCGGCGTTGCTCGGCCAGGAACTGGTGGCGCCAGCGCCGCAGTGTCTCGGCGTAGTCGGGGCCGAAGGCCAGCTCGTCCACCACCTTCAAGCCGGCCGCTTCGGCCTGGCGACGGAACTCGCCGGGAGACGGCAGACAGCCGCCGGGAAAGATGTACTGCTGGATGAAGTCGGTCGAATTGACGTAGCGTTCGAACAGGGCGTCGTCGATGACGATGCTCTGGATGCAGGCACGGCCACCGGTCTTGAGCAGGCGGTGCACGGTCTCGAAGTACTGCGGCCAGTATTCGCGGCCCACGGCCTCCACCATCTCGATGGAGCAGATGGCGTCGAACGGGCCGTCGTTGATGTCGCGGTAGTCCTGCATGCGCAGGTCGGCACGCTGGCCCGTTCCCTGACTCACACCCAGACGGGCCAGGCGCGCCTGCCCCCAGGCCAGCTGCTCGGTGCTGAGCGTGACGCCGACCATGCTGGCGCCAAACTCGGTGCTGGCCATCTCGGCCAGTGCCCCCCAGCCGCAACCGATCTCCAGCACACGGTCGCCAGGCCCCACGCCAGCCATGCGCAGCGCACGGCGCACCTTGGCCTGCTGTGCCGGCACCATGTCACCGTCGAGCCGGCCTTCGAACCAGGCCGAGGAGTAGTTCATGGTCTCGTCCAGCCAGAGCTGGTAGAAGGCATTGCCGAGGTCGTAGTGGGCGTGGATGTTTTTCCGGCTGTTGGCTTTGGTGTTGCGATGCAGCAGGTGACGCAGCCGGTACAACAGGCTGCCGAGCCAGCTGCCGTAGATCACGCCCTCGATCTCCTGCCGGTTGCGCACGAACAGGCGCAGCAACTCGGCCAGCTGCGGCGTGCTCCAGTCGCCGGCCATGTAGCTTTCGGCAAACCCGATGTCGCCGGACTTGAGTGCCGCACCGAACACGGCCCAGTTGTGCAGCACCAGGGTGGCCGCGGGCTGCTCGCCCCGGCCGAACTGCTGCACCGTGCCGTCGGGCAGATGCAGGGTCAGCGTGCCATGGCGCAGGCGCTGCAGCAGCTTGAAGACGGTGCGCGCGCTGGCCGGGGCACTGCGCGGAAACATCAGGGTCGGTGCGGTGGTGGTGTTCATGGCGTGGAGGACGTGGGGTTGGAACGGGTGACGAACTCCGGCGGCGGTGCCGGCTTGGCAAAAAACGGGACACGCTTGAACCACAGGCGGCAGGCCTGCCAGTGGATGTGCGCGATCAGGCCCAGCGTCATGGCCGGGTGCCGCCACACGGCTTTGCGGATGGCGTGTGGCGTCACCGGCTCCAACACACCACTGACGCTGGTCTGCAACAAGGGGCCCTGCGCGTCATCGAGGTCGACACGCACCACGGTGTGGGGCACGCCGTCACGCACCGTGCGCAGGAAACGGAAGCGGTAGTCGCCTTCGACACGGCAGAAGGGCGAGACGTGGAACACCTTGCTTGCACGCAACTCCTGGCCGTAGCGCGGGGCCTCCAGCAAATAGCAGTGGCGTTCGCCAAAGGTGTTGTTGACCTCGGCCACGATCGCGCGCAGCTCGCCGTCGGCCGCATGGCAATACCAGAAGCTCACCGGCTTGAAGGTGTAACCCAGCACGCGCGGATAGCAGTGCAGCCAGATCTCGCCATCGGCATCTTTGATGCCGTGGCTGTGCAGCAGTTCCTCCAGCCAGCCGAGTGCTCCACCCTGCGCCGCGCCGCGGCCATCGCCGTGGTCGGCATCAAAAAAACTCAACCAGCCGGCCCGGTTAAAGGCCAGCGCCCCGGGGCCCTGCTGCCGCATGCTGCGCAAGGGCAGCATGAGAAAAAAAGTGGGGTAGGCAAAGGCGTGGCGTGCCGGCCGCAGCCGCGTGTGGCGCACCTGGCCAAAACCGATGAGCGGGGTGGCCGTGTTCATGGGTAACTCAGTTCGCGCAAGGCAATGTCCACCAGCAGCTGGCGTGCCACGGCCAGCCCGGCCTTGAGGCCGTCTTCGTGGAAGCCATAACCCATCCAGGCGCCGCAGTACCAGGTGTGCTGCCGGCCCTGCAGTTGCGGCATGTCGGCCTGGGCGCGGATGGCGGGCACGTCGAACACCGGGTGCGCGTACGCGTAGTCGCCCAGCACCTGCTGCTCGGCGATGGCCTGCACCGGGTTGAGCGAAACGATGACCGGCTGCGTGAAGGGCAAAGGCTGCAACTTGTTCAGCAGGTAGTGCAGGCAGACGCGGCTGTGCTCCTGCTCGGTGGCCGGCGCGCGTTCGTAGTTCCAGGCCGCCCAGGCACGGCGACTGGCCGGCAACACCGCGGCATCGGTGTGCAGCACGGCGCGGTTGGCCTGGTAGCGAATGGCGCCCAGGGTGCGGACCTCCAGTTCGGAGGGGCGGCGCAACAGCCGCAGAGCCTGATCGGAGTGTGTGGCCAGCACCAGTTTGTCGAAGCGCTCGGGCCCCTGGTCCGTGAAGACGGTGACGCCGTCCGCATCACGCTCGATCAGGCGCACCGGCGTGGCCAACCGCTTGTCGGCGATGCCGTCAACGATCTTGTCGACGTAATGGCGGGCACCACCTGTCACCGTCCACCACTGCGGCCGGCCGTTGACCTGGATGAGGCCGTGGTTGTGGCAGAAGCGGATCATGGTCGAGACCGGAAACTGCAGCATCTGGGCGGTGGGGCAGCTCCAGATGCAGGCCATCATGGGCAGGAAGTACCAGTCGCGGAATTCGGCGCTGAAGCCGTGCGCATCGAGAAACTCGCCCAGCGGCTGCACCAGCTCGCTCTCCTGCCCACTCTCGGCCAGTCGGGTGGCCAGGGCATTGAAGCGCAGCACCTCGCGCAGCATGCGCAGGAAACGCGGATTCAGCAGGTTGCCGCGCTGGGCAAACACGGTGTTGAGGTTGGCGCCGTTCCACTCCAGCGTGCGGCCACGGGTTGCATCCGCCGCCTTGACCGAGAACGTCATGTCGGTCTTGGCGGTGGCCACCCCGAGTTCGGCCAGCAGCTGGATCAGGTTCGGGTAGGTGCGCTCGTTGAACACCAGAAAACCGGTGTCCACGCCCCAGGTGCGCAGCCCTTGTGCCGTGGGCAGCGTGACATCGACCGTGTGGGTGTGGCCGCCAAAGTAGTCGGCCGCCTCGAACAGCGTGACGTCGGCGCGCCCGCGCAGGGCATGGGCCACAGCCAACCCTGAAATGCCTGAACCGACAATCGCGATCTTCATGGTTTGCCTGTTGTTTTGGACGTCCTGTCAATCGCCTTGACCTGCTTGGGCAGAAACATCAAATCGAAAATTTGACATGGACAAATTTAGAAATAAACGGGTAACATTCGAACAATTGAAGAAAATTATTGCATTTGTCCTAGACAAATAATTCGCCGACGTTAAAAACCTTACGTATAAGTCGACCATTGAAGTCCCAAATCAGCCGACCATGACCGCAGCCAGTTCACCCGCCGCCCTGCCGATCTCGGCCGTCGAACGCGACACCGGCCTGTCCAAGGACACCCTGCGCGTCTGGGAGCGCCGCTACGGCTTTCCGCAGCCGGTGCGCGATGCCTTCGATGAGCGGGTGTACCCGGCCGACCAGGTGGAGCGCTTGCGCCTGATAGCCCGCCTGCTCAACAGCGGGCAACGCCCGGGCCGGGTGGTGTCACTGCCCATGCCGGCGCTGCAGCAACTGGTGCAGCAGGCGGCACCAGGCGCCAGCGGCGACGGTGTGGCCAGCACGGAGCAGCGGGCCATCCTCGAAGGACTCAAGGAACACGATGTCGTCGGCCTGCGCCGCGCGCTCAATCAGGCCGTGCTGCGCATGGGCCTGGGCCGCTTCGTCACCGAACTGCTGGCGCCGCTGAATGTGCTGGTGGGCGAAGCCTGGGTGCGGGGCGAGATTCAGGTGTTCGAGGAACACATGTACACCGAGAGCGTGACGGCGGTGCTGCGCAGCGCCATCGGCAGCACGCCAGCAACACCCTTGCCGGGGCGTCCGCGTGTGCTGCTCACCACCTTCCCGCAGGAGCCGCATGCGCTAGGCCTGCTGATGGCCGAAGCGATGCTGGTGCTGGAGGGCTGCGACTGCGTCTCGCTCGGGGTGCAGACCCCGCTGCTGGAGATCGCGCAGGCGGCGCAGGCCAACCGGGTTCAGGTCGTGGGTTTGAGTTTCAGCGCCAGCCTCAACACCAACCAGATGCTGCGCGGGCTGCAGGAGCTGCGTGCCAAGCTGCCGGCCGACATCAGCATCTGGGCCGGCGGCAATCACCCGGCACTGAAAAGGCGCGACCTCGACGGCATCACGCCGGTTGCAGACCTGGCCGACATTCAGCCCTTGCTGGCGCAGTGGCCAGCTGCGCGCTGAGCCACTGTTCGATCAGCACCGGATCGTTGAGGGTGCGCAAGGCCATGAAGGCCGCCTGCGCCTCGGGATAGACACGGCGCAGGTAGTTGAGCCACTGCTTGAGCCGGCCGGCGCGGTGGCGCCGCTCGACGCGGCCACAAACCTGCCGCCAGAAATCCGCCATCAACGGCAGCAGGGATGACCAGGCCACCGGCGATGCGGCTTGCACGCCAAGAGCGGCCCATACGGCCAATGCCAGCCCCGGGTCGGCCACCATGCCGCGCCCCAGCATCAGGCTGTCGCAGCCCGTCACCTCGCGACAACGCAATGCGTCCTGCACCGTCCAGATTTCGCCGTTGGCCACCATCGGCACGCGGACGCGGGCACGCAGGTCGGCAATGCGCTCCCAGTAGGCCGGCGGCCGGTAGCCGTGCGCCTTGGTGCGCGCATGCACCACCAGTTCATCGGCGCCGCTGTCGGCAATCGCCTGGGCGCATTCCTCGGCACGGCTGTCGTCGTTGAAACCGAGGCGCATCTTGGCCGACACCGGCACCTGCGACGGCACGGCGCGGCGCACTTCGGCCACGATGCGGGCGATCAGCTCAGGTTCGTCCAGCAGCGCAGCCCCGCCGCCGTGGCGGTTCACCACCTTGGCCGGACAGCCGAAATTGAGGTCCACCCCCGGCGCACCGAGTGCAGCGAGGGCCGCGGCGTTGTCGGCCAGCACGGCCGGGTCGGAGCCCAGCAGCTGCGGGCGCACCGGCACGCCGGCCAGCGTGCAGCCGCCGTTGCGCAGCTCGGGCACGATGCGGGTGAAGACGCGGTCGGGCAGCAAGCGGTCGGTGACGCGGATGAATTCGGAGACGCAGCGGTCGACACCGCCGACACGCGTCAGGATGTCGCGCAGCACGCAATCGAGCAGCCCCTCCATCGGAGCAAGAAGAATTGGCATGGGAAAAACAGGCTCCAGGCGCAGGCGGTCTATCCTACATGCCCGCCTTACCGGCAGCCTGGCTTCGACTGCCCGGGACGGGGGCAGCCGACCCTCACAGCGTGCGGTCCCAGACTGCCGACGCGGCTTAGGCCGTGGCGCGCTTGAGGCGGATTTCTTCCAGGCGGAAGCCGCCCATCGGCACCGTCTTGGCCGAGGTCAGTTCGCGCTTGAAGCCGGCCAGTTCGTGGAAACGCAGGGCGCGCTCGTTGCCCAGCGGCAGCCAGACCGTGACCTGGGTGCAGCCCTCTTCCTGCAGGCCTTCGCGCGCGGCATCCCACAGCGCCAGACCGGCGCCGCTGTCCCAGTGCGAGGGCAGCACATAGATGGCCCAGATTTCGCCTACCGTGGGTTTGGTGCCTTCGTCGCGCGAGCGGTCGTAACCGACAAAGCCGATAACCTTGTTGTTCTCGTCGACGGCCACCTGCACCTGGGGCTCGCCGTACTCGATGGCTTCGCGCCAGAAGGCCAGGCGGGCATCGGTGCCCTGAGGTTTGAAGAATTCGGCCGGCACCAGATCGCGGTAGATGGTCTCGCTGGTATTGGCATGGATGGAGGCAATGGCCTTGGCGTCGCGCAGCGTGGCGGGGCGGATGGTGTAGCTGGACATGAAAAAAGCGAACTCGTTCGAAAAACCGTGCGGCAATCTCGCCGCGGAAGCAAGCGGGCGATAATAGCGCACGCGATACCCCCACGCCCATGAGCAACGAGCCATCCCAGAAATCCCTGTCCCAGCTGGTCGAGGAACTGCGTAGCTACCAGGCCGAACTGGAAGCCCAGAACGAGGCCCTGCGCTACAGCCGGATCGCCGCAGAGGGCGCCTCGGAGCGCTTCGAATCACTGTTCTCCAACGTGCCGCTGGCCCTGATGGTGGTGGATGAACTGGGCATGGTGGTGCAGAGCAATGCCAAGGCACTGCACCTGTTCCGCCCCCGGGAATACGACCCGCCGCTGAACTTCCTGCTGCCGCTGGTGGACGAGGTGCATCTGGAACGCGTCGGCCGCTGCTTCGACGAAGCGCGCCGCAACGGCACCGGCGATGTCACCGAGGTGGTGTTCCTGCGCGGCTCGGAGGGCACGCTCACCGGCGACCTGCACATGGCGCGCATCGAGTACGCGAAAGACGACGAGATGGCGCACTTCATCTGCGCCATCATCGATCAGGGCCCGCTGCTGGCCGAGCGCTATGCCCTGCAGGAAAGTGCCGAAGCACTGCGCCAGCGCAACGAGGAACTGCGCTTCAGCGAAAACCGCATGGCCGCCATCATCAATTCCTCGCTCGACGCCATCATCTGCGTCGATGCCGACCAGCGCATCTCGGTGTTCAACCCGGCCGCCGCTGCGCTGTTCCAGTGCCCGGCCGAGCATGCCCTGTCGACCTCACTGGCACGTTTTCTACCCGAGGCCATGGACGCCATTGCCGCCACGCAGGTCTCCAGCCACGCCCAGCTCGGCGAAGTGGGCGGCCAGACCGCCGACGGCCAGCCGCTGGCGCTGGAGGTCAGCGTGTCGTGCGAACGCCATCCGCAGGGCAACATCACCACTGTGTTCGCGCGCGACCTGACCGGTCGCAAGGCGATGGAGGCGCAACTGCGTGAATCCCACAAGATGCAGGCCATCGGCACCATGGCCGGCGGCATTGCACACGATTTCAACAACATCCTGGGCGCCATTCTGGGCAATGCAGCGCTGGCCATGGAAGATGCCGGGCCGGACTCGCCGGCCCAGATCAGCCTGGCCCAGATCGAAAAGGCCGGCCAGCGCGCACGCGACCTGGTACGCCAGATCCTCACCTTCAGCCGCAACGAGGCGCCACGCCGGGAGCAGGTCCATCTGGCCGACGTGGTACAGGAATGCAAACGCCTGCTCAAGGTCACCCTGCCGCCCCATCTGAAGCTGCAGGCGCACATCGATGCCAACACCCCCGACGTGCTGGCCGATGCCACCCAGGTCGGGCAGGCCCTGTTCAACCTGTGCACCAATGCCGTCCATGCGATGGACACCAAGCGCGGCACGGTTCGCATCGAACTGGGTCATGTGCACCTCGACATCCCGCAGGCCGAACCGCTCGGGCTGCTGCCGGGCCATTTCGCCACCCTCACCGTGCGCGACACCGGCAGCGGCATCGACCCGGCCACGCTGCAACGCCTGTTCGAGCCGTTCTTCACCACCAAGCAGGTCGGCCAGGGCACAGGCCTGGGGCTGGCCGTGGTGCACGGGGTGATGCGAACCCACATGGGAACGGTCGATGTGCAAAGCACACCCGGTGTGGGCAGCGCCTTCACCCTCTACTTCCCGGCCCTGAACGAGCCGGCGGAACCTGCCCCGGTCAAGGTGCGTCGGGCGAAGAGCAGTAGCTCGGGCAGCGGGCACGTCATGTATGTCGACGACGACCAGGCCCTGACGTTCCTGATGCAGCGCGCCCTGAGCCGCAAGGGCCTGAAGGTCAGCACCTTCACCGATCCGCAGCAGGCCCTGGCCGCGCTGCGCGAGAACGCGGCCGACTTCGACCTGCTGGTCACCGACTACAACATGCCGGGCTACAGCGGGGTGGACCTGCTGCGCGATGCCGCCGCCATCCGGCCCGACCTGCCGGTGGCGCTGGCCTCCGGTTATGTCACCCCCGAGATCGAGCAAAGCGCGCGGGCGGCCGGTGCGCGGGCCCTGATCCACAAGCCCAATGACGTGGATGAACTGTGCGAGACCGTGCAGCGCCTGCTCCGGGGGGAACCCGCCGCGGATCCCGATGTCAGTCCTTGACGGCATCGAACTGATTCATGCCGATGAGGCCCTGCTGGTGCTGAACAAGCCGGCAGGCCTGCTCTCGGTGCCCGGCCGCGGCCCCGACAAGCAGGACTGCCTGAGCGCGCGCACGCAGCGCCACTTCGCCGACGCACTCATCGTGCACCGGCTGGACATGGCGACCTCGGGTCTGCTGCTGATGGCGCGCGGCGCGACCGTGCAGCGGGCGCTCAGCATGGCCTTCGCCAACCGCGAGGTGCACAAACGCTACGTCGCCGTGGTCGACGGCCGCATCGAACAAGCGCCTGACACGTGGCAGGTGATCGAGCAGCCCATCCTGCTGGACTGGCCACGCCGTCCGCTGCACATCATCGACCCGAACGGCAAGCCCAGCCTGACGCGCTGGCGCGTGCTGGCGCATGAGACGGATGCAGCGGGCCGGCCACAGACCCGGCTGGAACTGGAGCCGGTCACCGGTCGCTCGCACCAGTTGCGCGTGCACCTGCAGGCCCTGGGCCATGCCATCGTCGGCGATGCCCTCTACGCCAGTGCCGAAGTGCAGGCCCGCAGCGTGCGGCTGCTGCTGCATGCGAGCGAAATAGCGCTGCAGCATCCCCTGACCGGCCAGACCTTGTCATTCGACAGCCCGCCACCGTTCTGAAGCGACACCCAGATCGCTATCAAAATAATAGCTGCATTCTCACAATCGACAAGGGAAAGCACCACATTTGACGCTCAAAACGGAGGCCATCATGTCCCACCCCCATCTCTACATCCTGACCGGCGCCTCGCGCGGCATGGGCCTGGCGATTGGGCAGCTGCTGCTGCAGCCTGACCATGCCCTGCTTTGCATCGCGCGCCAGACCAATGCGACCCTGGCCGCGCAGGCGCAGCAAATCGCTTGTCAGCTGGAGCAGTGGCCGCTGGACCTGGCCCACAGCCGCGAGGCCGCCGCCATGTTGCGTCAATGGCTGGGCCGCCCCGGTGCGCGCTACGCCAGCGCCACCCTGATCAACAACGCCGGCATGATCCCGCGCATCGCTCCCCTGTCCGACCTCGATCCCGACGAACTGGCGCAGGCGCTGCGTGTCGACCTGGAAGCCCCGCTGCTGTTGAGCGCGGCCTTCCTGGCCGCCACTGCAGACTGGACGATGCCGCGCCGTGTGCTCAACATTTCCTCCGGCCTGGGCCGCCGCCCGATGGCCTCGCAAGCCGCCTACTGCGCCGCCAAGGCCGGCATGGACCACTACACCCGCTGCCTGGCGCTGGAGGAGGCGCACAAGCCGAATGGCGCCAGGGTCTGTTCACTCGCGCCCGGCGTGATCGACACCGACATGCAGGTGCAGCTGCGCGGCGCCGAGGCTTCCGCCTTCCCCGACCGCAGCCGCTTCGAGCAGCTCAAGGCCGGCGGCCAGCTCGACAGCCCCGAGGCGGCTGCCCGCAAGGTGCTGGCCTACCTCAACCGCCCCGACTTCGGCAGCGAGCCCGTGGCTGACGTGCGCAGCTGAAATGCACCGGGTTCAGTCAGGTGACTCACGCCGCCTGACATGATCCGGCGCCCGAAGTCTCAGGCCGCGTGCAGCATCCGCACGATGTCGTCCTTGAGCTTGAGGCGCTGCTTCTTGAGGTTTTCCAGCGCTTCGTCCGCCATCACGGCGCCGCCGGTCTCGACCTTGGCGATGGTGTGGTTAACCGCGTCATAGTCGTTATACAGGCGCGCAAAATGGTGATGCGTCGTTTTCAAGGCATGGATCTTGTCCTTCAACTGGGGAAACTCGTGAGCAATGTCGTGCTTGAGCAAATCCATTCTTGATCTCCTGGGTTTGAACCGCTTCAGTCTAAGGGACTGGTTTCCGAAAGTCATGATCCACATCAATTTTGCGCCGCTTGCACCCGCCACCCGTGCGGTCCTCGGGCTAAGATGCCAGCCATGACACGCCGCAAGTACTGGAGCCTGAGCGCCAAGCTGGCCTTGATCGGCACGCCCTTCGTGCTGCTGGCCCTGCTGGCCACGGCGGCCACGCTGTGGGTGTCGTGGCAGCTCGATGGCGGCGCAGCGGCCGTCAACGAGGCAGGCCGCATGCGCATGCAGGCTTATCGGCTGTCGCTCTCGCTGGGAACCGGCGACATGAATGCCTTGCCGCGCCAGGTGCGCGAATTCGAGGACAGCCTGGCCGTGCTGCGCCATGGCGACCCGGAACGTCCCCTCTTCGTGCCCTGGGACGACACCGTTCAGCAGCGCTTTGCCGTCATCGAACAGGATTGGAAGCGCTTTCGCACACTGGCTGCCACGCCCGGGCCGTCGCAGGAGTTGCGCACCCGGACGATCGGCTTCGTCGAGCACATTGATGCCTTCGTCAAGGGCATCGAGCACCACATCTCGCGCTGGACTGCCATCCTGCACCTGTTGCAGACCACCTTGATGGCCATGGTCGTGCTCGGCTCACTGGTGCTGCTGTATGCCGGCCATCTGTTCGTGCTGGAGCCGGTCAGCCTGCTCAAGCAGGCGATCGAGAAGATCCAGGGCGGCGACTTTGAGGCCCGGGTCGACAAGCTCACGCGCGACGAGTTCGGCACCCTGGCCGAGGGCTTCAACGGCATGGCTGAAAACCTGCAGTCGATGTACCGCAGCCTGGAGAGCAAGGTGGCGGAAAAAACGGCGGCACTGGAGGAAAAGCGCGAGCGGCTGGAAAGCCTGTACGAAGTCACGACCATGGTGGCACGCGCCACCACACTGGACGAGCTGGCCCAGGGTTTCGCACGCAGCATCCTGCACATCGCCCACGCCGACGGCGTGGCGCTGCGCTGGTCGGACCAGACCAACCAGCGCTACCTGATGCTGGCCGCCAGCGGACTGCCCGCCGAGATGCTGGAGGTCGAGCATTGCATCCACAAGGGTGACTGCGATTGCGGGGCGTCAACGGAAGCCAGCCAACTGCGCGTGATTCCGATCCATGCCCTCGGCGACACCAAGGAACGCCTGTGCGGCAAGGCCGGCTTCGAGACCCTGGTCAATATCCCGGTGCGTCTGCATGACCGCCTGATGGGCGAAGTGGACCTCTTCTTCCACGCCAAGGTATCACCCTCGGCCTCCGAACGATCCCTTTACGAGGCACTGAACAGCCACCTGGCCAGTGCGATGGAAAACCTGCGCCTCAACGCCCTGGAAAAAGAAGCCGCCGTGGCACAGGAGCGCAATCTGCTGGCGCGCGAACTGCACGACTCGATTGCGCAGTCCCTGGCCTTCCTCAAGATCCAGGTGCAGCTCATGCGCGATGCCCTGGCCAGCGGCAACCAGCAGACCATCAAACAGGTGCTGGAAGAAATCGACACCGGCGTGCGCGAAAGCTACGGCGACGTGCGCGAGCTGCTGCTGCACTTCCGCACCCGCGCCAACACGGAAGACATCGAGCCGGCGCTGGCCACCACCTTGCGCAAGTTCGAACACCAGAGCGGTCTGCAAACCCATCTGGCCATCCAGGGCCATGGCCTGCCGCTGTCGCCCGACCTGCAGATCCAGGTCCTGCACATCATCCAGGAGGCGCTGTCCAATGTCCGCAAGCATGCGCGCTCCTCGCAGGTCTGGCTCGAGGTGCAGCAGCAGCCCGAATGGCGCTTCGAGGTGCGCGACAACGGCATCGGCTTCTCCAGCGACAACAAGCTCGACGAGACCCATGTCGGCCTGCGCATCATGAGCGAGCGGGCCGAGCGCATCGGCGCCCGGCTCGACATCATCTCCACGCCGGGGCGCGGCAGCTCGATCGTGCTGACGCTGCCGGCCCAGCCGCCGGCCCAGGCCGCCCTCCCAAGTCTTCCGGCCGCACCCGGTGTTAAGGCCCTTGATCTGCATTGACCCACCCGACCATGTCCATCGCTTTGTCTGCTAGCCCGTCCCGTTCCGTCCGCATCCTGGTGGTTGACGATCACACCCTGTTCCGCCGCGGCCTGACCGCCCTGCTCTCGCGCGAACCGCTGTTCAACGTGGTGGGCGATGCCGCCGATGCCGGCGAGGCCCTGCGTCGCGCCCAGGAGTTGCGGCCGGACCTGATCCTGCTCGACAACCACCTGCCCGGCGTGCGCGGTGTGGACGCCCTGCCCGCGCTGCGGGAGGCCGCACCGAGCGCCCGTATCCTGATGCTCACGGTGAGCGAGGACGAGCAGGACCTGGCCGACGCGCTCAAGGCTGGTGCCGCCGGCTATCTGCTCAAGACCGTTGAAGGCGACACCCTGGCGGCGGCAATCCACCGCGTCATGCGCGGCGAGAGTGTGGTGGCGGACGAGATGACCAGCAAGCTGGTGGCCGCCTTCAAGGGGGCCAGCACCGGCATGCCCACCGCCGCACCGGCCGTCGAGGAGGCTCCGGCTGTGACCGTCTCGCTGCTGGACGACCTGTCGCCACGCGAACGCGACATTCTGCGTGGCATCGCGCGCGGCGCCAGCAACAAGGAAATCGGCCGCGAACTGGGCATTGCCGAGACCACGGTCAAGATCCATGTGCAGCACGTGCTGCGCAAGCTGGATGTGAGTTCGCGTGTGCAGGCCGCCGTCCTGGCAACCGAAGTCGGCCTGCTTTGACCTTGATCTAACGCAAGCTTCAGTGGCTTTCCGACCGGACTAGTTCCTCCGAACTATGCCGGCGCGTCCGTCGTGCGTCGTGTGCCTGTACCTCGGAAGGATGGCGTTCATCAGGGTATCTCCCTACGATGTGTCCATGGTCAAAAGGAGTTGGACATGGACAGAAACAGACAAGCGCTCTCGGTGCTGATTGTCAGCACGCTAGCCTTCACCGTGTGCTTCATGGTGTGGATGATGTTCGGCGTGATTGGCATCCCGATCAAGAAGGCGCTCAACCTCAACGCAACGGAGTTCGGCCTCCTTACCGCCATGCCGGTGCTGACGGGCTCGCTGATCCGTGTGCCGCTGGGCATCTGGACCGACAGGTTCGGCGGCCGCATCGTCATGGCCATCCTGATGGCCTGCACCGTGCCGGCGATCTACCTGATGAGCTATGCCACGGCCTACTGGCACTTCCTGGTGATCGGCTTGTTCGTCGGCCTGGCCGGCGGCTCGTTCTCGGTCGGCACGCCCTATGTGGCCCGCTGGTTTCCGAAAAACCGCCAGGGTTTCGCCATGGGCGTGTACGGTGCCGGCAACTCGGGAGCCGCCGTCAACAAATTCGTGGCGCCGGCGCTGGTGGTGGCCTTCGGCTGGACCATGGTGCCGCAGGTGTATGCCGCCATCATGCTCGGCACCGTGGTGCTGTTCTGGTTCTTCAGCTACAGCGACCCGGCCCACCTGGTGCCCAGCAACGTCAAGTTCAGCGACCAGCTCAAGGCCCTGAAGGACCCCAAGGTGCTGAAGTACTGCCAGTACTACAGCATCGTGTTCGGCGGTTATGTGGCGCTCTCCCTGTGGATGGTGCAGTACTACGTCGGCGAGTACGGCCTGGACATCCGCGCTGCCGCCCTGCTGGCAGCCTGCTTCTCGCTGCCCGGCGGCGTGCTGCGCGCCATCGGCGGCTGGCTGAGTGACAAGTACGGTGCCCACAGCGTGACCTGGTGGGTCATGTGGGTGAGCTGGATCTGCCTGTTCCTGCTGAGCTACCCGCAGTTCGACTTCACGGTCACCACCGTGAACGGCCCGAAGACCTTCCATATCGGCCTGAATGTCTACGCTTTCACCGGACTGATGTTCATCCTGGGTATTGCCTGGGCTTTCGGCAAGGCGAGCGTGTTCAAGTACATCAGCGACGACTATCCCCAGAACATCGGCGCCATCAGCGGCATCGTCGGCCTGGCGGGTGGCCTGGGCGGCTTCGTGCTGCCCATCATGTTCGGCGCCCTGCTCGACTTCACCGGCATCCGCTCCAGCGCCTTCATGCTGATGTACGGCGTGGTCTGGGTCTCGCTGATCTGGATGTACTGGACCGAGGTACGGGGTGCCGAAGTCATGGGCTCCCATGCCAAGAGTTTCCGCCTGCAAGGCTGAGTCCAACCCCTTCAAAACACCAAGGACGCACTATGAATACGACAAGCAAAGCGGGCCAGGGCAGCGGTGGCGACATCGCCGACTGGCGGCCCGAGGACGAACAGTTCTGGGAAGGCACCGGCAAGAAGATCGCCTACCGCAACCTGTGGATCTCGATTCCCGCCCTGCTGTGCGGTTTCGCGGTCTGGGGCATGTGGGGCATCATCACCGTGCAGATGATGAACCTGGGTTTCCCCTTCAGCCAGGCCGAGCTCTTCACGCTGACCGCCATCGCCGGCATCGCGGGGGCCACCATGCGCATCCCTGCCTCATTCCTGATCCGCTTGGCCGGGGGGCGCAATACCATTTTCCTGACCACCGCCATGCTGCTTGCACCGGCCATCGGCACCGGCATCGTGCTGCAGCACAAGGACTGGCCGCTGTGGGCCTTCCAGCTCATGGCGCTGTGGTGTGGCGTGGGCGGCGGCAACTTCGCCAGTTCCATGTCCAACATCAGTACCTTTTTCCCCAAGCGCCTGCAGGGCACGGCGCTGGGCCTGAACGCGGGCCTGGGCAACTTCGGCGTGACAACGATGCAGATCGTCATCCCGCTGGTGATGACCGTGGGCATCTTCGGCAGCCTGGGCGGCGCCCCTGAAATCCTGCTGAAGGACAGTGGCTGGATCTTCGGCAAGATCCCTGCCGGCACATCCACCTGGATTCAGAATGCCGGTTTCGCCTGGGTGCTGTCGCTGGTACCGCTGTCCATCCTGTGCTGGTTCGGCATGAGCAACCTGAAGACGGTCACGCCCGACAGCGGCAATCCGATCGCTGCCTTCGCCAAGATCACCTGGCTGTATACGCTGGCCTTCATCCCCTCGATTCTCGGCCTGTATCTGTACCTGCCCAAGCCCACGGGCCTTGGCCTGATCAGCATGTGGGTGGCGATCCCGCTGGACGTGGTCAGCGCCCTGCTGATCATGAAGCTCGCCGCCTTCGGCCCGATGAAAGAGAACGTCGCCAAGCAGTTTGCCATTTTCAAGGACAAGCACACCTGGTCGTTGACGGCGCTGTACATCGTCACTTTCGGTTCTTTCATCGGTTTCTCGATGGCACTGCCGCTGGCGATGAAGGTGATTTTCGGCAGCACCCACGTGTTCAACCCGGCCACCAATGAATGGATTCATGCCAACAACCCGAACGCGCCGACCGTGCTGGCCTATGCCTGGATCGGCCCCTTCGTCGGCGCCGCGGTGCGTCCGATCGGCGGCTGGATCTCCGACAAGGTCGGCGGCTCCATCGTCACCCAGATCATCTCGGCCGTGATGGTGGTGGCCTCGGTCGCCGTGGGCTACGTGATGATGCAGGCCTACGGCTCGGCCACGCCGGAACAGTACTTCCCCATGTTCCTGGGCCTGTTCATCGTGCTGTTCTTCGCCAGCGGCGTCGGCAATGGCTCAACCTTCCGCACCATCGGCGTGATCTTCGACCGCACCCAGGCCGGCCCCGTGCTGGGCTGGACCTCGGCCATCGCTGCCTACGGCGCCTTTGTCGCACCCATCGTGATCGGCGACCAGATCAAGGCCGGAACGCCGCAATTCGCGATGTACGGTTTCGCCATCTTCTACGCCTTGTGCCTGGTACTGAACTGGTGGTTCTACCTGCGCAAGAACGCCTACGTGAAGAACCCCTGAACGCATTGAATTTGATTGACTGGAGACCAACATGAGTCATTTTCTCGACCGACTGAGCTACTTTTCACAGCCGAAGGAATCGTTCTCCAACGATCACGGCATCGCCACCGGTGAAGACCGCACCTGGGAAGACGCCTACCGCGACCGCTGGGCGCACGACAAGATCGTGCGCTCCACCCACGGCGTGAACTGCACGGGCTCCTGCTCGTGGAAGATCTACGTCAAGGGCGGCATCGTGACCTGGGAAACCCAGCAGACCGACTACCCGCGCACCCGCTGGGACATGCCGAACCATGAGCCGCGCGGCTGCGCCCGCGGCGCCAGCTACAGCTGGTACCTGTATTCCGCCAACCGCGTCAAGTACCCGATGGTGCGCGGGCGCCTGCTCAAGCTCTGGCGCGAGGCGCGGCTTTCGCACGATCCGGTGGATGCCTGGGCTTCGATTGCTGACAGCAATGCCAAGCGCAAGGAATATCAGAGCGTGCGCGGCCTCGGCGGCTTTGTTCGTTCGAGCTGGGACGAGGTCAACGAGATGATCGCGGCCGCCAACATCTACACCGTCAAAAAGCACGGCGCTGATCGCGTGATCGGTTTCTCGCCGATTCCGGCCATGTCCATGGTGTCGTATGCCGCAGGCAGCCGCTACCTGAGCCTGATGGGCGGCGTCTGCATGAGCTTCTACGACTGGTACTGCGACCTGCCCCCCAGCAGCCCGCAGGTCTGGGGCGAGCAGACCGACGTGCCGGAATCGGCTGACTGGTACAACTCGACCTACATCATCGCCTGGGGCTCGAACGTGCCGCAGACGCGCACGCCGGATGCCCACTTCTTCACCGAGGTGCGCTACAAGGGTGCCAAGACGGTGGCCATCACCCCCGACTACGCCGAGATTTCCAAGCTGGCCGACATCTGGATGCACCCCAAGCAAGGCACCGACGCTGCCCTGGCCATGGCCATGGGCCATGTGATCCTGAAGGAGTTCTACTTCGACAAGCGCAGCGTCTACTTCGATGACTACGCCCGTCGTTACACCGACCTGCCCATGCTGGTAATGCTCAAGGAGCAGAAGGCACCGAACGGCGAAACCATCCTGGTCCCGGACCGTTATGTGCGCGCCAGCGACTTCAACGGCAAGCTCGGTCAGGCCAACAACCCCGAGTGGAAAACCGTGGCCTTCAACGAAGATGGCAAGGTGGTGCTGCCCAACGGGGCCATCGGCTTCCGCTGGGGCCCGGATGGCCGAGCCGATGCCGGCCAGTGGAACCTGGAATCCAAGGAAGCGCGTCACGGTGGTGATGTCAAGCTCAAGCTCTCGGTGCTGGAAGGCGACAACCCCAGCAGCGAGACCGCCAAGGTGGGTTTCCCCTATTTCGGCGGCATCGAATCCGAGCACTTCCCGAACAACACCACCGGTGCTGCCAGCAGCAACGTGCTGGTGCGCACCGTGCCGGTCCAGCGCATTGCGCTGGGCAAGGAAGGCGAGAAGCGCGAAGCCCTGGTGGCCACCGTGTTCGACCTGCAGGCCGCCAACTACGGTGTGGCCCGCGGCATCGCCGGTGAGCTGGCTGCCAGCAGCTTTGACGACGACACCCCCTACACCCCGGCCTGGCAAGAGAAGATCACCGGTGTGCCGCGCCAGCAGCTCATCACCGTGGCGCGCCAGTTTGCCGACAACGCCGACAAGACCAAGGGCAAGTCCATGGTCATCATCGGCGCGGCCATGAACCACTGGTACCACAGCGACATGAACTACCGCGGCGTCATCAACATGCTGATGATGTGCGGTTGTATCGGCCAGAGCGGCGGCGGCTGGGCTCACTACGTGGGCCAGGAAAAGCTGCGTCCGCAGACCGGCTGGACCGCTTTAGCCTTTGCGCTCGACTGGATCCGCCCGCCGCGCCAGATGAACTCCACCAGCTTCTTCTACGCCCACACCGACCAGTGGCGCTACGAGAAACTCGGCATGGAAGAGGTGCTCTCGCCCCTGGCCGACAAGAAGCTGTACGGCGGCAGCATGATCGACTACAACGTGCGCGCCGAGCGCATGGGCTGGCTGCCCTCCGCCCCGCAACTGCAGACCAACCCGATGCAGGTGGTGAAGGACGCCGTGGCCGCCGGCATGGACCCGAAGGACTACACCGTCAAGGGTTTGAAGGACGGTTCGCTCAAGATGAGCTGCGAAGACCCGGACCATCCGTCCAACTGGCCGCGCAACATGTTCGTCTGGCGTTCCAACATCCTGGGCTCCAGCGGCAAAGGCCATGAGTACTTCCTCAAGCACCTGCTGGGCACCAGCCACGGTGTGCAGGGCAAGGACCTTGGCAAAGACGATGCCAAGCCGACCGAGGTGGTGTGGCATGACCAGGCACCGGAAGGCAAGCTTGACCTGCTGGTCACGCTGGACTTCCGCATGAGCACGACCTGCCTGTACTCCGACATCGTGCTGCCCACTGCGACCTGGTACGAGAAAAACGACCTCAACACCAGTGACATGCATCCCTTCATCCACCCCCTGTCCACTGCGGTGGACCCGGCCTGGCAGAGCAAGAGCGACTGGGAAATCTACAAGGGTTTCGCCAAGAAGTTCAGCGAACTCTGCGTCGGCCACCTGGGTGTGGAGCGCGAGATGGTGCTGTCGCCGCTGATGCACGACTCGCCGGCCGAACTGGCACAGCCTTTCGGCGTGCAGGACTGGAAGAAGGGCGAGACCGACCTCATCCCGGGCAAGACGGCGCCCAACATGATGGTGGTCGAGCGCGACTACCCCAACCTCTACAAGCGCTTCACCGCCCTGGGGCCACTGATGAACAAGGTGGGCAACGGCGGCAAGGGCATCGCCTGGAACACCCAGACCGAAGTCAAGCAGCTCGGCGAACTCAATGGCGTGGTGAAGGCCGAAGGCGTGACCTGCGGCATGCCGAAGATCGAGACCGACATCGACGCCTGCGAGGTGGTGCTGCAACTGGCGCCGGAAACCAACGGCCACGTGGCCGTGAAAGCCTGGGATGCTCTGAGCAAACAGACGGGGCGCGACCACAAACACCTGGCCCTGTACCGCGAAGACGAGAAGATCCGCTTCCGCGACATCCAGGCACAACCGCGCAAGATCATCTCGTCGCCGACCTGGAGCGGTATCGAGAGCGAAACGGTGTCCTACAACGCCGGCTATACCAACGTGCATGAGCTGATCCCATGGCGCACCCTGACTGGCCGCCAGCAGTTCTATATGGATCACCCGTGGATGACGGCGTTCGGTGAAAACTTCACCAGCTACCGTCCGCCGGTAGACCTGAAGACCACGGCTGGCATCCACGGTGTCAAGTCGAACGGCAACACCGAGATCCTGCTGAACTTCATCACACCGCACCAGAAGTGGGGTATCCACTCCACCTACACGGACAACCTGCTGATGCTCACGCTCAATCGAGGCGGCCCGGTGATCTGGCTCAGCGAAGACGACGCCAAGAGCGCCGGCATTGTGGACAACGACTGGGTCGAGCTGTTCAACATCAACGGCGCCATCGCGGCGCGGGCGGTGGTGAGCCAGCGTGTCAACCCGGGCATGGTCATGATGTACCACGCGCAGGAGAAGATCATCAACACCCCCGGCTCTGAGATCACCGGGGCACGCGGCGGCATCCACAACTCGGTCACGCGCATCGTGTTGAAACCCACGCACATGATCGGCGGCTACGCGCAGTTCAGCTACGGCTTCAACTACTACGGCACCATCGGCACCAACCGTGACGAGTTCGTCGTGGTGCGCAAGATGAACAAGGTGGACTGGCTGGATGGCACCGCCGCCACATCCACCAGCACGGGCGCACACGCCTGAGACTAGGAGAACAACCATGAAAATTCGCGCTCAAATCGGCATGGTGCTCAATCTGGACAAGTGCATCGGTTGCCACACCTGCTCGGTCACCTGCAAGAACGTCTGGACCAGCCGCAAAGGCATGGAGTACGCCTGGTTCAACAACGTCGAGACCAAACCCGGCATCGGTTATCCCAAGGAATGGGAAAACCAGGACAAGTGGAACGGTGGCTGGGTCCGCAAAGCCAACGGCAGCATCGAGCCGCGCCAGGGGGCGAAGTGGAAGCTTCTGATGAAGATCTTCGCCAACCCCAACCTGCCGCAGATCGACGACTACTACGAGCCCTTCACCTTCGACTACGACCACCTGCAGTCGGCGCCGGAGATGAAGGCTGCTCCCACGGCACGGCCGCGCAGCCTGATCACCGGCCAGCGCATGGAAAAGATCGAATGGGGCCCGAACTGGGAAGAAATTCTCGGGGGTGAATTCAGCAAGCGCTCGAAGGACAAGAACTTCGACGACGTGCAGAAGGACATTTACGGCCAGTTCGAGAACACCTTCATGATGTACCTGCCGCGCCTGTGCGAGCACTGCCTGAACCCGGCGTGCGTGGCATCGTGCCCTTCCGGCTCGATCTACAAGCGCGAGGAAGACGGCATTGTGCTGATCGACCAGGACAAGTGCCGCGGCTGGCGCATGTGCGTGTCCGGCTGCCCGTACAAGAAGATCTACTACAACTGGGAATCGGGCAAGGCAGAGAAGTGCATCTTCTGCTATCCGCGCATCGAAGCCGGCCAGCCCACGGTCTGCTCTGAAACCTGTGTCGGCCGCATCCGCTACCTCGGTGTGCTGCTGTACGACGCCGACCGCATCCAGGAGGCCGCCAGCGTCGAGCATGACCGCGACCTGTACCAGGCCCAGCTGGACATCTTCCTGGACCCGAACGATCCCAAGGTGATCGAGCAGGCCCGCATCGACGGCATTCCGGACGCCTGGATGGAGGCCGCACGCAAGAGCCCGGTCTACAAGATGGCAGTGGACTGGAAGATCGCGCTGCCGCTGCACCCCGAGTACCGTACCCTGCCCATGGTCTGGTACGTTCCGCCGCTCTCGCCCATCACGGCGGCGGCCAACGCCGGCGACATCGGCATCAACGGCGAAATTCCGGATGTCAAGCAGTTGCGCATCCCGGTCAAGTACCTGGCCAACTTGCTGACCGCCGGCGACACCCTGCCGGTGGAGCGCGCCCTGGAACGCATGCTGGCCATGCGCGCCTACCAGCGTGAAAAGCACGTGGAAGGCCGCATCAACACCGCAGCGCTGCAGCAAGTGCAGATGACACAGGCCGAGGTGGAAGATATGTACCAGGTGATGGCGATCGCCAACTACGAAGACCGTTTCGTGATTCCCAGCTCGCACCGCGAATATGCGGAGAACACCTTCGACATGCGCGGCGGCTGCGGTTTCTCGTTTGGCAACGGCTGTTCCGACGGCGCCAGTGAGACCAGTCTGTTCGGCGGCTCCAAACGCCGCACCATTCCCATCAAGGCAGGAGTCTGACCATGGCCATCACCACTGCAACACTCAGCCTGCGGGTTCTGGCGCGCCTGTTGTCCTACCCGGATGCCGAACTGCGCGCCCATCTGCCGGACATGCGCGATGCGCTGCACAGTGAGCGCGCCCTGGGCGCTGCTCGCCTGGCCGAACTCGACGCCCTGATGCACAGCCTGACGGCTCAAGAAGCCCTGGAAGTGGAGGCTGAATACGTTCAGCTGTTCGACCGCGGCCGCGCCACCTCGCTGCATCTGTTCGAGCACGTGCACGGCGACTCGCGCGACCGCGGCCCGGCCATGATCGATCTGGCGCAGACCTATGAGCAGGCCGGCCTGTACCTGGCCGAAGGTGAGTTGCCCGACTACCTGCCGGTGGTACTGGAGTTCGTCTCGACCCAGCCACTGAAGGAAGCGCGCGCTTTTCTTGGCGAGATGGCCCACATCCTCAACGCCATCTTCAGCGCCCTGCAACAGCGCAGCAGTGCCTACGCCAGCGTACTCGGCGCCTTGCTGGAAATTGCCGGCGAGAAAGCACAGGCCGTGAAGGTCGCGCCCGATGCGCCGCTCGACGAAAGCTGGGAAGAGCCGGCCGTCTTCGGCGGCTGCTCCACCGAGGGCCAGGCCAAACCGGGCCAGCCCCAGCCCATCCGCATTGTCAAAAATGAAGCGCAGCGTCAGAACGCCCCGCTGCAAGGAGTGTGATCATGAGCTACCTCAACCAGTTTGTTTTCGGCATCTACCCCTACATCTGTCTCACGGTTTTCCTGTTGGGCAGCCTGATCCGGTTTGACCGTGACCAGTACACCTGGAAGAGCGATTCCTCGCAACTGCTCAAGATGGGGCAATTGCGCCTGGGCAGCAACCTCTTCCATCTGGGCATCCTGTTCCTGTTCTTCGGTCACACCGTGGGCATGCTGACGCCGCACTTCGTCTATGAGCCTTTCATGACGGCCGGTGCCAAGCAGTTGATGGCCATGATCTCGGGTGGTCTGTTCGGCCTGCTGGGATTCCTGGGCGTCACGTTGCTGCTGCACCGTCGCCTGGCCGAACCGCGCATCCGTGCCACCTCCAAGACCAGCGACATCGTGTTGCTGATCTTGCTGTGGCTGCAGTTCGCGCTCGGTCTGGCCACCATCCCGCTGTCGGCCCAGCACCTGGATGGCGGCATGATGATGAAGCTGGCCGAGTGGGCACAGCGCATCGTCACTTTCCGCGGTGGTGCGGTGGAACTGCTGGCCGAGGCCAGCTGGATCTTCAAGGCGCACATGTTCCTGGGCATGAGCATCTTCCTGATCTTCCCCTTCACCCGCCTCGTGCATGTGTGGAGCGGTTTTGCCTCGGTGGGCTACCTGATGCGTCCCTATCAGGTGGTGCGCAGCCGTCGGCTGAACCTGCCCGCAGGCCACAACCTGCCGCGCCGTCCTGGCGCCGGCGTCTGAAGGAGCCCCCCATGAGCACAGCTTGTTCCCCCACCTGCGGCTGTGCCGGCGCTGACACCAGCGTCGCCACCACCGACAACACCGTGGCCTGCGTCAATGGTGTGGCCTTGCACAGCGCAGATCAGACGCTGTCGGTCGACGAACTGCGCCAGCGCGCCTACACCGAGTTGCTGCGCCAGGCGGCGCAGAGCCGCGGCCTGCTGGCGGCAGACGATATCGCCGCCGCCGATGGCATTGCCAGTGAAGCCGCCAGCAGCGCCATCGAACAATTGCTGGAGCAAAGCCTGCAGATTCCCGAACCATCGGAAGAAGCCTGTCGTCGCCATCATGCGGCCCATGCCGCCAGCTACCGGGTGGGCGAACGCGCCAACGTGCGCCACATCCTGTTTGCCGTCACCCCCGGGGTGGATGTCAAGGCACTGCGGCTACGCGCCGAAAGCGCCCTGCTGGACGTGCGCAGCCATGACGGCCAGGGCGACCCTTTTGCTGACGTGGCACGCCAGCTCTCCAACTGTCCGAGCGGGCAGGAAGGCGGCGCGCTGGGCTGGCTGTCAGCGCAGGACTGCGCGCCTGAATTCGCACGCGAGATCTTCGGTCATGCAGAGGTCGGCGTGTTGCCGCGCCTGGTGCACAGCCGTTTCGGCCTGCACGTGGTCGAGGTCTTGCAGCGCGATGCAGGTGAAGACCCGCCCTTTGAAGCCGTGCGCGGCGCTGTGGCCATGGCGCTGCGCCAGCAGTCGTATGTGACGGCGCTGCGCCAGTTCCTGAGCCTGCTGGCCGGTCAAGCCCGCATTGAAGGTGTGGACCTGGACGGCTCCGACACACCATTGGTGCAGTGATATGACACACCCCCAGGCTCCACTCCCTTCGTTCGCTACGCCACCCCCCCTAAAAGGGGGCAACGCCAGTGGCCCGGCGAAGCCGGTTCCACGGCGCTCCGCGGCTGGACTGCTCCATGCGAAGGTCTCTGGTGTTCTGAGGCTCTGGTGATGGTCTGACACAATAACGCCATGCCCGACGAACTGCTAGAGCGGCTGCGCCGCTTCCACGACCACACCTTTCCTGGCATCCAGGAGCAGTTTCAGGATCTGGTGACGCAGGGACAGCACCCGACCATCCTGTTCATCGGCTGCTCCGACTCGCGGCTGGTGCCCTACCTGCTGACCGGCACCGGGCCGGGTGATCTGTTTCTGGTCCGCAATGTGGGCGCTTTCGTCCCGCCCTACGATGGCTCGGCCGGTTTCCACGGCACGGCCGCGGCCATCGAATTTGCCGTCCTCAACCTGCAGGTGTCGCACGTGGTCGTGTGCGGCCACAGCCATTGCGGCGGTATCCGCGCGCTTTACGAGGGGGCACCGGCCCAGGCCATCAACCTGTCGGCCTGGCTGGAGCTCGGCCGCGAAGCCGCTCTGCCCGTGCAGGTGACGCCCGAGGCCTTGCGCCGCACCGAGCAACGCGCCGTCATCCTGCAGCTGGAACGTCTGATGGGCTACCCCATGGTGCGCGAGCGTGTCGAGCAGGGCAAGCTGGCCCTGCACGGCTGGCATTACGTCATCGAGGAAGGCGAAGTCCACGTCTTCGATGTCAAAAGCGGTGAGTTCGTACCGGCTTCCAGCGCCTCGCACAGCGGCACCGGCCCCTATGAAATGCCGGACACGATTTCCAGTCCGCTGTTCAACGAAATCGACGAAAGCTACCACCGGCTGCAGCCTGCAGCCGCCCCGGAATGCTCATGCGGCAAAACTTGACACATCTCAAACCCCGGGTGTGCGCGTCTTTCCAAGCTATGCACCTCGCCTCGCTTTTCAGACCGTCACTTGCAGTTCACCCCATGAATGCTGCTGCCTTCTCCACCCCTTTGATCGCGCTTGAAAGCGCCGTCTGACTGGCCTGAGTAAAAGCACTGCCATGAAGACCATCCCCGTTCGCCCACGCCCTGCGAACCCCAGACGGTCTTCCGTTGCGGCGGCATCCGCTGCGTGGCGTCCGGCCTGGCTGCTGGTCGCACCGCACCGCCTGGGCTTTTTCGCCGCCGCGCTGATGATGGCCATCAGTGCCCTCTGGTGGTTCGTCGTGCTGCTGGCACGCCTGCAGGGCTACACACTCTCTTGGGCCGTCTCGCCACCCACCGCGCATGCGCTGCTCATGAGCCAGAGCTTCATGCCTTTTTTCATGGCCGGATTCCTGTTCACAGCCGGGCCCAAGTGGATGGGGCTCCCGGAAGTGAGTGCGCAGCGCTTGCTACGCCCCATCCTGCTCATGCTTGCCGGCTGGGCTCTGACGATGACCGGCTTTCACCTGCACGCCATGCTGGCCGCTGCCGGCATGGTCCTGGTCGCAGCCGGCTGGAGCCGACTGAGCCTGAAGTTCATCACCCTGGTGCGCATCAGCCCCGTGTCCGACCGCATCCACCCGACGGTGGTGGCCGTCGCCTGCGCTGTAGGCGCTATCGCGCTGTGGCTGGCTGCCGTCGCCCTGGGTCTTGAATCTGAACTGTTGCTGCGCTCCAGCACCCAGCTGGCCTTGTGGGGATTCATCGGCACTGTGTTTGCAACCGTATCGCACCGCATGATCCCGTTTTTCTCGGCCAGCGCCCTGCCCCTGCTCGACGCCTGGCGTCCGATGTGGTTGCTGTGGGTCCTGGTCGCCATCCTCTGGCTTGAATTGCTGCCGGCGGTCGCTGAGTTGTGGTGGTGGCCGCTGCCAGTGGCGCTGCGCTGGTCTCAAGTCGCACTGGAATTCCCGGCGGCGGCCTTGTTGCTGTGGCTGGCCATACGCTGGGGTCTGGTGCAGAGTCTGAAGATCCGCCTGCTGGCCATGCTGCATGGCGGTTTTCTCTGGCTCGGTCTGGCATTCGCACTGAACGGGGTCTCCCATGCGCTGATGGCACTCACTGCCGGCGAACTCTCGTTGGGATTGGCGCCGCTGCATGCGATGACCATGGGCTACCTCGGCGCGACACTGTTCGCCATGGCAACGCGCGTGAGCAGCGGGCATGGCGGCCGTCCTCTGGCCGCGGACAACATGGCCTGGGTCCTGTACTGGCTGCTGCAGGCGGCCGTCTTGCTGCGTGTGCTGGCCGCCCTGTGGCCAGCCGCGGCCACGGTCCTGACACTGCTGGCCATTGCCGCCTGGGTGGCGGCCACTGTCGGCTGGGCCATCCGTTATGGTGGCTGGTATGGCCGGCCCCGGATCGACGGCCGACCGGGTTAGCCCCCACGGCCGACCCTTGATCTGCGTCATGGTTTTCACCCGGATCGGGTTTATGCTGTCATAAATTCAACGAGCCATGGAGGAATCACATGCCTGACCTGACCACCGCCCAGAAAGACAAACTGATGAGCGACCTGCGGTTGATGATCGCCGATGCGGAAGAGTTGCTGCGCGTGACGACCAGCCAAGCCGGTGGCGCCGCCGACGAAGTGCGTGGCCGCATCCAGAACCGGCTGCAACAAGCCCGCGTCGAAATGGCGCATCTCCAGGATGCGGCTGTCGCCAAGGCCAAGGCCGCCGGCCATGCGGCCGACGAGTTCGTTCATGAAAAGCCTTGGCAGTCGATCGGCGTGGCCGCCGGCATCGGGCTGGTCATCGGCCTGCTGATCGGCCGCCGGTAATCCATGGCGGCTCCCGAGACGGGCGACGGTCTGTTCGCCTCGTTACGCCAGTTGCTTGCCACCGGCATTGAGACCCTGCGGGTACGGCTGGAACTGCTCAGCACCGAAGTCGAGCAGGAGAAGCTGCGCCTGTTCGACGCCGTGCTGTGGGCCGGGCTCGCCCTGCTGTTGTTGGGCATGGGCTTGCTGTTCCTGTGCGGCTTGGTCGTGGTGCTGCTGTGGGATCACCATCGCCTCCTTGCCTTGGGCGGGTTGGCCGCCCTCTTTCTGGGCAGCGGCGTCTGGGTCATGCAGCTCGCCCGCCAGCGCCTGCGCGCACCTAGCGGACTGTTCCATACCAGCGTGGCCGAACTGGCACGCGACCGGGCCGGACTCGACGAGGCCGAGTAAGGTCAGGACATGAGCATGCAGCACCCGCGCGATACAGAACTGGCTGAACGCAAGCAGCAGCTGTTGATCCGTAGTGCCGAACTGCGCGTCAGCCTGGCCCATCAGGCCCAGGTCCTGCGAGGACCCCTGGCCATGGCCGACACGGTAAGAAACGGTGCGCAATGGTTGCGCCGGCGCCCGCAATGGCCGCTGGCCGCCTTGGCGCTGCTGGCCCTGCGCCGACCGCGCCGCGCCCTGCGCTGGGCAACCCGGCTGTGGTGGGGCTGGCATTCGTATCAACGGTTTCAGCAGTGGCTGAGCAAACAAGCGCAACCACGGCCCTGAGCGCGCCACCCACCCGGAACCGGAACAGCGGCTCCGGTTTTTTTAACCTGCATCAGAAGAAGGTCAATTGCGTCGAGGGATTTCAATCGACCTATATGATTCATATTGAATGAATCATATAATTTGACGGCGAAACCTTCATCGTCATCAACGACCTGGCTTCCCTTGTTGCCGCCTTGTTTCACCCAAGGCACACCACGGATTTCCTGGTTCCAACCTCTCGAGGATTTTCATGAGTTCCTGCGCCCATAACCACGTGACACCCGAAGCGATTTACCCCTTTGATGCACGCGGCGTTGCCAAACGTTTCCGTCATGCCGCCATTTTTGGCGCACTCGATTCACTGCAATCCGGCGAGACCATGCGCTTTTGCAATGACCACGATCCGATTCCCTTGCTGCATCAGCTCAATGCCCGCTATGGCGACGCTGTCTCCATGGCATACGTGCAACGTGAGCCCGGGGCCATCGTCATCGATTTCGTGCGCCGTTGAGCAAAACGCGCAAACGGCAGGTGAGCTGCAAGCGCTTGAAAATCAAGGGCGCAGTGCCTCGGCAGGCCCGCGCCCTTGTCCCCACCCCGAAGTCAAGCCAGTTGAACCGGCTCGCCTTGGGCATTGAAGGGAATGAACTGCCCCACGGTGCCGGCCTTGATCGCCTCCACCATGCGCTGCAACGGCGCATCGGCATCCTGGCTGCTGGGCACACCGCCAGCCTGGCCCGACAGGCTGCTGACGAACACCAGGGCCCACGTCTGGCCGAACTGGCGCGACTCCTCGGCCAAGGCAGCAAACGAACTGAGTTCGTCCGGGGTCTTGTCCACGCACATCAGGGGAGTCAACGCCCCGCCCTGCCCCGCCGCAAAGCGGGCTGCCTGCTCCGGTGTGCTGTCCTCGGGCAATTCGGCCGAGGCAAACACGAACAGCAGGCGTTGCGGCTCGCTCTGCTGCCGTGCGGCAGCCAGCAGATCATCAAAACTGGAAATATTCATGACTTGATTTCTTGCAAAAAATAATCAGACTTACAAAACTCTGCATTTTTCGCTTCAACTCTTTCTGCGAGGTTTGTCGCAGGTCAAACAGAAATGCCTGCCCCACTTTAGCATCTCCTGAAAACACAGAGGAGCCCCGATTCATGACCGACACCACGCTCACCAGCCAGCGCTCTGCCCAGACCCTGGCGCCCCAGACCATCAGCGAAGAAGTCCTGATTGAGAAATACAGCAAGGGGGATGAAAAATCCATCCTCGAAGTCAACCAGCGCGTCGCGCGCGCACTGGCACAGGTCGAGGCGCCGGAGCAGCGCAGCCAGTGGGAAGGCAAATTCCTGCACGCCTTGCAGCAGGGTTTCCTGCCGGCCGGCCGCATCCAGTCGGCCGCTGGCACCGACCTCACGGCAACCCTGATCAACTGTTTCGTGCAGCCGGTGGGCGACTCGATTTCGCACGAAGACGAGGGCCACCCCGGCATCTACGTGGCGCTGATGGAGGCCGCCGAGACCATGCGCCGCGGCGGCGGCGTCGGCTACGACTTTTCCCGCATCCGCCCTCGCGGTGCCTGGGTCGGCAGCACGCAGAGCAGCGCCTCGGGCCCGGTGAGCTACATGCGCGTGTACGACCGCTCCTGCGAGACGGTGGAATCCGCCGGCAGCCGGCGCGGCGCACAGATGGGCGTGCTGCGCTGCGACCATCCGGACATTGAGGAATTCATCCACGCCAAGGACAGCGGCGACCTGCGCAATTTCAACATTTCGGTCGGCGTGACCGACGTCTTCATGCAGGCGGTGGTGAACGACACCGAGTTCGAGCTGGTGCACCGCGCCGAAGCCGGTACCGCACAGAAGGATGCCGGCGCCTACTATTCGGGCGAGCGCGGCCTCTGGATCTACCGCAAGGTACGCGCGCGCGATCTGTGGGAGCAGGTGATGCGCTCCACCTACGACCACGCCGAGCCGGGCGTGCTGTTCATCGACACCATCAACCGCGACAACAACCTGTCCTACTGCGAGGCCATCGCCAGCACCAACCCCTGCGCGGAGCAGCCTTTGCCGCCTTACGGCTGCTGCTGCCTGGGCTCGATCGACCTGACGCGTTTTGTGCGCGAGCCCTTCGAAGACAAGGTCCACTTCGATTTCGCCGGCTTTGCCGATCTGTGCCGCACGGCCACGCGCATGCTGGACAACGTGCTGGACGTGACCGTCTGGCCCCTGCCGCAACAGCAGCAGGAAATGCGCAACAAGCGCCGCGTCGGCCTGGGCTTCACCGGCCTGGGCGATGCGCTGGTCATGCTGGGCCTGCGCTACGACAGCAACGAAGCCCGCGACATGGCGCGCAAGATTTCCGAAACCATGCGCGACGCGGCCTATGACGCCTCCAGTGAACTGGCGCGCGAGCGCGGCGCCTTCCCGCTCTTCAACGCCGACCTGTACCTCAGCAGCCCGCGCTTTGCCTCGCGCTTGCCGGCGGCGTTGAAGGAGAAGATCCGCAAGCATGGCGTGCGCAACTCGCACCTGCTGTCCATCGCCCCCACCGGCACCATCAGCCTGGCCTTCGCCGATAACGCCAGCAACGGCATCGAGCCGGCCTTCAGCTGGCACTACACGCGCAAGAAGCGCATGCCCGACGGCAGCCTGAAGGAATACGCGGTGGAAGACCACGCCTGGCGCCTGTACCGCCACCTCAAAGGCGAGACCGCCCCGTTGACGCCGGCCTTCGTGACCGCGCTGGAGATGAGCGCGCAGGACCACGCGGCCATGGTGGCCGCGGTGGCGCCGTGCATCGACACCGCCATTTCCAAGACCGTCAACGTGCCGGCCGACTACCCCTACGGCGATTTCCAGGATCTCTACCTGCAGGCCTGGAAGGCCGGCCTCAAGGGGCTGGCCACCTACCGGCCCAACGCGGTGCTGGGCTCGGTGCTCAGCGTCACGCCCACGGCCGCACCGCTGCAGATCGACGATGCCAACCAGCGCCTGGCGCTGGAGCGCCTGCCGGCGCCCGTGCTGTCGTCACTGCGCTGGCCTGGCCGGCCCGAGTTGCCCGGCGGCAACCCGGCCTGGAGTTTCATGGTGCACCACCCGTTTGGCGAGTTCGCGCTGTTCGTCGGCGAACTGTCTACCGAGCAGGGCACGCCGCCGCAGCCCTTCGAGGTCTGGGTCAACGGCACCGAGCAGCCGCGCGGCCTGGGCGCCATGGCCAAGACGTTGTCCATGGACCTGCGCTCGAACGACCCCGCCTGGCTGCGCCTGAAACTCGATGCGCTGGCCACGGTGGCCGAGGAGCGTGCGTTTGAGATGCCTTTTCCGCCGCACGGCGAGCGCCGCCTGTTCCCGGGCGTGGTGGCGGCCACTGCGGCCGTCATCCGCTGGCGTTGCGAACAGCTGGGCGTGTGGCGCGACCGGACGCAGCCACTGGCCACGCCGGTGATCGACGCCATGTTCAGCCGGGACGAACCCATCACCGGCCCGTCGGGTACGCTGGCCTGGGCAGTGGACATCGACAACCCGGCCACGGGCGAGGCGTTCACGCTCACGCTCAAAGAGGTCAGCCTGCCAGGCGCCGACGGGACCCCGGTCAACCGCCCCTGCGCCGTGGGTCTCTCCGGCAATTACCCGCGGGCGCTGGATGGCCTGGCACGCATCCTCTCGCTGGACATGCGCGTGATCGACCCGGCCTGGATCGGCATGAAGCTGCGCAAACTGCTCAACTACGCCGAGCCGCTGGGCCACTTCATGGCCTTCGTGCCAGGCCTGCCGCACGGCGAGCGACGCCAGCAGATCTGGCCTTCCACCGTGGCGTACATGGCCCGCCTGATCATCCATCGTTATGCCATGCTGGGCGTGCTGGACGAAGAGGGCTTCCCGTTGCGCGAAATGGGTGTGCTCGAAATGCCGGGCACCGAAGAGGAAACCGCAGCACTGGCCGGACGTCCCTGCCCCGAGTGCGGCAACCCCACCGTCATCAAGAAAGACGGCTGCGACTTCTGCACCGCCTGCGGTTTCGTCGGCCAGTGCGGGTAAGCCCCAGCCTTTGAGGGTGCTCCTGCGGGGCACCCTCAAAGCCACTACATGACGGTCCTAGTTCTGTTGAACTATTGGCCGTGGGGTGGGATTGCGCTACGCTGTCCCGGTCTGACTCTATTCAAGCCCTTTACCTGGAAGCACAGTCATGTCGGGACACTACACCCTCGAATCCACGGCCGCCAGCATCCTGCGCTGCATGCCCGAAGCCCTGATCTTTTCCGACAAGGATGGCATCATCCGCGTCTGGAATGGGGGCGCCGAAAAAGTGTTCGGCTTCTCCGCGGCCGAGGCCATCGGCCAGAGCCTCGACCTCATCATTCCCGAACGCATGCGCAAAGCCCACTGGGACGGCTACAACCAGGCCTTGGCTCGCGGAGGCGTCAAGCCGGGCCGCACGTCGATGATCACGCGCTCACTGCACAAAAGCGGTGAGCAGATCTACGTCGACATGAGTTTCGAGATGGTCCGGGACGACCAGGGCCAGATGCTCGGCTCCATGGCCGTGGCACGTGATGCGACCGCTCGCTTTACGGAAGAAAAGAATCTGCGCAAGCAGCTGGCCGAGCTGACGGCCAAGCCCCAGGCCTGAGTCCGTGCCGGCGACACCTTTCCCCGGTTTCGGCTCGCCCGCCGTCGGCTTCGAGCAGCCCTACGAGATGCTGGAAGCCTGCCATGAGCGCGTGCAACGCAGCCTGGATCTTCTGGGCCGGCTGGTGGCCTATCTCGACGAGAACGGCCATGACGCGCAGACACGCTCGGCCGCGGCCGATGTGCTGCGCTACTTCGATCTCGCCGCGCCCCTGCACCACGCTGACGAAGAGGCCCATGTGTTCCCGCTGCTGCTGGCGCAGGACGATGCGCCGCTACGCGATGCCGTGCGTCGGCTGCAGGCGGATCACCTGCGCATGGGCGAACTGTGGTCGACCGTACGCCCGTCGTTGCTGCGCTGGCGCGAGCCGGGCTGCACGGAAAAACTGGACGACACCACGCGCGAAGCCATCCGGTGTTTCCGCGCGATGTACGACGAGCATATCGCCACCGAGGAAGGCATGGTGTTTCCGGCGGCACGCGCGCAAATGAATGACGCTGCCCTGATCGACATGAGCCGGCAGATGCAGGCGCGCCGGCAATCCTGACTCGCAGGACTCAGTCGCGCACCACGAACACCGGCAGATGCGCATGCGACAGCACGCGCTGCGCCACGCTGCCCAGCACGATCTTTTCGAGCCCATGGCGGCCATGCGAGCCCATCACGATCAGGTCGGCCCCGGCCGCCTTGGCAGCATCCAGAATGCCGCGCCAAGGGGCATGCTCTTCCACCACCTTGGCTTGCAGCGCCACGCCCGCCTGCTGCAGGGTCTGCTTGGCAGCCTGAATGGCCTGCTCGGCTTCGGCCGTGGCGGCGCTCAGGTACTCGGCCTGGCCATAGGCGAAATCGCTGCCCAGCCCGGTGAAGGGATAGGGGTCGATCACATAGATCACGGTCACGGCACTGCCGAAAGCCCGGGCCAGACCTGCGGCCTTTTCCACGGCCTTCTGCGCTGTTTCGGAGCCATCGACCGGAACCAGAATATGTTTGAACATGGGTCACCTCTTTCGGATTGACTATGCGCCGGTGCTGCTCGACCCGGGGGCATCGCCCTGGAAGCCGCCGGCGCGCAGCGTTACCACCAGCGTATCACGATGGCCGGCTGCCGCCAGTGGCTGGATCGGCGTGCTCTCATGGATCACCCGCGCATCGTCGAGCAGCAGCAGCGACCAGGGTTCGCTCAGCGTGAAACGCTGGCCATTGGGGCCATCGGCCTCGAACACGCGCGTCTCGCCCCCCTTGATGCCCTGGCGCGCCAGCAGAAACACGGCCACCAGGTCAACGCCGTCACGGTGCGCCCCCTCGGGCGTGGGGCGGCCGATGCCGTCGGTGGTGTCAATACGGAAGGCGTGAGCCTCCGCATACCAGGGCTGCGCCCCCCGCAGGGCGGAGCACACCGAAGCCAGCCAGCGCAGCAGGCGCGGCCAGGCAGGCTGTTGCAGCAAAGCCGGGGGCATGGGCTCGAACAGGCGCTGCATGCCGCCATGCAAGGCGTTGTAGGCCAGGGGTTGCCAGTGGGCGCGATGCGGCGACTGGCTCACCCGCTCGCCGTCGACCACAAAGCAGGAATGACGCCGGCGCCGGTAGCGGCCGCCATCCTTCAGATAGGCATCGGGCGGCAAATCGTCCCAGAACGGCAGCAAAGCCTGCAGTTCGGCCGGCGTGCAGCCGCTGGCGGCGCTGACACCGGCGGCGTCGAGCACGGCATAACCGCGCTGGCTCAGGGCGGCGTTGAGTTCGACCGGAGAAACGGCGGGCGCAGGCAACAGGGAATAACTCATGACGGCTCAAGCTTACCGCGCACCGCCCGACCGGGTGTGAGCCGGGCATCGGCCCGCTGGATTTCCAGCCGGTTTCCTGACTTGCGTCAAGCCACGCCGGCGGCACTGCACGTAATCTGCCGGCTCAACTCAGGAGTTTTGACATGCCTTCCCTGCAATGGTCCGATGCGCTGGCGCTGGACCTGCCCTTGATGGACGACACCCATCGCGAATTCGTCGAACTGCTGGCCCGCGTGGAAGAAGCACCCGATGCGGCCCTTCTTGACACCTGGCAAGCCCTGATCGCCCACACCGACGACCACTTCGGCCGAGAGGACGAATGGATGAAAAACACGCGTTTTGCCTCCTCCAACTGCCACAGCATGCAGCATGAGGTGGTCTTGAAAGTGATGCGCGAGGGCCTGGCGCGCGGCCAGACCGGCGATCTGGCGACGGTACGGCAGATGGCCAGCGAACTGGGCCTCTGGTTTCCGCAACACGCGCAGAGCATGGATGCCGCACTGGCGCTGCATCTGCGCCGTGTCGGCTACGACCCGCTCACCGGCATCGTGTCGGCGCCGCAGGCCCTGCCGGCCGAGATGATCCACGGCTGCGGCGACAGCTGCTCGACCGATGGTGCCGAAAGCAAAAAGCCCGCTCTGGTCAGCACCTGGTAGTCATCCGTCGCTTGCACCCAGAAGCGGGACACGGCGATTCAGCGCTGCTCGCTGGTATCCGATGAATAAACGGGCAAGCGGGCACCGCAGTGCAGGCAGTAATTGGCCTCCGGCAAGTGACCCTCACTCAGGCACTCATGGCAGGTGCGCGTGGTCGGAACGCGTGTCATGCGCTGCGCCGTCATCTCGGCGGTGACAATGCCGGTGGGCACCGCCAGCGTGCCCCAGCCCAGCAGCATCATGGCCGAGGAAATCAGGCGCCCCAGGTCGGTCTTGGGCGTGATGTCGCCAAACCCGACCGTGGTCATGGTGGTGATGGCCCAGTAGACCGAGGTCGGGATGCTGGTGAAGCCGTGCGCCGGCCCCTCCACCACATACATGACGGTACCCATGACCAGCACGATCATCAGCACCGCGGTCAGAAACACCATCACCTTGCGCCGGCTGGCGCGCAACGCGCGGCCCAGCGCCTGGTACTCCGACATGTAGGCGGTGAGCTTGAAGACACGGAACACGCGCAGCAGGCGCAGCACGCGCACATCGATCAGGGCATGGGCTTCGGGCACCAGCAGCGCCAGGTAGGTCGGCAGCAGCGCCAGCAGATCGATGACCCCATAGAAACTGACGGCATAACGCCAGGGATGGCGCACACAAGCCAGACGCGCCAGGTACTCCAGCGTGAAGACCGCCGTGAACAGCCACTCCAGGTTACGGAACAGCCGGTGGTGCTGCAACGTCAGCGGTTGCACGCTGTCCATCACCACCACCACCAGGCTGGCCAGGATGACGACGATCAACCATTGGTCGAACAGCCGGCCGGCACGGGTGTCGGCTTCGAAGATGATGGTGTACAGGCGCAGCCGCCAGCCGGTCAGCGGTTTTCCCAGTGCGTCCTGCTTGTCGTTCTGCATCATGCGTCGATTATCCTGTGCCGCGTGCTGCGGCCCTCTGTGCCGGATTATCCACGCTCGTTTTCAGCCTCCTGCAGCGCGCGCCACATCACCTTGCCGCTGCCGCTCTTGGGCAGGGCATCGATGAACTGCACCACGCGCGGCACCTTGTAGACCGCCATGGTGTCGCGGCACCAGTCGATGATGTCCTGCTCGTTCACCTGCCCTTTGTGGGAAGAACGCAGCACCACTACCGCCTTGACCGACTCGCCGCGGTAGCTGTCGCGGGTGGCGATGACGCAGGCCTCCTGGATCGCCGGGTGCTTGAACATCAGCGCCTCTACTTCGGCCGGCCAGACCTTGAAGCCGGAGGCGTTGATCATGCGCTTGAGACGGTCGGTCATGAAGAAGTAACCGTCTTCGTCGATCCGGCCCAGGTCGCCGGTGCGGAAGAAGCGTTTGCCCTCGATGTCGATGAAAGCCTGGGCGGTCGCCTCCGGCCGCTTCCAGTAGCCCTGGAAGACCTCGGGGCCGTGGGTGACGATCTCGCCCGCCTCGCCCACCGGCAGTTCGGCCAGCGTTTCCGGGTCGATCACGCGTGAATCGGTGCTCATGAAGGGAATGCCCAGGCACTGCTGCTTGGGCGCATCAGGCGGGTTGGTGTGCGAGGGTGCAGCCGTCTCGGTCAGACCATAACCTTCGACGTAACGCAAGCCGAACTGGTCCAGCAGGCGCTGCGCCACCGCCTGCGGCATGGCCGCACCGCCGCCGCCGATGTAGACCAGACTGGACAGGTCGTACTGCTCAAAATGGGGGCTGCCCAGCAGGTCGATCATCATGGTCGGGATGTTGGTCCAGTGCGTCACACGGCGGCGCGAGATCAGGCGCCCGGCCAGGTCGCGGTCCCAGCGCGGCATCACGATCAGGGTGGCAGCCAGGTAGATGCTGGTGTGCATGACGCTGACCATGCCGGTGATATGGAACATCGGCACCACCCCCAGCGTCACGTTTTCGGCCGTGGCATTGCCCCACAGGCTGCTGGCCACCGCGTTGTGCATGATGCTGGCATGCGTGTGCATGCAGCCCTTGGGCAGACCGGTGGTACCGCTGGTGTAGGGCAGCAGGGCCAGGTCGGCCGGCCCCACCTGCAGTTCGGGCACCGGCAGACGGCAGGCCAGGGCCTGTTCCCAGCCATGGACCTGCCCGCCCTGCAACACCGGCAGCGCATGCTGCGTGAGCAGCCAGTCGCGCCAGGCTGGCGGCGGCGCCTCCTCGCCGCTGGCTGCGGCATCGAAGGCCTCGGCGAACTGCGTCACGACCAGATGCGTCAGCCCCTGGCCGACCGGCAGCGCATCGCTGGCGCGGACCAGCTCCGGCGCAAGATCGGCCGTGGTGAGCGCCACCTTGGCATCGGGATCGGTGATGTAGTGTTTCAGTTCCTCAGCCCGGTTCATCGGATTGACCGGCACCACCACGGCGTTGGCGCGCAGGATGGCAAAGTGGGCAATCACCAGTTGCGGGCAGTTCTGCATGTTGAGCACCACACGGTCACCCTTTTTGACCCCCAGCCCATGCAGATACGATGCCAGACGCTCTGCTTTTTGTAGCAGATCGGCATAGCTCAGAACGCTGCCGAAGAACACCAACGCGGCCTTATCCGGGTAACGGCGGGCGCTGACTTCCAGGTTGTCCCAGAGCGACGTGGCCGGCGGGGTGATGGCATGGGGCAGCCGGTGGGGCCAGAATTTGTAATGGGCGCGCATGCAGAAAAACTCCTCGAATGCGCCAAGCCTAGCGCCGCAAAGGCACAATCGCATCGGGGTAGCCCCCAAGGCCAGTCGCCGATGTGACGGCCTCAAACCATTGACTTTTATGGAGCCGAGCGCATGAAACGCCCCTTGATCTCATTTGCCGCGTTGACATTCACCGCAGCCGCGACCCTGCTGAGCCTGCCGGCCCTGGCCGGCAAGACGCTGAATGACATCAGGGCGCGCGGCCAACTGGTCTGCGGCGTCAACACCGGCGTGGCCGGTTTCAGCGCCACCGACTCCAAGGGCCGATGGAACGGACTGGATGTCGACATCTGCCGCGCCACCGCGGCCGCCGTACTGGGCGACAGCGAGAAGATCAAGTTCGTCGCCCTCAATGCCCAGCAGCGCTTCACCGCCCTGCAGTCGGGTGAGATCGACCTGCTGTCGCGCAACACCACCTTCACGCTGACGCGCGACGCCTCGCTCGGCCTGCACACGACCGCCGTGACCTACTACGACGGCCAGGCTTTCATGGTGCCGGCCAAGAGCAATATCCGCAGCGCCAGGCAGCTCAAGGGGGCGACGGTGTGCGTGCAGGCCGGCACCACCACCGAGAAGAACATGACCGACTACTCGCGCACCCACAACCTCAAACTCAAGCCGGTGGTGTTCGACAAGCTGGAAGCCGCCAATGGCGCTTATCTGGCTGGTCGTTGTCAGGCTTACAGCACCGACGCCTCGGGCCTGGCCTCCATCCGCGCCAAGGAGGCCAAGAACCCGGCCGACCACGTGATCCTGCCTGAACTGATCTCCAAGGAACCCCTGGGCCCCATGGTGCGGCGCGGCGATGACGAATGGTTTGCCATCGTCAAATGGGTGGTTTATGGCCTGCTCGAAGCCGAGGAATACGGCATCACCCAGGCCAATGTCGACAAGCTGAAATCCAGCACCGATCCGGCGGTGCAGCGCATCGTCGGCGGCGGCGAAGACATGGGCAAGCTGCTCGGCCTGGATCGCGAGTGGCTGGTACGTGCCATCCGCGCCACCGGCAACTACGGCGAAATCTTCGAGCGCAATGTCGGCACCGGCTCCGCCCTCAAGTTACCGCGCGGCGCCAACAACCTGTGGAGCAAAGGCGGCCTGATGTACGCCCCGCCCATTCGCTGATGGCCGCCTTGTCGCCTCCGCCCCAGAAACGCTGGAGTTGGCGCAGCCGGGCCGTGCGTGGCCTGGCCTGGCAGGTCCTGCTGCTGGCCTTGCTGGCGCTGCTGCTCTGGTTCCTGGCCGGCAACACCGCGCGCAACATGGCGCAACGCGGTATCCAGAGCGGCTTCGATTTCCTGCTGCAGCCCGCCGGCTTCGAGATCGGCGAGGGTTTGTTCGGCTTCGAGGCCTCGCAGTCCTACTGGCTCGCCTTTCTCACCGGCCTGGGCAACACCCTGCGCACTGCCATGGCCGGCATCATGCTGGCGACCGTCCTGGGCGCAGCGCTGGGTGTCGGCCGCTTCTCCCGCAGTGCGTTGCTGCGTGGCCTGTGCTCGGCCTATGTCGAACTGTTCCGCAACATCCCGCTGCTGTTGCAGTTGCTGATGTGGTACCTGCTGCTGGCCGAAGTCTTGCCGCCGTTCGATGCCCCGGCCCACCTGGGCCCGCTGGTACTCAGCAAGCATGGCCTGCTGTGGCAGGCGACACCGGAGACCGAACCGCTGTTCGCCCTCAGCCCCGAGTTTCTGGCGCTGACCCTGGGCCTGAGCCTGTACACCGCCGCCTTCATCGCCGAGGTGGTGCGTGCCGGCATCGCCGCCGTGCCGCGCGGCCAGAGCGAGGCTGCCGCCGCGCTGGGCCTGAGCCGGCGCCAGGCCATGCGGCGCGTGGTGCTGCCGCAGGCACTGCGTGTCATCATCCCGCCGCTGACCAACCAGTACCTGAACCTGAGCAAGAACTCCTCGCTGGCAGTGGCCATCGGCTACCCGGATGTGGTCTCGATCGCCAACACCGCCATCAACCAGACCGGCCGCGCCGTCGAGTGCCTGGTCATCGTGATGGCCATCTACCTCGGCCTCTCGCTGGCCACCTCGCTGCTGATGAACCGGTACAACGCCCGTGCGGCACTCAAGGAGCGCTGACCCGATGACGGCGCAGCGCTTCCACCCCATCCCCGCCCGCCCGGCCCCGGTGCGTCCTGCCGGTATCTGGGCCTGGCTGCGCAGCCGCTTGTTCTGCGACCGGGGTACGACGCTCACCTCGCTGCTCATCGGCGTCCTGCTGCTGTATGGGCTGCCCCAGCTGCTGGACTGGGCCGTGCTGCGCGCCAGCTGGCAGCCCGATGCCGAGGCCTGCCTGGCCAACCGGAGCGGCGCCTGCTGGGGCGTGATCGCCGAAAAGTACCGCATCATCCTGCTGGGGCGCTACCCGTTCGAGGAACAATGGCGGCCGCTGCTGGCCACCGGACTGATGATGGCCTTGCTGGTGCTCAGCTGCATCCGGTTTTTTTGGAAGCGTTGGCTGGTGCTGTTGTGGCTGGCTGTACTCACCGCCTTCTTCCTGCTGATGCACGGCAAGGCACTCGGCCTGAGCCCGGTCGACACCGACCAGTGGGGCGGCCTGCCGCTGACCCTCCTGCTGTCTTCGCTCTCGATTGCCCTGGCGTTTCCGCTGGCACTGCTGGTGGCACTGGGCCGAAGGGCCGAGCTGCCGGCCATCCGCGCCGTCTGCACCGTCTATGTGGAACTGGTGCGCGGTGTACCGCTGATCTCCGTGTTGTTCATGGCATCCTTCCTGTTTCCGCTGTTCATGCCGCAAGGCCTCGCCATCGACGTGTTGCTGCGTGTGCTGGCGGGCATCACGCTGTTTGCCGCAGCCTACATGGCCGAGGTCATCCGCGGCGGACTGCAGGCCATCCCGCGCGGGCAGATCGAGGCGGCTGCGGCATTGGGCCTGTCGTGGTGGCAAACGCAGCGGCGCGTGGTGCTGCCGCAGGCGCTGGCCGCGGTGCTGCCGGGCCTGATGAACAACTTCATCGCCATCTTCAAGGACACTTCGCTGGTGACCATCGTCAGCCTGTACGAACTGACCGGTGCCTTGAGCCTGGCCCTGAATTCCGATGCCGACTGGCGACCCTTCAAGCTGGAAGGCTACCTGTTCGTCGCGCTGATCTACTTCGTCTTCTGCTTCGCCATGTCACGCTACAGCCGATGGGTGGAACAGCAACTCAACCGCGGCCAGGTCCGCTGAAGCACCATGTCCGACCCCATCATCGTTTTTGAACAAGTCAACAAATGGTATGGCGATGATTTTCATGCCCTGCGCGACATCAACCTGTCGGTGGCCAAGGGCGAACGCATCGTGATCTGCGGCCCCTCGGGCTCGGGCAAGTCGACCCTGATCCGCTGCATCAACCGGCTGGAAGAGCACCAGCAGGGCCGGCTCCTCGTCAACGGCCTGGAACTCGGCGACGATGTCAAGGTGATCGACGCGGTACGCCAGCAGGTCGGCATGGTGTTCCAGCAGTTCAACCTGTTTCCGCACCTGAGCGTGCTGGAGAACCTGACGCTGGCCCCAATCCAGGTCGGGCGGCTGTCCCGGCGCGAGGCCGAGGAACAGGCCCTGGAACAACTCGCACGCGTGAGGATCGCCGAGCAGGCGCACAAGTACCCGCTGCAGCTCTCCGGCGGCCAGCAGCAGCGCGTAGCGATTGCACGTGCGCTGTGCCGGAAACCGCAGATCATGCTGTTCGACGAGCCGACCTCGGCGCTCGACCCGGAGATGATCAAGGAAGTGCTCGACGTCATGGGTGAGCTGGCCGCGCAGGACATCACCATGCTGTGCGTCACGCACGAGATGGGTTTTGCCCGCGCCATGGCGGACCGCGTGGTCTTCATGGACCAGAGCCAGATCGTTGAACAGAATACGCCGCACGAATTCTTCAACCACCCGCAGAACGAGCGCAGCCGCGACTTCCTTTCCAAGATCCTCGGACACTGACCATGCTGAAACAGCTCTCGACCCTCCTCACCGGCCTGGCACTGGCCGTTGCCACCGTCACGGCCGCCGCCCAGAACTTCCCGACCCGGCCGGTGCGCATCGTGGTCGGCTTTCCCGCCGGCGGCCCGCTCGACCAGCATGCGCGGCTGCTGAGCGACAGGCTGCAGGCCGTGCTCGGCCAGCCCGTGCTGATTGACTACAAGGCCGGTGCCGGCGGCACCGTCGGGGCGCAGGAGGTCATGAAAGCGGCCCCCGACGGCCACACCCTGATGCTGGCCAACACCGGCGTCATGGTGATCAACCCCGCGCTCTACAGCCGCCTGCCCTACGCCACGCTCAAGGATTTCGTGCCGGTGGCGCGCACCGCCATGCAGCCGCTGGCCCTGCTGGTCAACCCCAAACTGCCGGTCACCACGCTCAAGGAGTTCATCGACTACACGCGTGCACGCCCTGGCCAGATCAACTACGGCTCGGCCGGCAACGGCGGCATCAGCCACCTGGTGCCCGAGATGTTCAAGACCGCCACCGGTCTCTTCATGGTGCACATTCCCTACCGCGGCAGCGCGCCGGCCTTCACCGACCTGATGGCCGGCCAGGTGCAGTTCATGGCCGAAAGCATTCCGCAAGCAGCCAATTACCACAAGCAGGGCAAGGTGCGTGCGCTGGCCGTCACCAGCCGCGAGCGCAACCCCGCCCTGCCGGACATCCCGACCGTGATGGAGAGCGGCCTCAGGAACTTCGAGGTCGTGGGGTTCTATGGCTTTCTCGCCCCGGCCGGCACGCCCAAAGACGTGGTCGCCAAACTGAGCGACGCCTTTCGGCAGGTTCTGGCACAGGCCGAGATTCGCAACCGCATGATCACGCAGGGCGCCGATCCGGCTTTTCTGGGAGCCGACGATTTCGCAAAATTCCTGGCCAGCGAAATGCCGCGCTGGGCCCGTGCCGTCCAGCAGTCGGGCGCCCGGCTGGACTGAGTCCCGCCCTGACCGCTACCACCCAACTGACAACCACCAGCGCCAGGCCAAGCCGGCCCTTTGACCTTGCAGACAACAAGTCCATCACTAGGCAAACATCCTGGTTTTTTATAAGATTCATCTAATTTGAATCTTTAAAGCGCCGATCCCACATCGGCCAGGGAGCCACCCATGCCCGACCCGCTACTGTGCAGCGAAGAAGAAATTGCCGAGCTGGTACACCGCTTCTACGCCCGGGTGCGCCAGGACGGGCAACTGGCCCCGATCTTCAATGCCCATGTACACGACTGGGATGCGCACCTCGTCAAGCTGACCGACTTCTGGTCTTCCGCCCTGCGCGGCACGCGGCGCTTTCGCGGCACGCCCATGCCGGTGCACACAGCCCTGCCCGGCCTCAGCGCGGAACTGTTCCGGCACTGGCTGCAACTCTTTGACGAGACGGCCGCCACGCTGCCCAACGCGGCGCTGCGCGAACGTGTCACGACACTGGCGCAACGCATCGCGCAAAGCCTGTGGTACGGCTACCAGCTGGCCCACGGCATGCCACAGGTATCGGTCGCCGTCGAGGAGTTGGTGCCATGAGCGGCCTGCTGCAGATCGAGGAACCGGCGGCCCGGGCCAACGTCCCGCCGTCGCTGCAAGCCTTTCTGGAAATGGGCTTTCGCCCGCTGTACCTGGCCGGCACGGCCTGGGCGCTGGTGGCGGTCGCGCTCTGGATCTTCTGGCCGCAGCTGCTGCAGGGAACCCTGGCGGGCGTGGCCTGGCACGCCCACGAGATGATGTGGGGCTTTGTCGCCACCATTGCGGTCGGCTTCCTGATGACGGCCGGTGCCAACTGGACCGGTGTCAACCCCACGCCCCCGGGCACACTGCTGGCCGCCTGCGCCTTCTGGCTGTTGGCCCGCATCGGTTTTCTCGGCCACAGCCCCACCTTGTTCTGGCTCGGCTTCGGCGCGGAAGCGGCCTTCTTCCTGCTGGCGGCTGGCGCCATGGCGCGAGCTGTCTACGGCACGCGCAACCGTCGCAACTATGCCGTGCCCTTGCTGCTGCTCGGGCTGGGCGTGACGGATGTGCTGTACCTGCTGGCCGCCCTCGGCGGCGATTACGGCCTCCTCATGCAGCGCTTCAATGCCGGCCTGCTCTGCATGGCCGTCATCGCCCTGCTGGTGGGGCGGCGCGTCATCCCCTTTTTCGCCATGCGTGCCGTGCCCGGTCTGACGATCCCGCTGCAGGAGCGCAGCGGTCTGGTGCAGCTGGCTGCCGGCGCGTTCGCCGTGCTGTGCGTGCTGCTGCAACTGCAGTGGCCGCTCACGCTGACCCTGGCGGCGGCTGGCGCCATCCCGCTGTGGCAACTCCTGACGTGGAAACCCTGGACCGTGCGCCACAAGCCGCTGCTGTGGATCCTGTACGCCGGTTACGCCGGTCTCGGTGCCGGCCTGCTGGTGGCCGCCGCCCAGGCGGCCGGTCTGCCCTTGCGTCCGGCCGTGCATGTGCACGTGATTGCCATGGGCGGCTTCTCGGTGCTGATCATCGGCATGGTCACGCGCACCGCGCTGGGGCACCTGGGGCGACCGCTGGCCACGGACCGCAGCATGGTGGCGAGCTACTGGCTGATGCTGGCCGCCGTCGTCTTGCGCTTGGGCGCGCTGCACCCCTCGCCCCTGAGCGCGTTTCTGCTGCAGGGCGCGGCCTTCGCCTGGATCGCCGCGCTGGCACTGTACCTCTGGCGTTTCTTCCCCTGGATGATCCGGCCGCGGCCCGACCGCCCGGCCGCGCCGGTCACCGTCACCGTAGGCAAGCAGGCATGACGCACGTTGTCACCGAATCCTGCATCCGGTGCAAGTACACCGATTGCGTCGATGTCTGCCCGGTCGATGCCTTTCACGCCGGCAAGAACATGCTGGTGATCGACCCCGACGACTGCATCGACTGCGCCCTCTGCATTCCCGAATGCCCGGTGGACGCCATCTTCACCGAGGAAGATGTGCCGGCCGACCAGCAGCCTTTCATTGCCCTCAACGCGCGGCTGGCCAAGCAGTGGCCGGTCATCATCCGCAGCCGCCTGGCCCTGCCCGACGCCGAAGAGTGGGCCAGCATCAAGGCCAAAATGGACCAGCTCGACGAACGGGGCGACAACAAGAAGGACTGAGCAGCCAGTGGGTATGGCTGGAAACCTGTCGTCAGGCCAGGCAGCCCGTCAGACATCTGCCGCTGACGAGAGGAGCCGGTGAAATCGATCCTGCTCCAGAACGCAGAGAGTGTCGAAATCGAGAACATGCCGGCCCAGCTACGCACGTTTGGCTGCGACGAAAGCCAAGGCTATCTGTTCGTGCACCCCATGCCGGCGACCGACATGGAGCGCTTCCTCCGCGAGCGGTCAGGCCATTAAAAGCTTTCCCAATCGTCGCCGGCATCCGCCAATGCCTTGGGCGCAGCCGGCTTGGCGGCTGCCACGGGCGGTGCAGCCATGGCGGACTTGACGACCGGGGGCGTGGACGGACGCTTGGTTGAAGTCACCGGCAACGCCGGGCTGCTGGATGCCACAGCAATGCGGCTCGGGGAAACCGCGCCTCCCGGGCCCTGTGCCAGCTTGAACACCGCCACCGCCTGCACCAGATCCTGCGCCTGCGACTTCAGGCTGGATGCGGCCGCGGCCATCTCCTCCACCAGCGCTGCGTTCTGCTGCGTCACCTGGTCCATCTGCGTCACCGCTTCGCCGACCTGGGCCACACCCTGGCTCTGCTCGGTGCTGGCGGCGCTGATCTCGCCCATGATGTCGGTCACGCGGCGGATGCTGCTCACCACCTCGGTCATGGTGGCTCCGGCCTGATCGACCAGCGCCGTGCCTTGCTCGACCCGCGTCACGCTGTCGGTGATGAGCGTCTTGATTTCCTTCGCCGCTTCCGCGCTGCGGCCGGCCAGGCTGCGCACCTCACCGGCCACCACGGCAAAACCGCGCCCCTGTTCGCCGGCCCGTGCCGCTTCCACCGCCGCATTGAGCGCCAGGATGTTGGTCTGGAAGGCAATGCCGTCGATCACGCTGATGATGTCGGCAATCTTCCTGGAGCTGTCGTTGATGCCCTTCATGGTGTCCACCACCTGGGCCACCACCTCGCCGCCCTGCACGGCAACCGTGCTGGCGCTCTGCGCCAGCTGGTTGGCCTGGCGTGCGTTGTCGGCGTTCTGCTTGACGGTGGAGCCGAGCTCCTCCATCGAGGCGGCGGTTTCCTCCAGCGCGCTGGCCTGGCTTTCGGTGCGGGCGCTCAGGTCCTGGTTGCCGTGGGCGATTTCGGCCGAAGCCGTCGAGACGGATTCCGAGTTCTGGCGTACGGAAGAAACGATGCGCGACAGTGATGTCTGCATATCTCCCAGAGCAACCAGCAGCGGGCTGAACTCATCCCGGGCGTTGTCCGTGACCGCAACGGTCAGATCACCATCCCGGACCCGATTTGCCACGGCCTGGGAAATCTCCACCCTGCGACGCAGGACACCCGAGATGTACCATGAAAAAACCACCAAGCCTGCAGCAACGGCAATCACCAGCGCAACGATTTCCAGGAGGGTCGTCTCGGTGCGATCCTTCAAGAGTCCGAGCTCTTCCGTCAACACCTTGTTCTGTCGAATCTTCTCGGCCTCGCTCGCAGACAGCACCAGGTTACGGCCCGGAATGGTTTTTGATACCAGGAATTCGAAGGCCTCGTCCTTCCTGCCAGCCTGGATCAACTTGATATTCTGCTCACCCAGATCCCAAAAGCCGGCAAGCAGCGGTTTCATCTGGTCCACAAACGCACGACCCGCCGGCGTGAAGGCATTCTTTTCGAACCCTTGAATCGACTCATCGATGAGTTTTCGCTTTTCGCCAATATCGGCCAGCGTGGCCGCCAGTTCGGCCGGCGATCGGGACAGGATGGCGTGGCGGATCTGCAGCGAAACCCGTGTGACGTTCAGTTCCAACGATGCGATACGCATCATCTGCGGCACCCGCTGCAGATTCGTCTTCGTGGCCAGTTCCGACACCTGGTTGAGTGAAAACCATGCCTCCGTGGCAACTCCGGCCAATGCCAGAATCAATAAAAAAGACACCAGATACAGGCGCCTGGCAATTCCCAACTTGTTCAACATGTTCATGGTTCTTTCTGGTTTCTGTGTCGTCAATTCAAGGTTGGTGAAATCAGCCCCATGTCGACGCTGCTCATGAGCTTCTCGATGTCCAGCAGGATCAGCATGCGGTCTTCCAGCGAACCGATCGCCAGCAGGTGGTCGCTGCCGATAGCCGAGGAAAACTCCGGCACCGGGCGCAGTTGCTCCGGCGCCAGCGTGATCACGTCCGACACGCCATCGACCACCATGCCTATGACCTGCTTGCCGATGTTGAGCACGATCACCACGGTGAAGCTGTCGTAGTTCACCTGCTCAAGGTTGAACTTCATGCGCATGTCGACGATGGGAACGATCACGCCGCGCAGGTTGATCACGCCCTTGATGAAGGCCGGGGCATTGGCCATGCGGGTCGGCTCCTCGTAGGAACGGATCTCCTGCACCCGCAGGATGTCGATGCCGTATTCCTCCCGGCCCAGCTTGAAGGCCAGGAACTCACGGATGTGCGACGACACAATGCCTGCGTTTTGCTGTGCCAATGCGGCCAGGGTACTTGTGTTGCTCATGATTTAACGACGTCCTTGTATTCTTCAGTTCAACCGGAGTTGCGACATGCCGGCTGCGCGGCCACCTTGATGCGCGCCTTGCTCCAGTTTGAACACCGCCACGTTCTGCACGAGGTCATTGGCCTGGCCGCGCAGGCTGGCGGCGGCAGCGGCCATCTCTTCCACCAGCGCAGCGTTCTGCTGCGTGGCCTGGTCGATCTGCGTCACGGCCTGGCCCACCTGCGCCACGCCCGAGTTCTGCTCGGCGCTGGCCGCGCTGATCTCACCCATGATGTCGGTCACCCGGCGGATGCTGCTCACCACTTCGTTCATCGTGGTGCCGGCCTGATCGACCAGTTTGCTGCCGTGCTCGACACGTTCCACGCTGTCGGTGATCAAGGTCTTGATCTCCTTGGCGGCATCGGCCGACCGGCCGGCCAGCGAACGCACTTCCGACGCCACCACGGCAAAACCGCGGCCCTGCTCACCAGCGCGCGCCGCTTCCACCGCCGCGTTCAGCGCCAGGATGTTGGTCTGGAAGGCAATGCCATCAATGACGCTGATGATGTCGTTGATCTTGCGGCTCGATTCGTTGATGCCCTTCATGGTGTCCACCACCTGGGCCACCACCTCGCCGCCTTGCACGGCCACGGTGCTGGCGCTCTGCGCCAACTGGTTGGCTTGTTTGGCGTTGTCGGCGTTCTGCTTCACTGTGGAACTGAGTTCTTCCATGCTGGAAGCCGTCTGCTGCAGGGCGCTGGCCTGCTGCTCTGTGCGGGCACTCAGGTCCTGGTTGCCTTGTGCAATCTCGCTGGATGCCACCTCCATGCTGCCGGCCGAGGCGCGTACGGCCGCGACGGCCTGTGCCATGCGCTGCAGCGTCGATTGCAGTGCCTGCGCCGCCGGCGCGCTCACACGCACTTGCTGCACGTCGAGCGCAATGCCATCGGGCTGGTCCACGGCGCTGACCAACTGGCTCAGTTCCTGACCCTGGCGGGCCGTGCGGCCCATGCTGACAGCCAGCACCACCTCCAGCGCGGTCTGGATCACCACGTACACCGCATGCAACACGACCCGGGCGAAGTCAGGCTCGGTCAGGCAGTACAGGCCATAGCCTGCGGCCTGCAAACGATCGAACACCACATGGTGCACGGCGAAGACGGCGGCCGAAAAAACGATCGGGCGCCAGTCCAGATAGACCAGCAGCAAGGCCAGGGCGACGAACACACCAAAGTGGAATTCGGTCATGCCGCGAGCCAGCTGAATATGCAGTTCAACAAAGGACGCCAGTACAAAAGCCAGCACCAGACGCGAAGTCAGGCTGCCGCGCTTTGCCAGATAGACCACAAAGGCCACAACCAACAGCACGGCCGAAGCGCTCCAGGCGAGGCCGGACTCGACGAAGTTGGCCCCCAGCACGACAGCGGCCACCGCGCTCAGAACAATGGCGGCCAGCATGACCTTGTCGCCCAGCAGAGCCTGGCTGTCGGTCTCGGCACTCGGCGACGTGTCACGGTAGGCGGATGAGTGGCTCATGAGGATTTCCTCTCTGATGAAAAATGAATTGCTTACTGCAGGGTAGAACTCACCAGCCCCATGTCGGCACTGCTCATGAGCTTCTCGATGTCGAGCAGGATCAGCATGCGGTTTTCCAGTGAGCCGATCGCCAGCAGGTGGTCGCTGGCGATGGCCGAAGACAGTTCCGACACCGGGCGCAGCTGCTCCGGCGCCAGCGTGATCACGTCCGACACGCCATCGACCACCATGCCTATGACCTGCTTGCCGATGTTGAGCACGATCACCACCGTGAAGCCGTCGTACCTGACTTCTTCCAGGTTGAACTTCATCCGCATGTCCACGATGGGCACGATCACACCGCGCAGGTTGACCACGCCCTTGATATAGGCCGGGGCATTGGCCATGCGGGTCGGCTCCTCGTAGGAACGGATCTCCTGCACCCGCAGGATGTCGATGCCGTACTCCTCCCGGCCCAGCTTGAAGGCCAGGAATTCGCGGATGTGGGTCGGCACCGTGCCGGACGGTTGGCCCTGGGCCTGGTTGGAGAGGCTTTGGTTCATGATGTTTTTTTCGTGTTTATTTGAAAACCCTGACCGCATCCACCAGCTGGTCGGCCTGATCCTTCATGCTCCCGGCGGCGGCAGCGCTTTGCTCCACCAGTGCGGCGTTTTGCTGCGTGGTCTGGTCGAGCAGCGTGATCGCTTCACCGACCTGGGACACCCCCTGGGCCTGCTCGTTGCTGGCAATCGTGATCTGGCTCATGAGCTCGGTCACGTGACGAATGGAACTCACCACGTCATTCATGGTGACACCCGCCTGGTCCACCAGCGCGGTGCCCTGCTCGACGCGTACCACGCTGTCGGTGATCAGGGTCTTGATTTCCTTGGCCGCTTCGGCCGAGCGACCAGCCAGGGATCGCACTTCACCGGCCACCACGGCAAAACCGCGGCCCTGTTCGCCGGCCCGGGCGGCTTCCACGGCAGCGTTCAGGGCCAGGATGTTGGTCTGGAAGGCGATGCCGTCGATCACGCTGATGATGTCGTTGATCTTGCGTGAACTGTCGTTGATGCCCTTCATGGTGTCGACCACCTGGGCCACCACTTCACCGCCCTTAACGGCGACGGCACTGGCGTTTTTGGCCAGCTCATTCCCCTGATGTGCGTTGTCGGCGTTCTGCTTCACCGTGGAGCTGAACTGTTCCATGGAAGCGGCCGTTTGCTGCAACGCGCTGGCCTGGCTTTCCGTGCGGCCGCTGAGGTCGAGGTTGCCCGAGGCAATCTGGACACTGGCCGAGGCGACGACCTGGGAGCGCCCATTCACGTCGTCCACCAGCGCACGCAGGTTCAGACCCGACTGGTTGACGGCGCGCAACAGCATGCCGACTTCGTCCACCCGGTTGAGGTTGAGGTTCTTGCCTGCCTGACCACTGGCCACGGTCTGCGCCTGGGCCAGGATGGTCTGCACAGGGGCGGCGATCTGGTACTCCAGCATGAGACAGCTGATCAACGCCCCGGCCACCACACCGGCGCCCACCATGCCCAGCGCCATGCCGCCCACACCTGCTGCCGCAGCGGCCCCCATGGCGATCGATGCGGCCAGCGCACAGGCCAGACGGATGCGCCAGCGCATGGACATGACCTGGAACATCGACGTCCAGCCCATCAGGCCGGTGCGTACGACGATGCCTTTGCGGAAGGCCAGGCCCTTGGCCCGGCCTTCACGGAAACGTTTGTAGAGCTCCTCGGCGGCAGCAACCTCGCTGGCCTCGGGCTTGGTGCGCACCGACATGTAGCCGGTGACCTGGCCGTTGCGGCTGATCGGGGTGGCGTTGGCACGCACCCAGTAGTGGTCGCCGTCCTTGCGCCGGTTCTTCACCAGCGCTGTCCACGACTCACCGTTCTTGAGCGTGGCCCACATGTCGGCAAACGCTTCGACCGGCATATCCGGATGGCGCACCATATTGTGCGGCTGGCCCAGGATCTCATCGCGTTCATAGCCGCTGACCTCGACGAACGCTTCGTTGGCGTAGGTGATGTGGCTCTGCGTGTCGGTGGTCGACATCAGCGTCACGCCGTCCGGGAATGCGTACTCGCGCTGGGTGACGGGCTGGTTGTTTCTCATGGTGGGTTCTCTTCAGTGGTGTTTTTCTACGTTGGCAGCGGCCTGCAACTGGACCAGCAGCAGCGCCTTGTCGAATTCGGTGGGTTTGTCGAAGAACCAGTCGACACCGGCCTGCAGACAACGGGCACGGTTGAACGGGCTATCGTCGCTGGTCAGCACCACCACTTCCATGTCGGGGGCCAGTTGCTTGAGGGTGGGAATGATCCGCAAGGCGTTGCCGTCGGCCAGGTGCAGATCCAGGATCAGCAGCGTCGGGTGCTTCTGTTCCACACAGCGCAGGGTTTGCGCCACGGTGTCGGCAGTGTCGATCTCGTCAATGCCGGCAATGCCATCCAGCATGCCAACCAGGCGGGAACGGATCAGTTCGGAGTCATCGGCGACCAGCAGTTTCATCATGCCGCTATGGTGTCGAATGCATACCCCCGGCGCTATCGGACACGGCCGGTTTGGCTATCGGAAAAGGATGGTGGGGGTAGGACGATTCCTACCCCGGCGCCGCGAGCCTCAGGGGCGGTCGCTGGCCGGGTTCAGCTCAGTTGAGCAGGCCGTGCTGCAGGGCGTAGCGTGTCAGTTCCGCAACGCTGGAGAGGCCGAGCTTCTCCATCAGGCGCGTCTTGTGCGTGCTCACGGTCTTGTTGCTGATGCACAGCTGCTCGGCAATCTCGTTGACGCCCTTGCCGGCCACCAACAGGCGGAACACCTCGAGCTCACGGTCCGACAGGGTGCTGTGCGACGGCTGTTCGCTGGCCAGCGTCATGTCGAATACCAGCTTCTCGGCCAGCTCCGGGGCGATGAACTTGCCGCCGCCGGCCACGCGGCGGATGGCGCCGAGCAGCACATCCATCTCGCTGTCTTTCGTCACGTAGCCGTTGGCACCGGCCTTGAGCACGCGCGCGGCCACCTGCGCCTCGTTGTGCATGCTCAGCACCAGGATGGGCAGTTTGGCCCAGTGCGCCTTGATGCGCGCGATCAGGTCCGGGCCGCTCAGGCCCGGCATGTTGATGTCCAGCAGCAGCAGGTCGGGCTGCTGCTGGCGCAGGCTCTCCAGCACCTCGGCCCCGTTGACCGCCTCGCCCACCACCTCCAGATCGGGCGCGGTGGCAAAGATCTGCTTGAGGCCGCTGCGCACGATGGCATGGTCATCGGCAATCAGTAAGCGGATCATGGGGTTTCCTTCACAGCGGAGCCGGCTTCCAGCGGAATGGTCACGCTGATGCGGGAGCCCTGTCCCGGCGTGCTGTCGATCTCGACCTCCCCACCCAGGGCAATGGCCCTTTCCTGCATGCCCAGCAGGCCGTAGGATTTTTTCTGACGCGCCGCTGCCGGGTCGAAACCCTGGCCGTTGTCGCGCACTTCCAGCCAGAGCTTGCCGTAGCGCAGGCCGAGCGAGACGTCCACCCGGCTGGCCTGGGCGTAGCGCGTGATGTTGGTGAGCGACTCCTGCAGGATGCGGAACAGCACCACACCCCGCCCCTCGTTCAGGTCGACCTGGTCCTGCGCGGCATGCAGCTCGCAGACGATGCCGGTACGCACCGCGAACTCGCTGCAGACCCATTCGATAGCCGACACCAGCCCCATGTCCATGGCAGCCGGACGCAGGCTGCTGGCCACGTTGCGAACGCCCTGGATGGCGCGGTCCACCAAGGCCTTCATGGCGTCAGCCTTCTGCTGCAGGGCCGCGGCATCGGCGAAATTCTGCTTGCCGAGGAAAGACAGGTCCATGCGCAGGGCGGTCAGCACCTGGCCCAGTTCGTCGTGCACCTCACGCGCGATGTGCTTGCGCTCGCTCTCCCGCGCCGCCTCGGTTTGCACCGCCAGCTCACGCAGCCGTTGGCGCGAGGCAGTGATTTCCTGCTGGATGCGCTGGCTTTCGGTGACGTCGCGCGCACTTGCGAAGGCGCCCACGACGCGCCCCTGGCCGTCGCGGTACAAACTGGCGTTGCACATCACCGGAATGACCCGGCCCGAGGTGTGGCGGATGGCCATGGGGTAGTCGTGCACCTGGCCTTCGGCCACCACCCTGGCAAAACCGTCGTAGAGTCGCTGCGGATCGGTGAACTTGCTGGCGGCGTCGCTGCCGATCAGCTGCGCACGCGTCAGACCGGTGATCTGCTCGGCCGCCGGGTTGACGTCGGTCACGATGCCTTCGGTATTGATCATCACCAGCGGATCGAACACCGCGTCCAGCAGGCTGCGGGTATAACGCGCCGCTTCGCGCAGTTCGTCTTCCTGGCGCTGGCGTGCCGTCACATCGCGCACCACAGCCATGAACAGACGGCCGCGGTTGGTCTTGAGCGGGCTGATGTTGATGTCGGCCGGGAACTCGCTGCCGTCCTTGCGCCGGCACAGCAGCGTGGTGCCCATCATCCGTGGCCGGGTGTCCTTGTCGTAGTCGGCCCGGTGCTGTATGTGTGCGTCACGCAGCGCCGGCGGCAGCAGGGCCTCGACCGGCTGGCCGGTCAGTTCGACCCGCGCGTAACCGAACAGCTCTTCGGCCCGTGCATTGAGCTGCACGATGCGGCCCTGCGGATCAGCCAGGATGAAGGCGTCCGGCGCGAACTCGATGACGTCGCGGAACATGCCCTCCAGGCTGCGGCGCTGGGCATACAGGGCCAGGTGGGTCTTCACCCGCGCCAGCAGGACATTGATGCTGATGGGCTTGGTGATGAAGTCGGCAGCACCCGACTCGAAGCCACGGGTCTGCGCCTCGTTTTCGCTCAGGGCCGTGATGAACAGCACAGGAATCGACTGGCTGGCCTCGTCCGCCTTGAGCTGCGCGCAGACTTCGTAACCGCTCATGCCAGGCATCATCACGTCCAGCAGGATCAGGTCGGGCAGATCGCGCCGGACCACCTCCAGGGCCGTCGGACCGTCCTTGGCGATCAGCACCTCGTAGTCGGCCGTCTCGAGGATGTACGTCAGCAGCAACCGGACATCCTCGGCGTCATCGACCACCAGGATGCGTGATTTGGCGTTGGGTATCAGTGTCATCGTTACGCCTGATTTTGCATGAACTGAACTTTTTGCGGTTCCCTTTATCATTCATCCATGCGCCTCCTGCTGCTCGCCCTCATGATCGCCCTGCTGCCCTTGCGCGGCTGGGTGGGCGATGCCATGGCCATGGAATTGATGGCCGCTACTCTGCAGTCGACTGAAGACGCTACTGATTTAATAGCACACCATCCAAATAAAACAAGGGCCAACACCGAATTTGATGCCCAGCCTGAAGAGTTGCACCATGCCGAGTGCCCTGGCCATGCGGCCATGACCGGCACCCCGGCAGACAGTCAGCACCATGCCGACGGTGCCAACGGTTCTGATTGCGCCACCTGTGCTGCCTGCCAGATCTGCCACACGATCGCATTGACGCCGATGACGTTGCATATCGCGTCGGCCGCCTTGCCGGCCCGTCTGCCGCAGGCTTCCTCCCACCACTTCTCCAGCGCCGAGCGCGCAACGGGCTTCAAACCGCCCATTTTCTGACCCTGACAGCCTTGGTGCGTCCGCTGTGTCCGAACCCAGGCGCCCGGCCGCCTCTGCGGCCAGCGCGACACCGCCCGAACTCAAGGCCGTCAAACCCGCTTCACATTCACAGCACCGAGGAGCGTCATGGACGCTATAAAATCAATAGCTATCTGCAAAGCATTGACAGGGTCCAGAACCACTTTTGGCCATGGACCCCGGCCTGGGCAACCAATGCACCCAGGCATGCAGCACAACATGCAACACCACCCCATGATGGAGATGAACCATGGCCAACACCACTGAACCCCTGTGTCGCCGTGCGCTGCTGCAGACCGGACTACTCACCACGTTGGGTGTGCTGCCATTGCTGGCCGGCGCCACCGGCACCCGGCCCGTGATCGAGGTCTGGAAGACACCCACCTGCGGCTGCTGCCACGACTGGATCCGGCACCTGCAAAGCAATGGCTATGAGGTGAAAACGCACGACGTCAGCGATGCCACCAAACGCGATTACCGCCAGCGCCTGGGCCTGGCCGACAAGTTCGGCTCCTGCCACACCGCGCTGGTGAGCGGCTACCTGCTCGAAGGCCATGTGCCGGCGCGCGACATCCAGCGTCTGCTGAAAGAGAAACCGCGCGCCCTGGGCCTGGCCGTGCCCGGCATGCCGGTGGGCTCACCCGGCATGGACGGCCCCGAGTACGGTGGCCGCAAGGACCCGTACGACGTGCTGCTGGTGCAGCGCGGCGGCAGCGCCTCCGTTTACCAGTCCTACCGTTGAAGGAACGCCATGCCGATGAAAGCACAATCCCTTAGACCTTGAGCCTCGCCCTCTTGCTGGGCGCCGGCCACGCCGTGGCGCAGAACCAGGCCAGCGAGCATGACAGCCACCACGCCACGCCTGCCGCCAGTTCGATGAGCGAGGGCGAGGTGCGCAAGGTGGACAAGGTGGGCGGCGCCTACCTCATGCTCACCCTGGAGCCGGAGAAGAACTAGAACAGGCAACCCTGCCCGGCCGCCAGGCCGGGGCGGAACTGCGACAGGTCCAGCGCCAGGCGCTCGCGGTTCAGGCCGTGGCGGGCGCAGGCCTTGTGAAAGCGCTGGCGGATCAGCTCTGACCACAGGCCGCTGCCCGTCATGCGGGTGGCGAAATCGCTCCGGTAGTCCTGGCCGCCGCGCATCTCGCGAATACGTGCCATCACACGCGCCGCGCGTTGCGGGTAGTGCAGCGCCAGCCACTGCTGGAACACCTCGTTCAACTCCCACGGCAGGCGGAGCACGGTGTAGAAAGCGCTCTTCGCACCGGCCGCGGCCGCCGCCTCCAGCACCTGCTCCATGTCGTCGTTGATGAAGGGTATCTGCGGCGCCACGCTCACGCCCACCGGCACGCCGGCCTCGGCCAGCGCGCGGATGATGCGCAGCCGGCGCTGCGGCGAGGCGGCACGCGGCTCCAGCTGCCGCGCCAGCGCACTGTCGAGCGTGGTGATGGTGACGTAGATCGCCACCAGGTGGTCGACTGCCATCGGCGCGATCAGGTCCAGGTCGCGTTCCACGCCGCTGGACTTGGTGACGAGTGAAAACGGATGGCGCGCCTCGCGCAGCACCTCGATCAGCGAACGCGTGATCTTCAACTCGCGCTCCACCGGTTGATAACAGTCGGTGACCGAACCGATGACGATCATGCTCGGCCGATAACCAGGCCGCGTCAGTTCCTGGCGCAAGATCTGCGCCAGCCCGCGCTTGGCAATGATCACCGTCTCGAAGTCCAGCCCCGGCGACAACCCGAGGTAGCTGTGCGTCGGCCGCGCGTAGCAGTAAGAGCAGCCGTGCTCGCAGCCGCGGTAGGGATTGATGGAATGGTCGAAGGCGATGTCCGGCGAATCGTTGGCCATGATGGCGCTGCGCGCGTCCTCCCAGCGCACCTCGGTCTGCGGCTTGGCGGCTTCGCCCTGCAGGGTTTCGTCCCAGGTCAGCCAGCCGTCGTCGAACGCGGCACGCGCATCGCGCTCGAAGCGGTGCGCGATGCGCGTGGCCGCACCCCGGCCCTTGAGGGCGTTCAGCGGAAGGGTGAACTCGGCCACGGCGTCAACGCCCGGAACGGCATGGCGCGGGAAAACACGCTGCGCATGTCAGCGTGCAGCGGCTAAAGTCGGTCAAAGGCAGGCGCAGACGGCAGAATCTCATAATGATCTCAATACTGTACATTTGAACAGTATATCGATCGCACCCCAGTCTTCAAGACCGCTTCTGAGGCACGTGGGTGCAATTTCAACCGCCGGCCCGATGCCGGCGCAGGCTTTGCGGCATCATTGCCTGTCGTCTCCCCTGTTCGTCTCGCGAGGTCACATGTCAGACAGCCCGGAAAAGCAGTATCCCGTCGCCGTACACGCGGCCGATGTCGCGCCACGCAGCAAACCCTCGTCCTATCCCGAGCCGTTTGCTTCCCGCATGGCCGGCCGCGAGAAGCGCCAGCTGGGCGATGTCTTCGGCCTCAGCAACTTTGGTGTCAACCTCACGCGGCTGGCACCCCATGCGACATCGGCGCTTCGTCATGCGCACAGCCGACAGGACGAGTTCATTTATGTCCTGCAGGGGCAACCAACGCTGCATACCGACGAAGGACGAACCCGGCTGTCGCCCGGCATGTGCGCAGGGTTCAAGGCGGGGACGGGCAACGGGCACTGCCTGATCAATGAAACCGGCGAGGAAGTCGTGTACCTCGAGGTGGGCGACCGGACGCCGGGCGATGAAGGCAGCTACCTCGATGACGACCTCAAGGCCTTGCTCGTCGCCGGCACGTGGCAGTTCGTCCACAAGGACGGAACGCCCTACGCGTGAGGCAGGAACCCAACGCAAACCACAGACCGGAGAACCACCATGACCGTTCGCATCGTCCAACTGGGCAGTGCCCGCAGCACCGACGAAGGCGTGCGCATCGGCACCGTGCGCCGGCCGCCGCGCGGGGTTCCCAAGTCCGAGTTTTCGTCGCAGAACTGGTACGACGTCTGGTATCCCAACCTGGCGCCGAGCGTCGAGACGATCAAACTGGCGCATCAGGCCGAAACACCGGCGCAGTGGGCGGCCTTCAGCAAGAAGTACCGGGCCGAGATGGCCAGGCCCGAGGCGGCTCGCACGCTGGAGGTGCTTGCGGCCTTGTCGCACACCGGCAATTTTTCCGTTGGATGCTATTGCGAGGACGAAGCCCACTGCCATCGCTCGGTACTTCGGGCACTGCTGGCCGAAAAAGGTGCCAGGATCGGGTAAACCAACCACACACCGCGGATGCCCCTGCATGGCCGCCTGGTGATCACGCTTCCAACAACCGTCCATCTCAGCGTTAACACTCAAAGGAACCGCCATGTCCCTTATCGCCAATATCGTCGTCGGCCTGATTGCCCTGCTGCACGTCTACATCCTCGTGCTTGAGATGTTCCTGTGGGACAAACCAGCCGGACTGCGTGCCTTCGGCCAGACCTTGGAGGCCGCAACGGCCACCAAGGTCCTGGCCGCCAACCAGGGCTTGTACAACGGTTTTCTGGCGGCCGGCCTGTTCTGGGGGCTCGGTCTCGGCGCCGATGGCACGAACGTCAAAGTGTTCTTCCTTGGCTGCGTGCTGGTGGCCGGCCTGTATGGCGCCGCCACCGCCAGCCGCAAGATCCTCTTCATCCAGGCCATTCCGGCCGCCATCGGGCTGCTCCTCGTCTTCCTGTCCTGATGGCGCGGCTGATCCGCTCCGACAACCTGCACGAATTCGTCACCCACCGACCTCATGTACGAACCACGCCATATCCCCCCCATTCCCAGAGGGCAGTTCACCCTGCGGCTGCTGGGCCATGCAGCTCTGGCCCTGGCGCTGATCGCGGTCTCCCTGCTGGCCGGCATGCTGGGCTACCGCCACTACGAACAGATGTCGTGGATGGATGCTTTCGTCAACGCTGCCATGCTGCTGGGCGGCATGGGCCCGGTCAAGACCGCCGACCTGAGCGAAGGCGGCAAGCTCTTTGCCGGTCTGTATGCGCTGTATGCCGGGCTGGCCTTCATCGCCGTCATGGGCATCATGCTGACACCGGTGGTGCACCGCATGTTGCATCGCTTCCATTGGGACGACGAGAAAGGCACCCCGTAACGCCGCCCGGGGATCAGGCACTGTCGCGATCCAGCAGGGTTTTGCGGCTCTCGTAATCCTCCGGGGTGATTTCCCCGGCCGCCCACCGGCGGCGCAACACTTCATGCGGCGTTTCGCGCCATTTCTCACGCGGCCCGCGCCAACGATCACGGCGCCAGAACAGCAGCGCCACGATCAAGACGACCCAGAAGATCCACCAGAAGGCATGCATGCCGGCCATATGGCCGTAGTAGTAGTCATAGCCATCGAACATTTCCAAACGCCTCTCGCACCGCAGTGCTGCGACCACTCTACGCCTGAAACACGGTCTGCGCATAATCTGCGTCCATGAGCACTGCCTCCCCCCGCCCCCTCTACCCGGGCGCTCTCACTGACGTTGCCGGCATCGAGGTCGGCCACTTCACCGAGACGCGCCGCCCCACCGGCTGCAGCGTGGTGATAACACGCGACGGCGCCGTGGCTGGTGTTGACGTCCGCGGCGCCGCACCCGGCACGCGCGAAACCGATTTATTGCAGCCGTCCAATCTGGTAGATAAGGTGCACGCCATTGCGCTTTCAGGCGGCAGTGCCTGGGGCCTGGACACCGCCAGCGGCGTGATGCGCTGGCTGGAAGACCAGCACATCGGCCTGAACACCGGTTATGGCCTGGTGCCCATCGTGCCGGCCGCCGTGGTGTTCGATCTCGGCGTCGGTGATGCCCGCATCCGGCCCGATGCACGGATGGGCTACCAGGCGTGCGAGGCGGCCAACCGCCAACCGCCAGCACAAGGCAATGTGGGTGCCGGCACCGGTGCGCTGGTGGGCAAGCTGTTCGGCATGCCGCGTGCCATGAGGGGTGGCATTGGCACCGCCTCGCTCTGCGTGGACGGCATCACGGTGGCAGCGCTGATCGTCTGCAATGCGGTGGGCGATGTGATCGACCCGGGCACGGGGCAAGTCATTGCGGGTGCGCGCACCCCCGATGGCCAGGCCTTGCTGGGCAGCCGCGATGCCATGGTGAAGGGCGAACTGCCGCAGAACCTGCTGGCCGGCACCAACACCACCATCGGCGTGGTGGCCACAGATGCCGTATTGACCAAGCCGCAGGCACAGCGCCTGGCGCAGGTCAGCCACGACGGGCTGGCACGCGCCATCAACCCGGTGCACACCCTGCTGGACGGCGACACCCTGTTTGCACTGGCCACCGGTCACAGCGGCAAGAGCGCCAGCATGCTGCTGGCCACGCTGGCGGCCGAGGTCACGGCGCGCGCCGTGGTGAACGCGGTGCGCGCGGCACAAGGCATTACCGTCGGTACCCAGCGTTGGCCGGCAGCTGCCGATCTCACAACCCCTACCAACTGACACGCAACGCCATGCCCAAGACCTTTCGCTACACCCTGCTGTCGCTGCGCGAAATGCTGGTGTCGGCCGGTCCGTTTGTGCTGCTGAGCGCCGGCCTGCTGGTGCTGGTCTACTGGTGGCTCGACCCGATGCCGCCGAAGCACCTGACGCTGGCCACCGGCCCGGCGCAAAGCGCGTATGACGAGATCGGCAAACGTTATGCCAGCGCTCTGGCTGAGCATGGCATTGACGTACGGCTGCTGCCCAGCGAAGGCGCCGCGCAAAACCTGCAGTGGCTGCGCGAGGGCAAGGCTGACTTTGGTTTTGTCCAGGGCGGCAGTGACGAGCTGGCCGCCAAACAGGAACATGGCATGGAGTCGCTGGGCAGCCTGTTTGTCGAACCGGTATGGCTGTTTTACCGCGAGGCGTCGGCACGCAAGGTGACACCGGATGCCACACTGAAGACTCTGGCGCAACTCAAGGGCCTGCACGTCAATGTGGGCACCGAGGGCAGTGGCGTTCCCCGCCTGATGGCCAAGCTGTTCGAGGTCAACCGCATGGAGGCCAAAACCCTGCGGATGTCGCAACTGGAACAAACCCCCGCCACGGTGGCGCTTCTCCATGGTGAGCTCGATGCCTTGGTCTTCGCCTCGGCGCCGGAGTCGCTGATGGTGCAAATGCTGCTGCAGACGCCGGGCATCAAGCTCATGAGTTTTGCGCAGAGCGAAGCCTATTCGCGTCGCTTTCCCTTTTTGAGCCCGGTTTACTTGCCACAAGGTGTGGTGGATCTGGCCGGCAATGTGCCCGAGCACACAGTACGACTGATCGCCACCACGACCACGCTGCTGGCGCGGCCCCGTGTGCATTCGGCATTGAAGGAGTTGTTCTCGCAGGCCTCGCTCAAGCTGCATGGCAAGGCCGGCTGGTTCAACCGTGCCCACGAATATCCCAGCGTGGCCAATCTGGAATTTCCACTGGCCAAGGAGGCCGAGCGCACCATCCGCAACGGCGTGCCGCTGCTGCAGCGCTACCTGCCCTTCTCGCTGGCGAACCTGGTGGAGCGCATGTGGCTGGCACTGGGCATCATCATCGCCCTGCTGCTGCCGCTGAGCCGCATCGTGCCGCCGTTGTATGAGTTCCGGATCCGTTCGCGGGTGTTTCGCTGGTACGGCCAGTTGCGCGCGATTGAGGAGCGACTGGACAGTCCACATCCCGAATCCAGACAGGAATTGCTGGATGAACTCAAACAGTTGGAAGCACGGGTGGAAAAAATCGCGGTGCCGCTGTCGTATGCCGACGAACTCTATGCCCTGCGCAATCACATCGAACTGGTGCAACGCAGGCTGCAGGCCATCTGAAAACAAGCTTGCTTTGCGCACAACCCGACGCCGCCGGCGCCGAATCCTGACAACCCACCCGGGCCGGCCGGCCCGGGTGATGGTTTTTACTTGAGTGCCTTGAAACGCACGCGGTGCGGCTTGGCGCCTTCTTCACCCAGGCGTTTCTTCTTGTCGGCCTCGTACTCCTGGTAGTTACCGTCAAAGAAGGTCCACTGGCTGTCGCCTTCGGCAGCCAGGATGTGGGTACAGATGCGGTCGAGGAACCAGCGGTCGTGGCTGATGACCATGACCGAGCCGGCGAACTCCAGCAAGGCGTCTTCCAGCGCGCGCAGGGTTTCCACGTCAAGGTCGTTGGACGGCTCGTCCAGCAGCAGCACGTTGCCGCCGGCGATCAGGGTCTTGGCCAGGTGCAGACGGCCACGTTCACCCCCCGACAGCGTGCCGACGCGCTTTTGCTGGTCGCCGCCGTTGAAGTTGAAACGGCCGCAGTAGGCGCGGCTGGCCATCTGGAACTTGCCGACGGTCAGGATGTCGAGGCCACCGGAGACGTCTTCCCACACGGTTTTTTCATTGGCCAGGTCGTCACGGGTCTGGTCAACGAAAGCCATCTTGACGGTCTGGCCGATCTTGACTTCACCGCTGTCCGGCGTTTCCTTGCCGGCGATCATCTTGAACAGGGTCGACTTGCCGGCGCCGTTGGGGCCGATGATGCCGACGATGGCACCCGCGGGCACCTTGAAGCTCAGGTTATCGATCAGCAGGCGGTCGCCGAAGGACTTGCTGACGTTCTTGAACTCGATGACTTCATTGCCCAGTCGGTCGGCCACCGGGATGAAGATTTCCTGCGTTTCATTGCGCTTCTGGTATTCGAAATCGGACAGTTCCTCGAAACGGGCCAGACGGGCTTTGCTCTTGGCCTGGCGTGCCTTGGGGTTCTGGCGCGACCATTCCAGTTCTTTCTTCAGCGCCTTGGCACGCGACTCTTCACCCTTCTGTTCCTGCTCCAGGCGGGCCTGTTTCTGCTGCAACCATTCGCTGTAGTTGCCCTTGTAGGGAATGCCGGAGCCCCGGTCCATTTCCAGAATCCATTCGGCCGCGTTGTCCAGGAAGTAGCGGTCGTGGGTGATGGCCACCACAGTGCCGGAATAACGCTGCAGGAACTGCTCCAGCCAGTCCACGGATTCGGCGTCCAGGTGGTTGGTCGGCTCATCGAGCAGCAGCATGTCGGGCTTGGACAGCAGCAGGCGACACAGCGCCACGCGACGCTTCTCACCGCCGGAGAGCTTGCCGATCACTGCATCCCAGGGCGGCAGGCGCAGCGCGTCGGCGGCAATTTCCAGTTGGTGTTCGCCGCCGTCGCCGGCGGTGGCGATGATGGCTTCGAGCTTGGCCTGTTCGGCGGCCAGGGCATCGAAGTCGGCGTTTTCGTCCGCGTAGGCGGCGTACACCTCTTCCAGACGCGCCTGCGCAGCCTTCGACTCACCCATACCGCCTTCGACGGCCTGACGCACAGTCTCGTTCGGGTCGAGCTGCGGCTCCTGCGGCAGGTAACCGATCTTCAGGCCGGCCATGGGAATGGCTTCGCCCTCGAATTCCTTGTCGACGCCGGCCATGATCTTGAGCAGCGTGGACTTGCCCGAGCCGTTGAGGCCGAGCACGCCGATCTTGGCACCAGGGAAGAAGCTCAAGGAAATGTCCTTGAGGATGTGACGCTTCGGCGGCACGATCTTGCCGAGGCGGTTCATGGAAAAGACGTATTGAGCCATCTAGTAATAGTTCTGTGGGGGGGTAAAACCCGTATTATCCCCCGCCGGGCTTTTGGGCGCCGGTCGACCCAGGCCACCCCGCCCGGCCCGGTCTGGCCTGGCGCGGCATCAGGCGCCGTTGGCGGCCTGTGTCGGCTCGTTGCGCAGCGCGGCCTGCGCCACGGCATCCAGCGCACTGTCGACCACATGGCCGTCGGAGACGACCCGGATCAGGCCGCGGTTGCGCAGCCGGTCCATGGTGCGGCGGGTCATGGAATGCGCCAGCCCCTTGACCGAGGTGAACATGAAGAGTGTGCGGTGCGGCGTGGCCCAGGTGAGCTGGGCGCGCACCCATTCATCCTTCAGCATCAGCTCAACCCAGGTCCCCACGCCCAGATCGGCCACGCTCCAGTCGCGCGCCAGCACCCCGCCCGGGCTGGGCGGCACCACAGCCGCTTCGGACAGGTAGCCCGCCTGGCTGGCCTCGTTCTCCGCCACCCAGAAATCCTCGGCCGCCGGATCGTCCGAGCTCAGGGCGTCAGGCTGGTTCTGACCTGCGCCCTGGCACGGGGCAACGGCCGCCGGTACGACCTCGTGCAACGGTACCGGCCCCGCTGGCACCGCCGTATCGGCCAGCTCAATCGGAATATCCACCGGAACGTCAACGGTCATCTTGGCAGGCGGGCTTTCCAGCGCGTGCTCATGCAGGGCACTCAGTTCGTCCAGGAAGATCGAGATACGCTCTTGCGGGTAACGGATGCTCTGCAAGCCATGGCGCAGCCTGACCGGCAAGGTCGGCACCAGCTGTGCCAGCCGCGCCCGGTTGCGCCGCACCTGCTGCACCTGCACGCTCCAGATCAGATCGTCCACCAGCGCAAGATAGCCCTCGGCGTCCGCCGTGCCGTCAGCACTGGCCAGTTGCGATTCGGCCACCACCTGGGCCCAGGGACCGTGCAGGAAAACCGCCACCGACTCGGGCACCTTCTGCTTCTGCAGTCGGAACCCGAAATCGGCGGCCAGCCGCTGCGCCAGCAGATTGCGTCGTTCCGCATGCAGCAGGGCACGCACCGCCTCGGCCTGCTGTTGCCGGTGGCCAGCACCCGCCTGCGCCCACTGTTCCTGCAGTGCCTGCAAGGCGCGCGCGAAATCTTCCACCTCCCCCTGGCTGGCGGCCAGCTCACGCACGGCCGCCACAACCGACTGCAAAAAGGCGTCGAAGCCTTCGTCACTCTCGGCCAGGTAAGCCAGGCTACGGTGGGTCAGCTTGTCCAGCAGCTGGCGCGCCGGATGCTTGCGGTCGCTGAAAAAACGGGGATCGGATTGCGCCAGCCTGAGCAGCACCGGCGCCAGCCCCTTGACCTGCTCGCGGATCGCAGGCAGCAGGCGTTCATCCTGTGCAAGGTTGTCGAGCATCAGGTGCGCCACTTCCTCGCCCAGTTCGCGCCCGAGCTGGCGGCCCCGCGCCTTGCTTGCCGCTTTCCTGCCCTGCGCCACCGGCGCGGCCTGGGCTGCGCGCTGGCTGAGGCGTTTCATCAAGGGCTCGACCATCTTCAGCTCTTCCAGCGCCTCCAGCGACGCCGGCACCGTATGCAGAAACTCGAGCACACGACTGTCGATGCTGCGCTCCTTTGCCTGGCTGTCAAGCTCGCCCGACAACAGCCGCCGCAGCTTGCCCAGCGTGAGCATGGTGCGGCTGACCGGGTTTCCTGCCGTCTGGCGGCGCGCAGCCGCCGCATGCAATGACACCACCGGCTCGACACCGTGCGAACGCAGCCAGTCCATCAACTCCTTGTAGAGGAGACGCAGGCTGGCGCCCAGAAAACCGGCGGCAGGCGTGATCAGGCCGGTGCGGTCCTGTTCGTCGGGCACGTGCTGGCGCAACGTTTCGCGCAGGGCGCGGGCAAAGGCCTCCGGCTTGAGCGGGTTCAGATGCGGCTGCACCGTGAGCCAGCCCAGCAGGCGGCTGATCAGCGCATGCAGGGCGGGCAGCAACTCATCGACGGCGAACTGGATCTCCTGCTGGGCCAGCGCGAACTCGATGTTGGCGTCGATCTGCTGCTCGTCGAGCAGCTGCAGGTCATCGAAGCGCACGGCCGGGATGCGGGCCTCATCCTGCGCCCCGCTATGGTAGATGGCCAGGCGCAACTGCACGCCAAAGGTGGCGCGCACCGCTTCGAATTCGTGGCGCAGCTGTGCCACCGCGGGCTTGCTGATGGCGCGATGGCTGATTAGCGAGATCTTCGGTTTGGCCTGGCCACTCAACCCCTCCAGCCCCTTGAGCACGTCCTCGATCAGAACGTCGGACTGAGCCAGCACCGCCTCGATGCAGTCCTGCAGGGTAGGGCGCAGGCCGATCGGGTCGTCCGACACCCCGAGTCGCCGCATCAAGTACTTGTTCATCAACCAGTCTGTGTCCCAAGGCCGGACTTGCCAGCGAGAACTGAATTTTCCCTGCTGCAGGGCCATGTCCGTCACCTGCGCAACAACTTGTTACCGGAGAGTCAAATTGAGCGAATTTGGACACCGGAAGACACAATCGCCCGGAGCATGCGACAATACGGCCTGTTGTGGCGCTCCAGTTGCCCGCAACACCAGCACCCTGCTGGTGGGCCTGCCCGTTGATTCGCTCATCGATTCGGCCTCTCTTTTGAATCCTATCTGCCTCTACTGGCCGGGTGTTGCGACACCTGAACAGGCCGATATCCCTGCGCCCGGATGGGCGCCATCACCATGAACTTTGAAGATCTGAAACTGGCTCCGGCCATCCTGAAGGCTGTGCGCGAGCAAGGCTACGAGACCCCCACCGCGATCCAGGCCCAGGCCATCCCGCTGGTGCTCGAAGGGCACGACCTGCTGGGCGGCGCCCAGACCGGCACCGGCAAGACCGCCGCTTTCACCCTGCCGCTGCTGCACCGCCTGACCATGAGCCGCAGCGCACAGAACAAATTTGGCGGCACCGGCATCCGTGCCCTGGTGCTCACCCCCACGCGCGAACTGGCCGCCCAGGTCGAGGAATCCGTGCAGGCCTACGGCAAGTACCTGCAATTGACCTCCACCGTCGTCTTCGGCGGTGTCGGCATGAACCCGCAGATCAGCCGCCTCAAGAAGGGCGTCGACATCCTGGTGGCCACACCGGGTCGCCTGCTGGATCTGCAGCAACAGGGCTTCCTCGACCTGTCCACGGTGCAGGTTCTCGTGCTGGACGAAGCCGACCGCATGCTCGACATGGGCTTCATCCATGACGTGAAGAAGGTGCTGGCCCTGGTGCCGAGGGAAAAGCAGAGCCTGCTGTTCTCCGCCACCTTCAGCGATGAAATCCGCGACCTGGCCAACGGCCTGCTGAAAAACCCGCAAAGCGTGCAGGTCACGCCGCGCAACACCACGGTGCAACGCATCACCCAGGTGATCCACCCGGTCGGCCGCGGCAAGAAAAAGGCCCTGCTGGCGCACATCATCCAGCAGCACAACTGGAGCCAGGTGCTGGTGTTCACCCGCACCAAGTTCGGCGCCAACAGCGTGGCCGAATTCCTGGAAAAGAACGGCATCACCGCCATGGCGCTGCATGGCAACAAGAGCCAGAGCGCCCGTACCCAGGCGCTGGCCGGCTTCAAGAGTGGCGACGTCCGTGCCCTGGTGGCCACCGACATCGCAGCACGTGGCATCGACATCGACGAGCTGCCGCACGTGGTGAACTACGAGATCCCCAACGTCAGCGAAGACTATGTGCACCGCATCGGCCGTACCGGCCGTGCCGGCTCTGACGGCGCCGCCGTCAACCTGGTGTGCCTGGACGAAGAAGGCTTCATGGCCGACATCGAACGCTTCACCAAGCAGAAGATCGAAGTCCAGGTGGTCGAAGGTTTCGGCCCCGAGCCGGGTGAGCGTGCCGAGCCCATTGCCATGGGCCGCCAGACCATCTGGGGTGGCGCCGGCAAGCCGCCGAGCCGCGACGTCATGCAGGCGGCCGCCAAGGCAGCGCGTACCGAGATGATGCAGCGCGTCCGCGACAACAAGGCAACCCAAGGGGAACGTGGCGGCAACGGCGGCGGCGCCCGCAAGCCGGCCGGTGGTGGCGGTGGCAAACCACGCAACGCCCAGGGTGGTCAAGGTGGCAACCAGGGTGGCCGTCCCCAGGGCCAGGGTCAAGGCCGGCCAGCCCGTCACGACGAGCCACGCCAGAATGCACCGCGCGCCTCCCAGGCTCAACCCGACCCGATGCGCACCAGCGTCGACATGATGGCCGAACGCGGCCGTCGTGGCGGCTTCGGTGGCGGTCAGCGCAACCGCAGTGGCGGTGGCGGTGGCGGTGGCGGTGGTGGCGGTTACGGTGGTGGCAGTGGTGGCGGCTTCGGCGGTGGCCGCGGCCCCCGCAACTCCGGCGGCGGCTCTTACGGCCGCTGAGCCGACGGCGCTTGCGCCCGCATGACCCGTCGCATCCCGGCACAGCTCCGGGGACGATGGGATCATGCAACACCGAACTGCTGATATCTCCTTCGGCCTGCGCGGCCAGGTCTGCATCGTCACAGGCGCTGCGCAAGGCATCGGTGAAGCCTGTGCGCAGCGTTTTGCGCACGAAGGTGCGCACGTGGTCATGGTCGACATTGACGAGGCCCGGGGCCGGCCGCGGCAACATCGTCAACATGAGTTCGGTCAACAGCGTCCTGACCATCCCCACGATCGCCAGCTACAACGTCAGCAAGGGCGGCATCAACCAGCTGACCCGCGTGATGGCGCTGGCGCTGGCCGACAAGGGCATTCGCGTCAATGCCGTGGCGCCCGGCACCATTGCCACCGAACTGGCCGCCAAGGCCGTGCTGACCAGCGAAGAAGCCCAAACCCGCATCCTGAGCCGCACGCCGATGAAGCGGCTGGGCGAACCGGCCGAGATTGCCGACGTCGTCGCCTGGCTCGCCAGTGAGTCCGCCAGCTACGTGACGGGCGAGATCGTGACCGTTGACGGTGGACGCATGACCCTGAACTACACCGTACCGGTGTAGGGCCTGTTCACACTTGAGACATGAGGGTGGACAGGCCCTGGCCCTACCCGCGTACGAACAGCGTCACCAGGGGATCGGGGCCGACCTGACGGCTCCAGTGGCCATGCACGGCCGGGTCAAAGGTGGCACCTTCGGGCAGCAGGTCGGCCGAGTAGAAATGCTCGCCGGGCTTGAAAACACGCGACACCCCGCCCTGCAGGCCGATCTCCATCTGCCCCTGCAGGATGAAGCACCACTGCGGCGCGCCGGTGCAGTGGAAACTGCTGCGAAAACCGACCGGACTGTGACGCAGCTGATACCCCCCGCAGGCAAATACCTCCGACAGCATGGACTGCGGTGTGCCCTGCCCGAGCGGCACGGTTTCCTCGCGAAAGCGCGCGCGGCCGTCGGTATCGGTGTAGAGAATGGTCTTGGTGAAGTGTGTCATGGGTGGTCCTGAAATGTCGGTTCATTATTCCCCAGGCCGCCTCGAAGCGAGGCCGTCCCGCTGTCGCCTGTGCGCCGTGCAGACCGACCACCGCATGCGAGAATTTCCCGTTCCTCCTGCCGTGAAAGCACCTAACATGTCCGTCCCATCCCCACTCGATGCCTGGCTGGCCCAGGAACAGGAAGTCCGTGCCCGCATCCTGGCCGGTGCGGGCGTTGGTGTCTCACGGCCCGATCAGGTCGCCGGCAAAACGGGCCTGGAGATGCTGCAGGCCATGCTGCGCGGTGAGCTGCCCGCCCCACCGATCGCGCAGACGCTGGACTTCCAGCTGCTGGAAGTCTCCAAAGGCCGTGCCGTCTTCCAGGGGCAACCCGGCCCGACCCATCTGAACCCCATGGGCGGCATCCACGGCGGTTGGTATGCCACGCTGCTCGACTCCGCCTTGGGCTGTGCGGTGCACACCATGATGCCCGCCGGACGCGGCTACACCACGGCCGAACTGAGTGTGAACCTGGTCAAGGGCATACAGCCAGCCAGGACACCGCGTGTGCGCGCCGAAGGCCACGTGATCCACTGCGGACGCCAGCTGGCAACGGCCGAAGCCCGGCTGTTCGGCCCGGACGGCACGCTGTATGCTCATGCCACCACGACCTGTCTTGTTTTTGAAATTCCGGCATCATCCCGACCATGAGACTGCTTCACACCATGCTGCGCGTTGGCAACCTGCAACGCTCGATCGACTTCTACACCCAGGTGCTGGGCATGCAACTGCTGCGCACCTCCGACAACCCTGAGTACAAATACACGCTGGCCTTTCTCGGCTTTGACGGCGGCAATCCCGGCCAGGCCGAGATCGAACTGACCTACAACTGGGGCGTGGAAAGCTACGAAATGGGCACGGCCTACGGCCACATTGCGCTTGGCGTGCCCGACGCGTACGCGGCCTGCGCCAAGATCAAGGCCGCCGGCGGCAACGTCACGCGCGAAGCCGGCCCGGTCAAGGGCGGTAGCACGGTGATTGCCTTCGTGACCGACCCGGACGGCTACAAGATCGAGCTGATCCAGCGCTGATCCATACCGGAACGCCCATGCCTCCGGTCTCGCGGTAGGATGGATACCCGAGGACCAACACTGTGCCGGCGTTCCAGATCCTTCAGCGTTCACTCCTTGTGCCGCAGGTCGAGCACGAGGAGCTTCGCAACTGGCGCGAACGCATCCTCTCGACCATCCTGCTGGTCATCATGGTCCTGGGTGGCGTCACCGCAGTGCCCAGCGTCATGCTGGCCATCCGGGAAGAGCTCTGGCCGATCGCCTGGATCGACCTCATTGCCCTGATCTGGGTGGCCACGCTCTGGCGTGGCCACAAGCTGCCCTACCGCTTGCGCGCGTGGAACCTGCTGGCACTGATCTACCTGCTGGGGCTGTGGTTTCTCTTCATGGTGGGTCCGACCAGCCAGATCTACCTGATGGCCTTTCCCGTCATGGCCGCCTTGCTGCTCGGCCTGCGGCCCGCACTGCTGGCGCTCGCACTCAATGCCGTCACGCTGCTGTTCATCGGCTACCTGGTCAACACCGACCTGCATGTCCCCGGCTTCGAGCAGACGCCCTTGATGCGCTGGGTCGTGATCACGATCAACTTCATGTTCATCAACTCGGTGATCACGATTTCGTGTGCCGTGCTGCTGAACCGGCTGGAACAGTCGCTGGAGCGGCAACGCGCCATCACCAAATCGCTGCAGGAAGGACAGACCGACCTGAAGCTGGCCAACGAGGAACTCCGCCTGACCGGCGCCGCCGTGACCCGCCTCAACGACATGGTGGTCATCACCGAGGCCACCTCGCTGGATGCCCCCGGCCCGCGCATCGTGTTTGTCAACGAGGCCTTCGAGCGGCGCACCGGCTACACGCGCCAGGAAGTGCAGGGCCGGTCACCGCGCCTGCTGCAGGGCCTGCGTACCAACCGCGAAGAACTCGACCGCATCAAGGCGGCGCTGCGCCGGCAGGAATCGGTGCATGGCGAGCTGCTCAACTACACCAAGGACGGCCGGGAATTCTGGGTCGAGCTGGACATCGTTCCCGTCACCAACGAACAGGGGGAACTGACGCACTGGGTATCGGTCGAGCGCGACATCACCGAGCGCAAGAAGGCTGAAGAGGACATCCACCGCCTGGCCTACTTCGACTCGCTGACCGGCTTGCCGAACCGGCGCATGCTGCTGGACCGCCTGACCCATGTGCTGGCCCATGCGCGGCGTACATCGCAGGTCGGCGCTGTGCTTTATATCGACCTGGACCGCTTCAAGAACATCAACGACGCGCGCGGCCATGCCGCCGGCGACCAGCTGCTGGTGCTGGTCGCCCAGCGACTGAGCGGGCTGATGCGCGAGGAGGATACCGTGGCGCGCCTGGGGGGTGATGAGTTCGTGATCCTGACCACGTCGCTGGCGCAGGACCACGATGCCGGCGCACGCTCGGCGATGACCATTGCCGGCAAGGTGCGCGAAGCGCTGGAGCAGCCCTTCTCCCTCAACGGCCAGCCCTACAGCGCCAGCGGCAGCATTGGTGTGACCCTGCTGCCGCGCGAGGGGCAGAACGCCGATGATGTGCTGCGCGAGGCTGACACCGCCATGTACCGCGCCAAGGCGGCCGGCCGCAACCGGATCGCCTTCTTCGAGACGGCCATGCAGCGGGAAGTGGAAGAGCGGCTGACCCTGGAACACGAGCTGTCACGGGCGATTGCCGGGAACCAGCTGGCGCTGCATCTGCAGCCCCAGTTCAACCCGGCCGGAGAGCCCGTAGGTGCCGAAGTCCTGCTGCGCTGGACCCACCCGGTACGCGGCCCGGTTTCACCGGCGCAGTTCATCCCCATCGCGGAGGACACGACCCTCATCCTGCATCTGGGCGCCTGGGTGCTGGAGCAGGCGCTGCGCACCCAGGCACGGCTGCAGGCGGCGGGCAACCACCTGCCTCTGTCCATCAACGTCAGTCCGCGCCAGTTTCGCCAGCCCGACTTCGTGCAGCAGATTTCAACCCTGATCGAGCGCACCGGCGCCAACCCCGCCAGCCTGGTGCTGGAGGTCACCGAGGGGCTGCTGATCGAAAACATGGACAGCACCATCGCGCGCATGAACGAGATCGCCGCGCTCGGCATCCGCTTCTCGATCGACGACTTCGGCACCGGCTACTCCAGCCTGGCCTACCTCAAGCGCCTGCCCTTGTATGAACTCAAGATCGACCGCAGCTTCATCCAGGACACGCCCACTGATCCGAGCGATACCGCCATCGTGCAGATGATTCTCTCCATGGCCAAACACCTGCGCTTGCGGGTAGTGGCCGAAGGGGTGGAAACGCGCGAGCAAGCCGACTTCCTGGCCACCAACGGCTGCGACGCCATGCAGGGTTACCTGTATGCCAGGCCGGCACCGGTGGACGAATGGCTGGCCGCGACACTGCCGCCACCCTGACGCGCGACCATGCATCCCGCCGCCCTGCACGTCCCCCACCAGCGCGACCCGGCGCCCATGCTGGCACGCACGCTGGCCGAATGGGGCGGCCGCACCGACCTCTGGCTGTTCGGTTATGCCTCGCTGATCTGGCGGCCCGACTTCCATGTGCACGAACAGCGGCTGGCCCATGTGCACGGCTGGCACCGCGCGCTCAGGATGTGGAGCCACGTCAACCGCGGTACCCCGGACAACCCGGGCCTGGTGTTTGCCCTGCTCTGCGGCGGCAGCTGCCGCGGCATGGTACTGCGGGTCAGGCATCACGAAGGCGAGGAAGTACTGCACCGGCTGTGGGACCGCGAAATGATGACCGGGGTGTACGACCCCCGATGGCTGCGCTGCAACACGCCGCAAGGGCCGGTGCAGGCCCTGGCCTTCACCCTGTCGCGGCGCAGCCCGAGCTACACCGGCCAGCTGAGCCCGGCCCAGTACCGGCGCATCTTTGCCAGTGCCAGTGGCCGCTACGGCACGACGCGCGACTATGCGCACCAGACCTTGCACAGCTTGCGCAGCCACGGCATTCGCGACCGAGAACTTGAGATGCTGTTGGGGTTGAGCTGAGACGACTTGCCGCAGACCGCCAGCCGGCCTACAGTCGGCCCCTTCAGCCCCCCGAGGAGAGTCCCCATGATGCGCGTTCTCGCCCCCCTTGCCGCAGCCGCCCTGCTGTCGGCCTGCGCCACCCCGATCGGCCCGACGGCCAGCGCCCAGTTGCAGCCGACGCGCGGCAACGCCACCAGCGGCGAAGTGCGCTTCGACCAGCAAGGCGACAAGGTCATCGTCAGCGGCGAGGTGCGCGGCCTCAAGCCCAACGCCGAGCACGGCTTCCATGTGCACGAGAAAGGCGACTGCGCCAGCGGCGACGGCATGAGCACCGGCGGCCACTTCAACCCCATGGGCAGGATGCACGGCCCTCACGGCCGCGGCGAGCACCATGTGGGCGACCTGCCCAGCCTGAAAGCCGATGCCTATGGCGTGGCGCGTTTCAGCTTCGAATCGAGCAGCATCGCGGTCGGCAGCGGCAGCAGCGATGTCGTCGGCCGCGGCCTGATCGTGCACCGCGACCCGGACGACTACACCACCCAGCCCACCGGCAATGCCGGCCCGCGCCTGGCCTGCGCCGTCATCAGCCGCATGTGAGGCCCCCGCAGCCCGCTGGCGCGCACAGCCAACAGGGCCCCGGGCGGGCACGGCGCCTGGACCGCAGCGCAACCACGCGGGTAAGTCCTGACCCGCGCGTGAAATTTTGAAAATGAGACAGCCCCGCCCCGCCGGGCCGCCATGCCTATACTTGGCACCATGCCCTCGATCGCCGACCTCCGCAAAAGTTACGAACGCCACGAACTCAGTGAAGACGCCTCGCACGCCGACCCGTTGAAGCAGTTCGACCAGTGGCTGCACGAAGCCATCAACTCTGAAGTGCCTGAGCCGAATGCCATGACGGTGGCCACCGTCGGCAGCGACCTGCGGCCCTCCACCCGGGTGGTGCTGATCAAGGGGTACGACGCGCGCGGCATCGTCTGGTACACCAACTACGACAGCCGCAAGGGCCGCGAACTGGCCGGCAACCCGTTTGCCGCGCTGCAATTTCACTGGGTCGAACTGGAGCGCGTGGTGCGCATCGAAGGCCGGGTGGAACGCGTCAGTGAATCAGAGAGCGACGAATACTTCCACAGCCGCCCGCTTGATTCGCGCATCGGCGCCTGGGCCAGCCCGCAAAGCCAGGTGATTACCGGGCGCGGCGTGCTGGTCACCAATGCGGCGCGCTATGCCGCCCAGTTCATGCTGCAGCCGCCGCGCCCGCCGCACTGGGGCGGCTTTCGTCTGTCCCCGGAGCGCTGGGAGTTCTGGCAGGGCCGGCCGAGCCGGCTGCACGACCGGCTGCGCTACACACCCGCCAGCCAGGGTGGCTGGCTGCGCGAGCGGCTTGCGCCGTAAGTCGCCACCGGGCCATCACAAGGCGAGGGCGACCCCACGCAGTGAAGGCGCGTGGGGGAAGCCCCCTCACAACCAGCCGCCATGGTGCGGGACATCAACGCCGGCGTCAGCACCACGAACACCAGGTTGGACAGGTCTTTGCTGGCCTCCGCCCTTATCCATCTTGCGCGACCCGCTACAAAACCGATAGCAGCCAGCAGAACAACGGGGATCAGGGTCGACAGGACGGAATGATTCACAAAGTAGACCGTTCAGGACGCGGGGCTCCATACAGGCAACGCGGCGCCATGACACTCAGCCATGACTGGTCGCGGGCCGTGCGTCAAAACGCTGGAGGATATGGCCTGCCATGCCCTTGGCCAGCTCGTCCTCGGCAAAAAACACCGTGCCAACGCCTTCTTCGCGCAGAAGGGCCGACTCGTCCTCGCTGTGGCTGCGCAGCACGATCTCGATGGTCGGATTGAGTTTGCGGGCAATGTCGACCATCTGCCGGACGTTGAGCAGATCGGGGGTCGCCACCACCAGCATGGCCGCATCGGCAATGTGCGCCTGGATCAACACCGCCGGTTCGGTGGCATTGCCCGAGACGGCGACCTTGCCTTTCTTGCGCAAGCTCTCCACCAGTTCGCGGTTCTGCTCCGCCACCACGTACGGAATGCCGCGCACCTCCAGTGCCTGGGCAATACGGCGCCCGACGCGGCCATAACCGACCAGCACCACCTGCTTTTCCAGGTACTTGCGTTCGGTGCTCATCGGCAATTCGGCGTACGGGTCTTCGCGCTGTTCCAGTTGGCGCGCCAGGGCGGAACGCTTGAGTATCCAGCGCTGGAACGGCGCCACGGCGGCGAACAGGAAGGGGTTCAAGGCAATCGAGATCAGTGCCCCGGCCAGCACCAGGCTCATGCCCTGGGCGGGCAGCAGTCCGAGCGACAGGCCCAGCCCCGCCAGGATGAAAGAGAACTCGCCGATCTGCGCCAGGCTGACTGCCACCGTCAGGGCCGTGTTGAGCGGGTAGCGGAACGCCAGCACCAGGACCAGGGCCGCGATCGTCTTGCCGATCACGATGATGGCGACCACCCCCAGCACGCGCAGTGGCTCCTGCGCCAGGATCACGGGATCGAACAGCATGCCCACCGACACGAAAAACAGCACCGAGAAGGCATCGCGCAGCGGCAGCGATTCTTCGGCCGCCCGGTGGCTGAACTCGGATTCACGCATCACCATGCCGGCAAAAAAGGCCCCGAGGGCAAATGACACGCTGAACAGCAGCGCAGCCCCATAGGCGATGCCGATCGCGGCGGCAATCACGGCCAGGGTGAACAGTTCCCGCGATCCGGTGCGCGTGACTTGCCACAACAGCCAGGGCAACGCGCGGCGGCCGACCACCAGCATGAGGGCAATGAAAGCGCAGACCTGCAGCAAGGTCTTCCCGATGGTCATCCACAACGAACCGGCATCGGCACCGGGCACGCCGGCGCCGCCCAGCATACCCGCCAACGGGGGCAGCAGCACCAGCACCAAGACACACGCCAGATCCTCGACCACCAGCCAGCCCACGGCGATGCGCCCGTTCATCGTCTCCAGCACACCGCGGGCCTCCAGCGCCTTCAGCAGCACCACGGTGCTGGCGCACGACAGGGACAGGCCGAAGATCAGGCCGGCGCCCCAGTTCCAGCCCCACCACCAGGCCAGCGCCATGCCCAGCACGGTCGCCAACCCCATCTGCACCACCGCGCCGGGCACAGCGATGCGCTTGACCGAAAGCAGGTCCTTGAGCGAGAAGTGCAGCCCGACGCCGAACATCAGCAGCATGACGCCGATCTCCGACAGCTGGGAAGCGATGCCCACATCGGCCACGAAGCCAGGGGTGGCCGGACCGATGAGGATGCCGGCAACCAGATAACCGACCAGGGCCGGCACCTTGAGCCGCTCGGCGATGAAGCCCAGGATCAAGGCCATGCCGAAACCGGCCGCCAAGGTGGTGATCAGGGAGATGTTGTGTTCCATTCAGGACACCTCATGGATCCCGGGGATCGGCGGAGACAAACATGGACGGCATGGATGGTCGATCATGCGAACAATTCTGACAGAAGACCCTGCACCAGCGCCGGCCACCCTCGCTACACCCATAACACTGACAGGTATCGCACCTCGGCGAAGGGCTGGCGGCTGCGGGCCGTTGCGGCTGACGAAGCGCAAGGCCACGCGGTCGCGCAGGTGACCGGCAGCATGACGATCGACCGCCTCGTCAGCGATGTTGAGACCGCCGCCGGGCAAGGCCTGGCGCGCGCCCAGCTGAAGGCATGGCATTCGACCGTGTAGTCGGCCAGGTGGGGCGGCACGCGCAAGTCGCGCGCTGTCTTGCGGATGATAGCGTCCCGTTCCATAAGTCCCCTGTGTGCGTGGCCCGGGCTCGCGGTCATGGCCGCTGCCCGTCCCGGGCTTGTCTCTCGTGCTGTGCACACTTAGTACGCTGCGGTCCGGTCTTTTTGACGCAGACCAAGCCGGATCGACTCTGCCCCGACTGTTCGACTTACAGGCTGGGCGACTGCAAATCCAGCCGTATGCCGCAGCAGCTGTCGCCGTCCTCGGCCGGCCGCTCGACAAAACCGAGCCGGCGCGCCAGGTCGCGCATGCCAGTGTTGTCCAGGATGACATCGCCCACGATGCGCTGCGTGCCGCGCGCGCGCTGGTAGCGGATCAGCTTGTCCATCAGCAGCCGGCCCAGGCCCCGGCCCTTGAGGTCCGAGCGCACGATGACGCCGAAGTCGGCGTCCAGATTGTCGGGATCAGTCACCGCGCGCACCACACCCAGCGTCTCGTCCACGCCGTCTGGGCCCGGGGCCACGGCCACGAACGCCATCTCGCGTTCGTAGTCGATCTGCATCAGCCGCGCCAGTTCGCTGCGCTCGATGCTGCGCCGGCTGTAGAACACGCGCATGCGGATGTCTTCCGGGTCCAGCCGCTCCAGGAAGGCCAGGTGCTGCGCCTCGTCCTCGGGTCGGATCGGCCGCAGCGTCAACGTGCGCTCGCCCCAGGGCAGCATCTCCACCAGCTCCGCCGGGTAGGGCCGGATGGCGAAGTGTTCGGCGCCCGCCGGCCGGTCGCGGCTCAGGCGGATGCGCGCATCCAGCGCCACCACGCCCTCGAAGTTGGCAATCAGCGGGTTGATGTCGAGTTCGGCGATCTCGGGCACGTCGGCCAGCAGTTGTGACACCGCCACCAGCACGTCATGCAGGGCGTCCTGGTCCACCGCTGGCGTGTCGCGCCAGCCCTTGAGCAACTTGGCGACGCGCGTGCGCGCCACCAACGCGCGCGCCAGTGGCACGTTCAGCGGCGGCAGCGCCACCGCACGGTCCGCCAGCACCTCGACCGCCGTGCCGCCCTGGCCGAACAGGATCACCGGGCCGAACACGCGGTCGATGCTGGCCCCCACGATGAGCTCCTGCGCCTGGGCACGCCGTACCAGGGCCTGCACGGTAAAACCCTGCAGGCGCGCCTGCGGGCGCTGCTGGCGCACGCGCGCCAGCATGGCCTGCGCCGCTGCTTCGACCTCGGCCGCGCTGTGCAGATTGAGCACCACGCCGCCGACATCGGACTTGTGCGAGATGTCCTCGGACAGGATCTTCAGCACCACCGGGTAGCCGATGGCCTCGGCCGCCGCCACCGCCGCTACCGGCTCGGGTGCCACACGCTGCGTGGCCACCACCGGCACGCGGTAGGCCGCCAGCACCGCCTTGGCCTCCACCTCGCTCAGCATCTCGCGCCCCTCCGCCAGCACCTGCTGAACCAGCGCCCGCACTTGCGCCGTATCCATCGGCGCGCCGTGCGCGGCCGCCGGCGGCGCCTCCAGCAGCTGGGCCTGGTTGCGCCGGTAGGTCACACCCATGGCGAAGGCGCGCACCGCCTCCTCCGGCGTTTCGAAGCCGGCGATGCCGGCGGCGCGAAAGACCTGGCGCGCCTCATCCACCGCACCGTCACCAAGCCAGCAGCTCAGCAGCCGTGGCGGCTCGCCCTGCGCCAAGGGCGCCAGGGCACGCGCAATGTCGGCGCTGGACACGATGGCAGTGGGCGCATGGATGAACAGCACGGCACCGGCGGCCGGATCCTCGGTCAGCACTTGCAAGGCCTGCACGTAACGCGGCACGGGCGCGTCGCCAATGATGTCCACCGGGTTGCCGTGCGACCAGTTGGCAGGCAGTACGGCATCCAGCCGCGTCAGCGTGGCTGGCGCCAGCTCGGCCAGGGCCACCCCCATGTGCTCGGCCGCGTCGGCCGCCATCACGCCGGCGCCACCGCCATTGGTGAGGATGGTCAGCGCGTCGCAGGTATTGGTGCGGAAACGCGCCAGCGTCTCGGCGGCCAGAAAGAGCTGCTGCAGCGTGTCCACCCGCAGCATGCCGGCGCGGGCAATGGCCGCATCGTAGACCAGATCGGAGCCGGCCAGCGCGCCGGTGTGCGAAGCAGCGGCGCGCTGGCCCTGCTGCGAGCGCCCGGCCTTGACCACGATGACCGGCTTGTTGCGCGCGGCGGCGCGCGCAGCCGACATGAACTTGCGCGGCGCCTCGATGGATTCGATGTAGAGCAGGATGGCACGCGTCTTGGCATCGCTGGCCAGGTAGTCGAGCAGGTCGCCGAAGTCCACGTCGGCATGCTCGCCGAGCGAGATGAAATGCGAGAAACCGATGCCACGCGACTGCGCCCAGTCCAGCATGCCGGTCATCAGTGCGCCCGACTGGGTGACGAAGGCCAGTTCACCCGGCAAGGCGCCCACGTGCGCGAAGCTGGCGTTGAGCCCCAGGTGTGGCGCCAGCAGGCCGATGCAATTGGGACCGAGAATGCGCAGCAGCCTGGGGCGGGCGGCGTCCAGCATGGCCTGCTTCTGCACCGCATTCAGCCCCGCCGTCAGCACCACGGCCGCGCGCGTGCCGCGCTCGGCGAGTTGCGCGATCAGGCCGGGCACGGTGGCAGGCGGCGTACAGATCACCGCCAGGTCCGGCGTCTGCGGCAGGGCCTGGACGTTGGCATACACCGGCTGGCCGTCGAGTTCCCGGTATTTGGGGTTGACGGCATGGACCGGGCCGGTAAAACCCTGGCGCAGGTTGCGCCAGACGGTACCGCCGACACTGCCCGCGCGTTCGGAAGCGCCGAATACCGCCACCGAGGCAGGCGTCAACAGGGAGTCCAGGTTGCGGATGCTCATGGGTGTCAGACCTTTGCTGTGTGAACCCGACTGTACCCGGACGCCGCGCCAGGGCCGTGACATGCCCCGGCACGGCCCCTCGGCCGGACTGCCGGGGAACGCCTCAGAAACTGATCTGCAGGCCGGCTTTCAGGCTGCGCCCCGGCAAGGGCGCCTTGCCCGCCGCGGTCTGCGTCAGGATGGAACTCGCCGAATAAGCCAGGGTATCGCCGAGGTTGTCCAGGCGCGCGTACCACAGCAGGCGTGACTTGCCAGCCTTGGCCCGGTAGGTCAGCGCCGCGTTCCACAGCGTGTAGCCGCTGGTGGCGCGCTGGCCGTCGGGCACGCGGTCCTGCGCCGCAATCTGGTCGACGCCGAGGCGCGCCCCCCACGGCCCGCTGGACCACAGCAACGTGGCGCCCAGGCGCATCGGTGCGATGCGCGGCAGCGGCTGGCCGGTGCTGGTGTTGTCGGCCCGCACGGTGTCGGCGCGCAGCGCCAGGTCGAGCTTGTGGCCGGTATCCAGCAGGCGGATGTTGCCGCTGGCCTCTGTACCGGTGAAGCGGGCTTGCACCTGGGTGTAGCTGTACTTCGGCGGCGAAGCCGTCAGGTCGGTGCCTTCGAGCGAAATGTAGTTGCTGAACTGGTGCTGGAACAGCTGCAACCGCGCCTGGTGGCCGCCGCGCTTCCAGGCCGCGCCCACATCCAGGTTGGTCGAGCGTTCCTTGTCCAGGTTGGCGTTGCCGATTTCCTCGGCGTTGGTGGCCACGTGCGTGCCGTTAGCGAACAGCTCGTAGTCCTTCGGTGCGCGTTCGTTCCACGACAGGTTGGAGGTGAGCTGCCACTCGGGCGCCACCTTCCACAGCGCTCCCAGCGCGTAGCTGCCCGGATTGAAGTTGCGCGAGCCGGCGGTGAAGCGCGCCACCGTCGGGTTGCCGAAAGACTCGACCTGCACCGACTCCAGCCGCGCGCCGGCGCTCAACTTGCCCCAGGCGGTAGCCAGTTCCTCGTGCGCAAACACGGCGTTCTGGCGCGTGCGGCTGTACGGCGCGTAGGCTTCGTCGCCATCGGCAGAGAACTCACTGTCCTCGAACTGCAGGCCGATCACGCCCTCCAGCGCCCCCAGCCGGGCATGGCGTGCCTGCAGCCGCAGGTCGTTGCCCAGGGTCTTGAACTGCGTGCCGGGAGCGCCGGCATTGAACTCCGTGTGGCGGTAGTCGTTGCGGCTGAACTGTGCCTTGACGCTTTGCAGCGCGCCACCCAGATCGCGCACCTCACCTTCGAGCGCCAGGCGGCTCGAACGCATGCGGATGCTGACCTCGTCTTCGGCCACCGTGCCGTAGTTCGTGTCGTAGGTGGAGAGCGAAGCGCCGAGGTAGCCGCGGTCGAAGAACAACGAGCCGCCGAAGGCGCCGCCCCAGGTCTGGCTGGCCGAGTTGCAGATGCGACGTGCGGTGGTGGTGACGCCGCCGCGCGTGCAGGCCAGGTCCACCGGCGCAGCCACGTCCTGCGTGTTGCGCGACATCACATCGGCGTGCAGGGCATAACGGTCGGTGCCGGCATCCAGCACCACGACGCCGCTTTGCTCGCGGTTGCCGCTGGCCAGGCCGAGGTCGGCCTTGCCGGCCACACCGCCCTGGGCGTCGAACAGCGGCTCACGGTTGATGCGGCTGTCGATCACATTGACCACACCGCCTACCGCACTGCCGCCGTACTGCAGGGCGCCAGGGCCGCGCAGCACTTCGACGCGTTCGATCAGCAGCGGGTCGAGCGTCGTCGCATGGTCGTAGCTCAGGCTGGAGGCGTCGTGGCTGGCGCCACCGTTGTTCAGGATGCGGATGCGGTCGCCGTCGAGCCCGCGGATCACCGGCCGGCTGGCGTTGGGGCCGAAGTAGGTGCTGCTGACGCCCGGGGTGCCGTCCAGCGTTTCGCCCAGCGTGGATTTGGAGCGCAACAGCAGCTCATCGCCGGAATATTGCTCGGCCGGTGCGATCAGCTCCGTGGAGCCCAGCGGATTGCCGGTGACCACCACGGTCGACAGGGTGGACGCATCCTCATGCGCCAGCGCGCCGCCAGCCGCCAGCAAGGCGAGGACGGCCGCCGCCGTCGGCATGACTTTCAGGGGCCGGGGCACGGCCAAAACCGCGCCCGATGCGCTGCGTAGTTGAAGGAGGTTGTTCATGACAGGTTCGTTGAATCGGAAAGACAGGCGTGACGCCGGCAGCCAGGCCGGACGCACACCAGGACGACAGGGATTCAGCGAACCAGGGGTGGGGCGCGCGCCTCGAAGGCGGCAGGGGCCGGCAAGCACAGGCGGGTAATGACCGCCGTCGAAACAAACAGGGGCAGCGGCAACGCCAGGGCCAGCGAGGGCAGCGACGGCAAGGCATCGGCGTGGCCGAGCTGGTCGTACAGGCGGCAATCGGACTCGTCGCCATCGGGTGCCAGCAGGTGCGCCAGCAGGCCCGGGGCATGGGCCGTCGAGCCCTGTGCCGCCTGGGCGGCCAGCGGCACGCTGCCCGCCTGCGGACTGTGCAGCGCACGGTGCGCCAGCCCCAGCATCTGTGCCCACAGCAGCGCGAACACCAACAGCAACACCGGGCTCAAGGCCGGGCGCTGGCGTGTCGGCAGAGGCGGGGTGGAACGGATCGGTTGCATGGCGGTAAGGGCGTCGAGTTTACTTCAGCGTCATTTCACCGGCACGGCCTCGGTCATGCGGTAGTACATGCCATAGGAATCGTCGTGCAGCACGAAGAAGCGCCCTTCCACCACCACCGGCTCCATGCCGTATTTCACCGGCGTCTTGCTCTTCACCTCGATCATGCTCTCCGGCCCGCCGGGCACGCAGAAGGAGCAGGTCAGCGGCACCGAGCTGAGCAGGAAGTGCGTCTGCTTCTCGCCCGGGTCGAGCGGCATCATGAAACCCTGCACGCGCAGGGTCTTCTGGTCCAGCGCCTGCACGGCCGGTGGAAACACCGGCAGCACGCGGTTCTTTTCCACCCGGGTCTTGACGGTGGTCAGCAGCGACCAGGCCAGCACGTCGCTGCGCTCCTTCAGTTGCGGAAACGGGCTGTTGGGACTGTGCACGCCGGCACCGCTGCCATAAGGCACGGACGGCAGCGGCGAGCTCAGCTGCGCCTGCGCGCCCAGAGCGACACACAGCAACACGACCGGCAATGACAAATAACGCATGTTCATCTCGAATTCAAGCACCCGAACCCAGTAATTGTCCGGCTTCCACCCGGTAGGCGCTGAGCGCCGGCAGCAAGGCCGCCAGCACCGCCACACCGAGCGCCATCACCGGCACCCAGGCCTCCACGCCCAACCAGAGCCAGCCGGTCAGGGGCAGCGATTGCTCGGCCTGCAATAAAAAGCCTAGCAGAGCTGTCAAGAGGTGGCCCCCCGCCAGCCCCAGCATGCTAGCCAGCACGGCCAGCCACAGCGCCTCGCACAGCAGCAGCCCGGCCAGCCGGGCCGGGCTGGCGCCCAGCATACGCAGCAGCGCCAGATCGGCGCGCCGTTCGCGCACCGCATTCCACAGCGCAATGAAAACGCTCAGGGCGGCGGTGAGCAACAGCAAGGCGCCGAAAGCGCGCAGCACGTCGGCCCCGACGCCGACCATGCGCAGCAGGCGCGTGATCTCCAGCGCCGGCGCCGCCGCCTGCAGGTTGGTCGTGCTGTTGACGAAACGCGGAAACGAAACGGCCGCCAGCGGGCTGCGGTACTGGATCAACGCCAGCGTGATCTCGCGCTGCGCGTCTTCATGCCCCTCTTCGTCGGCCTCGTCATGGTCGTCGTGTGCCCCGGTTTTGCCGTGGGCGACCTCATGCACCCGCCACACCGACTCGGTGGCGGTCAGCACCAGGCGGTCGAGCACACAGCCGCAGGACGCCAACACACCGGTCACCCGGTAGGGATGTGACGCATGGGCCGCGCCGCCACCGCCCAGGCCATGCGCGCCGGCAAAGACCTGCCCGACCTGCAGCCCGGTGGCCTGCGCCGCCTGCGCGCCGAGCACCACCTCCATCGGCGCCAACCAGGGCTGGCCCTGCGCCAGCTGGGCACCGTAGTGGCGCAGGTAGTCGGGCGTGGTGCCGACGATGCGAAAACCCTGGACGCTGTCGCCCAGGCTGAGCGGAATCAGTTGGGCCACGCGCGCGTCCTGCGCCAGCGCCTGCACCGCCTTGAGCGGGATATTGCCGGGCGGCACGTCGAGGTGGAAGACGCCGGCCAGGATCAGCTGCATCGGGCTGCCCTTGGCGCCGACCACGGCGTCGATGCCTGCCAGGTCGCGCTCGAAGGCGCGGTCGATCTGGGCGCGCGTCAGCAGCACGAAGGTGATGGCCGCCAGGCCGAGCGAGAGCAGCAGCAGGTTGAGGCCGGCGGCCAGCGGCCGCGAGACCAGGTAGCGCAGGGACAATGCTATTGTTTTCATAGCTATTGATGGCCGTTTGACGAGGGCAAGGCCTCGTTTTGAGCATCAAGATCGAGCACTGTTGCCTGCGGCAGCGCCTGCCGCACCCGCGCATCGTGGGTGGCAATCACCAGCGTGGCGCCGGTCTGCTGCGCCGTGGCCTGCAACTGGACCAGCGCATCGCGCGCGGCTTCGTCGTCCAGGCTGGCGGTGGGCTCATCGGCCAGGATCACTTTCGGCTTCATGAGCACGGCACGCGCCAGCGCCACGCGCTGGGCCTGGCCGCCCGAAAGTTGCCTGGGCTTGCGCGCGGCCAAGTCAGCCACGTCCAACGCCTCAAGCGCGCGCTGGATGGCATCCCGGTCCTCAGGCAGGCCGGCGGCGAAGTAGGCCAAGCCCAGATTGCCGGCCACCGTGAGCGCCTCGCTCAGGTGCAGCTGCTGCGGCAGAAAACCGATGTGGCGCGCGCGCCAGGCATCACGCTGCACGGGACTGAGCGCGACCAGCGCCTGACCGGCCACCAGCAACTCGCCGCCACTGGGCGCACGCAAGCCGGCGGCCAGCGCCAGCCAGGTCGATTTACCGACGCCCGAGCGACCACGCAGCAACAGCACGCCGCCTTGCGGCACCGTCACATCGGGAAAGGTCAGCAGCGTCCCGCCCGGGTAACGGTATTCGAGTCCGTGCGTGACGATCATGCGCAGCGCCTCATTTGAGACAGGCGGCAAAGGTCTGCCGCAGCTTGGCCACCTTGGGTGTGACGACAAAGGCACAGTAACCCTGGTTCGGATGCTGTTCGAAATAGTCCTGGTGGTAGTCCTCGGCCGGCCAGTAGTTGGCCAGTGGCAGCACCTCCGTCACGATCGGCCCGTGGAAGACCGCCGCCTGCTCCAGTTCGGCAATGAGCAGTTCCGCCTCGAGCTTCTGCTCCGGGGTGCTGAAGTAGATGGCGCTGCGGTACTGGGTGCCGACATCGTTGCCCTGCCGGTTCAGGGTGGTCGGGTCGTGGATGGTGAAGAAGATCTCCAGCAGCTGGCGCAGGCCCACCTGCGCCGGGTCGTAGGTCAGGCGCACCACCTCGTTGTGCCCCGTCGTGCCCGTGCAGACCTGCTCGTAGCTCGGCCGCTCCACATGGCCGTTGCTGTAGCCGCTCTGCACGTCGACCACACCGCGCACCCGCACGAACACCGCCTCGGTGCACCAGAAGCAGCCGCCGCCGAGGGTGATCATGGGCAGGGAATCAGGCATGGCAGGCACTCCGTTGAATCGACAAGTGCTGCATCTTAGATGCCTCACTGCCTTGCTGGCTTTACCCAAGATTTACCTGCGGCTTGCCGGCCGCTGATTGGGGCTGGTTAGGCTTGGCGCTTGACGGACGGGAATGGAGTCGCTACATTAATAACCCGCGAGTCATTAAACCCATGTCCCCCATCTCCAAGCTCATCTGCGATACGCGCGCCAAAGTGCACGCCAAGCGCGAGCGCCGCAAGGAAGCCCGCCCGGGCGAACTGCTGGACGCCGCGCTGGAGCTGTTTGTGGAAAAGGGCTTTGCCGCCACCAAATCCGAAGAGGTGGCGCGCCGCGCCGGCGTTTCCAAGGGCACGCTGTTCCTCTACTTCGCCAGCAAGGAAGAGCTGTTCAAGGCCGTCATCCGCGAGAACATTGCCGGCCGCTTCCCCGAGTGGAACGCCGAATTCGACGCTTACACCGGCAGCACGGCCGACCTGCTGCGCCACACCATGATGATTGCATGGCAGCGTGTCGGCGCCACCAAGGCCGGCGGCATCACCAAGCTGATGATGAGCGAGGCCAGCAACTTCCCCGAACTGGCGGCCTTCTACCAGAAGGAAGTGATCGGGCCAGGCCATGAGTTGATCCGCCGCATCCTGCAGCGCGGCGTCGATCGCGGGGAATTCCGCCCCATCGACATGAAGTACGGCGTCTATACCGTTCTGGCCCCCATGATTTTTTTGATGACTTGGCGTCACTCGCTCGGCGCCTGCGCCGGCTGTGACAACAACCTGGTGCCCGAAGACTACCTGGCGGTCCAAGTGGAAACCATTCTGCATGGTCTGTGCCAGCCCGACCCTCACAAGAAAGACCGCTCAAGATGAAACGCTGGATCAAATGGGGCCTGATTGCGCTGGTCCTGGCCTTGCTGGCCATCGGCATCCTGCGCGCGCTGTCGGCGCGCAAGGCCCAGCAAGCCGCCCTCGCCACGGCGCAGGGTGCGCAGACCGTGGTGGAACTGGCCGCCAGCGATGTGCTGCCGGTCAAGTCGCAGGAGCTCATGCGCGGCCTGCCGGTGTCCGGCACGCTCAAGGCCGTGAATGCGGCCTTCGTCAAGGCGCGCGTGGCGGGCGAACTGCAGGAGCTCAAGGTGCGCGAGGGCGACCGCGTGCAGGCCGGCCAGCTGATCGGCCGCATCGACCCGGCCGAATACGACGCCCGGCTGCGCCAGGCGCAACAACAGGCCGACGCCGCGCAGGCACAGATCGACATCTCGCAGCGCCAGTACGACAACAACAAGGCCTTGGTGGACCAGGGTTTCATCTCCAAGACCGCGCTCGACACCTCGCTGGCCAACCTCAACGGCGCGCGCGCCAGTCATCTGGCGGCAGTGGCCGCCGCCGATGTGGCGCGCAAGAGCGCGACCGACACCCGGCTGCTGGCCCCGATCAGCGGCCAGATCTCACAGCGCCTGGCACAACCGGGCGAACGCGTCGCCGTGGATGCGCGCATCGTGGAGATCGTGGATGTCTCGCGCCTGGAAATCGAGGCCACCTTGAGTGCGGCCGATTCACTGGACGTGCGGATCGACCAGGAAGCCCAGCTGCAGATTGAAGGCAGCCCCCAGCCGGTGGCCGCGCGCGTGGTGCGCATCAACCCCAGCACCCAGGCCGGCAGCCGCAGCGTGCTGGTCTACCTCGGTCTGGCCTCGACCGACGGCCTGCGCCATGGCCTGTTTGCCCAAGGCACGCTCGGCACCGCCAAGCTGACTGCGCTGGCCGTGCCGGTGAGCGCGGTACGCACCGACAAGCCAACGCCCTATGTGCAACTGGTGGACCAGCAGCAGGTAAAACACCAGGCCGTTACCCTGGGCGAACGCGGCGAGGCCGGCGGCCAGCCCATGGTGGCCGTGACCGGCGTAGCCGAGAACAGCGTGGTGCTGGCCGGCACCATCGGCACGCTGCGTGAAGGCACGCGGGTGAAGTTCACGACAGCCGCCACCGCACCCGCCGCAGCTTCTGCCGCGGCCGCCACGCCTGCAGCACCCGCTTCGCAGGCACGCTAAGCCATGTGGTTCACCCGCGTCAGCCTGAAGAACCCGGTCTTCGCCACCATGGTGATGCTGGCCTTTGTGGTGCTGGGCCTGTTCTCCTACCAGCGCCTGCAGGTGGACCAGTTCCCCAACGTCGACTTCCCCGTGGTGGTGGTCACCACCGAGTACCCAGGCGCCTCGCCTGAGATCGTGGAGAGCGAAGTCAGCAAGAAAATCGAAGAAGGTGTCAACTCGATCGCCGGGATCAATACCCTGACCTCGCGCAGCTACGAAGGCCAGTCGGTGGTGATCATCGAATTCCAGCTGCACATCGACGGCCGCAAGGCGGCCGAGGACGTGCGCGAGAAAGTCGCCTCGATCCGTCCCAGCCTGCGCACCGAGGTCAAGGAGCCGCGCGTGCTGCGCTTCGATCCCGCCAACCGCGCCATCTGGTCACTGGCCGTTCTCCCCGACGTGCGCCCGGCTGCCTCGACAACGCCAGCTCTGAGCTCCGCCGGGCCGTCTCAAGGCGCGAACGCCCCCTCGGGGGGCAGCGAACCACGCGCAGCGGGGAGCGTGGGGGCCCCATCTGCCGTCGAGCTCACCAACTGGGCCGACCAGGTCTTGAAGAAACGGCTGGAGAACGTGCGCGGCGTCGGCTCGGTCACGCTGGTGGGCGCCACCAAACGCGAGATCAACATCTACCTCAAGCCCCAGGCGCTGGAAGCCTTCGGCATCACGCCCGACCAGGTGGTGGCCGCGGTGAAGAGCGAGAACCAGGACCTGCCGCTGGGCGCGGTGCGTTCCCTGACGCAGGAGCTGATGGTGCAGGTCGATGCGCGCATGCAGCGGCCGGAAGACTTCAACCGCATCATCGTGACGCGCAAGGGCACGACGCCGATCCGCCTGGGCCAGCTGGCCACCGTGCAGGACGGCGCGCAGGAAATCGACACCCTGGCGCTGTACAACGGCCAGCGCACGCTGCTGGCCTCGGTGCAGAAATCGCAGGACGAAAACACCATCGCCGTGATCGACGGCCTGACGCGCGCCGTGGCCGAGCTGCAGCCGCTGCTGCCGCCCGGCGTGCGGCTGGAGCCCATTGCCGACGGCTCGCGCCCGATCCGCGTGGCGGTGGACAACGTGCGCCGCACCTTGATCGAGGGGGCCATCCTGACGGTGCTGATCGTTTTCCTGTTCCTGAACTCGTGGCGCTCCACCGTCATCACCGGGTTGACGCTGCCGATCGCGCTGATCGGCACCTTCCTGTTCATGAACCTGTTCGGCTTCACCATCAACATGATCACGCTGATGGCGCTCTCCCTGTGCGTGGGCCTGCTGATCGACGACGCCATCGTGGTGCGCGAGAACATCGTGCGCCACGTGCAGATGGGCAAGACGCCCTACCAGGCCTCGCTCGACGGCACGCAGGAAATCGGGCTGGCCGTGCTGGCCACCACCTTCTCCATCGTCGCGGTGTTCCTGCCGATCGGCTTCATGGGCGGCATCATCGGCAAGTTCTTCCACGAGTTCGGCATCACCATCGTGGCCGCGGTGCTGATCTCGATGTTCGTCAGCTTCACGCTCGACCCCATGCTGTCGTCGATCTGGCACGACCCGAGCATCGACACCCACGGCCAGAACCTGCCGCCGGTGACGCTGTACGACAAGACCATCGGCCGTGTCACTGGCTGGTTCGACCGCGCCACCGAGAGCCTGGCCGAGGCCTACCAGGGCATCCTGCGCTGGTCGCTGGCACACAAGCTGGCCACGCTGGGGCTGGCGCTGGTCGTGTTCATCACCAGCGTCTTCATGGTGCCGCTGCTGGGCACCGAGTTCGTGCCCAAGGCCGACTTCTCGGAAACCACGGTCAATTTCTACACCCCGGTCGGTTCCTCGCTGGAAGTGACCGAGGCCAAGGCGCGCCAGGTGCAGGACATCATTCGCGAATTCCCCGAAGTGCGCTACACCCTGGCCACCCTCAACACCGGCAATGCGCTCGGCAAGAACTACGCCAGCATCTACGTGCGGCTGGTGGACCGTCAGGCGCGCTCGCGCAATGTGGACCAGATGTCGGCCGTGCTGCGCGAGCGCCTGAAGCAGGTGCCCGGCATCACCGTCACCCATGCCGGCCTGCTGGACGCGGTCGGTGGGCAGAAGCAGATCGAGTTCTCGCTGCAGGGCCCCGACCTCAAGGAGCTGGAGCGCCTGACCGTGCTGGTGATGGAGAAGATCCGCGACATCCCCGGTCTGGTGGACCTGGACTCCAGCGCCAAACCCAACAAACCGACCATTGAGGTCGACATCCAGCGCGACGCCGCCTCCGACCTCGGCCTCAACGTCAACCAGATCGCCAGCGCACTGCGCATCCTGGTCGCCGGCCAGACGGTGGGCAACTGGCGCGCCAGCGACGACCAGACCTACGACGTCAACGTGCGGCTGGCGCCCGATGCACGCAACACGCTGGCCGATCTGGAGCGCCTGCCCTTCACCCTGGGCAGCAACAGCGACGGCAGCTCGCGCGTGGTGCGACTGAACCAGGTTGCCGCGCTGCACGAGAGCACCGGCTCCAACCAGATCAACCGGCGCGATCTGACGCGCGAGGTGGCGATCAACGGCAACGTCTTCAACCGCTCCGGTGGCGAGGTGTCCAACGACATCCGCAAGGCGCTGGACGGCATCAGCTTCCCGCCGGGTTACCGCTACTCGTTCAGCGGCTCAACCAAGAACATGGCCGAATCGTTCGGCTACGCCGTCTCGGCACTGGCCATGGCCATCATCTTCATCTACATGATCCTGGCCAGCCAGTTCAAGAGCTTCTTCCAGCCGCTGGCGCTGATGACCTCGCTGCCGCTCACCCTCATCGGTGTGGTGCTGGCGCTGCTGATGTTCGGCTCCACGCTCTCCATGTTCTCCATCATCGGCGTGGTCATGCTGATGGGCCTGGTGACCAAGAACGCGATTCTGCTGGTGGACTTTGCCATCCGCGCCCGCGAAGAGGGCATGGAACGCGCCGACGCCCTGCTGATGGCTGCGCGCGTGCGGCTGCGCCCGATCCTGATGACCACGCTGGCCATGATCTTCGGCATGGTGCCGCTGGCCTTTGCCCTGACCGAGGGCTCCGAGCAGCGCGCCCCGATGGGCCAGGCGGTGATTGGCGGTGTCATCACCTCCTCGCTACTGACCCTGGTGGTGGTGCCTGTGGTCTACTGCTACATGGATGATTTGAGTCAATGGTTGCGTCGGCGCTGGGGGCCGAAACACTGAGGGCCCGGTAAAATTTTCCAGGATGATCTAAAATACCCCATGGAGTATATGTAATGAACTTCGAACAAGCCCGCTTCAACATGATCGAGCAGCAGATCCGCCCTTGGAATGTGCTCGATGCCGAGGTCCTGGAACTGCTGTCGGTGGTCAAGCGCGAGGACTTCGTGCCGCCGGCCCACAAGGCGCTGGCCTTTGCCGACATGGAACTGCCGCTGCGCCCGGGCGAGGAAGCCCTGCGCCTGGGCCAGTGCATGCTGGCGCCCAAGGTCGAGGCGCGCATGCTGCAGGACCTGGCCATTCAACCGACCGAAAAAGTCCTGGAAATCGGCACCGGCTCCGGCTACATGGCCGCCCTGCTGGCGCAGCGCGCCCAGCGCGTGATTTCGCTGGAGATCGACCCCGAACTGGTGACGCTGGCACGGACCAACCTGCAGAAAGCCGGCATCAGCAACGTCGACGTGCGTCAGGCCGACGGCTCCAAGGGCGTTCCGGTGGAAGGCCCGTTCGATGTCATCGTGCTCAGCGGCTCGGTGGCCGAAGTGCCGCACAAGCTGCTGGAGCACCTCAAGCGCGGCGGCCGCCTGATGGCCATCGTCGGCGAACAGCCGGTGATGCGCGCCACCCTGATCACCCGCACCAGCGAGGCCGAGTACCGCACCAGCCAGGGCTGGGACACGGTGGCACCGCGCCTGCTGAATTTCCGCGAACACTCGCGCTTCAATTTCTGAGGCGGCATCGCACCGTACGACCATGATTGAACACATCCACCCCGGCGATCTCTCGGACTGGCTTGAGAAGATGAAGGCCTACGGCCAGCCCCTGGTGCTGGACGTGCGCGAGCCTTATGAGCTGCAGCAGGCCAGCATCAAGGCCGATGGCTTTGAGCTGGTGCACATCCCGATGGGGGTGATCCCGCCGCGCCTGAACGAGCTCGACCCCAGCCGGCCGGTGGCCTGCATGTGTCATCACGGCGGGCGCAGCATGCAGGTGGCGGCCTTTCTGGAAAACCGCGGCTTCAAGTTTGTTGCCAACATCAGCGGCGGCATCAACGCCTGGTCGATGCAGGTCGACCCCGGTGTGCCGCGCTACTGAGCCGAAACGACACCTATTTCTGCGAGCCCAAAGGACGATCATGAAAACCTTCCGCCTACTGCCTCTGACACTTGCTGTTGGCGCTGCCCTGGCCCTGCCCGTGCAGGCGCAAAGCCTGTTCGACCTCTATGAGTCGGCGCGTGGCTTTGACGCGGCCTTCCAGTCGGCCAAGGCCCAGTACGACGCCAACCTGCACAAGGCGGACCAGGCCAAGGCAAATCTGCTGCCGACCGTCGGCCTGACCGCCTCGGCCAACAGCACCACCCTCAATACCGAGTCGTCCAACCCGCCAAGCAGCCGTACTTTCGATACCCAGAGCACCTCGGTCAACCTGACCCAGCCCCTGTACCGCCCGGCCAACCTGGCCAGCTACGAGCAGGGCAAGCGCCAGGCCGACCTGGCCGAAGCCCAGTTGCGGGCGGCCGAGCAGGACCTGATCGTGCGCGTGAGCCAGGCCTACTTCGACGTGCTCAATGCCCAGGACACACTGGCCTTTGTCGGCGCGCAGAAAACCGCCGTCGCCGAGCAGCTGGCTTCGGCCAAACGCAACTTCGAGGTCGGCACCGCCACCATCACCGACACCCGCGAGGCCCAGGCCCGTTACGACCTGGTGATCGCCCAGGAGATCGCGGCCGACAACGACCTGCGCGTCAAGAAACTGGCGCTCGACCAGCTGGTCGGCAAGACCGGCACGGCACCGAAACCGCTGGCCGCCTCTGAACTGCCGGCCCTGCTGCCGACCGATGTCAGCGTCTGGGTCGATCAGTCACAGGACATCCACCCCAGCATCAAGCAGGCCAGGATTGCGTTCGACGTCGCCAAGCTGGAAACAGAGAAAGCCGTAGCCGGCCACAAGCCCACGCTCGACCTGACCGCCAGCTACAACCTCAACAGCAACGTCGGCGGCACCTCGTTGTCATCCACCTCCAGCCGGACCAACAGCTCGGCCGTCGGTGTCAGCTTCAACCTGCCGCTGTTCGCCGGCTTCGCCACGCAAAACCGTGTGCGCGAAACCATGTCGCTGGAAGAGAAAGCCCGTGCCGACCTGGAAAATGCCCAGCGCACGGTGGCGCAAGGAACACGTGCCGCGTTCTTCGGCGTGGTCTCCGGCCTGGGCCAGGTCAAGGCGCTGCAGGCAGCCGAGGCCTCCAGCCAGAGCGCGCTGGACGCCAACAAGCTCGGTTATCAGGTGGGGGTGCGCATCAACATCGATGTGCTGAACTCGCAAAGCCAGCTCTACCAGACCAAACGCGACCTGTCCAAGGCACGCTACGACGTGCTGGTGGGCGGTCTCAAGCTGCGCCAGGCCAGCGGCTCGCTCAAGACCGACGATCTGCAGGGCGTCAACGCCCTGCTGGCCAAGTAACAGAAAGAACCGCGCGGTGCGCCCGTCAGTGGCGGACCAGCGCCAGCACCGCGGCGACCGTCCGGTCGGCCGCACCGCGGTGGGCCAGCGCAAAACGGCCGGCCGCCCCGGCCATGGCCGCCTCGCGCCCACCATCACCAACCAGCCCCAGCACGGCCTCCACTGCCTCGCGCAGCGAGGCATGGCGCGTGGCGGCGCCGGCTGCCTGTGCCAGTTCGGCCGCCTCGCTGAAATTGAAGGTATGCGGCCCCATCAGCACCGGGCAGCCGCAGGCGGCCGCCTCGATCAGGTTTTGCCCGCCCAGGGGCGCGAAGCTGCCGCCGAGCAGGGCTGCATCGCTCAGGCCGTAGTACAGCGCCATCTCGCCCAGCGAGTCGCCGAGCCAGATCTCGGCCGCCCCGGGTTGCGCGCCCCACCGGCTGCGGCGCGACAGCGTGAACCCTCCGGCTTCGATCAGTGACGCCACTTCGTCGAAGCGTTGCGGATGGCGCGGCACGATCAGCCACTGCACGGCCGGCGTCGCGTTCGCTATCGAATCAGGAGCGCTCTGAAAAGGATGATCAAGGGTCTCCGCCCGAAAAGACCTCAGAATTTGCAGCAACTCCAGTTCTTCGCCTTCGCGCGAACTGGCAAACATGACCACCGGCCGGCCGGCGGTGGTGCGCCAGGCGTGGCCCGCCGCCAGTTGCGCGGCATCGGGGGTGGCGTCGAACTTGAGGTTGCCGAACACCCCCTGCACCGGCACGCCCAGGGCCGCAAATCGCCCCGCATCGTCCTGCGTCTGCGCCCACACCGCCGCCAGGCTGCGATAGGCCGGCAGCGACAGCCAGGCCAGCCGCTGCGCCTGTCGTTGCGACTTGGCGCTCAGGCGCGCATTGGCCAGCACCAGCGGCACGCCGTCGCGCGCACAGGCTGCGGCCAGATTAGGCCAGACCTCGGTCTCCATCAGGATGCCGATGCGCGGCCTGAACTGCGCCAGGAAACGCTGCACCGCGCCCGGGGTATCCCATGGCAGCCACGCCTGCGCATCGCCCGGACGCAACAGGCTTTTGCCTTCGGCGCGACCGGTGGCCGTACCGTGCGTGAGCAGCAGGCGCATGTCGGGCCATTGCGCGCGCAGCCGGGCCAGCAGCACGGCTGCGGCACGGGTCTCGCCGAGCGAGACCGCATGCACCCAGACCGTCCGGCCGTCGGCCGGCAAGGGCGGCAGCGTGTAGCGGCCGAAGCGCTCCTCGACCGCCTCCAGGTAACCCGGCTCCTGTAAGGCACGGCGTGCGATCTTGCGCCGCAGCAGCGGCTGGGCCAGCACCATGAAACAGGCATAGAGCCAACGCGTCATGCCAGCCCTCCGCCGGAGGAGACGGCCTGCCAGGCCTGCCACACGGCATCGACCGACGGCGCGGGTCGGGCATAGACGCAACGCTGGCGCAGCCGCTTGATCGGCCCGGTGCGCCAGGCGGTGTCGAAGTTGTAGATCTGCACATGCGGCAGATCGAGCGCCACCGCGATGTGGCTCAGGCCGCTGTCGACGCCGATCACGCCGGCACAGCCGGCCAGCACATCGGTCAGCGCATCGAGCGCCAGACGCGGCCACACGCTGGCGTGCGCCATCTGGCGCGCCATGGTCTCGCTGCGCTGCTGCTCGGCGTCGGTGCCGTGCAGCAACGCAACATCGAAGCCGGCGGCATCCAGACGGCGTGCCAGTTCCAGCCAGTGCTCGACAGGCCACTCCTTGTCGGCACGCGAGGTGCCGTGCACCAGTGCCACGCAGGGACGCCCCGATGCACTCGCTTTTGCTATCGTTTCAGGAGCGTCTTGCGCCGGATTTACCTGGGCCACAAGCCCAAAAGACTCTGAATCCGGCATGGCATAGCCAAGCGCACGGGCACACAGCGCGCGCCCGCGCTGCACCGCGTGCACATGCGGTTCGATGGTTATCGCCACATCGGCCACCCAGCGCGTCGGGGCTTCATAACCCGAGCCGTCGGTCTGGTTGGCCAGCGCGTAACGTTGACCGGTCGGCGCCAGCCGTGCCAGCCAGGCCACCAGGGCCGACTTGGTCAGGCCCTGCAGGTCGATCACCGCGTCGTAGGCTTCGCGTTGCAGTTCGGCCTTGAAGGCACGCCACTCGGCCCGCGTGGCGGCCGAGAAGGGCGCCTTGCGCCAGCGCCGCAACTCGCAGGGGATGACACGCCGCACCCCCGCACAGCGCAACGCCAGTGGGGCAAAACTGCGCTCCACCACCCAGTCGATCTGCGCCTGCGGCAGCGCGCGCCGGATGTCCTGCACTGCCGGCATGGCGTGCACCACGTCGCCCAGCGACGAGAGTTTGACGATCAGGATTTTCAAGACGTAGCCGCCGTCTTCAGTGCGCGGCCTCGGCAAAGGACGCATCGGGCTTGACCTGTCGCAGCAGCGCCAGCATCTCGCCCTCGATGCGGTGCAGTGCCTCGGCCGTGTGACCCTCGAAGCGCAGCACCAGCACCGGCGTGGTGTTGGAGGCACGGATCAGACCGAAGCCATCGGGCCAGTCGACGCGCACGCCGTCGATGGTATTCACGCTCGCCGGCGCGGCGAAGGATGCCTTCTTCACCAATTCATCCACCAGCTGGTGCGGCTCGCCCTCGGCGCACTTCACGTTCAATTCCGGCGTGGAAAAGCTGGTCGGCAGCGCATTGAGCACGGCGCTGGCATCCTGGCTACGGCTCAGGATCTCCAGCAGGCGGCAAGCCGCGTAGGTACCGTCGTCAAAACCGAACCAGCGCTCCTTGAAGAAGATGTGGCCGCTCATCTCGCCGCCCAGCGGCGAGTCGATCTCCTTCATCTTGGCCTTGATCAGCGAGTGGCCGGTCTTGAACATCAGGGCCTGGCCGCCAGCCGCCTGAATGGCCGGTGCCAGACGCTGCGAGCATTTCACGTCGAACACGATGGTGCCACCCGGCACGCGCGTGAGCACGTCCTGCGCGAACAGCATCATCTGCCGGTCCGGGAAGATGTTCTGGCCGTCCTTGGTCACGATGCCGAGGCGGTCACCGTCGCCGTCGAAGGCCAGGCCGAGCTCGGCGTCGCTGTTCCTGAGCGCCGCCATCACGTCGCGCAGGTTCTCTGGTTTGCTCGGGTCGGGGTGGTGGTTGGGGAAGGTACCGTCCACTTCGCTGTGCAGTTCGGTCACCTCGCAGCCGAGCGCACGCAGGATGGCCGGGGCCGAGGCGCCGGCCACGCCGTTGCCGGAGTCGACCACGATCTTCATCGGGCGCGCCAGCTTGACGTCGCCGACGATGCGGTCGCGGTAGGGTGCGTACACATTGAGGTGCTGCACCGTGCCCACTGTCGTCAGTTGCCAGCTTTCGGCCTCCATCGTGCGACGCAGCGCCTGGATCTCTTCGCCATAGATGGCACGGCCGGCCAGCACCATCTTGAAGCCGTTGTAGTCGGCCGGGTTGTGGCTGCCGGTGACCTGAATGCCGCTGCGGCACACGGTGCTGGCGGCAAAGTACAGCATGGGCGTGGTGACCATGCCGACGTCGATCACGTTGATGCCGGTCTCTGTGAGGCCACGGATCAGCGCCGCGCTCAGGGCCGGGCCGCTCAGGCGGCCGTCACGCCCCACCGCCACCGTGGTTTCCCCGGCCTGGCGCGCGGCCATGCCGAAGGCGCGGCCCAGGGCTTCGGCCACCGCCTCGTTCAGCGTGGCGGGCACGATGCCGCGGATGTCATAGGCCTTGAAAATCGATGCGGCAACTTGCATGGGAATGGGTTCACTCAGGATTTCTTGTGCTGCGCCGATTGTAGGCGGCGGCCGGTCTGCAACCCGCCCGCCAAACGCCCCGCCCGGCGGGTGGCACGCGTATCATGCGGACACCGGGCCCAGCCTCGTCGGGCACCTCCGATTGCTATCAAAACAATAGCTATCGATGCAAAAAAGACAAGGGCCAAGGATTGAATTGCCATGAAATTCAGCAACCACCTGCAAACCGCCGTGATTGACAGCCCGCTGGGCCCGATCACGCTGGCTGCCAGCGCCCAGGGTCTGGCCGGCGCCTGGTTCGAAGGCGACCTCCACCGGCCCGACACCTCCGCCTGGCCAGCCGCCCCCGGGCATCCGCTGCTGCAACGGGCACAACAACAGTTCGCGGCCTACTTCGCCGGCCAGTCCCGCGGCTTTGACCTGCCGCTGGACTTGAGCTGCGGCACGGACTTCCAGCAGGCGGTCTGGCGCGCCCTGCTGGCGCTGCCGTTCGGCAGCCACACCAGCTATGGCGCACTGAGTGCCCGGTTGGGCAAACCAAAGGCCATGCGCGCCGTGGGCGCCGCCGTCGGCCGCAACCCGCTGATCATCGTTGTGCCCTGCCACCGCGTGCTCGGCGCCCATGGCGCGCTCACCGGCTTTGCCGCCGGGCTGCCGCGCAAAGTGGCGCTGCTGCAACTCGAAGGCACGAGCTTCCACCCATGAACTCCAGCCGCAAGACCAAACGCCGCAACAAGCTGCACAAGCCGCGCAACCCGCTGGTGGCGCCCGTCATGCAGCGCCAGGCCGGTGCGCACCGCAAATCAGGCAAGGCCGTGCGCCGCACGGAGAAGATGGCACTGCGCCGACATGAATAAAACTGAGCCGCTGTCTTGCCTGGCCCCCGGCGCACAGTGACAATGCCCCCATAACGTCAACCCCAAAGGATCCACCATGAAAGGCGACGCCAAAGCCATTGCTTTCCTGCAGGCCCAGCTCAAGAACGAGCTGACCGCCATCAACCAGTACTTCGTGCACTACCGCATGCTCAAGCACTGGGGCCTCGACAAGCTGGCGAAGAAGGAATACGAAGAGTCCATCGGCGAGATGAAACACGCCGACCTGCTGATGGACCGCATCTTCATGCTCGACGGCCTGCCTAATCTGCAGGACCTGGGCAAGCTGCACATCGGCGAGGACGTGCCCGAGATACTGCGCTGCGACCTGGCGCTGGAGCAAGGCGCGCAGGCCACCGTCAAGGACGGCATGGCCCATTGCGAAAGCGTGCGCGACTATGTGTCGCGTGATCTGCTGCAGAAAATCCTGGACGACACCGAGGAGCACATCGACTTCCTGGAGACCCAGATCGAGCTGCTGGAGAAGGTCGGCCTGCAAAACTACCTGCAGAGCCAGATGGGTGAAGTGAGCTGACACTCCCCTGAAAACCATTGAATTAATTGATAGGCAAGTCTGCTTTCAGGCTTGTCCAGCCGCTTTTCCCTGCTACACACATGGTCGAACGCAAATAACACTGATTCTCATTTATACTCACCCCATCAACAGTTCTGCCCGGTGAGTCAACATGATTGTCTGCGTCTGCAAGCGCGTCAGTGACCGTGAAATTGCCCGCCATGCGGCGGCCGGTCTGGACTTCGACGACATCCAGCTGATGCTCGGCGTGGCCACCCAGTGCGGCCGGTGTGAAGGCTGCGCGCGCGATGTGGTGGCCATGCACCGCCAAGCGGCTCAGCCCCAGCATCAGCCGGTCCTGCCCGTGCTGGGCCAGCGTGTCTTTCCCATCCTGGCGGCGGCCGCCTGAAGCGCAGCGCAGGACGCACCCAGCACATCCCCGTCACATCGCCAGCCAAGAAAAAAGCCGTTGCACTTGCATGCAACGGCTTTTCGATTTTTGGCGGAGTGGACGGGACTCGAACCCGCGACCCCCGGCGTGACAGGCCGGTATTCTAACCAACTGAACTACCACTCCTGGTAGCGATAACGTTCGCTCTTGCGAGCCAAGTCGCCGGCTCTTGCGAGCGGGCTGTTACCGACTTGTGCCGTGTCATCTGACGATGAATCTGGCGACCCTACGGGGATTCGAACCCCGGTACTCACCGTGAAAGGGTGATGTCCTAGGCCTCTAGACGATAGGGTCAAAACCTGTGGACTGTTCCAGCCGATACAAATTGGTGGTGGAGGTAAACGGGATCGAACCGATGACCTCTTGCATGCCATGCAAGCGCTCTCCCAGCTGAGCTATACCCCCTCACTTCACGCCATCGCCTTTGTTTTCACAAAAGCAATTTTGTTTGTATCGAGCCTTGAATTATAGACCGAAATTCAGGCCGCTTGCAAACGGCTCAAAACTTTTTCGCGTGTCAGCAGTTCGAGCACGGCATCGAGCGACGGCGTCTGCGGTGTGCCCAGCACCAGCACGCGCACCGGCATCGCCAGTTGCGGCATCTTCAGGCCGCAAGCGCCCAGCACCTCCTTGATGGCAGCGGCGATCGAGGCCTTGTCCCAGGCACAGGTCCCGAGCTTGTCCACCAGCTGGACCAGCGCCGGCTTGATGGCGTCGGTCACATGCTGCGCCAGTTCCTCGGCCTTCGGCGTCACGTCGACGTAGAAGGCCTGGGCCCAGTCGGCCAGCGCCACGGTGGTGTCGCAACGGTCCTTGAACAGGCCGCAGATGCGCGGCAGGCGCTCGTCCGCGGTGATGCCGCGCTTTTGCAACTGCGCGGCCACCAGAACGCTGAGCGTCTCATCGGCCATGGCCTTCATGTGCTGGGCGTTGACCCAGCGCAACTTGGCTTCGTCGAACTGTGCCGCGCTGCGGCCCAGGTGGTCGAGGTCGAACCATTCCAGAAACTGCGCACGCGTGAAGATCTCGTCGTCGCCGTGGCTCCAGCCCAGGCGCGCCAGGTAGTTGACCATGGCGTCGGGCAGGTAACCTTCGTCGCGGTACTGCGTCACGGCCTTGGCGCCGTTGCGCTTGCTCATCTTCTCGCCCTGCTCGTTGAGCACGGTGGGCAGGTGGGCGTAGACCGGCGGCTCCTTGCCCAGCGCCTTGAAGATGTTGATCTGGCGCGGCGTGTTGTTGATGTGGTCGTCACCGCGGATCACATGGGTCATGGCCATGTCGATGTCGTCCACCACGACGCAGAAGTTGTAGGTCGGCGTGCCGTCGGGGCGCGCAATCACCAGGTCGTCGAGTTCGTCGTTGCTGATCTCGATGCGGCCCTTGACCTTGTCGTCCCAGGCGACCACACCACCCTGCGGGTTCTTGAAGCGCAGCACCGGCTTCACACCGTCGGGAATGGCGGGCAGCGTCTTGCCCGGCTCAGGGCGCCAGGTACCGTCGTAGCGCGGCTTCTGCTTGGCCGCCATCTGGCGCTCGCGCAGGGCGTCGAGCTCTTCCATGCTCATGTAGCAGGGGTAGACGTGGCCGGCGGCCTGCAGTTCGGCCAGCACCGCCTTGTAGCGGTCCATGCGCTGCATCTGGTAGAACGGGCCTTCGTCATAGGTCAGACCCAGCCAGGCCATGCCTTCGATGATCACGTCCACCGCGGCCTGCGACGAACGGTCGAGGTCGGTGTCCTCGATGCGCAGGATGAAGTCGCCGCCGTTGGCACGGGCAAAGGCCCACGGATACAGCGCCGAGCGGATGTTGCCCAAGTGGATGAAACCCGTCGGCGACGGGGCGAAACGGGTACGGACGCGTTGTGTCATAAGCAATTCAGCAAACACCGTTCGGGCTGGGCCGGGTCGTTGAACGTCGACAGGCCCAGGACGAACGGAGGATCAATCAAGTCAAAGTATTCAGGCCGCGCGCCAGATCGGCCTGCACGTCCTGCGGATGCTCCAGGCCCACGGCCACACGGATCAGGCCCTGGCCGATGCCGGCCGCCTGGCGCTGCGCTTCGGACAGCTTGCCGTGCGAGGTGCTGGCCGGGTGGGTCAGCAGGGTCTTGGTGTCGCCCAGGTTGGTGCAGATCGACAGGGTCTGCAAGGCATCCAGCACATGGAAGGCACGCGTGCGCGCCTGCTCGGGACTGCCGGCCTTGACGTCGAAGGACACCACCGCACCGCCCAGGCCGGACATCTGCTGCATCGCCAGCGCATGCTGCGGATGGCTGGCCAGGCCCGGGTAATGCACCTTGGCCACAGCGGGATGGGCTTGCAGCCAGGTCGCCAGTTCCAGCGTCAGGGCGCTTTGGGCCCGCATGCGCAGGTCCAGCGTCTCCAGGCCCTTGAGCACGACCCAGGCGTTGAAGGGCGACAACACCATGCCGCTGTTCTTCTGCACCGGCAGGAATTTTTCGTTCACCAGTTGCTCGGTGGCACACAAGGCGCCAGCCATGACGCGGCCCTGGCCGTCAAGGTACTTGGTGCCCGAATGCATCACGATGTCGGCGCCCATGTCGATCGGTCGCTGCAGCGCGGGCGTGGCAAAGCAGTTGTCGACCGCCAGCAGCGCGCCGGCGTTGTGCGCCAGCTCGGCCAGGGCGGCGATGTCGCACACCTCGGTCAGCGGGTTGGTCGGCGTCTCGGCAAACAGCAGGCGCGTGGTGGGGCGGATGGCATTTTTCCAGGCCGCCAGATCGGTCTGCGGCACGACCGTGGACTCGACACCGAAGCGCGCGAACTCGCTGCCGATCAGCTTGATGGTAGAGCCGAACATCGACTGCGAGAACACCACATGATCGCCGGCCTTCAGCAGGCTGAAGCACATCAGCATGATGGCGGCCATGCCGGAAGACGTTGCCATGCAGGCCTCGCTGCCCTCCAGCGCGGCCAGGCGCTGCTCCATGCTGCGCACCGTCGGGTTGCCCGAGCGGCCGTAGGTGTCGCCCTCCTCCTCGCCGGCAAAACGACGCGCCTGCGACTCGGCGCTGGACTGCACGTAGCCGCTGGTCAGAAACAGCGCCTCGGAATTTTCGCCGTACTGGCTGCGCTCGACGGCCGCGCGCACGGCCAGTGTCTGCAGGTGCAGGCCTTCGGGCAAGGGTTTGGCGGCCATGCTCACTCCCCGTCGTTGTTGGGCAAGGCCAGGCGCGAGGTGTCTGCATCGTCTTCGCTGCCCTTGACGCGGTTCGAGTTGAGGCGCTCGATGTCCTCCAGCTGGATGTCGCCGGTCACATAAACGCCGTCGAAACAGGAGGCATCAAAGCCATCAAGCTTGTCGCTCAGCGAGCCGATCGCCTGCTTCATGGCATCGACGTCCTGGTAGATCAGCGCGTCGCAGCCGATGATCTGGCGCACCTCTTCCAGCGTGCGGCCATGCGCCACCAGTTCGCTGGAGGTCGGCATGTCGATGCCGTAGACATTGGGGTAACGCACCGGCGGCGCGGCGCTGGCCATGTAGACCTTGTTGGCGCCGGCTTCGCGCGCCATCTGCACGATCTCGCGGCTGGTGGTGCCGCGCACGATGGAGTCGTCCACCAGCAGCACGTTGCGGCCCTTGAACTCGCTGCCGATCACGTTGAGCTTCTGGCGCACGCTCTTCTTGCGCACCGCCTGGCCCGGCATGATGAAGGTGCGGCCCACATAACGGTTTTTCACGAAACCTTCGCGGTAGGGCAGGCCCAGCAGCTGCGCCAGCTGCATGGCGCTGGGGCGGCTCGATTCGGGGATCGGGATCACCACGTCGATCTCGTCCGGCGGCACGGTGGACACCACGCGCTTGGCCAGCGTCTCGCCCAGGTTCAGGCGCGCCTGGTAGACCGAGATGCCGTCCATCACCGAGTCAGGGCGGGCCAGGTAGACGTATTCGAAGATGCAGGGGCTCAGGCGCGGCGTCTCGGCGCACTGCTGGGCCTGCACCTGGCCTTGCAGGTCGACGAACATCGCCTCGCCCGGCTGGATGTCGCGCTCGAACACATGGCCGGTGCCTTCGAGCACCACCGATTCGCTGGCCAGCATCACGGTGCCGTCCGGGCTGCGGCCCATGCACAGCGGGCGGATGCCATAGGGGTCACGGAACGCCAGCACGCCATGACCGGCAATCAGCGCAATCACGGCATAGGAGCCGCGGATGCGCTTGTGCACTTGGCGCACGGCGGCAAACACGTCGCTCACCTGCAGCGCCTTGCCGCGCGTGGCCTTGTCCAGCTCGTCGGCCAGCACGTTGAGCAGCACCTCGGAATCGCTCTCGGTGTTGATGTGGCGGTGGTCGGTGTTGAACAGCTCGGCCTTCAGCGCATGCGCGTTGGTCAGGTTGCCGTTGTGCACCAGCACGATGCCGAACGGGGCGTTGACGTAGAACGGTTGCGCCTCTTCCTCGCTGAAGGCGTTGCCGGCGGTCGGGTAACGCGCCTGGCCCAGGCCGCAGTTGCCCGGCAGCGAGCGCATGTTGCGGGTGCGGAACACGTCCTTCACCATGCCCTTTGCCTTGTGCATGAAGAACTTGCGATCCAGCTGGGTCACGATGCCGGCTGCGTCCTGGCCGCGGTGCTGCAACAGCAGCAGCGAGTCATAGATCAGCTGGTTGACGGGTGCGTTACTGACAACGCCGACGATTCCACACATAGTTCCATCCAGTTCAGGGCCACCTCAGCCTTGCGGCCGGCCGCCCCGTTGCTTCACGGGAGATACTTCCCAAACTCTTCCGGCAGCATCGGCTTGAGCCCCTTGAGGGCTGCCGTCGATGCCGCCGCCCCGGTGGACTCCTGCCACCAGGCGCTGCTCTTGAACGGCGTCATGTGCATCACGACCGTCGCCGCCAACAGCAAAATCACGCCGCGCACCAGGCCGAACACCGCGCCCAGCACGCGGTCCATCGGGCGCAGGCCCACGGATTCCACCAGTTTCTTCATCAGCCAGGCCACCAGGCCGCTGGCAAACACGGTGGCGATGAACACCAGCACAAAACCCGCAGCGTAACGGATCATCTCCGTGGCGCCGCTCATCGGCAAGCGTTGCGCCACATCCGGCGCGAACCACTGCGCCAGCACGAAGGCCACGATCCAGGCCAGCACCGACAGCACCTCGTACACCAGGCCGCGCCAGGCACCCAGTGCCAGCGAGGCCAGCAAGACCGTCAGGAAAATCCAGTCCAGCGCTGGCATGTCCACCATCACAAGGTGAGGATGGCGGCCGGAAGATCAAGCTTCTTGATCTTGTCCGCCGCCTTGTCGGCCTCCGCCTTGCTGGCAAACGGGCCCACCCGCACGCGGATGCGGCGCCCTTCCTTGGTGTCCACCACGTGGGTATAGGTTTTCATGCCGGCACGCTCCACCTTCAGGCGCACCTCGCGCGCCTTGGTCACGTCGGCGAAGGCGCCCACCTGCACGATGTAGCGCTCATCGGTGGCGGCCGCCGTCTTGGCGGGCTCGGCCTTGGCCTGCTCCTTGGGCGCTTCCTTGCCTTCGAGCAGGGCCTGGGCCTTGGCGCCGCTGTCGGCCGGCGCCTTGTCAGCCGGCTTCTCGGCCGTCTTGTCAGCGGGTTTGTCGGCCGCCTTCTCGGCCGTCTTGGCCTCGACTTTCGGCTCGGCCTTGGGTTCGGTTTTCGGCTCGGCCTTCACCTCGGCCTTGGCTTCCGGCTTGACCGCCGCCACGGGGGCCACGGCGGCGGGCGGGGCCGACGCAGCCGGCTGCGCCTGCGGTGCGGGCGCTGTGGTCAGGGGCTTGACCTTGTTCTTGTCGGGGATTTCGATCGGGATGTCCACCGCCACCGGGCGCGGCTGCTTGTCCACCAGCAGCGGGAAGCCGATCACGCCGGTCAACACCAGCACCACGGCACCGATCAGACGGTGCTTGGCGCGTTTGCGCATCACCTCGACGCTTTCGGGCTGCGGAGCAGTGGTCGCCTGGTCGTCGCCACCCTTGCGGAACTTGAAAAAGGCCATGTCGTCGGGGCGTTAAGGGTTGAGGTGCTTGGCTTGGAGGCGCGGCACGCCCTCATGCAGGACGCCGCCGACCGTGAAGAACGATCCGAAGACCACAATTCTATCAGCGGGGTCCGCTGCGGCGATGGCCGCCTGCAGCGCCTGCATCGGGTTGGCAAAGGCCGCGCCAGTCACCTGCGGCCGCGGGTTCTGCGCCTGCCAGTAGGCCTGCAGGGCCGCCGCCGGCGCGGCGCGCGGCGTCGGCAGGTCGGTGAAGTACCAGCGGTCGATCAGCGGGGTGATGCGCGCCAGCATCGGCGCCAGGTCCTTGTCGGCCATGGCGCCAAACACCGCGTGGGTGGTCGGGTAATACCCCATGGCATCCAGGTTGGCCGTGAGGGCGGCCACCGAATGCGGGTTGTGCGCCACATCCAGCACCAGCGTGGGCTGGCCCGGAACGATCTGGAAGCGCCCCGGCAGCTCGACAAAGGACAGGCCGTTACGCACCGCCTGCGCCGTCACCGGCAATTGCTCGCGCAAGGCGGTCAGCGCGGCCAGCACGCCCGAAGCATTGACCAGCTGGTTGGCGCCGCGCAGCGCCGGGTAGGCCAGGCCGCTGTAACGGCGGCCGCGGCCGGCCCAGCCCCACTGCTGCTTGTCGCCGGCAAAATTGAAGTCGTGGCCGAAGCGCCAGAGGTCGGCGCCGATTTCGGTGGCGTGGTCCAGCACGCTTTGCGGCGGCATCGGGTCGCTCACGATGGCGGGGCGGCCGGTACGCAGGATGCCGGCCTTCTCGCGCCCGATGGCCTCGCGGTCGTTGCCGAGGAACTCCATGTGGTCGAGGTCGATGCTGGTGATCACCGCGCAGTCGGTGTCGATGATGTTGACGGCATCCAGCCGCCCGCCCAGCCCCACCTCCAGAATGGCCACATCCAGCCTGGCGCGCGCCATGCAGTCGAGGATGGCCAGGGTGGTGAACTCGAAATAGGTCAACGAGATTTCAGCACCATTTTCGGTCCTGGCCCTCTCCACCCGGTCAAAAGCAGCTATCAAATCCGTAGCATTGACCGCTTCGCCCTGCAGCCGCAGCCGCTCCTCGAAGTGCACCAGATGGGGCGAGGTGTAGACCCCGGTGCGGTAGCCGGCCTGGCCCAGGATGGCTTCCAGCATGGCGCAGGTCGAGCCCTTGCCGTTGGTGCCGGCCACGGTGATGACCGGGCAGTCGAACCGCAGGTCCATGCGCTCGGCCACGGCCCGGACCCGGTCCAGGCCCAGTTCGATGTTCTTGGGGTGCAGCTGCTCGCAGTGGGCCAGCCAATCGTTCAAGGTTTTCATTCAGTAAGGCTCGTGATACCCGACAATTGTCGCCCATGAACCCATCCATCACCCTCTACGGCATTCCCAACTGCGACACGGTGAAAAAGGCGCGCGCCTGGCTGGCCGAACACGGTGTGGTCGTGCAGTTCCACGACTTCAAGAAACAGGGCGTGCCCGAGCAGCCGCTCGACCACTGGCTGACCAGCGCCGGCTGGGAAAAGCTGCTGAACCGCAAGGGCACCACCTGGCGCAAGCTCGACGCGGCCACCCAGGCCGCCGTGACCGATGCCGCCAGCGCCCGCGCCCTGATGCTGGCCCAGCCCAGCGTCATCAAGCGCCCGGTGGTGGAATGGTCAGCCAGCGAAGTCACCGTCGGTTTCGACGCCGCGGCCTGGCAGGCGAAGCTGAAATGAAACACCCCCAAGCTTCGCGCACTGCGTGTCGCTGCGCTACCCCCCTTGCAGGGGGCAACGCCAGTGGCCCGGCGAAGCCGGTTCCACGGCGTTACCCGGCTAGACCGTTTCACACGCCGCGTGTCGCGCAGGACGAGGTATCGCACAGACATGAGGCCTGCCTTAAAATCACGGGTTCGCCCAAGCTACACAACCTAGACGCATCATGAGCACCCAACAATTCGACAACGTGTCCGTCGCCACCCAGGCCAATGTTTACTTCGACGGCAAGTGCGTGAGCCACAGCATCACCCTGGCCGACGGCACCAAGAAATCGGTCGGCGTGGTTCTGCCCGCCACCCTGACCTTCAACACCGGCGCGCCCGAGATCATGGAATGCGTGGCCGGCAGCTGCGAGTACAAGCTCAAGGGCAGCGAGGCCTGGGTCAAGTCCAGCGCCGGCGAGAAGTTCAACGTGCCGGGCAACTCGTCGTTCGAGATTCGCGTAAGCGAGCCCTACCACTACATCTGCCACTTCGGCTGATCCAAAGCTACTGCGGAGGCGTGATGCTTCGTTGCAGCCCAAAGAAAATCCTCACGCACCTTAAGTGCGTTCCGGTTTCCTTCGGGCACCCGCGCCTCGCCTGACGCCTCCTCGCTACGCTTTTTCAACTTCATACCGGATAGCGCCATGTCCAACACCATCCTGCAAAACCTCCCCATCGGCCAAAAGGTCGGCATCGCCTTCTCCGGCGGTCTGGACACCAGCGCCGCCCTGCTGTGGATGAAGCTCAAGGGCGCCGAGCCCTACGCCTACACCGCCAACCTGGGCCAGCCCGACGAGCCCGACTACGACGCCATTCCGCGCAAGGCGATGGAATACGGCGCCAAGCTGGCCCGCCTGATCGACTGCCGCCGCCAGCTGGCGGCTGAGGGCATTGCCGCACTGCAGGCCGGTGCCTTCCACATCACCACCGCCGGCGCCACCTACTTCAACACCACGCCGCTGGGCCGTGCCGTCACCGGCACCATGCTGGTGGCCGCCATGAAGGAAGACGACGTCAACATCTGGGGTGACGGCTCCACCTTTAAGGGCAACGACATCGAGCGCTTCTACCGCTACGGTCTGCTGACCAACCCGTCGCTCAAGATCTACAAGCCCTGGCTCGACCAGCAGTTCATCGACGAACTGGGCGGCCGCAGCGAAATGAGCGCGTTCATGACGCAGCACGGCTTCGGCTACAAGATGAGCGCCGAAAAGGCCTACTCGACCGACTCCAACATGCTGGGCGCCACGCACGAGGCGAAAGACCTGGAGTTTCTCAACAGCGGCATGAAGATCGTCAAGCCCATCATGGGCGTGGCCTTCTGGAAGGACGACGTTGAAGTGAAGCGCGAAGAAGTCTCGGTGCGCTTCGAGGAAGGCCAGCCGGTCGCCCTGAACGGCAAGACCTTCAACGACCCGGTAGAACTGATCCTGGAAGCCAACCGCATCGGCGGCCGCCACGGCCTGGGCATGAGCGACCAGATCGAGAACCGCATCATCGAAGCCAAGAGCCGCGGCATCTACGAAGCCCCGGGCCTGGCGCTGCTGTACATCGCCTACGAGCGCCTGGTGACCGGCATCCACAACGAAGACACCATCGAGCAGTACCGCGAGAACG
>Ga0208511_100019_pt1 | contig 173864 bp, 146 predicted proteins | sample LakWasMet39_LOW7_2_FD_183879 | JGI IMG/M metagenome (GOLD analysis project Ga0208511, IMG submission 183879) | Freshwater sediment methanotrophic microbial communities from Lake Washington under simulated oxygen tension - Sediment Metagenome... | ecosystem: Environmental > Aquatic > Freshwater...
CGCGGTCGTACCGGGGACTCCTCGCTGACGGCCTCGCGGTCGTACCGGGGACTCCTCGCTGACGGCCTCGCGGTCGCACCGGGGACTCCTCGCTGGCGGCCTCGCGGTCGCACCGGGGACTCCAGGAGCCTCAGCCGGGCTTGCCGTCGGCGCGCGGCGTCGCGAGGATCGGCGCGTACACCACCAGCAGGATCGCGAAGGCGACGGTCCAGAGGGTGCCCGCGGCGAAGAGGGTGGCGCGGTAGGAGCTCGCGAAGAGCAGCCCGCCCGCCACCCGCACCAGCGCGGCGAGCGCGAGCAGCGCGAAGGACAGCACCATCGGCCAGCGCACCTGCAGGGGGCGGCCGGAGTGGCCGAGACCGACGCGGGCCATCATCCCGAGGGTCACTCCCCCGATGGCGCCGATGGTGAGCGCGTGCGTCGCGAGGGCCTCGGGAGCGCCGAAGGCCCGGAGCGCGAAGCCGATGGGGATCCACGCGTAGCCGATGTGAAGCACCCAGAGCAGCGGGACGCGCAGCACCTTCGCTGTCATCCACGGGACCGCGCGAGCGGCGGTCGCGACGGCCGCCACGCCCGCGACGACCCGGGTCACCGGGCTCGACGGCAGGGCCGCCATGAGCACGGCGAGCAGCGCCGTCGACGCGGCCGCCACGGCGTCGAGCCGGGGGGAGCCGTGCACGGTCTGAACGCCGGTGCCGTTCTTGGTGAACATCGGCACCACGCGGCCCGCGACGATCACGATGAGCAGCACCACCACGTCGACCGCCGAGAGCACGCCACGGCGTCGCCAGCCGGGCGCCTCGCCGAGCGCGTCGAGGTGGATCGACAGGTTGGCGAGCCAGAGCGCCGCGAGCACCGCGAGCATCACGAAGTTGCGGCGGTTGCGGGTCGCGATGAGCGGCCTCGCCAGCACCACCCCGAGGGCCGGGAGGAAGGCCAGGTCGAGCACCGCGGGCGCCCATCGGGGGAGATGGTCGGAGGCGAGGAAGCCCACGCGCCCGAGGAGCCACACGCCGCCGAGTCCCATGAGGGGCCAGCCCACCAGGGTCTCGCGCTGGGTCCAGTTGCCGACGGCGGTGAGGAGGAAGCCCGCGATGACGGCCACCGAGAAGCCGAAGACCATCTCGTGGGCGTGCCAGGCGATGGGGTCGAGGTAGGCCCCGGGGCTGAAGGCTCCGAGGAGCGCCAGCATCCAGAGCGGCACGACGGTGGCCGCGAAGGCGGCGCTGAGGAGGAAGAAGGGGCGGAAGCCCTTGCGGCCGAGGGCGAAGCCGGAATGCTCTGGGCTCGTCGGGAGCGATCCCGCGAGGGGCATGGAGACTCGCGTCATGCAACCCGGCTGGCGGAGGCGAAGCGCCCGGCGATCTGCCCGGCGGCCAGGTTGGCGCCGCGTACGCAGCCCGCGATGCCCGGTCCGTCGACCGCGGCCCCGACGAGGGAGATGCCGCCGAGCGAGAGGGCGCGCTCTCGGGCCTCGGCGGCGCGACGCATATGGCCCACCACCGGGCTGGGGGTGCCGGTCTCGAAGCGCTCCACCGCGTGCCATCGGGGCTCGGGCAGAGGGAGCATCATCCGCAGCGCCTCGAGCGCGAGGGCGATGATGGCGTCGTCGCTGCGGGGGATGAATTCCGTGGCGGCCGAGGGGCGGAAGGTCGCTCGCACCACGGAGAGGTGCCCGGCGACCCGCGAGGGCCACTTGCGGTCGACGAAGGTCAGGGCGCCGAGGACGTCGAGCGGAGCCGGGGCGTTGCGAGGGATGAGCGCGCCGCTCGCCAGCGGGGGCGTAAACTCGCTGCGCTCGAAGGCCAGCACCGCCGTGAGCGCCGAGCGCAGCCGGAAGCCGCGGAGCAGGTCGGAGAGCTCCGGGACCTCCGCGGCGAGCAGCTCGGCGGCGGCGCCCGGAGGCACCGCGAGCACCACCTCGTCGGCGTAGAGCCGCGCCCCGTCGTCGAGGGACACGCTCCATCCCTCACCCCGCCGGGTGAGCGAGCGCGCCATGACCCCCGAGAGGATGCGGTCGGCGCCCACCGAGGCCGCGAGCGCGTTGACCACGCTGTCGAGGCCGTTGGAGGGGGCTCGCATCCCGGGCCCTCCAGTGGGCCGAGGGGCGCGGGTGAGCGCGCGGATGAGGCTGCCTCGGACGTTGGCGAACATGGGCATCACCACCGCCGCGTCGAGCTCGTCGACGTCGGCGCCGTAGATGCCGCTCACGATGGGCTCGACCATGCGCTCCTTGACCTCGCGGCCGAAGCGGCGACCCACCAGGTGACCGACGCTCTCGTCGGGCTCATGACGCGCGGGCAACACCAGGTCCATCGCCGCGCGGGCCTTGCCGAGCGGGGAGAGCAGCCGCGTGCCGGCGAGCTGCATCATGTTGCGGGGCACGCCCATCGCCATGCCCTCGGGCAGCGGCAGCAGCTCGCCCCGGTGCGCGACCATCACCCGGGAGGAGGCCGCGTCGGGCGCGAGCAGCGTGTCGCCGAGCCCCAGCGCCTCGCACAGCGCCTCGGCGTGGCCGGGCATGGTCATGAACGCGTCGGGCCCCATCTCCACCGTGCAGCCCTCGCGGTGCAGCGTGCGGACGTTGCCTCCGACCCCGGAGCGCGCCTCGAGCACCAGCACGTCGGCGTCGGGCCGCTGCGCCAGGAGCGCGTGGGCGGTCGACAAGCCCGCGAGGCCGCCGCCGAGAACCAGGACGCGGGGGCCCATCACGAGGCCGTCCTCTCGGGAGCGACGTAGTTCGGGGGGACGTACGCGCAGAGCGGGTCTTCGGCCATCGGGTCGCCGCTCATCGCCCAGGCCCTGGCGCGCGAGCCGCCGCACACGCGACGGAAGGCGCAGGCGCCGCACTTGCCGCCGAGGGCGTCGGCGTCCCGCAGGCGGGTGAAGAGCGGGTGCGTGCGGTAGACCGTCGCCAGCTCGTCGCGGCGCACGTTGCCCGCGCTCATGGGGAGGAAGCCGCTGGGGAAGATCTCTCCGGTGTGGGAGACGAACGCGAAGCCCACCCCGTCGGTGATGCCCCGACGCCCGGTCACCACCCCGTGCTCGTCGACGTCGCGCAGCACGCCCCTGGCGCCGCCCCCCTGCTTGCGCTGGAGCATCACCCGGCGGAAGTGCGGCGCGGCGGTGGTCTTCACGTCGAAGGGGGCCGTGGCCGCGATGTCGGCGAGCTCTTCGAGCAGGCGCTCGACCCCGTGGGCGCGCAGCAGCAGCGAGGCCCCGGCGCGCCCGGTGGGCACCACCACGAAGACCGCCCAGAGCGAGACCCCGAGCTCGGCCGCGAGGTCGGCCATCGGGCGCAGCGCCCTGGCGTTGTGGGGACCCACGGAGGTGTTGATCTGCACCTCGACGCCGCAGGCCCGGGCGGCGCGGAGGATGCGCAGGCTCTCGGCGAAGCTGCCCTCGACGCCGCGGAAGGCGTCGTGGGTCGCGGCGTCGGGGCCGTCGATGGAGATCGCGAGGCGGGCGACGCCGGCCTTCGCGAGCTCGGCCACCAGCGCGTCGGTCATCACGGGGGTGCCCGAGGGGGTGACGGTCATGACGAGCCCGAGCGCGGTGCCGTGGGCCACGAGCGCGGGCAGGTCGGATCGCTTGGCGGGGTCGCCGCCGGTGAGCACGACCACGGGCGTGCCCATGGCCTTGATGGAAGCCAGCAGTCGGAAGCCCTCCTCGGTGTCGAGCTCGTCGGCGGAGCGAGAGGGCGTGGCGCAGGCGCGGCAGTGCTGGCACACGAGGTCGCAGGCCTGCGTCACCTCCCAGATCGCCAGCAGCGGATGGTCGTCGAAGTCGAGGGTCGCCGGAACACCCCGCGGTCGGGTCAGGGTCTCGGAGTTCGTAGGTCGCATGGTCACGTCCGAGGTACTCATGCGGCATGCCATGAGCGCGGCTGACAGTCGTTCTCGAGCAGCGAGGAGAGGAGCGCCACGTCGCGGAGCACGAAGCCCCAGGGGTGCGTCTCGAGCACACCGTCTTTCTGCCAGCGCGACATCGCCCGGATCACCGTCTCGATGGTCGCCCCCACCCACATGGCGAGGTCTTGCCGGGAGAGCGGCACCTGCACGATCAGGCTGCCGTCTTCGAGCTCGTCGCCGAAGCGGGTGTTGAGGTCGAGCATCAGCATGGCGAGGCGCTGCTGCACCGAGCCCGCACACATCACCGCGATCTTCGAGCGCAAGGCCTGCGCGTGCCCGAGCATCGCTTGCGTCAGCGCCCCGGCCGCCTCGGGGCGCGAGCACGCCGCCTCGCGGAGCACCGAGCCGGGGATGAGCAGCGTCTCCACCCGCTCGGTCACCGGCATCGCGTCGCCGATGTAGGGGCCGCCGTCGAGGGCGACCCAGTACCCGAGGGCCTCGCCCGGGCCGAACACGTCGATGATGGTCGGGCGCAGCCCGGGGCCCGGCGCGACGAGCTTCACCACGCCGGAGACCACGACCTGGAAGTGGGCCGCGGAGTCGCCGAAGCGCCAGATGCACTCGCCCCGCGAGGCCTGTCGCACGACCGCCACGCGCGCGGCCTCGCACACGGTGTCGTTGCCGAGCGAGGAGAGCACCCGACTGCGGCGGAGCAGCCCTTCGAATCGCGAGCGCGAGGCTGCGTGAGCCTTGAGGCGAGCGAGGGCGGCCGGCGCGGGGGGAGCGGACTCACGAGGCGCGGTGACGTTCATGTGTTTCAACTCACTGCGAGGTTGATGCCACCGCCGGGGAGCGACAAGTGCAGGAGGGAGTCTGGTCAGAAGGGGGCGGCGAGGTCGAACTGGAGGATGGTGGCGTCGGCCGCCCGCATCTGACCGCCGGTCGGGAAGAAGACCGCCACGCCGGGGCGCAGCAGCACCGAGCCCGCGGGGATGTTGCCCCGGACGCCGCCGCCGACGGTGAACTGCGAGCGCGTGAGGGCGTTGGCGGTGACCGAGGCGGGGGTGGAGAGCCAGTGCTGGTAGTGCCCCTCGACGCTCACGGTGAGCCAGGGCACCACCTGGTAGCCGGCGTGGAAGCCGGTGGTGAAGTTGGTGCGCGAGCTGTCGGCGTCGAGGGACGCACCCCAGACGCGCGTGAGCTGCAGCACCGTGGCCTCGGCCTGCAGCGTGAGGCCGTGGGACATCCACGAGACGCCCGCCCCGGCGGTGACGGTGAGGTAGTTGGCGGCGAACATCGCGTTGTCCATCGCCTGGCGGGTGTAGATGCCCGAGGCGAAGGTGGTGCGCTGCAGCGGCGACGCGTCGCTCCCGGTGCCGACGGGCACCGTGACGCCGAGGAAGACCGGGAGGCGGACGCCCGCGGCGATCTGCGGGGTCCACAGGGCGAAGAGGATGGGGTTGACGAAGGTCGCGTGGCCGGAGCTCGCGTCGGGGCCGAAGGTCACCGCGCCGACACGGCCGTAGAAGCCCAGGTCGGGCAGCGACGCGATGGGCTTGCCGCCGCCGGTGAAGATGGTCGCGGTGTTGGTCCCGGCGGCGTTGAAGGCCACCGCGACGTCGAGGCGGAGGATGTTGGGGGCGATCGCGGGCCGGAGGTTCCAGGGCAGCGAGTAGCGGGCGCGGGCCATCGGGCCGGGCGGGGCGGGGGCCTGGGCGGCCGCCACCGTGGGGGCGAGGCAGAGCGCGAGCGCGAGCGCGAGACTGTGGGTCGAGGGATTCATCGTGTGTAGCCTTCGATGCGCCGCGCGAATTCCTCGACGGGCTGCTGGAGCCCTTCGAGCTGGGTCGCCACGACGCCCTGTGGATCGAGCAGGGTGATGAGGTTCGAGTGGGTGTACTCGCCCGGGCCCACGCGGCTGAACTGCACGCCGAGCACCGTGGCGAAGGTGCGGATGTCGTGATCGGCACCGCGCAGGAGGGTCCAACGAGAGAGGTCGAGGTGGTCCTCGGCCGCGAGGGCGCTGAGCCGCTCGGGGGTGTCCGTCGACGGGTCGAAGGTCACCAGGAGGAAGCGGGTGCGGGCCCGCGCCGCGGGGGAGAGCGCCGCCTCGACGCGCTTCACGTCGCGGACGAGCAGCGGGCACGTGCTCTGGCAGGTTCCGTAGAACATCAGCACGACGGTGGGGGAGCCCGCGAGCGAGGCGAGGTCGAAGGCCCGGCCGGACTGGTCGGTCCACGGCACGCCCATCTGGAAGACGGAGGTGTCGGGGAGCGGCTGGTTCGCCGCCATCGGGGCGCTCGCGTCGTGCGAGCAGTGGCAGGGCGGAGCGTCGGCGCGCGCGGCGGGCCGCGGGGTGTTGCGCCCGCACGCCGAGGCGAGCGTCAGCGCAAGGAGGCCGAGCGTCATGGATCGCATGGTCATTCTCCGGGCGCGATGTCGGCCGCGCAGCGGAAGCCGAGGTTTCGCACCGTGTACGAGCCCCGAAGGCTCTGACGAAACGCGTAGCGCATGAAGGCGACGTAATCACCGACGTCGGCCGCGCCAGAGCTGGCCGCGCCGCAGAAGCGAGCGATGCCTGGACCCTGGTTGTCGCGGCTGTCGGTGACGACGAGCGCGGAGTTGAAGTCCTCGACCCACTCCCACACGAGGGCGTGGAGGTCGTGCAGCCCCCAGTAGTTGGGGCGCGACGCGCCGACGTCTTCGAGCGTCGCGTTGGGGCGGCCGTACCACGCGAGGATGCGCGCGGTGGTGGCCGGGTCCCGAGGCGCGTCGGGCGAGCGCTCGGAGGCGCGGGCCACGTACTCCCACTCGGCCTCCGAGGGCAGGCGCCGCCCCTGCGCCTCGCAGAAGGCGCGCGCGGCGAACCACGACACGCGGGTGACCGGCTGGGACGGGCGCGCGGAGGGGCCGAGCTCGGCGTCGCCGGCCCAGTGGGCCAGGTAGTCCTGGTCGGCGAAGAGGCGGCGGACGCGCGTGCGCTGCCACGCCGGGTTGGCGCGCACGAAGGCCAGGAAGCGCTCGTTGGTCACCGGCCGGGCGTCGAGGGCGAAGGCGCGCACGGTGACCCGCTCGCGCCCCCTGAGGCGATAGAAGGGCCGGTACTCGCCGCCGCGGATCACGCGGAGGTCGGGCGCCGGCTGCGGCGCGCGCTGGCCCCACGCCGCCGTCGCCGACGCGAGGAGCGCGGAGAGCAGGAGCGTGGAGGACCAGCGCGCGGCGGGAATCACGGGTGCCCCGCAGGCGTCGGCGTGACGAGCGTGGCGCGCACCGCGGCGACCTCGGAGACGGTGACCGCGTCGCCGTGGTTGCCGAAGTGGCTGCGGACGTAGGTGAGCACGTCGGCGACCTCGTGGTCGGTGAGGTTCGCGAGCGGGGGCATCGCGCCGTTGTAGACCGTGCCGTTGACGGTCACCGGTCCGCTCAGACCAGCGAGCACCGTTCGGATCGAGCGGGTCTTGTCGGCCATGAGGTAGTCGCTGCCCGCGAGCGGCGGGAACACCGGCGGCAGGCCCGCGGCCGAGCGCTGGTGGCAGGCGGAGCACACGCCGTTGAAGGTCTGCTCTCCCGGCTGGAGGGCGGCGCCGTCGGCCCCGGCGGCGGCCTGCGGGGCGTAGTCGCCGAGGTAGGCCTCGTCGACCTCGCGGCCCGAGTAGATCACCGTGTTGTCCGGGCCCTCGACGCGGAGCATCCCGAGGGTGCCCTTGTGGAAGGTGCGGAAGATCGAGTGGTCGACGAGGACGAGGCTCCCCGGCACCTCGAGGCCGAAGTCGACGATGGCCGAGCCGCCCGCGGGCACGAGGGTCGTCTGCACGTTGGTGTTCACCGTCGAGCCGCCCTCCGAGTAGACGTGGTCGAAGATCTCTCCGATCACGTGGAAGGAGCTGATGAGGTTGGGCCCGCCGTTGCCGACGAAGAGGCGCACGCGCTCGCCGACGCGGCCCGTGAGGGCGTTGGTGCCCGTGAGCGCGCCGTCCCGGCCGTTGAAGACCACGTAGGCGGGGTCTTCGTTGATGGCGCGGCGCATGTCGAAGGGCTGCAGCCCGGGCTCGCGGTAGTTGCCCGTGGTGTAGACCTCGCCCTGCATCAGGTAGTACTCGCGGTCGACCGGGGCCCAGCCCTCCTCGGGCTCCACCGCGATCATGCCGTACATGCCGTTGGCGATGTGCATGCCCACCGGGGCGGTGGCGCAGTGGTAGACGTAGAGGCCCTCGTTGAGCGCGCGGAAGGTGAACTGCGTCTGGTGGCCGGGCGCCGTGAAGGTGCTCGCCGCGCCGCCGCCCGGGCCGGTGACCGCGTGGAGGTCGATGTTGTGGGGCATCGTGCTCGACGGGTGGTTCATCAGGTGGAGCTCGACGATGTCGCCGCGACGAACGCGGATCATCGGGCCCGGCACCGAGCCGCCGAAGGTCCAGAAGGTGTAGGTCGCGCCGTCGGCGAGGGGCATCGTGACCTCGCGCACCTCGAGGTGGATCACCACCTTGGCGGGGGTGCGGCGGGTGATGGGCGGCGGCAGGCCAGGGGGTCGGACGAGCGTCTGCTCGACGGAGGGCAGGGCGTTCTGCTCGGCGCGGGTGAGCGGCGCGAGGGGCCTCGACCCGCCACGGGCGGCGGCGGCAGGCGCAGGCGTCGCGGAGGGCGCGGGCGCGGGCGCGGCGGGCTGCGAGGGCGGCGGGACGCAGGAGCCCAGCGCGAACCCGAGGGAGAGCGGAAGCGCGAGCGATCGGATCGATTTGCGGCCGATCATCGCGACCCCCCGATCGGTGAGCGGAGAGCGACCTGCGCGGCGGGCCTACAGCCCCCGGACCCTGGGGTGACGGCTACGAGCTCAAACGGATGACGCATGGAACATCTGACTCCTTCCGAGCCAGACATAGGTCCGCGCTTTGTGGGGCCGTAGCGCTGCTTTTGCACCCGTGATCGAAGGCAGGAGGGAGGTGACCCGACCTGACCAATGTCATGGGCGGGGGGCTCTACGGGCCCACACGGACCTCAGCCCGCCGCGCCTTCGCCCCCGTCGACCCGCACTACGTTGCCGTTCATCCAGTCGGTCTCCGGCACCGCCAGGGCGGCGATGCAGCTCGCCACGTCCTCCGGGGTGGTGAGCCTCCCCTGGGGGTGCTTCGCGAGGGCCCGCTCGATGAGCAGCTCGTGCCCGGGGATGCGCTCCAGCGCGGGGGTGCGGGTCACCCCGGCGCAGATCGCGTTCGCCGTGAAGCCCCGCGACGCGCCCTCCACCGCGAGCTGCCGCACGTAGGACTCGAGCGCAGCCTTCGCCGCCCCGACCGCCCCGTAGGACGGCAGCGCCTGCGTGCTGCCCCCGCTGGTCATCGCGAACACCCGGCCGTGAGGGCGGAGCGCGCCCATCGCGAGGAGGTCCTGCGTCCAGTAGACGAGGGAGGTCGCCATCACGTCGAGGGTCATCTCGATCTGCAGCCGGGTGAGGGTCTCGTCGCCTTCGCCCGCCACGAGCGGGCGCAGCGAGCCGAAGGCCAGCGAGTGCAGCAGCACCCGGACGGTCTCCCCCCTCCCCCGCGCCTCCAGCCGAGAGGTGACGTCGGCGAGCACCGCGCGGCGCTTCGCGTCGTCGGCCGCGTTCACGTTGAAGAACCACGCCGTGCGCCCGGCGGCCTCGATGTCCGCCCGCACCGCGTCGGCCTGCGGCATCGTGGCGCGGCGGTCGAGGTGCACCCCGATGATGTCCATGCCCGCCCTCGCGAGGGCGCGCGCCGTGGCGGCTCCGATGCCGCTCGATGCGCCGAGGACCAGCGCGAATCCATCCAGCGAAACAGCCATGGCGGGGCCTCTCAGAAGGTGAGGGTGTAGCGGGCCGTGAGGCCGAGCCAGAGGTTGAGGTTGGCCGCCGCGTCGGGCGTGTAGTCGGTCGAGGTGCGGGTGATCTCGTCGATGCCAGGGCGAAGGTCGCGCGTCTGGCTGAGCCGGTTGGTGCGCGCGCCGACCAGGGGGGTGAAGCCCAGGTTGATGCCCACCGCGAACTGCGTGACCACGCGGTACTCCGCGCCCAGCACGATCGGGATGCCGATGTACGTGGTGGTCCAGGAGGTGAGGTTCTGCGGCTCGGTGTACGAGCGGCTCCGCTGGATGCCCTGCACGAACTCCATCCCCAGCGACACGAAGGGGTCGAAGCGGCGGGTGTCGCCCGCGCTGCGGAAGAACACCCTCGGCGCGGTGCGGGCGCCGTTGAGCAGCGAGCCCACGTAGAGCCGGGCGTAGACCCCGACGGTGTAGCCGATGAAGGAGTCGGCCGCGCCGAGGCGTGCCTCGCTGGCTGTGTACTGGTCCGCGGCGCCCAGGTACTGCACCCCCGCGGTGATGCCCGCGCTCAGGTAGGGCAGCATCCGGTAGCCCGCCCCGAGGCGCGCGTTGAAGCCCCCGGAGAACGCGTCGAGCGCCCCGGTGCTCACCTCGCCCGCCGTCAGGAACACCCGGTCGCTCGCCGAGGTGAAGAGCCCGTAGCCCATGGCGACGTGCGCCTCGATGCCTCGCTCTCCCTCGTAGTCGGGATGCGTCGCCCACGCGCTGCTCGCACCGCACACCACCGCCGCCATCCAGACCGCCTGAATCCGTAGTCTCCGCATCGCAGCGGCGGACTCTCGCACGCCCGGACGGAGTCAGGAAAGGCGCGAAGAGAAGGTCACGAAGGAGCGCCGAGGGGGCGTTCCCCCGGTGGTCCTCGGGAGGGTGAGGACGAAGCGGGTGCCGCCTCCGGGGCGGTCTTCGAGCCCCACGTCGCCGTCGTGGTCGAGGGCGATCTTTCGCACGATCGCGAGCCCCAGCCCCGTCCCCGTCGCCTTGGTGGTGAAGTACGGGTCGAAGACCTTGTCGCGCTGTGCGGCAGGGATGCCCGGGCCGTCGTCCTCGACCACCAGCCACGCCTGCGCCGAGGGCTGCGCCGCGCCGGGCTCGGTCACCTCCCGGGACTCGACGCGCACCCAGACCGTTCCCCCCGTGGAGGCCATCGCCTCCACCGCGTTGCGGAGGAGGTTCTCCACCGCGCGGCGAAACATGATCCGGTCGAGCCTCACCGGCACCTCGGCGGCGCCCGGCTCGAAGCGCACGGTCACCCCAGGGTCGAGCTCGTCGAGCAGCGCCCGGGAGCTCGCCATGTCGCGCACGAACTCCGCGAGGTCGGCCGGGGCGGGCTTCACGTCCGGCAGCCGCGCGAACTCCGAGAAGGCGCTCACCAGCCGGCGCAGCGTGGCCACCTCCTCCTCGACGATCTCCCTCGTGGTGTCGAGCGTGCGCTTGTAGGCCGCGTCGTCGCCCGGGTAGCGCCTCGTCGCCTCCTGCACCGCCAGCTGGATGGGCGTGAGGGGGTTCTTGATCTCGTGCGCGAGGCGCCGGGCGAGCTCCTGCCAGCCAGCGATGCGCTGGAGGTAGTCCACCCTCGCTCGGGAGAGCGAGAGCTCCGCGACCATCTCGTTGAAGGCCACCCTCAGCGCCTCCAGCTCATCGCGGTCGCCCGCCGGAACCCTCACCCCCAGGTCGCCCTGCCCCACCTTCCCGGCCGCCGTGATCAGCGCCGCGGCCGACCCGCTGCGCCCGGGCCTCAGCAGCCCCAGCGCCGACAGCACGCCCACCGCAGCCGCGAGCAGCGTGGGGAGGAGCGCCGCCTCGATGGGGTCTCGCGGAGGCGGCGCCGGAGCCCTCGCGCAGCCCTCGTCGTCCACGGTGATCACCGCGGTGACCCGAAGGGCCACCGGGCGGGAGAGCACCCTCGGAGGGCAGCGCCCGGGAGGCCCGGAGGGCTGCGCGCTGCGGGCGAGCACGGCACCGCTCGGGCTCAGCAGCTCGACGCTCCGCACCGCGCGAAGGCCCGCCGCGGAGGAGGCCACGGAGGCGTCGTCGAGCGAGGGGGAGGCCGCGAGGCGGAGGGCCAGCGCCGTGGCCGAGAGGTCCTGCGCGTCGCGGGCGTAGGCGGCGGCCTCGGCCTGCGCGCGGCGGGCCTCGGCGAGCGAGGAGGGAGCCTCGCGGGTGGCCGAGCGGAGCGAGAGCAGCGCCGCCGCGCCGGGGAGCAGCGCCGCCACCAGCGCGGCCTGCAGCGCCCGAGCGCGGAGCCCCGATCGCCATGAGGTCGTCACCCGGGCGACGGTACGCGATCGCCGGGAGGGATGGGGTGCGCTACGGTGCGCCCCCGCCATGAAAGAGCCCTTCTCGAAGGTCGATCCGTGAGCGACGACGCGCGGCGGCCGGTGCTCGCTCGCAGGGCGCGGCTGCGCTGGGACGCGGCGCGCTCGCGGCACGTGGTGGTGGTCCCCGAGGGGGTGCTGGCGCTCACCGAGGAGGGCGCGGAGATCACCGCGCTGCTCGACGGGCAGCGCTCGCTCCGGGCGGTCATCGACGCGGTGGCCGGGGCGCACCCCGAGGCCCCGAGGGAGCTCGTCGAGGCCGACGTGAGGGAGTTCGTCCAGCGGCTCGTCGAGCGCGGATACGTCACCCTGGAGGCGCCATGACCGAAGCCCCCGTCGCGCTGCTCGCCGAGCTCACCTACCGCTGCCCGCTGCGCTGCGCCTACTGCTCCAATCCCACCCATTGGCGCGACTACGGCGACGAGCTCGACACCGCCGGGTGGACCAGGGTGCTGCGCGAGGCGGGCGAGCTCGGCGTGCTGCACGTGCACTTCTCCGGGGGAGAGCCGCTGCTGCGCGACGACCTCGAGACCCTGGTGCGCGCCGCCCGGGACGCCGGGCTCTACACCAACCTCATCACCTCGGCCTGGCACCTCACCCACGAGCGCCTCGCCGCGCTGGCCGACGCGGGCCTCGACCACGTGCAGGTGAGCCTCCAGGACAGCGACGCCGGGCGGGCCGACCGCATCGCGGGGACGACCGTGCACGCCCACAAGCTGGAGGCCGCCCGGTGGGTGAAGCCCCTGGGGATGGCCCTCTCGATCAACGCCGTGCTGCACCGGCAGAACCTGCCCTTCGTCGGGGAGATCATCGCCCTCTCCGAGTCGCTCGGGGCGCAGCGGCTGGAGCTCGCCAACACCCAGTGGCACGGCAGCGCCCTCGTGCACCGGGACGCGCTGATGCCAGACCGGGAGACCCTGGAGAGCGCCCGCGCCATCGCCCTCGCCGAGAGGGCCCGGCTGCGGGGGAAGATGGACGTGATCTGGGTGATCCCCGACTGGTACGAGGACTCACCGAAGCCCTGCATGGACGGCTGGGGACGGCGCTCGCTCACGGTGATCCCCGACGGCACGGTGCTCCCCTGCCCCGGCGCCCACGGATTACCCGGGATGGTAAGGGACAGCGTCCGCTCTCGGCCCCTCGGGGACATCTGGCGAGGGGGCGAGGACTTCCAGCGCTACCGGGGCACCGACTGGATGTCCCCGACCTGCGCCTCCTGCGACCGGCGCGAGCTCGACTTCGGCGGCTGCCGCTGCCAGGCCTTCGCCCTCACCGGCGACGCCGCCCGCACCGACCCGGCGTGCGCGAAGAGCCCCGACCATCCCCTCATCACCGCCCTTCGCCGGGAGCGCCCCGCGGCCGCCGCGGAGCCCGACGTCGACCTCTACCGCATCGACATCCGGCGCGGCCGTCGCGCATCCTGAGCCGCACATGAAGTTTCGTGGAGCAAAGCCCTCGCTGGTCTCGTCGCAGGTTCGAAACACCGCCGCGTGGGCGCTCGCCGGGCCCACCGACGACGCCGCGCACTCGTGGCGCAAGGCGCTGGTGTCGGCGGAGGAGATCCCCCACGGGCACGACGGCGACGGGGCCTACCTGCGGCTGCTGCTGGCGGCGCACCACGCCACCGTGGCGACCTTCGTCCCGACGGACTTCGACAGCCACATCCGGTTTCATGCGTGGCAGCGCTGCGAGACCGTCGCCGACCTGCGCGTCGCCGCGGCGGTGCTCGAAGAGACCGCGGCGTGGGACCCGTCGGAGGTCTCCGCGCGCGTGGTGACCGTCCCCGGCGTGGGGCCCCTCTCGGGCCACGACGGGGAGTGGCTGGGCGTGCGCGCCGGGGCGCTGGGGCGCGCGCTGGCCCTGGGCGACGACGCCACCGCCGACGCGCAGACCGCCTTCCTCGACGCCTCGCTGGAGCGCCACGCCGAGGCCTTCGCGGCGGTGCAGCGGGCGAAGGGACGGGAGCTCATCGCCATGGAGGTGGTGGCCACCATCGCCCACAACCTGGGCGACCTCTCCCGGGTGGTGGAGACCTGGCCGGTGAAGACCCCGGCGGCGCTCTCGGTGCGCAGGCGCTACGCGAAGCTCGGCCACGAGACCGAAGGCGACCCGCGCTTCGCGCTCGCGGGGCGCATCTACAAGCGCACCATGGCCGCGGAGAACCCGCGCTTCCTGGGGATGCGCGCGGCGCGCTCGCTGAGGGTGCACCGCGACCTGCTGCTGGGGATCGGTCCCTTCTTCGACGCGTGGGGAGAGGTCATGGCGAGGCACCCCTCGCTCGACGACGACGCCCCTGGCGGCGAGCTCGGAGGGCGGGGCGCGGCCCTCGCGGCGCTGCTCCAGAGCCACCTCGCGGCGCCGACGGTGCAGGGCTTCCTGCGGGCCATCGCGGGCTTCCACCGCGCGGCTCCGGGGGGCGTGGAGCGCTACGCCGACGAGGTCGCGGCGCGCGATCGTCCGTCGCTGCGAACGGGCGCGGTGCGGGAGGCGCTGGGGGTCGACCGGGAGCGCTTCGAGGCGCGGATGGTCAACCGCTACCGGGCGGCCCTCGACGCGGGGTGAGGCGTGAGCGCGCGGCTCTCCCCGGTGCTGCTCTCGCTGGCCGTCGCGCTCGGCGCCGCCTCGTGCGGGGAGCGCGGCGGGGGAGCGGGGCTCACCGTGGTCCGCGATGATCCGTCTGACCAGCCCATCGAGGGAGCGACGGCGGAGGACCAGCGACTCTTCGACGAGGGCGACCGGCTCTTCGAGCGGGTGTACCGCCCCTCGCAGGGCCTCGGTCCGGTGTTCATCCAGTCGAGCTGTCGGGCCTGCCACGGCGCCGGAGGACGAGGGCCGGGGAGCGTCACCCGCATGACCCTGGTGGGGGACGACGGGGTGAGCGCGAGGGCCGACCTGGCCCACCGGCTGCCCTTCGGGACCACCGCCCGACCGCAGCGCGCGGCGGGCGCCACCCGGGGGGTGATTCCCCCATCGGTGCCAGCCCCGGAGCGGCTGCTGGTGTCGCGGCGCGTGGGGCCCGCGGTGTTCGGCCGCGGCTGGATGGAGGCCGTCTCCGACGAGGCCATCCTCGCCGAGGAGGCGCGTCAATCGGCCTCCGGGGGAGCGGTGAGCGGCAGGGCCAACCGCCTCGCCGACGGGCGCATCGGGCGCTTCGGGGTGAAGGCCCGCGTGGCCGACCTCGACACCTTCTCCGCGGAGGCCTTCCAGGGGGACATGGGGCTCACCTCGCCTCGCGTTCCCACGGAGGTGGCCAACCCCGACGGGCTCACCGACGACCTGCGCCCCGGCGTCGACCTCGGCGACGAGGTGGTGAGAGCGACCGCGGGCTATGTGCGTCGGCTGGCGATCCCAGCGCGCTCGGGGCTCAGCGCGGAGGGGCGACGGCGCTACGAGCAGGCGGGCTGCTCGGGCTGCCATGTTCCTTCGATGGCCACGCGGGCGGACTTCCCCGTGGCGGCGATGGCCGGGCGCGAGGCGGCCCTCTACTCCGACCTGCTGCTCCACGACATGGGAGACGCCCTGGCCGACGGCATCGTCGGAGAGGGCCTCGCCACGGAGCGCGAGTGGCGCACGGCGCCGCTCCTGGGGATGAGGTTCTTCCGCAGCTTCCTCCATGACGGGAGGGCGCGCTCCATCGAGGAGGCGATCCGCCTCCATGGGGGCGAAGGCGCTGGCGCGGCGGCGGCCTTCGAGGCGATGTCCCCTGCCGACCGTGCGGCGCTGGTGGACTTCGTGCGGCGGCTATGAAGCGGCTCGCCTACGCCTGGATCGCCCTCTGGCTGGTCGCCCTCGGCGGCGGAGAGAGCGCTCGTCTGCCCGAGTCGCAGCGGGTCACCCTGGAGGTGAAGGCCTACGTCGAGGCGGAGATGGCCGCGCTCGAAGCGGCGACCCGGGAGCTACAGCGAGCTGCTCCTGTGCCCGACGCCGACGGCTGGAGCGCGGCCTCCGACCCCGCCGCGGTGCGCTCGATGCGCGCCTCGTGGGGGAGGATGCGCGACGCCTATGAGCACATCGAGGCCGCGGTCACGGTGCTCTTCCCGGAGACCGACGTCGCCATCGACGCGCGCTACGAGGGCTTCGCGGAGGACGGCCCGGACCGCGACCCCTTCGACGGCCGCGGGGTCACCGGGATGCACGCCATCGAGCGCATCCTCTGGGCCGACCGGGTGCGGCCCGAGGTGCTCGCCTTCGAGGCCTCGCTGAGGGAGGGGACGGTCTACACGGCCCCGGCCTATCCCTCGGACGCGCGGCAGGCGGCGGGCTTTCGCGACGCCCTGGTGCAGCGGATGATCGACGACGTGGCCGCGATGCGGCGGGCCTTCGGTCCGCTGGCGCTCGACCCCGCGGCGGCCTGGCGGGGCGTGGTGTCTTCGGTTCGCGAGCAGCACGAGAAGGTCGACCTCGCGGCCACCGCCGAGGAGGAGTCGCGCTACGCCGACCGCACGCTCGCGGACATGCGCGCCAACCTCGAAGGCGGTCGGGTGCTGCTGGGGTGCTTCCGCCCGTGGTTTCGCGAGGCCGGGAGGGAGGCGCTGGCCGGGGAGATCGACCGACGGATGGCGCGCATCCAGGCGATGTACGCGGCGCTGCCGGGCGACTCGCTCCCGGAGGTCCCCGTGGGGTGGGACCCGGACGCCATCACCGAGGCGCAGCGCAGCACCCCCTATGGGGCGCTCTACACCTGGCTGGGCGGGGAGTCCGACCTCGAGCGGGAGGAGTCTCTGGCCTCGATGATGGTGCGCGCCGGGCAGCGCCTGGGCATCGAGGTGCGCTGAGCCCGACGCACATCACGGCCGAGGCGGCTGTCACGACTTCGCCACGGGGCGGTCTGGTATGGTGCCCTCCCCATGTCGCCCTCGCGAAGCCTTGCCCTGCTGATCCCGGCGCTGCTGATGGCCTGTACCGAGGAGCCTGGCCCGGCTCCTGCCGATGCGGCGGTCGACAGCTCGCCGGTGGTCGACGCCCCGGTCTTCGACGCCCCGGTCGACGTGGTGAAGGAGCCCGTCGACGCGCCCCCGCCGGACTACCTCCGTCCCCCGGACGTGGCCCGCACCGAGACCGACGAGGCCCGCGCGGCGCAGCGCCTGGCGTGCACCTTCCGGACGGGCGCCTGGGCCGCGGAGACCCTCGGTCGGGAGGTGCCCGTCGGGGACCAGATGCCGATCGATCACATCATCGTGGTGATGCAGGAGAACCGCTCCTTCGACCACTACTTCCGCGGCCTTCCAGCGGCGGGGCAGACGGACGTCGACGTGGCCGCGGATGACTGGTCCAACCCCGGCGCGGACGGGATGCCGGTGCGCTTCCACCGCGACACCGAGCGCTGCATCGAGGACGTCGCCCACGGCTGGAACCCCACGCACCGCCAGTTCAACGACGGCCGCATGGACGGCTTCGTGCTGACCAACAACCCCCACGGCGACCGGGCGCTCACGTACTTCGACCAGACCGACCTGCCCTTCTACTACTCGCTCGCGACCACCTTCTCGATCGGCGACCGCTACTTCAGCTCGCTGCTCGGCCCGACGGGTCCCAACCGCATCTACCTGATGGCGGGCACCTCCTTCGGCCTCGCGCACAACACCCTGGTCTCGCAGGACACCCGCAACACGCCGGTGAGCCACCTCTTCAGCCGCCTCGACGACGCGGGCATCACCTGGAAGGACTACGCGGGCGGCCCCCGGATGCTCGGGTTCTTCTCGTACTACGGCATCCTCCGCGCGGCGACGCGCGAGCACTACGGCACCATCGACGACCTGCACCGCGACCTCGCCGCCGGGACCCTCCCCGCGGTGACCATCGTCGAGCCCAACTACGTGGGCGACGGCGGCGAGCGCGTCGACGAGCACCCGCCGGGCATCCCCATGAACGGCGAGCGCTACGTCGAGCGCATCGTACGCTCTCTCATGGCCTCGCCCCTCTGGGCGCGCAGCGCGCTCTTCATCACCTACGACGAGCACGGCGGCTTCGCCGACCACGTGGCGCCTCCGCCCGCCTGCGAGCCCGACGAGCTCACCCCGCGCATCAACGGCATGCCCGCCCCCGGGCGCTTCGATCGCCTCGGCGTCCGGGTGCCCTTCATGGTCGTCTCCCCCTACGCGCGGCGGCATTTCGTGTCGCACCGCACCTTCGATCACACCTCGATCCTTCGCTTCATCGAGGCGCGCTTCGGCCTGCCCGCGCTCACCCGCCGCGACGCCAACGCCAGCATCCCGACGGACATGTTCGACTTCGCCAGTCCGCCCTTCATGACCCCGCCGACGCTGCCTCCCTCCGGGGCCATCGAGCCCGCGGTGCGCGCGCGCTGCACCCGGATGTTCCCCTCGGCGGGCGCGTTCTGAGGTGCGGCGGGCGGCGCTGATCGCGGCGCTGCTGGTGGCGTCGTGCCGTGGCGCCCGCGCTCCCCGGGCCGACGCCGGGGAGCAGGCCTTCATCGCCTTCACCCCGGATTTCCAGGGCTTCCAGCGCTGGCCCCGCACCCACCTGGGGCGCTTCTCCTCGGGGGGTCACCTCGAGGGTCCGCAGCAGTACGCGTACATCAACCGCCCCCGCCGGGAGGGATCGCGCCTCTACGACATCGGGACCATCATCGTCCGGACGAGGGAGCGCGGCGCCCCGACGGAGTGGCAGATCTTCGCCTCGGTGAAGCGCGGAGGGAGCTACAACGCCCGAGGCAACGTGGGCTGGGAGTTCTTCAGGCTGCGCCTCGACGCGCAGGGCCGGGCGGTGATCATCGCCCGAGGGCTCAACCCAAGGACCGGGCTCGAGGACCCCTACGCGACCGGCGAGGGCGTCGGGTGCAACACCTGCCACGGCACCACCGACGCGCGCACCTACGACGGAGTGATCAGCCCGATGCTCCGGCCGCCGGACCCGTAAGAGGCCGCGGAGACCTTCGCCGCTACTGGTTCGCCCCGGGGATCAGGATCTGCACCCCGCCGACGTTCACCCGGGTCTGCCCGTTGTGCTGGTCGATGTTGATGGGGGGCTGGTTGGTCACGCCCGGGATGCGGATCTCCGTGGGGCGGTTGGTGTTGGTGCCCGGCCTCGCGGTCGTGGGCGCCGTGGGCGCTGCGGGTGCTGCGGGCGCTGCGGCGACGGGCGCTGCGGCGTCGGGCGCCGCGACGGGCGCGGTGGGCGGGGCGGGCGGGGCGCCGGTGGGCGGGGCGGCGCCGGGGGCGAGCGTCCCGGGCTGGGCCATCGCGTTGGGGCCGGGCTGCGTGGGCCCCGCGTCGACCGACGTCACGGGCTGCATCGGGACGTCGGGCGCCGCGGGAGGCACCACCGTCGGCACGACCGTGGGCGTCGGCGCGGTCGCCTCCTCGCGGCGCTTGCAGGCGCCCGCCGTGAGCAGGAGGGCAATGGCCAAACCGGTGATCCGCGTCGTCATGCTGTAGGTCCCCATCGGAGTTGGTGAAGGGTGATCAGTCGTTGGGAGGGCCGTGTCCGCGAGCCCAGGCGGCGAGGTCGGAGATGAGACGCGCGATCCCAGCGAGCATTGGCTTTCCCTCTTCGAGCACCACATCGATTCTCTGGTGGCTCAGCGTCACGCCCTCGTCGTTCGAGCCCACGGAGGAGGGGTCGATGTCCTCCCAGAGAAGCATCCGCGGACTCTCCGTGAGGTTCTTCCAGTGGAGCGCGGCGGCGGTGAGCACGAAGCCGTCGTCGGCCCCGCCGAAGAGGGTGTCGTCGTACTGCACCAGCACGCGCCCGATCGAGTCGCCGTGGGTCTCGTGGGCGGCCTTGAGCTTGCCGCGGGGGATGCTGCCATGGAAGTAGAGCGAGTCGTGTGATCCCAGCCGGCGGCGAGCGAGCGCGACGAGCTCGGCCTCGGTGAAGCGCGCGGCGCTCGGACGAGCGGCGGTGCGGGGCGCCTCGGCGCGGGCCTCCTGAGCGAACGGCGCAGGCGAAGGGGACGGCGTCGCAACGGGCGCGGGAGCGGGAGCGGGTGCCGCGGGCTTCATCGCGAGGCCCGACAGCACGGCGCCGCAGAACTCACACGCGGCGACGGCACCGGCGAAGGAGGCCGGAGCGCGCGCTCCGCAGTTGGGGCACTTCAGGATCTCGAGGGCCATTGGAGGAATGCTTCCTTCGAGGGGCGTAGGGAGGGCGTTCTATCAGAGTCTCAATCGGGTCGGCAGCCGTCGCCGCCGCAGGTGTCGACGATCTCGCCGGTGCGGAAGAAGGTCACCATCTGCCGCTGGTGCCACTCCCTGGCGCGAGGGAGCCCGTGGGGGTTGGCGCCCACCTCCGCGGGGGGGATGTTGCCGGGCGCGGGCCACGCGTTGCCGAAGTCGTAGAGCACGACCCCGGAGCCTCGCCGCGGATACGGGGCCTGGGTGATGCCGAAGGGCGTGCGCTCCCGGTCGTAGTTCTGCATCAGCGCCACGCCGAGGCCCGAGCGCGCGGTGATCTCGTTGGTGAACACCGCCACCTCGAAGTCGCCCTTCGCCGGGGCGATGAGCACCTCGTGAGGAGCGTTGCCGGGGAACGGCTCCTCGTGGATGTGCCGGAGGTAGCTCACCGGGTCGGTGCCGTCCCAGAGGAGCTGCACGAACGCGAGGGCGACGGCCTGCTCGGCGGTGCTGGCGTAGTTGCGGCGCAGGCCCTCGAGGTAGCCGGTGAAGTCTCGCGAGCGGTGCAGCAGGGTGAAGTAGTTGTTGCCCGGCACGCCGAGGTGGCCGCGGGTGACGTCCGGGGAGACGGCCATGAAGGTTCCGCCGAAGATGCCGCCCTGCGAGATGCCCGAGTAGTAGAGCTCGGCGGGGTTGATCCGGATGTTGCGGGTGGCGACCTCGGTGAGGCCGCCGAGCTGCTCCCGGACGGCGCGAGCGAGGAGCACCCACTCGACCATGCCCTGGTGCAGCCGCTCGCCCACGGAGGTGAAGTACGAGGCGTCGCGCAGCGTGGCGAAGACCCCGGAGAGGTCCTCCTCGGACATGCCGGTGAGGTTCGACGCGAAGAAGATGAGGTTGTTCGCGTTGGCGATGCGGCCGTTGTACCCGGCGCGCACCTCCTCGGCCGACCCGAGCAGCCCGTGGCCGTACATCACCAGGCCGTGGGCTTCGCCGCGTAGCGCCGAGTGGGGAATGCGGATCCAGAAGCGCGGCTGGCGCGTCCCGTTGGCCACCGGGCGGCCGCTCGGGTCGTAGTTCATCTCCCAGCCCTGGAGGCTCCCGAGGCGGCGGGGGCGGAGGTAGTGGGGCACCTCGAAGGTGCCGGAGATCTCCAGCGCGATGTTCTCGTCGTAGGGGCGGCCGCTGCCGTCGCGCATCGGCAGGAAGCTGGTCACGTTGTCCACCGTGAGCCGCGGGCCCGAGGGCCCCACCCTCGTCAGCGCGTCGTCGCGCATCGCGAGCAGCCGCCCGTGGAGGCTCTCCGAGCTGGCCGTGTGGAAGTCCCACGCGAGCGTGAGCGACGAACGCGCGACCCCCGCGCCCTCCAGCAGCGTGAACACCTCGTCGAAGCGCGCCTGCCGGGGAGCGAGGGCCGCGTCGCCCGTGGTCATCCGGTCGCGCAGCCGGGCGAAGGCCGGCGACGGGGCGATGGCCGCGCCCGCGGTGGTGCGCAGGTTGCGGAAGGCCACCACGTAGCGGGTGTTCTCCTTCAGGATCACCGCGGGCCGGAGAAACAGGATCTTTCGCGCGACCTCCCGCTCCTGCGAGTCGAGCTCGACGAAGTACGGAATACGCTGGAGGGTATTGCCGCGCACCTCGTAGAGCAGCGCCGCGGCGTCGGCGGCCAGGGAGCGGTCCATGTGCTCCTCGGTGGCCATGGCGGCGAGGTCGAGCCCGGGGAAGCTGGTCATGATGGGCGACCCGAGGCCGTAGCCGTCGAAGCGCAGGAGGCCTCTCGGGTCGATGGGGTCGCGGCTGCCGTTGGCGGGGAGCGAGGTCGCGCCGAAGGTGAGCGAGTAGCCCGTGCGGCGCGAGGCGTCGCGGCGGAGGTAGAGGTTCGAGGGCCACGGGAGGGCGCACAGGCTCGGGTCGATGGGGTCGCAGTCGCCCTCCGGGAGCGTGGCCGCGGCGCCGGCGTCGTCGTCGGGCAGCGGCCCGCTGTCGACGATCAGCGAGCCCAGGTCGCCGACGTCGTGGGCGGGGGCGTCGGTGACCACCGCGGCGTCGCGCGGGGCATCGGCTGCGGTCTCGGTGCAGGCGCCGAGCGCGGAGAGGGTCGCGAGGGCGAGCGGAGCGAGGCGGGCGGTGGTTCTCATGGGCAGGTGATGGTCGCGAATGAGAGCGGCGGAGCGGGGGGTGGGTCAAGGGTCGGCGCGGCGGAGCGCACGCCTTGCCACGCGGCGAGCGCGCGTGTGAGCGTACGCGCCATGCGGTGGCGTCTTGCTTCGGGGGTGGCGGTGTTGGGGTGCGCGCTGCTCGGGCCCGCGGCGGCGAGCGCGCAGCCGGTGATGGGGATGTGCACGACGTGCAGCAGCGCCACGCCCAACGCGGCGTGCGGGCAGTGCGTCGTCAACGGCACGGCCTGCTTCGACTCGCTCGCGGCGGCGGAGCGGCGGGACGGGGTGTTCCAGACCAGCGATGGGAGGGACGCGCGGAGGCTGCGCTTCGCCCGCATCATCCGAGGGGTGTCCACCTCGGCGACGGACATCCAGCGCGCGGTCAACCGCGGCTACGGGGGCTCGGGGTGGCTCTACTACGGCGCCGGCTCCACGGACGGGTACTGCGCCCCCGCGGGCGGCCCGAGGCCCGCCTTCGCCACCGACGCGGAGTACCGCTTCGGGTGGAACCACACCTACGAAGACACCTTCAACAACCTCGACTGCTACAACGGCGAGATCGACCGGTTCTACGTAGGCGTCGCCGGGCACGCGGACGGCGAGCGGGTGTGCGACGGCGAGCAGGCGCGCTTCCTCCCTCAAGACGGCGCGGTCTTCGACCTCGGCGGAGAGGGCAACCGCGTGGCGGTGTTTCCGTACACGGACCACGCGCCGCTGCCCTGCGAGTCCTTCGAGTACAGCGTGTGGCTCTCGAACAACCCCGACGCCACGGAGATCGCCGCGCCCGGCCGCCCCGACGGCTCCCGCTGGAACCCCGCGGTGCTCACCCGGGCCTTCCTCCAGGGGTGGATTCCCGACGCCGTCGCCGGCGGTCAGCCCGTGGGCACCTCGCTCAATCCCAACCTCAGCAACCCCACGCAGCGCGACGGCATCGTGCAGGTGTTCTCGCTCCCCTGCGGGCTCACCTTCCGCTACGCCTCGCTGGTCGCGGGCAACAACGGCAACCCCAGCCCGGCGTGCTCGTTCTGGTCCTACGACGCGGAGCTCGACGCGGTCGCCGGGCTCAACGAGGACGACACCGGCATCTGCCCCGACGCCGACGCCGACGGCTTCCGCGACTCCAACTGCGGCGGCAACGACTGCAACGACCGCGACCCCGCGGTGAACCCCGCGGCCATCGAGACCTGCGCCACGCGCCGCGACGTCAACTGCGATGGGGTCTCCGCCGGGTGCCCGTCCAACACCACCTGCGTGAGCGGGCTCTGCGCCCCGCAGTGCGTCGAGGGCGCGTGCCCCACGGGGCAGACCTGCATCAACGCCGACGGCGGCGTCACGTACTGCCTCCCCACGCCCTGCGCGAGCGCCGTGTGCCCCGCCGGTCAGGTGTGCGGCCCCTCGGGCTGTCAGGACCCGTGCGCCGGAGCGCGCTGCCCGGTGGGCCAGGTCTGCCGGGGCGGCGCCTGCCTCGATGCGTGCTCCGGGGTGATGTGCCCCGGGCAGCAGCACTGCGAGGCCGGGCGCTGCGTGGCCAACTGTCCCTGCGTGGCGTGCACCGGGGAGACGGTGTGCTCCGCGAGCACCGGGCGCTGCGGGGCGGCGGGGTGCGACGCGCTCACCTGCGGCGCCGGAGCGACCCTCGACTGCAGCGGGTCGCTGCCGCGGTGCGTGGCCCACTGCGCCGGGGTGACGTGCCCGCTCGGGTCTCGCTGCGAGCCGGGCTCGGGCCGCTGCGAGGCGGACCTCTGCGCCAACGTCACCTGCCCGAGCGACTCGGTGTGCAGCGCGGGTCAGTGCGTGCGCCCTCCCAGGATGGACGCCGGGGTGCCCGACGCCGGCGGGCGCGACGCCCAGGTGGCCGACGCCCGCGTGGACGTGCCGAGGGTGGACGTGCCGAGAGCGAGGGACGCGGCGGACAACGACGCCGGGCTCTTCGAGGACCCCAGCGACCCGAACTGCGGCTGCAGGACGCCCGGCGGCCCGTCGCCCTCGCGGGGGGGAGTGGCCGTGATGGCCGCGGTGGCGCTGCTCGGGCTGCGACGGCGGCGACGCTGAGCGCCCTTCGCCTGCGGGCGTGACAGGCACCGGGCGCTCAACGACTATCGCGGCCATGGACGACGGGTGGCTGCCTCGATCACAGCGGGCGAAGGACCTTCACGCGAGCCTCGCGCGCTTCATGGAGACGGAGGTGCTGCCCTCGGAGGAGGCCTTCGCCGCGTCGCTGAGGGAGGCGCGGTGGAGCGTTCCGCCGGTGATGGAGGAGCTCAAGCGCAAGGCCCGCAGCGCCGGGCTCTGGAACCTCTTCCTCCCTGAGCTGGAGGGCGGCGCGGGGCTCACCAACGTGGAGTACGCCCCGATGGCCGAGCTCATGGGGCAGCTCGTGTACGCCCCGGAGGTGTTCAACTGCGGCGCGCCGGACACCGGCAACATGGAGGTGCTCGCCCGCTACGGCTCGCCCGCGCAGAAGGAGCGCTGGCTCCGTCCGCTGCTCGAGGGGCAGATCCGCTCGGGCTTCTCCATGACCGAGCCCGCGGTGGCCTCCTCCGACGCGACCAACATCCAGGCCAGCATCCGACGCGAGGGCGACCAGTACGTGCTCGACGGCCGCAAGTGGTGGACCTCCGGGGCCGGTGATCCCCGCTGCCGGGTGCTGATCTTCATGGGCAAGACGGACCCCTCCAACCCCGACCGGCACCGACAGCAGTCGATGATCCTGGTGCCCATCGACACCCCCGGCGTGAAGGTCGAGCGCATGCTCCCGGTCTTCGGCTACGACGACGCGCCGCACGGCCACGCGGAGATCTCCTTCACCGACGTGCGCGTGCCCGTCGACCACCTGATCCTCGGCGAGGGCCGCGGCTTCGAGATCGCCCAGGGGCGCCTCGGGCCGGGCCGCATCCACCACTGCATGCGCCTCATCGGCCTCGCCGAGCGGGCGCTCGCCAAGGCCTGCGCCCGGCTGCTCTCCCGCGTCGCCTTCGGCAAGCCCATCGCCGAGCAGTCGGTGTGGAGGGAGCGCGTCGCCGACGCCCGCGTGGCCATCGACCAGACCCGGCTGCTGGTGCTCCACGCGGCGCACGCCATGGACGTCGGCGGCAACAAGGGAGCCCGCGCGGAGATCGCCATGATCAAGGTCGCCGCCCCGAAGATGGCCTGCGACGTGATCGACATGGCCATGCAGGCGCACGGCGCGGCGGGCCTCTGCGACGACCACGGGCTCGCCTACGCCTACGCCATCGCCAGGATGCTGCGGGTGGCCGACGGCCCCGACGAGGTGCACCGCGACCAGCTCGGGCGCATGGAGTTCGCGAAGCACCGGGGAGCGCGTTGAGCGGGGCGAGCGCGCGGGAGCGGTTTCCGCTGTCGGCGCGCATCGTGGTGGCGGTGGTGCTGGGCATCCTCGCGGCCCGGGTGCTCGGCCCCCGCGCGGCGGCGCTCGGCAACGTGGGGATGCTGGTGATCCGGGTGCTCAAGGCGCTCGCGACGCCGCTCATCCTCTTCGCGGTGCTCGACGCCTTCGCGCGCACGGAGATCCCCGGCCGGCAGGCCGTGCGCCTCTTCGGGCTCTCCTCCCTCAACGCCCTGGTCGCCATCGTCCTGGGGCTCGGCGTCTCCCACACCATCCAAGCCGGCGCCCGCTGGCAGGGCCACCTCGACGAGCTCCTCGGCCCCGCCCACGCGGCCGCCTCGGCCCGCCCCCACGAGGGCGCCGCCCCGACGCTCGACCCGCTGACCAACCTCGGTCGGATGATCCCCGAGAGCGTGGTCGAGCCCTTCGTGAAGAACCAGGTCATCTCCGCGGTGCTCATCGCGGTCGCGCTGGGCGTGGCGCTGCGCTCGCTCAAGCGCGCCTCCGACCCCGCCCTCGCCTCGGCGATCGCCACCTGGGAGTCCTTCGCCCACGGGGGCCTCGCGCTCTTCAGCGGGGTGCTGCACGGCGTGGTGAAGCTGGTGCCCTTCGCGGTCTTCGCCGTGGTGGCGAGCGTGGTCTCGCGCACCGGCGTCGGGGTCTTCGCGGCGCTGGGGCCCTTCCTGGCGACGGTGCTGCTCGGGCTCTTCCTCCACGCCGTGGTCTGGTACGGGGTGCTGGTCTCCGTCGCCGCGAGGCGCTCCCCGCTGGCCTTCTTCTCGGGCGCCGCGGACGCCGCGCTCACCGCCCTCTCCTGCGGGTCGAGCCTCGCGACGCTGCCCATCACCCTGCGCTGCCTCCAGGACAAGCTGAAGGTCTCCCCCGCCTCCGCGCGCCTCGCGGCCTGCGTGGGCACCAACCTCAACCACGACGGGATCATCCTCTACGAGGCGGCCGCGGCGATCTTCGTGACGCAGGCGCTGGGGGCGCACCTGACGATCTCGCAGCAGGTGACCGTGGCGCTCTCCTCGGTGATGGCGGGCATCGGCATCGCGGGCGTTCCGGAGGCGGGGCTCATCACGCTGCCGCTGGTGCTCGGCGCCGCGGGCGTGTCGGACGCGACGGTGACCGCCGTGGTGCCGCTGCTGCTGCCCATCGACTGGCTGGTGGGCCGCGGGCGCGCGGCGACCAACGTGCTCAGCGACATGGCCGTGGCCACGGTGCTCGACCGCTGGGAGTCGAAGTCGTCGGGCTGACGCCCCCCGCTGCCCCCGCGCATGGACGTTTCGACCGTACTGCGTTAACCGACGGTCCCTATGGTGGACCTCGCTCGCTCCCTCGCCGGTGGACGTCTCCTTGCGCTCGCGCTGCTCTCGGCGCTCCTGGCGCTGGGCTGTACCGCGCCCTCCCCCCCGGAGGGCCAGTGCCGCTACGACTCCGACTGCGCCGAGGGCAACATCTGCCTCGGGGTGTACTGCCGGGTCGCCTGCCGCACCGGCAGCGACTGCCCCATGGGCCAGCTCTGCCAGGAGCGCGCGGGCGTCCGGGGGTGCATCCCCGTCGGAGCGCCCAGGGCCTGCAACTACGCCAGCGACTGCCCCGCGGGGCAGAGCTGCACCCGCGACGGCGAGTGCCGCCCGCCCTGCCTCCAAGCCTACGACTGCCAGGTCATCAACCCCTTCATGACCTGCGTCCGCAACGCCTGCGTGCTGGTCTGCGAGCCCGGCCGCGGCGACTGCAACGGCGACCCCTCCGACGGCTGCGAGACCGACCTCCGCGCTCCCCTCCACTGCGGCGCCTGCGCCACCGCGTGCTCCGCCCCCGCGCACGCCGTCCCCCGCTGCGGCGACGCGGGCTGCGCCTTCTCCTGCGAGCCCGGCTTCGGCGACTGCGACGGCGACCCCGCCAACGGCTGCGAGGCCGACCTCTCCCGCCCCGACCACTGCGGCGCCTGCGACAACCGCTGCGCCGGGGAGAGCCCGCTCTGCACCGTCACCGTCGTCGGCGGATCGCCCCGCGCCTCCTGCGCCGTCGCCTGCCAGGGCGCGACCCCTGACCGCTGCGGCGACACCTGCGTCGACCGCAGCACCGACCCGGGCCACTGCGGCGCCTGCGACAACCGCTGCGCGTCGGGGCCGCGCGGGGCGGCGGCCTGCGTGGCGGGCGCCTGCGCGCTGCGCTGCGAGGACGCCACCCTGGTCGGCGACTGCGACGCCGTCGCCAGCAACGGCTGCGAGACCGACGTCCGCTCCGCCCCCGCCCACTGCGGAACCTGCGGCAACGCCTGCCCCAGCGCCCCCAACGCCACCCCGGCCTGCATGACCGGCCGCTGCGCCGTGGTCTGCGCCTCGGGCTTCGGCAACTGCGACGGCGCCGACGGCAACGGCTGCGAGGTCGACCTCGCCATCGCCCCCGCCCACTGCGGCGCCTGCGGCAACGCCTGCCCCAGCGCCCCCAACGCCACGGCCACCTGCGCCGACGCCCGCTGCGGCTTCACCTGCACCGCGGGCTACGCCGACTGCGACGGCGACCCCGCCAACGGCTGCGAGGTCGCGCTCTCCACCAGCGCCTCGCACTGCGGCGCCTGCGGCAGCGCGTGCTCCGTCGCCAACGGCGTCGCGGGCTGCGCCGCCGGTCGCTGCACCCTCGCCCGCTGCAACGCGGGCTATGGCGACTGCGACGGCGACCCCGCCAACGGCTGCGAGACCAACCTCGGCACCAACGCCCTCCACTGCGGCGCCTGCAACACCCGCTGCGCCTTCCCCGGGGCGGGCGCGCGCTGCAACGCCGGGCGCTGCGAGTCGACCCGCGTCTGCATGCCCTCGACCCTCGGCGACTGCGACGGCAACGCCTCCAACGGCTGCGAGACCGACCTGCTCACCGCCACGGCCCACTGCGGGGCCTGCGGCGCCGGGTGCGCGCTGCCCAACGCGGAGTCGTCCTGCGGCGCGGGCCGCTGCGCCGTGGTGCGCTGCAACCCCGGCTACGCCGACTGCGACGGCGTCGCCTCCAACGGCTGCGAGACCAACCTCCTCAGCACCCCGTCGTCCTGCGGCCGCTGCGGCGCGGCGTGCAGCACCGCCAACGCCACCCCCGCCTGCGCGGCGGGGGCGTGCCGGCTCACCTGCGCCTCGGGCTTCGGCGACTGCGACGGCAACCTCGGCAACGGCTGCGAGACCCCCACCACCTCCAGCACCGCCCACTGCGGCGGCTGCGGGCGGGCCTGCTCGCTGGCCAGCGCCGCCGCGGCCTGCACCGCGGGGCGCTGCGTGATCGCGAGCTGCAACGCCGGCACCGCGGACTGCAACGCCATGCCCGCCGACGGCTGCGAGGTGGCCCTCGGCACCAGCGTGCTCCACTGCGGCGCCTGCGGGCGGGCCTGCGTGCTGGCCAACGCCACCGCGGCCTGCGCCGGGGGGAGCTGCACCGTCGCCCGCTGCAACGCGGGCTTCGGCGACTGCGACGGCGACCCCTCCAACGGCTGCGAGGTCGACCTCGCCCGCACCCCCGCGCACTGCGGCCGCTGCGGCGCCGCCTGCGGGGCGGTCAACGGCGCCGCCACCTGCACCTCGGGCGCCTGCGGCATCACCTGCGCCGCAGGCTACGGCAACTGCGACGGCAGCCTCGGCAACGGCTGCGAGACCCAGCTCGGCAGCGCCAACGCCCACTGCGGCCGCTGCAACAACGCCTGCGCCGCGGGCTTCGTCTGCAGCGCCGGGGTGTGCGGATCGGTCTGCGGCGCCGGAACGACCTTCTGCGCCGGGGCCTGCGTCGACACGCAGACCAGCCCCTCCAACTGCGGCGCCTGCGGGGTCGCCTGCCCGGGCGCGGCCAACGCGACGGCCACCTGCGCGCGAGGGGCGTGCTCGTTCCGCTGCGCGGCGGGCTTCGGCGACTGCGACGGCAACGCCGCCAACGGCTGCGAGAGCAACCTCGCCACGAGCCCCGCCCACTGCGGCGGCTGCGGCAGCGCGTGCAACGCCACCAACGGCACCGCCTCCTGCGCCTCGGGCGCCTGCGGCATCACCTGCTCCGCGGGCTTCGGCAACTGCGACGGCAGCGCCGCCAACGGCTGCGAGACCGACCTTCGCAGCACCGTCACCGCCTGCGGGTCGTGCACCCTCGCGTGCTCGCTCCCCAACGCCACGCCCGCCTGCGTGGGCGGCGCGTGCTCCGTGGCGAGCTGCGCCGCGGGCTTCGGCAATTGCGACGGCGTCGCCAGCAACGGCTGCGAGGTCGACCAGCGCAGCGACGTGCGCCACTGCGGCGGCTGCGGCCGGGCGTGCAGCGCCATCAACGGCACCGCCACCTGCAGCGGCGGCACCTGCGGCATCACCTGCTCGGGGGCTTTCGGCAACTGCGACGGCCTCGCCAGCAACGGCTGCGAGGTCAACACCGCCACCACGCTGGCCCACTGCGGCGGCTGCGGCCGGGCGTGCAGCCTCGCCAACGCCACGCCGGTGTGCTCCGCCGGGGCCTGCGCGGTGGGCACCTGCAACACGGGCTTCGCCAACTGCGACGGCGTCGCCAGCAACGGCTGCGAGGCCAACCTCGCCACCAACGCCTCCCACTGCGGGGCGTGCGGGCGGGCGTGCGGGAGCGGGTTCTTCTGCGCCGCGGGCACCTGCACCCGCGACTGCGGGGCGCTCGCCAACTGCTCCAACGTCTGCGTCGACCTGCAGACCGACGCCTCCAACTGCGGCGCCTGCGCGCGGGCCTGCAGCTACGCCAACGCGTCGGGCGTCTGCCGCGCGGGGCTCTGCTCGCTGGGCGCCTGCAACGCGGGTTACGGCAACTGCGACGGCGTCGCGACCAACGGCTGCGAGACCGACACCCGCGTCACCGTCGCCCACTGCGGCGGCTGCGGCCTCGCGTGCGCCCCCGCCAACGCCGCGCCGGTCTGCACCGGCGGCCTCTGCGGCATCGGAACCTGCAACGCGGGCTACGGCGACTGCGACGGCCTGGCGAGCAACGGCTGCGAGGTCAACACCGCCGCGTCGGTGCTGCACTGCGGCGCCTGCGGCAACGCCTGCGTCGCCCCGGCCAACGCCACCGCGACCTGCGCCGCGGCGACGTGCGGCTACGTCTGCAACGCGGGCTACTTCTTCAACGGGCGGGGCTGCGTGGCGATCCCGGCGCCGCGGCCCGTGTCGCCGCTCTCGGTGGCGCAGTCGACCACGCGTCGGCCGGTGTTCCGCTGGGTGAACGCCTCGGGCATCACCGACGCGCGCATCCAGCTCTGCGTGTCTCGCTCCTGCGCCACGGTGTCGCAGTCCGCGGACGTCACCGCCTCGAGCTGGACCCCCGCCGCCGACCTCGGCCCCGGCGTCTGGTACTGGCGCCTCGCGGGCCGCATCGGGACCAACGTGGGTTTCACCTGGTCGCCGGTCTGGGAGGTGGTGGTCCCCCGCGTCGCCACCACCGGCCGCGCGGGCTCCTTCGGAACCTTCCACGACGTCAACGGCGACGGGTACATGGACATGGTCGTCGGCAGCGACCGGGCGGAGACGGCCTACGTGTACTTCGGCGCGCTCGCGGGCTTCCCGAGCTCCGCCTCGCAGACCCTGGTCGGCCCGGCGGGCAGCGCCTTCGGCAGGTCCGTCGAGGCCGCCGGAGACGTCGACGGCGACGGCTACGGCGACGTCATCGTGGGGCTGCCGGGCGCCAGCAGCGCGAGGCTCTACCGCGGCTCAGCGGCGGGCCTCGTCACCGCGAGCTGGGCCACCCTGGGCGTGAGCGGCATCACTGGATTCGGGGGGTCGGTCTCCTGGGCGGGCGACGTCGACGGCGACGGCTACGGCGATGTGGTCGTGGGCGCGTGCTGGAGCGGCGCCGTGTGCGCCTCGCGGGCCTACGTGTTCCGTGGGTCGGCGGGGGGACCGCTCGCCGCGCCGTACCGCACCTACGCCTCGACGGAGACCAACTTCGGTCGCCGGGTGCGGGGCCTCGGCACCAGCAACAACAACGACCTCTCGGACGTCGCGGTGGGCTCTGACAACGCGATCTCGGTCTACTACGACGGCGCGACCGCGGCGGCGACGAGCATCCCGGTGAGCGGGCTCACGGACTTCGACGCGGCGTGGGACGTCAACCACGACGGCTACGCCGACCTGGTGCACGCCAACATGGTGGGCGCCGCGGCGCCTGCGCTCAACGTCTTCGTCCACCACGGCGGAATCAACGGGTACGCCACCACGTATTCGACGACCTTCCGCGCGGCGGCCTCGGCCTACGGGGTGTGGGTCGCGGGCGCCGGGGACATCGACGGCGACGGCTTCGGCGACCTGCTCTACAGCTACCAGGGGAGCCTCGCTGCGGTGCGCTTCGGCAGCGCCGCCGGCATCGGGACGCGCGCGGTGGCCCTCACCGGGAGCGGCACCACGGGCTACGGCCGGGGGGTGGCGCGCCTCGGGGACCTCAACCGCGACGGCTACGCCGACGCGTGGGTGGGCGACCCCGACTGGTCCGGGGAGTTTCTGTGCAGCGACGACCAGCGCATCCACCGGGGCTCGGTCGGGAGCGTCTCCGCCGCGCCGAGCCAGATCGTGACGCCCGTCGACAACGGCTGCCGGGCGTACGGTCCTTCGCTCTTCTGAGCGCAGCTCCTCCCGGCTTTCGGAGTTCGACCGCGAGGCCGTCAGCGAGGATATCCCCGGTACGACCGCGAGGCGGTCAGCGGGGAGTCCCCGGTACGACCGCGAGGCGGTCAGCGGGGAGTCCCCGGTACGACCGCGAGGCCGTCAGCGGGGAGTCCCCGGTACGACCGCGAGGCGGTCAGCGGGGAGTCCCCGGTACGACCGCGAGGCCGTCAGCGGGGAGTCCCCGGTACGACCGCGAGGCCGTCAGCGACCAGAGCCAGACCCCAGCCCGTGAGGGCGGGGGCGCGACCTACCACGCCACCCCAGTGCGGGATTCTGACGTCGCCTCCGCCCAGAAGCCGACCACCTTCCCGGACGACGACTGGCAACGTGGTAGGTCGCGCCCCCGCCCTCACGGGCTGGGGTCTGGCTCTGGTCGCTGACCGCCTCGCGGTCGTACCGGGGACTCCCCGCTGACCGCCTCGCGGTCGTACCGGGGATATCCCCGCTGACCGCCTCGCGGTCGTACCGGGGACTCCCCGCTGACCGCCTCGCGGTCGTACCGGGGACTCCCCGCTGACGGCCTCGCGGTCGTACCGGGGACTCCCCGCTGACCGCCTCGCGTTGGTACCGGGCACTCCGCGCTGACGGCCTCGCGGTCGAACTCCGAATGCCAACTCCCCTCTCACCCTCCGAGGCTCAGCGCTTGTGCTTCTGCGCCTCGGACATCTGCGCGGCGATCTGCGCGCCGCCGCTGAGCCTGGTGATGGCCGCCACGATGCTCGGGGCGACGGCGAAGAGCCCGGCGCCCAGCACCTGCTCGAAGGCCGCGACGTTGAGCTCGGAGTGGTTCTCCCGGACGCAGCGCATCACCGCGCGGGCGACGTCCTCGGGGGTGCGCGTCCCGGCGCCCGAGGGCAGCGCCACCTTCGTGTCATGGAACATCCCCGCGTCGCGGATGAAGCCCGGGAAGATGGTGCTCACCCCGACCCCGTGGGGCTCGAGGTCGCCGCGCAGCGCGAGCGCGAAGCCGCGCATCCCGAACTTGGTGGCGTTGTAGAGCGACTGCCCCGCGGTCGCGACCTTCCCGGAGATCGACGAGATGAACACGATGCTCCCCCGCTTGCGGGCGGCCATGCGCTCGCCGAAGTAGCGCGCGCTCTGCACCGGGGCGCGGAGGTTCACGTCGAAGACCTTGTCGATCTGCCCGGCGTCGTACTCCAGCAGGTGGCCGCTGCCGGGGAGCGCGGCGTTGAGCACCGCGATGTCCACCTCGCCCGCCTCCTCGTGCATGCGGTCGACGTCCTCCCGTCGCGCGAGGTCGGCGAGGATGACCCGGGCGCCGGTATCCTTCGCGATGGGCTCGAGCGCGTCGGCGCGCCGCCCGGTGACGATGATCTTCGCGCCCGCGGCGTGCAGCTTGCGCGCGATCGCCATGCCGATGCCGCCGTTGGCGCCCGTGATGAGCGCGACCGTATCCGGGGTGATGTCCATGGCCGCTGCGGGTAGCGCAGCCCACCCGGGGCCGCAAGCGCGGCGCCCCATCGACGCCCCGGCGAGTACGACCGCTGTATTCCTGAATACAACGGTTGTACTCGTCGACGATGCCTCCAGCGCCTCGCGCCGACCGCTACGACTTCCTCCTCGCGGCGGCGGCCTTCGCGGCCATCGCGCTCGCGCACGGCTCGTACATCCCCATGTGGGACGGGGCCTTCTACCTCTGGTGCCTGGAGGAGGCCTTCGGGCCCCGGCAGGGCGCCGCCTTCCTCTTCTGCGCCAACCACCCCACCGGCGGATACCTCTCTCCCCTCGCCCTCGCCTTCCACCTCTCGGGGATGCGCTACGCCGCCGTCATCGCGGCCAACGTCCTGCTCGCCGCGCTCGCCGCGCGCGCTGTCGCCGACCTCTCGGCGCGGATGCTCCCCGCCGCGCCGCGCGCCGAGCGCGCCCTGGTCACCCTCGGCTTCGCGCTCTCCCCCCTGCTCCTCGCGTGCGCCCTCCAGCTCACCCCCGACTACGGCGTCGCCCTCTACTCGCTGCTCACCCTCGGCGCCCTCGCGGGAGAGCGCTTCTGGCTCGCCGCCCTCTTCGGCGCCCTCGCGTCGCAGTCCAAGGAGACCGGCGCCCCGATCTACCTCGTGGCCTGCGCCGCCCACGCGCTGGTGCACGTCGCCTGGGCCCACGACGATCGCGCCGCCCGGCTGCGCGCCCTCCGCCGCTACGCCCCGCTGCTGCTCGCCCCCGCGCTCGGAGCCGTCTGGCTCGTCGCCCGCGCGCTGCTGCTCGGCGATCGCGGCCACTGGCGCGGCGTCGGATCACAGATCCCTCTCTGGCGTCAGGCGCTCTCCCTCTCCTGGCTCGACGACGTGTTGCCTTCGCAGCTCGCGGAGATCTTCGTCCTCAACTTCGCGTGGGTGCTCTCGGTCTTCGTGCTGCTCGGCGCCGTCGCTCCCGCGCTGCGCTTCGTCGCCCGCCCCTCCATCCCCGGCGACGGCTCGGCCGACGGCCGCGCCCGGGTGTTCTTCACCCTCGCGTTCGTGGGCGCGGTCTTCGTGGTGACCCGCTTCCGCACGCTGGTGATCCCCCGCTACGTGCTGCCCGCGGCGGTGCTGCTCCCGCTCATGGCGCAGCTCTCGCTGCACTCGCTGCGCGTCGGGCCGCGGCTTCGGCTGCTGCTGCTCGGGTGCTACGCCTCGCTCTCGCTCTTCGCCTGCTTCCGCACGCAGGACGCCGTCTCGATGGGCTACTTCGGCACCTTCGAGTTCGGCGACCGTCGGGTGCTCGACCTCGCCGCGCGCGCTCACGACCTCGACGGCCGCCGCGAGCACATGGTCTACAACCTGGAGTTCACGGAGCTGAGCGCCCTGCTCGACGAGGCGCTCCCCTACGCGCTCGCCGACGGGCGCCACGGCCTCGCCCTCAACCGCGTCGCGACCTGGTACTCCGTCGGCTACGTCGGCCGACGCACCCACCGGCGCGCGGCCTCGGCGCGCGGAGCGAGCGCCCCGGCGGTGACCCACCTCCCGGCCGTCCAGCGCGGCACCGACCGCCCCCCGCTGCTCTACTTCATCGAGCTGCCCGGCATGGACGACGAGGACGAGCTCATCCTCTGGCGCCGCTACTACACCGTCGGCGAGGCCCGGCGCTTCACCCGCCGGGGCTACGCCATCGGGGTGCGCGAGCTGCGCCTGCGGGAAGACGCGCCCGCGCCCCAACGATAGACCTGCGGTAGCATCGGTCGTGACCATCGAAGCCCAAGCCCCACAGCCCGGCGAAGCCGCCGCGACCCAAGACCAGCACGGCGAGAGCCTCGAGCGGCTCCTCGCGGAGTCCGTCCCCGACGCGATGGCGCGCGAGTCGTCGCGCTACCGTGACATCGCCGGAGACCCCTCTCGCCCGGTGGTCCTGCTGGGCTCCGGGGGGCTCGGCCGCCGCACCCTCTCGGGCCTCCGGGCCATCGGCCGGGAGGTCGTCGCCTTCACCGACAACTCCCCCTCCCGCTGGGGCTCCGAGGTCGACGGCGTCCCGGTGATCTCCCCCGACGACGCCGCCCGCCGCTACGGCGAGAGCGCGGTCTTCGTCGTGAGCATCTGGCGCGCCGAGGGAGGCTTCCGCACCTCCGCCCTCGTCGACGAGCTCCGCGCCCGGGGGTGCCGTCGCGTCGCGCGCATCGGCGAGCTCTACTGGGCGCACCCCTCGCAGTTTCTCCCGTACTTCGGCATCGACCTGCCCTCCCGGGTGCTCGCCCGCGCCGACGCCGTCCGCGACGCGCTCTCGATGTTCGACGAGCCCGCCTCCCGCGCGGAGTTCGTCGAGCAGGTGCGCTGGCGACTCCACCTCGACGCCGACGGCCTCGGCGCGAAGGTCTCCGAGCCGATCTACTTCACCCCCGAGCTGGTGCGCTTCCGCGACGACGAGGTCTTCGTCGACGCGGGGGCCTTCGACGGCGACACCCTCGGCGCCTTCGTGGCGGCCACGCAGGGCCGCTTCCGCCGCGCCATCTCGCTCGAACCCGACCCGAAGAACCTCGACCGGCTCCGCGCCCGCGTCGAGGGCTTCGCCCCGGCGGTGCAGCCCCGCATCGACCTCGTCCCCGTGGCGCTCGGCGCCCACGACGGCGAGGCCACCTTCCTCGCCGACGGAACCGGCGCCGCCCGCCTCAGCCGCTCGGCGGGCACCGTGGTCGCCCTCCGCCGCCTCGCGTCGATCCCCGGCGGCGAGGACGTCACCTTCCTCAAGCTGGACATCGAAGGGGCCGAGCCCGCGGCGCTCGAAGGCGCCCGAGACATCATCGAGCGCAACCGCCCCCTCCTCACGATCAGCGTCTATCACGAGCAGGATCACCTCTGGCGCATCCCCCTCCAGCTCCGCGCGATGCTCCCCGCGGGCTACCGCTGGTTTCTCCGCGCGTACAGCCACGAGGGCTTCGACCTGGTGCTCTACGCCGTCCCCGAAGAGCGCCTCGTCGCCGCCCCGTAGCCCCTCCGCCTCCGCGCCCCATCCGTGCGATAAACCGCACCCCATGAGCGCTCCCACCAAGGTCCGTGTGGCGGACTACATCGCTTCGTTCCTCGCCGGTCACGGCGTCCGCGACGTCTTCCTGGTCACCGGCGGCGGGGCGATGCACCTCAACGACGCCTTCGGCCGCGAGCGCGGCCTGCGCTACTTCGCCTGCCACCACGAGCAGGCCTGCGCCATCGCCGCGGAGAGCTACTCCCGCGCCTCCGGCCGCCTCGCCGCGGTCAACGTCACCACCGGCCCCGGCGGCACCAACGCCATCACCGGCGTCTGGGGCGCCTGGGTCGACTCCATCCCGATGTTCGTGGTGTCGGGCCAGGTGAAGTTCGAGACCGTCGTCCGAAGCACCGAGCTCCCGCTTCGCCAGCTCGGCGACCAGGAGATCGACATCGTCCGCGTGGTCTCCTCCATGACCAAGTACGCGGTGATGGTCACCGACGCCTCGACCATCCGCTACCACCTCGAGCGCGCGCTCCACCTCGCCACCCACGGCCGCCCGGGGCCCGTGTGGCTCGACATCCCGATGAACATCCAAGGGTCCCTCGTCGACCCGGCCACCCTCGCCGGCTACGACCCGGTGGAAGATCGCGCGGCCTTCGAGACCACCGACCTCGACGCCGTCGCCGCCGACCTCCTTCGCCGACTGCGCGCGGCCGAGCGCCCCGTGCTGCTGGTGGGGACGGGCGTGCGCGCCTCGGGCACCCACGAGGCCTTCCTGCGCGCGGTCGAGCGCCTCGGCATCCCCGTCGCGGTGAGCTTCAACGCCCTCGACGCGCTCTGGGCCGACCACCCCCACTTCATCGGCCGTCAGGGCACCATCGGCGACCGCGCGGGCAACTTCGCCGTGCAGAACGCAGACCTCCTGCTGGTGCTCGGGTGCCGTCTCAACATCCGGCAGATCAGCTACGGCTGGCAGAACTTCGCCCGCCACGCCTTCAAGGTGATGGTGGACGTCGACGCCGCCGAGCTGCGCAAGCCCACGCTCTCCATCGACCTGCCCGTGCACGCCGACCTGCGCGCCTTCTTCCCTGCGCTCGACCGGGCGCTCGACGCCGGAGGCGCGGGCGACCACGCCTCGTGGCTCGCGTGGTGCCAGGAGCGCGCCCGTCGCTACCCCGTGGTGCTGCCCGAGTACTGGAAGGTCGTCGGCAGCGTGAACCCCTACTGCTTCATGGAGGTGCTCTTCCGCGAGCTCCCCGAAGGCGAGGTGGTGGTCTCCGGGGACGGAACCGCCTCGGTCACCAGCTTCCAGGCCGCCCGGCTGAAGAAGGGTCAGCGCCTCTATCACAACTCGGGATCAGCCCCGATGGGCTTCGACCTGCCCGCGGCCATCGGCGCGGCGGTGGCGACCGGAGGTCGCGTGGTCTGCCTCGCGGGCGACGGCAGCATCCAGATGAACCTCCAGGAGCTGCAGACGATCGTCACGCACCGCCTGCCCATCAAGATCTTCGTGCTCAACAACCGCGGCTACCACTCCATCCGCCAGACGCAGCACAACTACTTCCCCGACAACATCGTCGGCTGCGGCACCGAGAGCGGCCTCGGCTTCCCCGACTTCGGCAAGCTCGCCTGGGCCTACGGCATCCCCTTCCGCCGCGTCGACTCGCACGACGCCCTCGACGCCGCGGTGAGGGAGACCCTCGACGGAGAAGGGCCGCAGATGTGCGAGGTCTTCCTCGACCTGGAGCAGGTCTTCGCCCCGAAGCTCTCCTCCCGCCGCCTCGACGACGGGCGGATGATCTCCTCGCCCCTCGAAGACCTCGCGCCCTTCCTCTCTCGCGACGAGCTCCGAGAGAACATGCTCGTCCCGCTGCTGCCCGACGAGTGACCGTGCGCCGCCCCGACGCCGTCGTCTTCGACCTCGACGGGACCCTCGTCGACTCCCACCCGGAGATCTCCGCCACGCTCCTGCGGGCGGTGCTCGACTGCGGCCTCCCCCCCATCGAGCCGCTGCCCCGCGCCCTCATCGGCCCGCCCCTCGACGCCCTCCTCCCTGCTCTTCTCCCCGGCGCCGACCACGCCACGCTCGCCCGGGTGCGGGCGGCCTTCGTGCGCCGCTACGACGCCTCGGACTACGCCCTCACGGCGCCGTACCCCGGCGCCAGAGAGCTGCTCTCCGCGCTGGCCTCGATGGGGGTGCGCGCCTTCGTGGCGACGGCCAAGCGCGACGTCCCCACGCGGCGCATCGTGGCCGCGCTGTCCCTGGGGCCCTTCGAGGCGATCGCGTGCGTGGACACGCTCCCTGGCGCGCCGCGCTCCAAGTCCGAGCTGCTGCGAGACCTCGTGAGCGATCACGCCCTCGACCCCCGCTCGACCTGGATGGTGGGCGACACCGCCTCGGACCTTCGCGCCGCGCACGACCACGGGCTGACCGCCGTCGCCGCGGGCTACGGCTACGGCGCTCCCGAGACCCTCGGCGCCGAGCGCCCTCACGCCACCATCACCCGCCTCGCGGGGCTCTTGGAACTTGTGACCCCCTCGACCGAGGACGTAGGTTGACGCGCATGCCGAGCCATCCCAACGCGGTCTTCGAAGACCTCTTCGTGCTTGAACTGGCCAACAACCACTGGGGTCGCGTCGACCGCGGGCTGAAGATCATCACGGACTTCGGCCGCATCGTGCGCTTCAACAACGTGAAGGCGTCGATCAAGCTGCAGTTTCGCGAGGTCGACCGCTTCATCCACAAGGATTTCCGCCAGCGCGAGGACATCCGGTACATCAAGAAGACCCTCGACACGCGCCTCGGCTGGGAGGACTACGCCACGCTGGTGAGCGCCATCCGCCAGAACGGCTGCATCCCGATGGCCACGCCCTTCGACGAGAAGTCCGTCGAGATGTGCGTCGACCTCGGCATCGAGATCATAAAGCTGGCCAGCTCGGACATCAACGACTGGTTCCTGATCGAGCACATCGCCAAGACGCGCAAGCCGGTGATCGCCTCGACGGGAGGCTCGTCGATGAAGGACGTCGACGACCTCGTGCGCTTCTTCGGCAACCGCGGCATCCCCCTGGCGATCAACCACTGCGTCTCGCTCTACCCCTCGGAAGACAGCGAGGTGGAGCTCAACCAGATCGACTTCCTCCGCGAGCGCTACCCCCAGCTCACGATCGGCTACTCGACGCACGAGTACCACGACTGGAACTCCAGCGTGATGATGGCCTACGCCAAGGGCGCCCGCACCTTCGAGCGGCACATCGACATCGAGGCCGACGGCATCCCCGTGGCCAAGTACTGCACCCTCCCCCACCAGGCCGACGCGTGGTTCAAGGCCTGGCAGAAGGCCCGGGAGATGTGCGGCGCGCCCGGCACCCAGAAGCGCATCCCCCCGGAGCGAGAGGTGCGCTACCTCGACGCCCTGGTGCGCGGGGTCTACGCCAAGCACGACCTGCCCGCCGGGCACGCGCTCACCGCCGAGGACGTCTACCTCGCCGTGCCGCTGCTCAAGGGGCAGATCTCCTGCCGCGAGCTGATGAAGGGCGAGGTGCTGCTGCGCCCCATCGCGCAGGATCACCCGGTCACCATCGACGCGATCGACAGCCCCTACGCGAGCGTGCCGTCGCTGCAGCAGCTCATCCTCGAGCGCGGGCTCGACGTGCCGCCGTCGCTGCGAGCGCCCGCGAAGCCCTGAAGCCCCCGTGCCGATGAAGCACCTCCAGCGCCCCTGTCCCATCTGCCGAGGCGAGCGCGGGGAGGTGCTTCACACGCAGCGCTTCGACCTGCCCGACGAAGACCCGCTGCCCCGCGAGTACGACGTGGTCGCCTGCTCGACCTGCGGCTTCGCCTTCGCCGACACCCCGGCGCCTCAGTCGACCTACGACGCCTACTACGCCGCCCGCTCCAAGTACGAAGACCGCACCGTCGGAACCGGCGGCGGTGACAACCCCTACGACCTGCGACGCCTGGAGGCCCTCGCGGTCTTCCTCGCCTCGCACATCCCCTGGCGCGACCGCCCGGTGCTCGACCTCGGCTGCGCCAACGGCGGCCTGCTCCAGGCCCTCTCCCGCCACGGCTTCACCCGCCTCGTCGGCGTCGATCCCTCCCCGGGCTGCGCGGCCAACGTGCGGGCGCTGGGCTTCGAGGGCCACGTGGGCGGGCTCTTCGCGGGCTCCGAGCTGGGGCGCTTCGGCCTCGTCTCGCTCACCCACGTCCTCGAGCACGTGCGCGACCTCGACGCGGCCACCCGCGCCCTGCGCGCTCTCGTGGACGTCGACGGCCTGCTCTACGTCGAGACGCCCGACGCCGCGGGCTACGCAGCGTGCCTGAGAGCGCCCTTCCAGGACTTCAACACCGAGCACATCAACCACTTCACCCGGCGCTCCCTGGAGAGCCTGCTGGGCGCCGCGGGCTTCGTCCCCGTGGCGAGCGGAGAGAAGGTCTTCGACGCCGCCCCGAGCATCCCCATCCCCGCGGTGTTCACGCTGGCCAGGCGCGTCGAGGCGCCGGCCGTCGCGGCCCCGGTCTACGACAGCGACTCGGTCGAGCGGGTGCGCGAGTACGTCCAGCGCTCCTCGGAGGAGCTGCGGCGGCTGGACGCCGTGATCGCCCCGCACCTCGACGCGCCGCTCCAGGTGTGGGGCACCGGGCAGCTTCTCTTCAAGCTGCTGCACGACACCTGCCTGGGCAGGGCTCGCATCACGGCCTTCCTCGACAACAACCCCAAGCTCCAGGGCGGCACCCTGCGGGGCGTGCCCGTGAGGGCTCCCTCCGAGGCCGAGGCGGGGGTGCCCATCCTGATCGCCAGCACGCTGCACGGCCCGGCGATCGCGGCCTCGGCGAGGGCGCTCGGGCTCGACAACCCGCTCATCCTGCTGGGGGCGACGCCGCCTCGCTGAGCGAGGCGACGGCGTCCGGCTCCCAGTTGATGCGCTCCCGCTCCACCACGAGCGGCAGCTTCCTCACGTGGATGTGGATCGAGTTGATGTACTCGCCCAGGATCCCGATGAAGAAGAGCTGCACCGAGGCGAAGAAGAAGAAGCCGATGAGGATCGGCGCGGTGCCGAGGACGAAGCGGTCCCAGAAGACGAGCTTGGCGACGAGGTAGCCGAGCGAGAGCAGGAGGCTCAGGCCCGACATCACGAAGCCGAAGAAGGTCGCGAGCCGCAGCGGCGCCACCGAGTGCTTGACGATCCCCAGGATGGCGAGGTCGTAGAGGGTGAAGAAGTTGTTCTTGCTGATGCCGCGGACGCGCCGGGGCTTGTCGAAGGGCACCAGCGCCGGGGGCCAGCCGATCTCGGAGATGAGCCCGCGGAAGTAGGGCTGCGGGTCGTCGATCTTGCGCAGCGCCTCGATCACCACCTGGTCGTAGAGCCCGAAGCCGGTGAAGTTCTGGATGGGCCGCACATCGGAGATGCGGTGGATGAGCGCGTAGAAGCTGCCCCGGAGCAGGCGGTAGAGCACGCTCTCGTCGGAGGTGCGCTTCACCGCGGCGACGACCTTGAAGCCCTCCTCCCACTTCGCCAGCAGCTCGGGGATGAGCGAGGGAGGGTCCTGCAGGTCGGCCGCGAGGGTGATCACCGCGGCGCCGCGGCACTGCAACAGCGCGTGGTAGGGCGAGCGCACCTGGCCGAAGTTGCGCACGTTGAGGATCACCTTCACCGCGCGGTCCTTCGCGGCGAGGCCGCGGAGCTCGGCGACGGTGCCGTCGGTGGAGCAGTTGTCGATGAAGACGAACTCCAGCGTGTGCTGCGGGAGCCGGTCGAACACCGCCCGCACCTGCGAGTAGAGCTCGGTGACGTTGCCCTCTTCGTTGTAGCAGGGGGCGAGTACGGTGATGAGGGCCATGACGGGAGCGTCGGGCGGGAGGCCGGTCGATCAGCGGCCGGTGGGCGGCGTGATCACGTAGGGGAACATCAGGTTCTGCGTCGGAGCGCGGAAGGCCGGGAAGTGCGCGCGGCGGACCACCCCGGCGATGCAGTCGCCCACCGGCGTGCCGGCGAACTGGCCGCTCACCGTGGCGGTGCGCACGGCGCCGTCGTTGCCGATCACGATGGACACCGGCGCGGTGCCGGTCTGCCCCTGGGCGCAGGAGCGAACGGCCCCGTTGAGGGGGCCGAGCACCCCGGTGATCTGCGCGCGGCCGAGGCGCTCGGGCAGGTCGGCCGACGCGGCCGCGGGGGCCGCCGCAGCGGCCGGGGCGGCGGAGGGCGCCGCGCGGTTGAGCAGGTCATCGACCGAGGTGGCGCGACCCGGCGCGGGAGCGGGCGCCGCAGCGGGCGCGGCGCCGCCGCGAGGGGCCGGCGCGGGGGCCGCCGCGGTGGTGGTCGCAGGGGCCGCGGCGGGGCGAGCCGCGGGAGCGGGCGCCGCAGCGGGGGCCGTCGGGGCGGTGGGGCGAGCCGGGGCAGGAGCGGCCGCGGCGCGGGTGGCGGCCGCGCCCTCGGAGGGCTCGGTGCGGGCGTGGCGGCGGGCCTGCGCCTCGGGGGCGGGCTCCGGCGCGGGAGCGACCGCGGCGGGAGGAGGCGGCGGCGCGGGGGCCGCGACCGGGGCGGCCTCGGCAGCGGGCGTCGGAGCGGGCGCGGCGGGCGCGGCGGGCTCGGCCGGGGCCGGCGACGGGACGGCCTGCGGAAGGGCCTCGGGCGAGGTGCTCGAGGGCGAGGTGGACTCGACCGCCGAGGGAGAGGTGGGCGCGCTGTCCCTGCTGGAGTTGTAGAGCAGGAAGGCCCCGGCCATGACGGCCATGCCGCCGATGGCCCAGAGCGGCCCTCCTCCGGCGCGGCGCGGGGGCTCCGCGGCGACGACCGGCACCGCGGGCTTCGCGGTGACCATCACGTCGTCCTTCTTGGGGGCGGGCTTCGCCTCGGTCTTCGCGGGCTTCGGGGCCTCGGGCTCGGCGACGGGCGCCTTCGCGGCGGCGGGAGGCGGGGCGGAGGCCGCGGCGTCTCGCGCCATGGCCGAGAGCTGCTTGATGTCGACGATGCCGGAGCTGGTGTCGTCGGCCGCGTCGGAGATCGACGGGGTGGAGTGCGGACGAACCGACGGCACCGCGCCGGGCGCGAGGGACGTGCGGGTCAGGGCCGCGAGGTTCTCGAGGTCCGGGTCGTGTTCGTTGGGCTCGGACATGGCAGGTCGTGTCTCCATCGGTGATGCGTCGTCGTCGAAGGCTGGTGGCGCGAGGGGATCGTCGTCTCCCGATAGGACGCGCGCCGCGCCCGGATCCTTGGAGTCGGCCTCGATGGCCGCGAGCACCCTCGCCGCGGAGGCCTCCCACTCGCTCTCCGGCCGGGCGCTCACGGGCCACGACCGCAGCGCCCGGTCGACGCGGCGGAGCGACGCGGCGTACTCCCTCGCCACCGGGTCACGGTCGAGGGCCCGCGCCAGCGCCCGCTCGGACTTCTTGTCCGAGCCGGGGTCGAGGGACGCGAGGATCTTCTCTCTAAGTGCGTCGTCCACGGTCGCCTCCAGGATTCACTGCGGGGTCTTCGGGTGCCATCGCCTCGGGGGGCAGAGCATCCCGGAGCCTCCGTCGCGCTTCGTGGACTCGCCACGCGACGGTGCCTTCACTACAACCCAGCACCTGAGCGATTTCTTTGTAGGGCAGTGACTCCACGCAGGCGAGCACCAGGGTGGTGCGCAGCGACTCGGACAATTGATCGACCGCCGCGGCCAGGGCGCGCCACGACTCCGCCTGGTCGGCGCTCTCCGAGGGGTCGCTGCCCTCCGCGGCGGCCTCGGGCACGCGCGGATCGTCGAGGTCGACCACCACCCGGCGCTGCCGGCGGCGCTGGTTGAGCGAGACGTTGACGCAGATGCGGTAGAGCCAGGTGAAGATGTCCGCCCGGCCGTCGAAGCGCTCGATGGCGCGGAAGGCCCGGAGGAAGGTCTCCTGCACCACGTCGTCGGCGTCGCCCGCGGAGCCGGTGAGGTGCAGCGCGAGGCGGTGGATGCGGCGCTGGTGCTGGCGCACGATCGACCCGAACGCGGCGCGGTCGCCCCCGCGGGCGCGCTCCAGCCACTGTGCTTCTTCGGGTGTGGTCATGCGGGAGATGGTCGGACGCCGGAGCCGATATCCTTCGGGCGCCCGGTGGAGGCGGCGCGGACGATAGTCGAAGCCCTCCGCGCAAACAACATCGACACGGAGTCGCCGCGAGTGACTTCCGGGGGGCGCGGCACTAGGGTCCGGTGGCGCGCCCGGGCGCCGGATGCCCAACTCGCGCAGGAGCATTGGACGATGGCGGTGGCGGACGACCTCGCGGAAGACATCAAGCGGCTCAAGCGCGAGAAGAACGCGGTGCTGCTGGCGCACTACTACGTCGACGGCGAGGTGCAGGACGTGGCGGACTTCGTCGGCGACTCGCTGCAGCTCTCGCAGGCGGCGGCGAAGACCACGGCCGACGTGATCGTGTTCGCGGGCGTGCACTTCATGGCCGAGACCGCGAAGATCCTCAACCCCACGCGGCGGGTGGTGCTGCCCGACATGGACGCCGGGTGCTCGCTCTCCGACGGCTGCCCGGCCGACCGCTTCGCGGCCTTCACCGCGCGGCACCCCGACCACTACGTGATCTCGTACATCAACTGCTCGTCGGGCGTGAAGGCGCTCTCCGACTGCATCTGCACCAGCTCCAACGCGGAGAAGATCGTGCGCAGCGTGCCGGAGGGCCGGCCGATCATCTTCGCCCCCGACCGCAACCTCGGGGCCTACATCGCCAAGCAGACCGGCCGCGAGATGCTGCTCTGGCGGGGGAGCTGCATCGTCCACGAGACCTTCTCGGAGAAGAAGCTCATCGCGCTGAAGGTGCGCCACCCCGAGGCGAAGGTGCTCGCGCACCCCGAGTGCGAGCCGCAGCTCCTCGCCATGGCGGACTTCATCGGCTCGACCAGCGCGCTGCTCAACTACTCGAAGGAGTCGCCCTCGAGGGAGTTCATCGTGCTGACCGAGAGCGGCATCCTCCATCAGATGCGCAAGTCGTCGCCCGACAAGGAGTTCATCCCCGCCCCGCCGGACGCCAACTGCGCCTGCAACGACTGCCCCTTCATGAAGAAGAACACCCTCGAGGCGGTGCACCGCGCGCTCGTCACGCTGGGGCCCGAGATCACCATCCCCGAAGACCTCCGCCTCAAGGCCCTGCGCCCCATCGAGCGCATGCTCGCGCTCAGCGTCTGAGGCCCCCTCAGATTCCCTTCAGAAGCACGTCAGGTCGATGCCCGTGCTCGACCCGAGGCAGGTCAGGAACAGCGCCGTCCGCTGGCAGCAGATCGCCCCGCGGTTGGTGGCGCAGCACACCGGAACCGCCAGGCGATCGGCGGGGCAGGCCATGGTGCAGCTCCCGCAGTGGCTGACGGTGTTGAGGGAGGTCTCGCAGCCGTCGTCCTCCTGGTTGTTGCAGTCCCCCCAGCCCGCCGCGCACTGGTACTCGCAGCGCCCCGTGGAGCACGCCGAGCTGGTGGTGTGGTACCGGCTGCTCGACGCGGGCGGGCACGCGTGGCCGCAGCGTCCGCAGTTGGCGGCGTCGCTGTTGATGGCGACCTCGCAGCCGTTGGAGGCGACGCCGTCGCAGTCCTGGTAGCCGCTCGCGCAGTCCAGCACGCAGGCCGCCCGCTCGCAGCGGGTGGTCGCGTGGGGCGGCGAGCCGCACGAGGCGCCGCACGCGCCGCAGTGGGCGCGGTCGAGGCTGAGGTTGACCTCGCAGCCGTTGGCCGCCGCGCCGTCGCAGTCGCCGTAGGGAGCCACGCAGCGCCGACGGCAGACCCCGGCCTCGCAGACCGCCTGCGCGTTGGGCCCGGCGGGGCACACGGAGCCGCAGCCGCCGCAGTGGCTCACGTTGGAGCTCACGTCGACGCAGGCCCCGGCGCACACCCGCTCTCCCGGCGCGCAGGCGAGCACGCAGGCGCCCCCGCTGCAGCTCTGCCCGGTCGCGCAGGTGCGCCCGCAGGCGCCGCAGTGGGCGCCGCTCGACGTCAGCGAGGTCTCGCACCCGTTGGCCGGGTTGCCGTCGCAGTCGCCCCAGCCCAGGCCGCAGGCCCCGAGCGCGCAGACCCCGCCAGAGCAGGTCGCCGACGCGTTGGCGAAGGAGCAGGCGCGCCCGCACTCGCCGCAGCTCGTCGTCGAGGCGCTCACGTTGGTCTCGCAGCCGTTGGCCGCCGCGCCGTCGCAGTTGCCGAAGCCGGCCGCGCAGGCCCCGAGCGCGCAGGCGCCCCCGACGCACGACGAGCCGGCGTTGGGAAACGCGCACACCCCGGCGCAGCTCCCGCAGCGCACCGGGTCGGCGGTGAGGTTCGCCTCGCAGCCGTTGGCCGCGTTGCCGTCGCAGTCCTCGAAGCCCGCCCGGCAGCTCCCGATGCTGCAGCGCCCGGCGACGCAGGCCCCGACGGCGTTGGCCGGAGCGCAGGCCAGCCCGCAGCCGCCGCAGCTCTGCCCCCCCGCGAGGAGGTCTGCCTCGCAGCCGTTGGCCGCCGAGCGGTCGCAGTCGGCGTAGCCGGGGTTGCACGAGGCCAGCGAGCACGCCCCGGCCATGCACGCCGCGACCCCGTTGGGGCTCGTGCACGCCCGGCCGCACATGCCGCAGTTGGCCACGTCGCTGGTCACCCGCGCCTCGCAGCCGTTGGCCGCGTTGCCGTCGCAGTTCATGTAGCCCGGGGAGCACGCCCCGATGGCGCACAGGCTCCGCGAGCAGGTCGCCGCCGCGTTGGGAAACACGCAGGTCCGGCCGCAGGCGCCGCAGTTCGCCACGTCGTTGTCCGTCTGCGTCTCGCACCCGGCCATGTCGGCGAGGCAGTCCGCGGTGCCCGCCCGGCACGCGGTCATCTGCGTGAGGCACTGACCCTCGCGGCAGATCTGGTTCGACGCGCAGGCCCGACCGCAGGCCCCGCAGTGCGCGGTGTCGCGGTGGATGTCGACCTCGCAGCCGTTGCCCAGGTTGCCGTCGCAGTTGCCGTAGCCCGGCATGCAGCTCGCGAGGGAGCACGCGCCCGCCGCGCAGGCGCCGACCGCCCGGGGGGGAGCGCACCCGAGGCCGCAGCCGCCGCAGTGGGTCGCGCTGGTGCGGGTGTCGACCTCGCAACCGTTGGAGGCGCTGCCGTCGCAGTCGCCGAAGCCGGGAGCGCAGGAGCGCTGGCAGCTCCCGCTCACGCAGCGGTCGAGGGTGCCGACGCTGCCCGGGACGCCGTTGCACGCGCGGTCGCACGCCCCGCAGTGCGACGAGTCGGACTGGAGGTTGGCGCAGCGACCGCCGCAGACGGTGCCCGGAGCGGGGCAGTCGAGCACGCAGGTGCCGCTCGCGCAGCGCTGCCCCTCGGCGCAGACGGTTCCGCAGACGCCGCAGTGTCGGCCGTTGGTCTGCAGGTCGACGCAGGCGTTGCCGCAGGCGAACAGGCTCCCCGGGCACTGGGCACAGTAGCCCTCGGAGCACACGAGGCCGCCCACGCAGAAGGCCCCCCGCGTGGCCTCCGAGCAGCAGCGATCGCCCGCCTGTCGACAGGTCCCGGCGTCGAGAATGCCCGCGTCGCCAGCGTCGTCGCCGGGGGCGTCGACGCCGAGGTCCGCCGCGCCGTCCGACGTGCCGCCGTCCGCGGCTCGATCGCGCAGCTCGAAGCTCGTCGTGCAGCCGCCGCCGAGCAGCACCCACGCCGCGAGGGTCAGGAGGAAACCCGGTCCGCGTCGCTGGTCTCGCATGGGGTCAGTTCCTCGCTAGAAACGTAGTTGGAGGCCGCCCGGCGCCGCGGCCACGTCCACGGTCGTCGCGCTCACCCCGAAGCCGGTCTGGGTGAGCAGCACCACCGTCGCGACGCCCAGCGCCGCCGCCACGCCGAAGCCCACGTTGGCCACCGTGCGGAAGGTCTCGCCCCGGTCGGCGAGGTCGCGGTCGGCGGCGACGTCGCTGTACCGAAACCGCTGGTCGAACTCCGAGCGGGCGGCCAGCGTGAGCCCGCCGAAGACGCCGCCCACCAGCGCCGCGGCCCCGGTGGCGCACGCCCCGAGGATGAACCACCGGGGGCTCAACCCCCGAGCCCGCTCCATGTGCGCCGTGAGCACCCTCGACCGCTGCGGCTCGATGAGCACCTCGCCCCGCCAGGACGCGAAGCCCGGCGCTCCGAGCTCGATGCGGTGCGTGCGCACGGGCAGCCGCACCGGCGAGCGCGCCACCGCGCCGTCGACCCGGAGCACCGCGGAGGCCGGGGCGTTGCGCAGCACCAGGGTCCCCTCGCCCAGCGAGGCGGGCGCCGCGGAGAGGGAGACGGTGACGTCCCGAGACTCGCCCGAGGCCACCACCACCGGCTCGGCGCGCGTGGTGTAGCCCGAGCGCTGCGCCGTCACCACGTGGCGCCCGGGGTTCACCGTCAGCGCCGAGGCGAGGCGCTCACGGCTCACGGGCTCGCCGTCCAGGGTCACCGTCGCGTCCGCGGGCGTCACCCGCACCCGGAGGTGCGCGATGAACCCGCGGAGCGTGGTGAGCATCCGGCTGACCTCCTGGCGGCGCTCGGGCGGGAGGTCGCGCGCTCGCCGGAGGTACTCGTCGATGGTCTGCGCCGCCTCGGCGTACCGGCCCATCGCCTGGTACGTGCGGCCGATGTTGAAGAGCAGGTCGACCCCGCCCGAGAGCGCCAGCGACCGCTGGAACTCCAGCAGCGCCCCCTCGTAGTTGCGCGCCGTGAAGAGCGCCACGCCACGCTCGTAGCGGACCTCGGCCTCGCTCCGCTGCTGCGCCCCGACGGGCGCTCCAGCGACGATGAGCGCCAGGACCAGGCAAGGCGCCCATGCGCGCCGCAACGGAGCTGCTCCCTTCACGGGACGATCAAACCACAGCCCGGCGCTAGCGGCGACGGTTCACCGCGGCCTGCGTCACCGCGACGTCGGGGTTGGCCAGCACCTCGGTCGCCACCAGCCATGCCTCCGTCGCCGCCTCGGCGCCCATCGCCACCGCCGCCTCGATGTCCTCGAGCGGACCGGTCAGCACCACCGTCCCCTTGCCCCCGATGCCCCGCCCCAGGTGAAGGTCGACCAGGCGCACATCCGCCCCCTTCAGCGCCGCGTCCGCGGCACGCACCGCCGCCGAGAGCGAGGAGAGTTCGATCACTCCCACGGAGCCCTCCGGGGCGCCCGCGCGCACGCCACCGCCCGCCGCCACCGCGGCCAGCACGTCGGGGTGCGCGTAGGGCAGCAGCACGTGGTCGATGCGCTGACCCGCCGCCACCTCGAGCCCGGGCACCAGGGCCTCGTCGAGCTCGGCCTCGCCTCCGTGGAGCGCGATCCAGTACTTGCCCGGGGTGATGGGCTCGGCGTGGAGCACCGAGACCACCGCGCGCTTGGCCATGGCGTCGAGCGCCACGTAACCGCGCGCGATCGACCCCAACTCCAGCAGCAGCAACGCGGGACCCACGACGACCCCACCGCAGTACCACCCCGCGCGATCGCGGGACAAGCGTCACCCCGAGGAGGTGATAGCGTCCGCCGGAGTCGTCCCCGATGCACACCCGCTGCCCGCGCTGTCAGCTCGACTTCGACGCCCCCTCACCGTGGGTGCAGTGCCCCCGCTGCGGCACCCCCTTCTCCGTCGGTCCGGCTCCGCCGCAGCACCCGCCGCCGCAGCAGCAGCAGTATCAGACGCCGCCTACGCAGCCCTCGGCGCAGCCGCAGTTCGTCCCCGCGACGCAGGCCGTCGACCCTGCGATGCTCGCGCAGGTGATGCGCTCGTCCGCGCCCGCCGCGCACCACGCGCCCCCGGCGCCCGCTTACCAGCCGGTGTATGCGCCGCCCCCGCGCCCGGGCTTCGTCGCCGACGAGGACCTCGCCGGTAGCGCCGTGCTCTCCGTGGTGCTCTCCATCGTCGCCCTCCTCGGCGGCTGCAACCCCGTCGGGCTCGTCGGGATCACCCTCGGGCTCATGGCCTACTCCGCCGCCAACAACCGCCAGATGGAGCTCGCCCGGACGCGCGCCCGCTCGGCGCGGCGCCTCGCCTGGGTCTCCGTGGGCATCACCGCGATCGTCCTCGCGGTCGTGGTGCTCTCGCTCTTCTACGAGATCTGAGCGGGCGCGACGGGCAGGTCGATCCAGAAGCGCGACCCGCGGCCGACGGTGCTCTCCACGCCGACCGCTCCGCCCATCGCCTCGGCCAGGTGCTTCACGATCGCGAGCCCGAGCCCCGTGCCTCCCACCTGCCGAGAGCGCCCCGCGTCGACCCGATAGAAGCGCTCGAAGAGCCTGGGCAGGTGCCGGGGCTCGATGCCCGGCCCGTCGTCCTCGACCAGCGTGCGAACGGTCTCCCCGCGGCGCTCCGCGCGCACCGTCACCACCGACCCCTCGGGCGAGTACTTGATGGCGTTCTCCAGCAGGTTGGTGAGCACGTGCTCCAGCGCGGCCTGATCGGCCAGCACCATGAGCGCGCCGACCTCCACCCGCACCTCCGTCTGCCGGGCCTGCGCCGCGAGGCTCAGGAGCTCCCTCGCCCGCTCCGCCTCGGCGCGCAGCTCCAGCGGAACGGGGTCGATGCGCAGCTCCCGGGCCTCGATGCGCGAAAGCTCCAGGAGGTCCTCCACCAGCCGGTGCAGCCGCTCGGCGTGGCGGTCGATCATGGTCGCGAACTCGAAGGCCGTCTCCGCGTGCTGCGCCCCGCCCAGGAGCAGCGTCTCCGCCGCCCCTCGAATGGCCGCCACGGGGGTGCGCAGCTCGTGCGAGACGTTGGCCACGAAGTCACGCCGCACGGTCTCCAGCCGCCGCAGCTCGGTCACGTCCGAGAGCACCGCGACGGCCCCCGCCCCGGCCTGCTCCACGGGCGCCACCCGGGCCATCACCCTCCGCGGCCGGAGGCCCTCGATGGAGAGCTCGCGGGAGGTAGGGCCCGACGAGCGCGCCGCCTCGGCGAAGAGCTCGTGCAGGTCGGCGTTGCGCACCACCTCGATGGGCTCCCTGCCCTCCACGTCGCCGCCCAGCAGGAACATCTCCCGCAACGCCCGGTTGGCCAGCACCACCTGGCCGTTGGCGTCGGTGACCAGCACCCCCTCGGCCATCGACTCCAGGATGGCCCCCAGCCGGTCGCGCTCCCGCTCCAGCTTGCCGAGGGTGCTGGCGAGGTTGTCCGCGAGCTCGTCGAGCGCCCCGGCGAGCGCCCCCACGTCGTCGTCGAGGTCGATGCGGCTGCGCACCGAGAGGTCGTGCACCATGGCGTGCGCGGTCTCCGTCAGCCTCCGCAGGGGCCGCGCCGCGAGGGCCACCGCGAGCCAGGACATCCCCGCGGCCACCAGCAGCCCGAGGGCCCCGCCCACCCCGAGAAGGCGCCAGAGCGCCGCGCGGGTCACCTCCTCCAGCGCCGACGAGACCGCCACGCGCAGCACCCACTCTCCCCCCGGGCCGTCGATGCGGGTCGCGGCGTAGGTGAGGTCCCGGTGCACCGTCACGCTCTGCCGCTGCGCCACGCCGCGCCCGGTACGAATCGCCGCCACCACCTCCGGGCGGGCGCCGTGGTTGGTGACGCTCGGCAGCCGCCACACGGGGATCGCCGAGTCGGCCACCACCCGACCGTCCGGGGCCACCAGGGTCACCCGGTCGTGCACCCGCGCGGCGAACTCGCGCACCAGCGGATCGGCGGCGGCGGTGTCCCAGGCGCCCACCGCCCGCACCGCGGCGGCGATGAGCGACGACTCGGTGAGCCGCTGCTCCTCGGCGTGCGCCCGGAGGCTGCGGTCGAGCGCGGCGGAGATGAACCACTGCGCCAGCAGGAGCCCGACGGCCACCAGGGCGATGGAGATGAAGAGCAGCCGGGCGCGCAGCCCGAGGGAGAAGCGCCGGTGGGTGCGAGCGCCGCGCGCCATCGCTCAGGGCTCAGCCGCCGGGGTCGCCGGGGTCGGAGGCGAAGCGGTAGCCCACGCCGCGCACCGTGTGGATGTACTCCCCCGCGGCGCCGAGCTTCTCCCGCAGCCGCTTGATGTGCGTGTCGACGGTGCGCGTCTCGACGTGCATCTGCAGCCCCCAGACGTCGGCGAGCAGCGCGTCGCGGCTCTGCACCCGGTTGCGCCGCTCGATGAGCGTCGACAGCAGGCGGAACTCCAGCGCCGTCAGCACCACCTCGGCGGAGTCGACGTAGACCCGGTGCGCGGTGCGGTCGACCCGCAGCCGCCCGAAGGTGATGACGTCCTCGGGAGCGCCCTCGACGTCGCTGCGGCGGAGCACCGCGCGGATGCGGAGGATGAGCTCGCGCACGCTGAAGGGCTTGGTGACGTAGTCGTCGGCGCCCAGCTCGAAGCCCACCACCCGGTCGATCTCCTCGCCCCGGGCGGTCACCATGATCACCGGGATCGCCCGGGTCGCGGCGCCGGTCTTGAGCGCGCGGCACACGTCGGTGCCCGAGCCGTCCGGGAGCATCAGGTCGAGCAGCACAACGTCGGGCGCGAAGGCCGCGGCGGTCTTCACGGCCTCCGTCGCGCGCCCCACCGAGCGCGTCTCGAAGCCGGCTTGTTGAAGGTTGAACTCCAGCAGTCGGACGAGGTCCGGCTCGTCCTCGACGATCAGCACTCGCGGGGTCTGGCTCACGGCGAGAAGGACTATCCCACGCTCGTTACGGTCTCGAAACAGACGCGCGATGCCATCGGGGACTTTGCTCCCCGAGCGCCAGCCGGCCTCACGGCTCGCTGAGGCCCACAGTTCACGAGGACGTCACCGGACGGCGGTTGCGCTGCCCGGCCAAGCTGTCACCGTCCACCCCTAATCCCCGTGGCGCTCTCCTCCACCGAACCTCGCGTGCTGCCCTTCCCCGCGCCCGAGGAGGCCGCGCCGGCGAAGCTCTCGGTGCGAGGGCTGAGCTGCTTCTACGACGGCCGTCAGGTGCTCTTCGACGTCGACCTCGCGCTCCCTCCTCGGAGGGTCACGGCGCTGCTCGGCCCCTCGGGCTGCGGCAAGAGCACCCTGCTCCGAGCGCTCAACCGCCTCGACGAGCAGCGCCCCGGAACCCGCATCACCGGCACCATCACCCTCGACGGAGAGGACATCCACCGCCCGGACATGGACCTCCGCCGGCTGCGCCGCCGCGTGGGGATGGTCTTCTCCCAGCCCCGGCTCTTCCCGGGGTCGGTCTTCGACAACGTCGCCTACGGCCTCCGCACTGCGGGCGTCGACGAGCACCGCGCCCTCACCGACCGCGTCGAGACGGCCCTGCGCCGGGCGGCGCTCTGGGACGAGGTCCGCGACCGGCTGACCGTCGACGCCCGCACCCTCAGCCCCGGCGCCGCGCAGCAGCTCTGCGTCGCCCGGGCGCTCGCCGTCGGCCCCGAGGTGCTGCTGCTCGACGACCCCACCGGAGCCCTCGACCCCATCGCCACCGCGCGCATCGAGGGCCTGCTCGCCGACCTGAGGGAGAGCCTCACCCTCGTCGTGGTCACCCACGCGCCGCAGCAGGCCGCCCGGGTCTCCCAGCGCACCGCCCTCTTCCACGAGGGCCGCCTGGTCGAGGTCGGCGACACCCGCGTGGTCTTCACCCGCCCCCGGGAGCGCCTCACCCAGGACTACCTCACCGGGCGGTACGGCTAAGGGGGCCCCGCGATGCCCAACGTCGGCGGACACCTCTCCCGCGACTTCGAGGCCGAGCTCCGGGAGCTGCGGAGCCGGCTGCTCGCCATGGGAGCGCGCTGCGAGCAGGCCATCCACCTGGCGGTCACGGCCTTCCTCGAGCGAGACCTCGGGCGCGTGCCGGAGGTGGTGGCCCTCGACGCCCGCATCGACCGCGACGAGATGGAGATCGACGAGCTCGCGCTGCACATGCTCGCGCTGCGGCAGCCCGTGGCCGACGACCTGCGCTTCATCACCACCACGCTCAAGTGCGTCACCGACCTCGAGCGCATCGGCGACGAGGCGGTCAACCTCTGCGAGCGCGTGGGGGAGATCGCGCTGGCCCCGGCGGTGCCGCCGCACCCGGAGCTCGCGGAGATGAGCGCCGCCGCGCAGTCGATGCTGCGCGAGGCCCTCGACGCCTTCGTCGAGCGCGACGCCGACCGCGCCGAGGCCGTGCTCCGCCGCGACGCGGAGGTCGACGCCCTCTACGGCCGCGTGCTGCGAGAGGTCTTCGGGTGGATGCGCGTGCACCCCGACGAGATCCCCGCGGGTCAGGCCGTCGCCTCCGCCGCCAAGTACGTCGAGCGCGTCGCCGACCACGCCACCAACCTCGCCGAGCAGGTGGTCTTCATGGTGCGCGGCGTCGACGTGCGGCACCGGCGCTCCGAGCGACCGCGCCCGTGAACGCCCTCGGCGCCGGCGACCGCTGGCTCGCCCGCGCGCTGCGCGCCGTCGCCGCGCTGCTCCTCACCGGCTCCGCCGCCCTGGCCGCCGCGATGCTCGCCCGGGGCGTGCACGGCCTCGTCGAGACCGACCTCCGGGCCCTGCTCCCGGCCACGCGCGCCACGCTCTCCTGCGCCGTCGTCGCCACCGCCCTCGGCGCCCTCCCCGGGATGGCGGTCGCGGTGTACACCGCCGAGCTCTCCGAAGGTCCGTGGCGGGAGCGGGCGGTGCGGGTGCTGGAGGTCTGCGCCGCGCTGCCGGGCGTGGTCTTCGGCTTCGCGGCGCTGCGGCTGCTCGGGCTGCTGGGCGTCGGGCGGGTGAGCACCCTGGTCACCGGCGTCGTGCTGGCGGTGATGATCCTGCCGACGGTGGCGCTGCTCTCCGTCGAGGCGCTGCGCGGCGCCCCGGAGGCGCTGAGGGAGGCCAGCGAGGCGCTCGGCGCGTCGGCGTGGCAGACGGCCTGGCGCGTCGTGGTGCCGTCTCGCTGGCGGGGCCTCGCGGCGGCGGCCGGCGCAGGCTTCGCCCGGGCGGCGGGAGAGACCGTCGCGGTGCAGCTCCTGGCCTCCCGAGGGGGTGGCCCGCGCACCCTCACCGCCCGCATCATCGACGAGCTCCCCCGCGCCCCGACCTCCTCTCCATGGAACCACTCCCTCTTCGCGATGTCCCTGATGCTGCTGATCCTCTCGACGGGGGTGGCGCTGCTCGCCCGACCGCCCGCTCGCTCGAGCCCCTCGGACGAGCCCTCCTCGCTTCGCTGACCGCGCTGGTGCTCCTCGGGCTCGCCGCCCTGCTCGGGGCGCTGCTCCTCGCCGGCGCGCTCGGCCTCCGCGCGCACCCCGAGGCCCTCCGCCCGGCGCTCCTCGCCCTCGGCCGCTCGGCGCGCCTCGCGCTGCTCTCGACCGCCCTCGCCCTCGGCCCCGCCCTCGCCCTGGGCCTCTGGCTCGCCCGCGTCGCCGACACCTCCCGCCTCGCCCGCGCCGTGCGGGGCGCCCTCGACGCCGCCTCGGCCTTACCCGCCGTGGTATTCGGCCTCGCCGGCTGGACGCTGTTCTCCGCCGCCTCCGGGCTGCACGGCACCGCCCTCTCCATGGCCCTGGTGCTCGCGATGCTCAACCTCCCGTCGCTCGCTTCGCTCAGCGAGCGGGCGCTGCAGGCCGTCCCCCACGAGCTGGAGGAGGCCTCCCTCGCGCTCGGCGCCTCGCAGTCGGAGACCATCCTCCGGGTGAGCCTCCCGCTCGCCTCACGAGGCGTCCTGGCGGCGGTCACCCTCTGCCTGGGCCGAGCCTTCGCCGAGTGCGCGCCGCTGCTCTGCGTGGCCCCCGACACCCCCGAAGCGCCCCTCACGGTGATGCTCTGGCGCGCTCCCACGGACTCCGCCGAGGCGGCGGTGAGCGCGTCGCTCCTCGCGGCGCTCGCCCTGGCCACCACCGCGGCGGGACACCGGCTGCGGAGAGGCGGAGACATTCGCGCTCCGGGGGTGTTGCGCTGAAGGGCCTCCGCGGCGCAGCCTCCGCGCCCAGGAGCTCCCCCCCCACCATGGACCTGGATTTCCTCCTGCCCTGGACCGCGCCCCTCGAGGCCGGCCGCCTGGTGCGCCGCTACCATCGCTTCCTCGCGGACGTGATGCTCGACGACGGCCGGGCCATCACAGCCCACTGCGTCAACAGCGGCAGCATGGAGGGCCTCGTGCGCCCCGGCGCCCGGGTCTGGGTGTGCGCCGCCCCGGGCGCTGCGAGGAAGCTCGCGTACACCTGGTGCGCGACGGAGATGGACGGAGAGCGGGTGGGCGTCGACACCATCCTCCCCAACCGGCTGGTGAAGGCGATGCTCGAGGCGCGCGCGCTCCCGCGGATGGGCGCCTACGAGACGGTGCGGCCGGAGTATCCGCACGTGGCCGGGAGCCGCGTGGACTTCCGGCTGACGGCGCCGGGCGTGGTGCACGACGTCGAGGTGAAGAACTGCCACCTGGTCTACCCCGACCGACGCGGGTACTTCCCCGACTCGGTGAGCGCCCGGGCGACGAAGCACCTGCTCGCCCTCATCAAGGAGCGTCGCCGCGGCGTGGAGGCGACGGTGCTCTTCGTGGTGCAGCGCGGGGACGCGCGATCAGTGCGCCCGAGCGACCTCCACGACCCGGCCTTCGCCGAGGCGGCGCGCAAGGCCGCGAGGGCGGGGGTGCGGTTTCGGGCGCTGAGGGCGACGCCCACCGAGGAGGGGCTGAAGGTGCTCGGGACCATCCCCGTCGACCTGGCGGAGTACGGCCCCGCGCGCCCGGCGCTCTGGCGCGAGGCGCTGCGCCCGCACTCGGGCTGGGAGCGGCCGAAGAAGGCAGGATAGAGCCGCACAGGAAACTGGCGCGCAGCCCGCGGGTTCACTAGTACCGCTCCCCCCATATGGCACGAACCCCCGCTGAGTCCCGACACACCCCCGACCTCTGCGCCGCCGCCTACGAGGCGCTCCTGCCACGCATCGAGGCCGTCGAGGCAGCCGCGCTGCTGCCCGCTCCCCCGGACGTGCGCGCCGTCGTCCGCGTGGCCCTGGAGACCTCCGACCTCGCCGACGAGGAGGAGCTCCGGGCGCGCTTCGCCCGGCTCCCCGCGGAGGAGTTCTCGCCGACGGTGACCGAGGCCCTTCGGGAGACCGCCCGGGCGATGCGGCACATGCTGCTCCGTCGCGACGCCGCGGAGGGGCAGGGCTCCGGGGTGCTGCTCCAGGAGGAGTTCGCCACGGCGGCGCACGACACCCGCGCCCGGATGCTGAAGGTCGCCCTTCACTACTTCGAGGACGACGCCTCCCACGCCGCGGAGCTGAAGCGCATCGGGCGGAAGAAGGGCCACGTGCAGCTGCGCGACGACCTCGAGCGCCTCGCGAACTTCTACGAGGCCACGCGCGAGGTGATCGAGCGAGACCCCAAGTGGTACCGCGCCGGGGACGTCGTCGAGGCCCGGCGCATCGCGACGGAGCTGACCACGCTGCTCAAGGCCGCGCAGTCCGACGAGCTCGGCCAGTGGGACGCGCGCCTCGCGCAGGCCTACTCGCTCCTGCTTCCCGCGCACGAGGAGGTGCGGGCGGCGGGGCAGTTCCTGCTGCGCAACGGCGGGGCCGAGCGCTTCGTGGCGCTGCCCGGAGTGCGCCGACGCGCCCGCAAGGAGGAGCCCAGGACGACCTCCTCCGAGGCGGCCCCCGCCGCCGAGACGACCGCCGCCGAGACGACCCCCGCCGAGGCGTAGCGCCACACCGGAGGCGCCCGGCCACACGGCATCGAGCGCCCTCCGATCTCCTCATCCCCCGGTGTGGCCTGAAGGGCTCACCTGCTCATGGCACATGGGCTGCTACTCGCTGACGGCTGGCGTTCGGCGTGGTCCGGGCGCCCTAATGGACCACCACGGAGGTGAGCGATGGCGAGCATGAAGACCGTGGCCCTGCGGTTGGGGCCGATGTTGGAGGACTCCGAGCACACCGCGCGGGGGCGCTGAGGTCGCATGAGACACACACGCAACGAGTCGCTCTGGCTGGCCACCGCGCAGCGACCGCACCAGAGCCCCCTCGCCCACTCCGTGGAGGTCGACGTCGTCGTCGTGGGAGGCGGCGTCACGGGCATGACCGCGGCGCTGCTGCTCAAGCGCCGGGGGGCCACCGTGGCGGTGGTCGAGATGCGGCGCGTGGGCTACGGCGAGACCGGCCACACCAGCGCCCACCTCACCGAGCTGGTCGACTCTCGCTACGTCGACATCGAGAGCGATTTCGGACACGACGCCGCGAGGCTGGTGGGCGAGTCGAGCCGCGCCGCGATCGAGCACATCGAGCGGTGGTCGAGGGAGTTTCCCTGCGGCTTCGAGCGGGTGCCGGCGTGGCTCTACGCCGAGGGAGACGAGGACGCCCACGGGCTCGAGCGCGAGGTCGAGGCCGCGCGAGGCGCCGGGGTGGCCGCGCGCTTCACCCGGGAGGTTCCGCTGCCCTTCCCGGTGGCGGGAGCGCTGCGGCTCGAGCACCAGGCGCAGTTCCACCCGATGAAGTACCTCCGAGGCATCGCCAGGGAACTCCCCGGCGGTGGCTGCCACCTCTTCGAGGAGAGCCGCGTGGTCGAGGTGCACGACGGCGAGCCCTGCCGGGTCAAGCTCGCCTCCGGGGTCGAGCTCACCGCGCGCTCGGTGCTGGTCACCGCCAACGTCCCGGTCTTCAACCTGCTGGCGCTGCACACCAAGATCGCCGCCTACCGCAGCTACGTCGTCGCGGCCCGCGGCGCGAAGATGCCTCCGCCGGGGCTCTACTTCGACACCGCCGATCCGTACCACTACACCCGCCGCCACGAGGACGAGCGGGGCGCCCTGCTCCTCGTCGGCGGCGAGGACCACAAGACGGGTCAGTGCGACGACACCGAGGTGCCCTTCACCCACCTCCAGCGCTACGTGATCGAGCGCTTCGGCAGCGAGGACATCGCCTATCGCTGGTCGGGCCAGATCATCAAGCCCGCCGACGGCCTGCCCTACATCGGGAGAAACTCCGCTTCGGACAACGTGTTCGTCGCGACCGGCTTCTCGGGCAACGGGATGACCTTCGGCACCGTCGCGGGGATGATGCTCTCCGAGGCGGCGCTCGGCCGGTCGATGCCCTGGACGGACCTCTACGAGGCCACCCGCATGAAGGTGCTCGGCGCGGTGAAGGACATGCTGGTCGAGAACGTGGACTACCCCGTCCACCTGATCGGCGACCGGCTCGCCGTGCCCGACCGCACCGCCGATGACCTCGCTCCCGGCGAAGGCGACGTGGTGCTGGTGGGCGGGCGCAAGCTCGCGGTGTACTGCGACGAGCGGGGCACCCTCCACGGGCTGAGCCCGGTGTGCACCCACATGGGCTGCCACGTGGCCTGGAACACCACCGAGAGAAGCTGGGACTGCCCCTGCCACGGAGGCCGCTTCGACGCGATGGGTCAGGTGCTCAACGGCCCGCCGGTGCAGCCGCTGGAGGCCCGCCCCATGACCGAGCCCACCGGCGCCCTGGTCGTCGACGAGAACGCCGAGCCCACCGGGGCGCTCACCTGACCTCAGCCGACGCGCGCAGGGCCCCTCACGGGGCTCTCCTTCCGACGTGGCCGATGAGGAGGAGCACGAGCGCCATGGCCTGCGCGAAGACCAGCAGCACCAGCCAGGGAGAGGCCCCGGTGAGCCCGGCGAGGGTGATGCGCCCGTAGGCTCCGACCCTGGAGAGCGTCGGCATGATCACCGGCTGCAGCAGCCCGAAGACCATGGCGCCCACCAGCAGGCCGGAGAGCCCAGCGATCCAGGCGTCGAGGCGGCCCTCGCCCGCCTCGGCGACGACGGTGCCGGGGCAGTAGCCCGCGGTGGCCATGCCGACGCCGAACACCACGCCGCCCACGAGGTTGGCCAGCACCGAGGTCGGGGGCACGGGCGCGCTCGCCGCGAAGCCGGCGTCGAGCCCGACCTGGATGGCGATGGCGCCCACCACCAGCGCCGTGAGCATGAAGCGCATCACGGTCATGTCGCGGAAGCGATAGACGTTCACGACGCGGGCGTAGTGGGTGAGCCCTGCCTTGTGCAGCGCCCACCCGAAGAGGAAGCCCAGCACCAGCGGCTTGATCACGTCGAGCATCAGCGCGCCCTCCCCCGGTAGCAGAGCCACGCGGCGGGGATGCCCCCGGCGAACATCCCTGCCATGAAGACGAAGGCGCCCGGGGAGAGCGCCGCGCCGCCGGAGATGGCCAGGCCGCTGGTGCACCCGCCCGCGATGCCCGCGCCGAGCTGGACGAGCACCGCGCCCACGAAGGCGATGCCCAGCCGCAGCGCCCGGCTCGGGCCGTAGCGCTCCTGCCACTGGGTGTCGGGCAGCCAGCGCCAGCGGGCCTCGCCGGAGAGCCGGCTGGAGGCGAAGGATCCGGCGAGCAGACCGACGACCAGCCAGACCTGCCAGGTGATGCCCGGGCTCATCACGTAGCGGTAGTACTGGCTCGACGGAAACAGCCACCGCCCGGGGTAGGCCGCGAGCTTGTCGAAGGCGCCCGATGCGGCGAGCGGACGGCCGCAGAAGACCTCGGAGTACGCGACCACGAGGCCGAGCAGCGCGCCCGCGGCGTAGGGGCTCCAGGTCTTCTCCCGCAGCCACGCGCCCAGGGGGCGGCGGGCCACGGTGAGCTCTCTCCGGACGACGAGGAAGAGGGCGAGGGAGAGCAGCGCCGCGAGCGCCGCGAGGACGCGATCGGGAGTCTGGCTGGCTCGCGTGGGAGGCGCTGGAGGCGCGGGAGGAGGAGTCGGAGGAGTCGGGCCCGGTCGCAGCTCGGCGGCGAGGTAGCGCTCTGCGCGGGCCTGGGCGTCGGAGGCGTGGCATCCCCCGCAGGAGCCCGACGGATCGACCAGGGGAGAGCGCAGCCCGCGGTGCGCCTGTGCCTTCTCCGGAGCGGCCGGGTCGCCCCCGTGGCACGAGGCGCAGAGGTCACCGAAGCCGTGGTCGACGTGCCATGGCTGCGCGCTCTGCAGCACCGGATGCAAGCCGTGCGTCTCGTGGCAGCTCACGCACGACGAGGCGTTGGAGGTGCACTGCGCGCGGGCCGCCGCGGGCCACGCCAGGGCAGCGATTACAGGGAGGAGTAAGACCCGGTGACGCACGCCCGCAGAGCCGCAGGTTTCGTGCCGTCAGCGGGTGTGGGGGTCGGTCTCCGGGGGAGCGTCTCGCCAGGCGCGCACCCGCTCGGCGAGCCAGGGGCCGTCGTCGAGGGGCAGGTCGTGGCCCGCGCGGGGGTGCTGCACCAGCGGGGCGCCGAAGTGCTTCGCGAGGCGCTCGCCGCAGACCGGGTGGGCCAGCGGATCGCGCGCGGCGGTGACCACCAGCGTGGGCACCGCGAGGCGAGCGGGCGCCCGGAAGCGCGTCGCGGCGGCGAGCTGGCGCACCAGCGTCCCGACGGGCGTCGGTCGCTCCTGGCCGTAGCGGGACCACTCCCTGGCCACGAGGTCGAGGTCGGGCGCGAGGCGGGTGGTGAAGCCCAGCACGATGCGCTCGCGCTCCACCGGGTCGCGGGTGCGCGCCGCGGCCACGATCTGCGGGAGGATGGCGAGGTCCATGCGGTCCCACGGGCGGGAGAGGTTGCCCGCGGAGGTGTTCACCAGCACCACGCGGCGGAAGTCGTCGGGGTGGTCCGCCGCCCACTGCATGGTGACCATGCCTCCGAGGGAGACGCCGAGGAGGCTCCACGGACCGGGGTGCTCTTCCCGGAGGCGCAGCCAGCGGGCGCGGGTGTCCTCCATGATCCCCCGGACGGTGGTGGGCGAGGGCCTCGCGTGCTCGGTGCCCGCTCCCGGGAAGTCGATGCCGTGGGCTGTGGCGTCGCCCAGGGTCTCGGAGAGCACCTGGTTGAAGCGTCCGTTGTGACGTTGCTCGCGGGCGAGGCCGCGGAGGAGGAGCCAGCGTTCCATGGGGGGGTTGAGCTTACGGAGGGGTGTATGCGAGCCGTCACCGATGACCGGGGGACTCGACCGGGGGAGGCGGATGCGGGTGCACCATCGGCATGCCGCCGGGCGGCTGCGGCAAGGGATGCGTCGGCGGCGGCGGAGGAGGAGGCTGCGGGGGCGGAGGAGGCGGAGGGTCGGGGTTCACCGCCATCGGGCCGCCCAGGGGGTGCATCTGCGGCGGAGGCAGGGGCTGCACCGGAGCCACGGCGCCGCTCGGCTGCATGGGAGGCGGCTGCGGGTCGACGATGGGGGCGGCGCCCGCGGGGCCGATCTCGGCGCGCGTCGGGGCGATGAGCCCGAGGCCGACGGCGATCTCCTTCAGGCCATCGGCGAGGCGGCTGCCGTTGAGGGCGCTGGCGGCGTTCTCGCCGTGGGTGGAGAGACGCTCGTGGCGCTCGGCGGCCTCGGGGGCGGTGGCGTTGCAGCCGTCGAGGACGACCCCGCTGGCGAGCAGCGCCGCGAGGCTGGGCAGCGCAGAACTCCGGGCGGCGGTGCGAGGACGACGATGATTCATACGGCTTGAGCCCTTCGACGCGGGACGACGCCGGGATCTTGGCGTGACCGCGGGGTCGATGGCAAACCTCGGGGTCGATGGGACGATTCGACGACCGCGCGACCCGGCCGGCCCGGGGGCCGAGGGACCTGCTCCGATGGCGCCTCGACAAGCTCCGGGGGGTCGGCGCCTCCGGCGAGAAGGACGAGATCGCGGGAGCGCCGCGGCGGGAGAACGACGGCGAGGCGCTGCGCGGCCCCGAGGCCTCGCTCACCTGGATCGGCCACGCCAGCTTCGCCCTTCGCCTGGGCGGGCGGATGACGGCGATCGACCCGATCTGGTCGGAGCGCATCCAGGGGGTGGTTCCGAGGCTGGTGGCGCCGGGCGTGGCCTTCGAGGCGACGCCGCCCATCGAGACGGTGCTGGTCTCGCACAACCACTACGACCACCTCGACCTGCCGACGCTCAAGCGCATCGGCCCGAAGGCTCGCTACGTGGTTCCGCTGGGCAACGCCGCGGTGCTGCGCGAGGCGGGGCTCACCGAGGTGGTGGAGCTCGACTGGTGGCAGACGCACCGCGAGGGAGACGTAGAGTACACCCTCGTCCCGGCGCGCCACTGGTCGATGCGCATGCCCTGGAACCGCAACGACATGCTCTGGGGCGGCTGGGTGATCCGCGGTCCGGAGGGGGTCGCGTACCACTCCGGCGACACCGCGGCCTTCGACGGCTTTACCGAGATCGGTAAGCGCTGCGGGCCCATCGACTGGGCGATGCTCCCCATCGGCGCCTACGAGCCGCGGTGGTTCATGGAGCCGCAGCACATGAACCCCGACGACGCCGTGGCGGCCTTCGAGGCGCTGGGCGCGCGCACCTTCGTGGCGATGCACTGGGGCACCTTCAAGCTGACCGACGAGCCGCTGCACCAGCCGCCCGTGCGCACCCGGGCGCTCTGGGCCGAGCGCTCCCACGACCCGGCGCGCCTCTGGATCATGGACGTCGGCGAGACCCGACGGCTCTCAGCCGAAACGCGCGCCTAGCGACTCGGCGCGGGCGAGGATGCCGGCCTCGTCCGAGGGCTCCCACCCGAGGCCGATGACCCGGTCGCTCGCCCACACGTCCCAGACCTCCTCGGGCACCTCGACGGTGCCGCGGTGGCCTCCCACGGCGATGGCCCTCGGACCGGCGAAGGCGATCACGTCGGCGAGCAGGTCGGCGTCCTCGTCGAGGGCCGCGCGGGAGATGGAGACATAGGCCGCGACGGCTCCGGTGGTCGGGTCGATGGAGCGCACCCGAGGAAACTCGAAGGCCTGCGCCGCGGTGAGGTCGCGCACTCGGGGCTCCGGCGAGCCGTCACGCCAACGCCAGCCGTCGGGCTGGCGGACGAGCAGGCCGCCCATCGCGCTGAGGGGAGGTGCCATGGCCGCGCTCTCTACCTCGTTCGCGAGGCGGGCGAAACCCTCTCAGCCGCCGGTGGGGTCGAAGCCGCCGCGGTCGGGATGGACGGCCGACACCCCGCCCCGGGGCTGCACCCGGCGATGCGGCGGATGCGGTGCGGGGGGCGTCGGGGGCGGCGTCGGCACGGTGCGACGGACGCCTCCCTCCGCGTCGACCGGCGCCTGCGGTGCCACCGGCGGCGTCGGCTGCGTGGGAGCCTGCACCCCGGCGGTCTGCATCGGAGGCTCGACCTCCACCACGGGCGCCTCTCCGGGGGCCTGGATGCGAGTCTCCGGCGGCGCCTCGATGAGCCCGAGCCCGATGCCCACCTCCGTCGCCGAGCGGCCGAGCTGGTGGCTGGCAAACTCCCGCTCGGCCTGCTGGCCGTGCTCGGTGAGGCGACGCTGGCGCTCGGCGGTCTGCGCGGGCGTGTCGCAGCCGTCGATGACCACCCCGCTCGCGAGGAGGGCGGCGAGGCTGGGGAGTGCGGTGCTCTGCGCGGCGGTGCGGGGTCGTCGGAGCGTCATGGAGGTCGCTTCCCTTCGGCGGGGCGTCGGATCGTACTCGGCCGATGTTCGCGCGGCTGGGGGTCGCCTGGCAAACGGCCTACTGACGGCGGTACATCCGGTCGATGCGGCGCTCGGGGTCGTCGCGGTCGAGCAGCAGCAGCGTCGCGTAGAAGGCCCACTCGAAGGGCTTCATCGCGACGTAGACGGCGTCGGCCATCCAGGTGCGGGTGATGTACCGGCTCACCGGCAGCCCGAGCCGGTCGTAGGTGGCGCGGGCGAGGCGGCCGAAGCGCGGCCATCGCACATGCAGCAGGTCCTCGAAGGCGTTGGCCACCGCGAGCTGGCGGTTGACCACGATGGGGTGGCCGTTGCGCTCTCCCATGCGCTCTGGGCGCACCAGCGAAGGGGTGCCGCGGGCGGCGACGGTGCAGAGGTAGTGGCAGTCGTTCACCACGATGTGCTGGACCGGCAGCCGGGAGAGCGCGTGGCCGCAGGTCTCGGTGAACACGTCGAGCGCGGCCGTGGGGCGGTGGTGCAGCGCGGCCATCACCACGGCGTAGGCGCCCACGAGCACCGGCGCAGCGGCCAGCGAGGCGAGCAGCGTGGGGCGGTGCGCGGGCGCGTCGGCCGTCACCGGAACCGCCGCGGGCGAAGCCCGATAGACGTCGTCCGGCGGGCCAGGCGGGGGGGTGAGCGCGTCGGCGCCACGGCGTCGCAGTCGAGCGGTGAGCTCGTGGGCGTAGAGCCCGATGGTCACGAAGGGCGCCACCAGCGGCAGCGCGACGGGGAAGAGCACGAGGCCCCAGAGCAGGTCGGCGCACTGCACGGCGAGGGTGAGCTGCAGCCCGACGCCCACCATCAGCAGCGAGTGCACCAGCAGCTCGGCGCCCGCACGGAGCTTCTCCGGGCGGCGGCGAGAGAGCACGAAGGCCAGCGCGGTGAGCGCGTGCATCGTCACCAGCCCGACCGCCCCGCGGGGCCCCAGCACCCGGAACGTCAACGGCCCCGCGTGGCAGTTCGTGATGCGGCAGGCGCGGTCGAGGACGGCGTAGTTGATCCCGAGGCCCCAGGCCGGGAGCAGCACGAGCACCAGCACGTAGAGCGCCGGGAGGTACCGCCCTCGGCCGCGGTCGCGGATGCCCTGGTAGACCTTGAGGCAGGCGATGGCCCACCCGGCCAGCACCAGCAGCCCGCCGATCGACCCCGGGACGCCCGACCAGCGGGGGATGACCCACGCGAAGGCGGCCGTCAGCCCGGCCATCAGCGCGAGCCCGACCGGCGCGCCGTAGCCCGTGGCCAGCAGCGCCGCGAGGCCGAGATCGCCCACCCACGCCCATGATCCGCGACGCGCGTCCGTCTCCATGCGCCGACGGTACTCCCCTCGTGGCGTCGCCTCACCCCGTCGCAGGGTCGACGGTCATGGACGCAGCCCGAGCGGTCGCCTGGGGTCGACGTCCGGCGAGGCCTCCGGGCCCGCCGTGAGCGGCGTCGCCACGCCGTAGTTGCGGTCGATCTGGTTGCGCAGCCGCTGCTCCGCCCGGTACCACCCGCGACGGATGGGGTCGTCGGTGCAGGTCGAGAGCTCGGCGCTCCCCGGGGGCGCTCCCCAGCGCAGCTCGACGCAGTGGTAGGGGTCGAAGGAGAGCGAGAAGAGCCGGTCGAGCACCGTCTCCAGAGGGAGCGTCACCGTCGCGCCCGCGCTGTTGACGTAGCGGGTCTCGCAGCCGGGGCGGGCGATCTCCTCCCGCCACGCCGCCCTCATGCGCTCGAGGAGGGCAGGGTCGCCCGCGCTCGCGGCGACGGCGTCGTGGAGCTCGCGCACCGCGGCCTTGAGGCGGGCGTCGCGGGAGGGCGTCGACCAGGTCTCCCAGTCGCCGGTGGTGCCGTAGATGTTCCAGGGGAGGGCAGCGGGGTGGGGCTGGCGCTGGATGCCCGCGGCGAGCGAGGCGTCGACGGCCTCGGCGCGGTCGGCCACGTCGCGGCAGAGCGAGGCGACCTGCTCACGGAGGTCGAGCACCGGGTCGACCACCGCCCCCGCGGAGGCGAGCCGATGGCGCACCCACTGGTGGTAGGTCACCCGCGGCGCCCGAACGCCCGCGTCCTCCGCGGGGGGCGGGGGCTGCCACGCGGCGGGGCTCCACTGTGAGTCGCCGTCGAAGCCGGGGATCTCGTCGTTACCTGCCCGGGTAAGATGTTCACCGTCCCAGCGCAGCGGCCGGAAGTTCTGGAAGCCCCCGCCGAGGCTGCGGGTGCCGATGGCGAAGGCCTCCCCGAAGCGCTTGTAGGTGAGCGATCCGTCGGGGTGGCCGTCGATCAGGTAGACGGTGCCGTCGGGGCGCACCTCGATGACCACCAGCACGTGCCCGTTGGGGTCGTAGTAGGCCGTCCCCGGACGCACGCTGTCTCGCCCGATGCGCGGGGGATACAGGTCGCCCCCGGGAACGTCGGGCGACACCCGGTACATCCCCGAGTGCACGTCGTCGACCATGGCCCCGAGCACACCGCGGGCGGTGCGGAAGTCCGTCCAGACGCGCCACCGGGAGGGCCGCACCCGGAGCATGTAGCGGGGGTCGTCCCCGTAGCCTCGCACCCGGGCCACGTAGCCGAAGGGCAGCCTGCGCTTGAAGGCGAAGTAGGCCCGGAGGATGTACGGCAGGTCGGCGCAGTCGACGGTGAGCGAGAGCCTCCGGTCGGAGGAGGCGTCGAAGAGGGTGTTGGCCGAAGGGTCGCCGAGGCAGCGGTCGAGCCGTCGGCAGCGGCGCTGCGCGATGGCCTCGCCGAGCCGGGCCACGAAGGCGCTGTACTCGCCCTCCATCCGGTCGTTCCAGGTGTTGACCGCGGCCCAGGAGTCACGGAGCGGGAGGTCGAGCGTCGAGCGGCCGGGCGGGGCCTCCGCCGAGGCGTCCACCGGCGGCAGCGGAGGTTCGGGGATCCCCTCCGGGGTGGCCGCGTCGGGCGCCTCCGAGGGGGCGGGCACGTCGATGGAGGGCTCGTCGACCCGGTCGGGCGCGTCGACCCGCGGGGGACGACGGCAGGACGCGAGCAGGGAGAGCATCAGCGCGGCGCACGCCTTCACTTGCCTGGACGCCGCGTCTGTTTTAGTGAAGCCATGTGGAGATCGATCGCTCACGTTGGACGCATCTGAAGGCGCTTGAGGCGGAGAGCATCCACATCATCCGGGAGGTGGCGGCGGAGTTCGCCAGCCCGGTGATGCTCTACTCCATCGGCAAGGACTCGGCGGTGATGCTACGGCTCGCGCTGAAGGCCTTCCACCCGGCGCCGCTGCCCTTCCCCCTGCTGCACATCGACACGACGTGGAAGTTCGGGGCGATGATCGAGTTTCGCGACCGCTTCACCCGCGAGCTGGGGCTCGACCTGCGGGTGCACACCAACGCCGAGGGCCTGGCGCAGGGGATCAATCCCTTCGACCACGGGAGCTCGCGGTACACGCAGGTGATGAAGACGCAGGCGTTGCTCCAGGCGCTGGAGGGGGGAGGCTACGACGCGGCCTTCGGCGGGGCGCGCCGAGACGAGGAGAAGTCGCGCGCCAAGGAGCGCGTGTACTCCTTCCGCGACGGCCGAGGGCAGTGGGACCCGAAGAGCCAGCGCCCCGAGCTCTGGAACCTCTACAACGGCCGGGTGCGCCGGGGAGAGAGCATCCGCGCCTTCCCCCTCTCCAACTGGACCGAGCTGGACGTCTGGCAATACATCTACCTGGAGGACATCCCGATCGTGCCGCTCTACTTCGCGGCCGTGCGGCCGGTGGTGGAGCGCGAGGGCTCGCTCATCATGGTCGACGACGACCGGATGCGGCTGCGGCCCGGGGAGACGCCGCAGATGCGCAGCGTGAGGTTTCGCACGCTGGGCTGCTACCCCCTGAGCGGGGCGGTGCCCTCCACGGCCGCGACGCTGCCGGAGATCATCCGGGAGATGCTGCTGGCGCGAAGCTCCGAGCGGCAGGGTCGCCTCATCGATCATGATGAAGACGCCTCCATGGAACTGAAGAAGCGCGAAGGCTACTTCTGACATGAACGAGCACGGAGAGATCGAGCGCGACGTCGAGGGGTGGCTCGCTCGGCACGAGCAGAAGCAGCTGCTGCGCTTCGTCACGGTGGGCTCGGTGGACGACGGCAAGAGCACCCTCATCGGGCGCCTGCTGCACGACGCCGACGGCGTCTACGACGACCAGCTCGCGTCGGTGAAGCGGGCGAGCGCGAGGGGCGCCATCCACGACAGCGCCAACGACGGCGAGGAGATCGACTTCTCGCTCTTCACCGACGGGCTCAAGGCCGAGCGCGAGCAGGGCATCACCATCGACGTGGCCTACCGGTACTTCACCACCCCGGCGCGGAAGTACATCCTCGCCGACACCCCCGGGCACGTGCAGTACACGCGCAACATGGCCACCGGGGCGTCGACCGCGGACGTCGCGCTGATCCTGCTCGACGCGCGCCTCGGGGTGCAGCCGCAGAGCCGGAGGCACGCGTACATCGCCTCGCTGCTGGGCATCCCCAACCTGCTGGTGTGCGTCAACAAGATGGACCTCGTGGGCTACGACCCGGCGGTCTTCGAGCGGCTGAGCGAGGGGTTCGGCGGCTTCGCCCGGAGGCTCGGGTTCCGCGACGTGAGCACGCTGCCGGTGAGCGCCCGGCGCGGCGACAACGTGGTCGCCCGCTCGCGCAAGACCCCCTGGTACGACGGCCCGACGCTGCTGGAGTACCTGGAGCGCGTCCCGGTGGGGGTGGCGCTCGACCACGCCCCGATGCGCTTCCCGGTGCAGCTCGTGCTGCGCCCGCACCTCGACTACCGCGGCTTCGCGGGCCAGGTGGCCTCCGGGGCGCTGCGGCCGGGCGACCGGGTGCGGGTGCTCCCCTCGCGCAAGGAGACCACCGTGCGCTCGATCGACGCCTGGGCGGCGGAGCTGCCGGTCGCCTACGCGCCCATGAGCGTGACGGTGCGCCTCGCCGACGAGGTGGACGTCTCCCGAGGCGACATGCTGGTCCCCGTCGACGCGGAGCCTCGGGTGGTGGAGCGCGCGGTGGCCGACCTCGTGTGGATGAGCGAGCGGCCGCTCGACCTGCGCCGCAGCTACCTGGTCAAGCACACCACCCGGGTCGTCTCCGCCAGGATCGAGCGGGTGCTGGGGCGCACCGACCTGGAGACCCTGGAGACGCTGCCCGCGGAGGGGATGAGCCTCAACGACATCGGGCGCGTGGTGCTCTCGTGCAGCCGCCCCCTCTTCGTGGACGCCTACGGCGCCAACCGGGTGACCGGGGCCTTCATCGTGATCGACGCGCTCAGCAACGACACGGTGGCCGCGGGGATGCTGCGAGACGACGCGGTGCCGCCGGCGCTGGCCTCGGGGCGGAGGGCGACGTCGCAGGTGGACGCCTGGGAGCGGCGGCGGCGGCTGGGCCACGCGGGCGCGGCGCTCTGGGTGCCGGACACCGGCGAGGCCGCGAAGGCGACGGCGGTGGCGCTGGAGCGGGCGCTCTTCGACGCGGGCGTGGTGGCGACGCTGCTGGAGGCCGAGGCGGGCACCGCCGCGCTGGTGGCCGCGGGGGTGGTGGCCGCGGGGGTGGTGGCGGTGTGCCTGGCCGCGGGCGCCAGCGAGGCCACGGCGGACGCGCTGCGACACGACGTCGGTGAAGATGCGTTCATTCGAGTAGAGGACGCCGACCGGGCGCTGGCGACGCTCCGGGCGCGGGGGCTCCTGGGGTAGAGGGGCCCCGGCGGGGAGATCAGCCCGCGCGCTCGGCGGGCATCTCCGTGGGCCAGGTGAAGCGGAAGCACGCCCCCTCCCCCTCGGCGGACTCCACCCAGGCCCGGGCCCCCATCGAGGCGACGATCTTGCGCACCACCGAGAGTCCGATGCCCGTCCCCTCGACCTGATCGCGGGGCTTGAGGGTCTGGAAGATCCCCCAGATGCGCTCGTGGTAGGCGGGCGCGATGCCGGGGCCGTTGTCGCTCACGGAGAACTCCCAGAACGCCCCCGCCTCGCGCCCGCCGATGCGCACCACCGCCTCGGGCCCGGCGTGCTTCAGGGCGTTGCTGATGAGGTTCATGAACACCTGCTGAAGCGGCACCCTGGCCGTGTGAAGCACCGGCATCCCAGGCTCGACGGTGATCGTCGCGCCCGCCGGCGGGGCGAGCAGCTCGATGGCCTCGGCGAGCAGCGCGCCCACGTCCACCTCGCTCACCTCGCGCCCGGTCCGGCCCGCGCGGGAGTAGCTCAGGATGCCCTCGATGAGGTCCTCCAGCCGGCGCACCCGGCCGCGGAGCATGGAGAGGTGCCCACGGGCCGACTCGGTGATGTGCTCGCCGAGGTCCTCCTCGATCCACTCGGAGAGCGCCGCGATGCCCCTCAGCGGGGCCTTGAGGTCGTGCGAGGCCACGTGCGCGAAGCCGTCGAGGTCGGCGTTGCTGCGCTCGAGCGCCGCGATGAGCTCCTCGGCGCGCGCCACGGCCCGGCGCGCCTCGCGGTAGAGCAGCGAGTTGTCCACCGCGGCCGCGGTGCGCAGCGCGAACTCCTCGACGAGGCTGAGGTCCGCGGGGCCGAGGGTGCGGCCGGAGACGTCCGTGACCAGCGAGAGCGCGCCGACGATGCGGTCGCGCACCTTCAGCGGGACGATCATCGCCGAGCGCACCCCGAGCGCCTTCAGCACCCGGAGCTGGTCTTCATCGACGGCGACGCTGGCGAGCACCTCGTCGTCCACCTTCGAGAGAAACACCGCCTGGCCGGTGCGCAGCATCCGCGCGACGCCGAGGGGCTGCTCGGGCCCGAGCAGGTGCTGCTCGTGGAGCTGCCGGGCGAGGGCCTCCTTCTCCGGGTCGACGTTGGCGACCGCCACGCGCCTCGCGGTGCGACCGTCCTCCGAGAGGTACACCCCGCAGCCGTCGCAGAGGGCCGGGACCGCGAGGCGCACCGCGCGCCGCAGCGTGTCCTCGTAGTCGAGCGAGGAGGCGATCTCTCGGCTGGCCTCCAGCAGGAAGCGCTGCCGCTCCTCCGCGCGCTTCTGCTCCGAGAGGTCTCGGATGTAGCCCGCGAAGAGGGTGCCCGCGCTCCCGGTCACCATCGCGATGGCGAGCTCCACAGGGAGCTCGGTGCCGTCCGAGCGCTGGGCGGTGAGGGTGACGCGACGGCCCAGGATGGTCGCCTGCCGGGTGGCCACGAAGCGGGCGAGCGCCGCGCTGTGCGCCTCGCGGAAGCGCTCCGGGATGATGAGCTCCGCCAGCAGGCGGCCGATCGCGGCGGCGCGGGAGTACCCGAACACCTGCTCCGCGGCGGGGTTGAACTCCCGCACGCGCCCCGCCTCGTCCATGACGATGATCGGGTCGAGGGCCGCCCCGAAGACGGCGATCTGCAGCGCCTCGACGTCGAGCGTCGAGAGGCGAGCGACAGGGCCCTCGATGGACTTCTCCATGCTCATTCGTACCACCCGTCCCGGCTCCGTTGGCGATGCCCCGGCGCGGACGGGTCGGGCAGTGACGAGACTCAGCGCAGCGCGCCGCGGATCGTCTCCAGCAGCTGCTGCCGGTGGAAGAGCTCGGTCACGTAGTCCATGCGGTCGGTCTCGAGCACCAGCGTGGGCGAGCGGTCGTAGCGGGCGAACCACTGCTCGTAGAGCCCGTGCAGCGCGCGCAGGTAGGGCGTGGGGATCGACTGCTCGTAGTCACGGCCTCGCATCTGGATGCGCTTGCGGAGGGTCTTCACCTCGCAGCGCAGGTAGATCATGAGGTCGGGCGGGCGCAGCTCGCTGCGGAGCGAGGTGTAGAGGTCGGAGTACGTCGCCCAGTCGCGGTCGTTGATGTGGCCCTGCTGGTGGAGGTACTGGGCGAAGATCTCCGCGTCCTCGTCCAGCGTACGGTCCTGCACCACGCCGCGGCCCGAGGCCTCGAGCTCCCGGTGGATCTTGAAGCGCTTCACCAGGAAGAAGAGCTGGCTGTTGAAGGCCCAGCGCGGCATGTCGGCGTAGAAGTCCGCGAGGTACGGGTTCTCGTCGTGCGGCTCGAAGAAGGGCGTGAGCTCGAACTGCTGGCAGAGCCACTTCACCAGGCTCGATTTGCCAGCGCCCATGTTGCCGGCCACGGCGATGTAGCGAGGGGGTGCCATCGGTGAGCGGAGGGTAGTGCCCCGGGCGCTCGCGCCGACAGTTTCCGGCGTCAGTCGTCGTCGTCGTCGACCGCGACCTCGTCGGAGTCCGCGGACTCGTCGATGGTCCCGTCGAGCTCCACCCTCCGCCGCCGCGACTGCGGGGCCTCGCGGCGCACCGCGCTCTCCGGAGCCACCGTGGACTCCGCCGCCGGGGCGAGCACCACCGGGGTCGAGGTCGACGGCGCCATGGGCCGCGCGGTGAGCACTGGAGGGGCCGCCATCACCGGCGAGCTGCGCCGCGCCGTGGCGCGCTGCTGCCAGAGGCGGGCGAGCGAGGGCAGCACCGTGGCGCGCAGCAGCCTCATCAGCCCGTCGGGCATCGAGAGGGTCTCGTGGCCGTCGTCCTCCAGCGGCGCCCCGAGGTCGCGCGCCCGCTGGAGCAGCTCCAGGGTCCTGAGCATCCCCTGCTCCCTCACCGCGGCCAGGGTGGCCACGTCGAAGCGCGCGCCCAGCACCGCCGCCGCCCGCAGGGTCATCAGCTCGTCCGGGCCCATGGCCTGGAGCGCCGCGGCCCACTGGCCTTCGTCCGCCGAGGCCGCGGGCGTCGGCGTGGCCGTCGCCATGACCTCCACCGCCCCGAGCTCCCTCGCGGTGTCGAAGAGCGCCTGCGCCTCGCCCGAGAGCGGATCGCCCGTGAAGCCCAGCACCACGGGCATCCGCAGTGAGCCCGGCATGGAGAGCCAGCGTCGCAGGAGGGCCAGGGTCTCGTGGTCGGCGTAGTCCACCTGATCGAAGAGCAGCGCGCAGCCCGACGGGGTCTTCGCCGCGAGGCGGTTGATGGCGCGGGCCAGCGCCTCGGGGCGGGCTCCCTCGCCCACCCGCATCATGCCGATGGAGTCGATGGCGTGCTCCTCGCCGATCCACTGGAGGGCGCGCGCGGCCGCCTCGCGCAGCGGCCCGAGGGGCTTGGACCCCTCCTCGCAGCGCACCCTCAGCGCCGCCCACCCGGGCGGGATGGGCAGCACCATGGGCAGCTCGCCCCGCACCAGCACCGGGTGCCCTTCGGTGAGGGCGCGCTGCATCGCGTGAGCGTCGAGTTGGTTCATGGAGGGTTCTTACCCCTCGCGGCGGAAGATGTACCGCGGGGTGATCATCACCCCCCCTTCGCTCTGGGTCGGCAGGCCCACGGTGAGGCGCTCTCCCTCGACCTCGTACTGCACCGTCGATGGGACATCCCTCGACCCGCTCGGGCACTGCGCCGTGAGCGAGAGGGGCGAGCGGGCCTCGCCGGGGTACGTCGCGGTGAAGCTGATGGGGATGTCCTGCGCGTAGCGGGCGCCGGTGGTCACCACGATGTTGATGGCGCTGGCGAGGTCGACGATCACCCGCCCCGCCTCGGTCCAGAGCTGGCCCCGGCCGCGGAGGTTGGAGTTGGTGAGGCTGAGGGTGCCGATGGGCGTGCGGTCGGTGCTGGCCCAGTACTCGATGGCGATGAGCTCCCAGTGGGCCGCGGGGATGACTCCCCCGGAGAGCACCGGCGGCGTCCCGACGCGCAGCGGGCTGGTGACCAGCGGCAGCGTGGTGGAGGCGCCGGGCGGGGCGCAGGTGCCCGGGCGGTACATCACGTCGGTGGTCTCGCGGATGGCCTCGTCGCAGAAGCGCTCCGGCGGGGGCGGAGTGACGTACGCGAAGTTGAAGCACATCTCGTCGGAGGTGCGCACCCCGGAGGTCACCGTGCGGCTGGTGGTGTTGTTGAAGCTGCAGCGGGTGATCACCCGGTCGCCCGCCCGGAAGGTGACCGGGGTGTCGTAGAAGAGCTGCGACTCGAAGCGCCACCCCTGGAGGGAGATGAGCGGCTCGACGGCCCCGGAGGCGCGCACGATGGTCTCCTCGAAGTCGGTGCCGAGCTCGTGCATGTGGGGCATCCCGGTGAGCAGCCGGGTGCCCGCGGTGAGGGTGCACGCGCTCTCGGCGGTGCCGGCGCTGCGCGCAGGAATCGAGAAGCCCGTCGGACCCATGGAGACCATGCCCCACTCGGTTCCGCCCGGGGGGGCGTGGAAGACGCGGACGCCGGTGCTGTCGACGATGCCCGGCAGGTGGCGCCCGTTGTTGTAGTGGATCTGCATCACGTAGCGCTCCCCCGGCGCCACGCGCAGCCCGCCGTCGGGAAACTGCATCGCGTCCTGCCCCGGCGCCCAGGCGTACGCGTACTCGCTCCCCTCGGGCATGCTGTAGCAGGAGTACGGGGTGTTGGGAGAGCGGCGCATCGGGTCGCGCAGCAGCACGACGTGGTGCACCACAGCCGACTGGTCGACGCGCACCTCGAAGCGGCGGATGAAGCGCGCCTCGGTCACCGGGGCGTCGAAGACGAAGCACTGGTAGCGGTCGGAGACGTCGGGACCGACCGCGTAGCGGTTGGCCAGCAGGTCGAAGTGGGGCAGGTCCGCGGGCGCCATCTCCGGCGAGCGGTACACCCCCGCCGAGGCGCGGAGCCCCGTCCCCGCCGGGGCCGTCTGGGCGCCGCAGGTGGCCCACTGCACGATGCCGTTGCGCACCTCGTCGGTCGGAGAAGGCGTGCCCGCCGGGGGCATCCGCCCGGTGATCAGGTTGGCCGCGATGCGATCGACCCGGCGCATCCCCGCCGCCCCGACGAGGTTGGCGTCGTAGTCGAGCAGCGAGAAGGGCGCTCCGTAGCTGGGGGTGGCGCCGTGGCAGGTGCCGCACTGGCGCTGCACGTGGCCGCGCATCTGGGAGTCCCAGAGCGCGCGGTCGGGGACGCAGACGCCGGGGCCGGCGTCCGCGGGAGGGATGGGATTACCATCGCTGGTAAAGCCGAGGTCGGCGGCGACGCCGAGGTCCGTGGGCGCGGCGCCATCGCTGGCGCTCGACACCGGGGTGTCGGCGGCTACGGCGGCGTCTGCAGGGGTGGCCGCGGTGGTGCCGCAGCCGGCGAGCGCCGCGCCCGCGAAGAGTCCAAGTCCGACGTATCCCAGGCGGGTGGAGGAGCGCATCGGGCGGGGAGACTACCCCGAAGGCTCGCCCCGCCTACAGGGCTGCGCTCCGCCTCACGGGGCCATGTCACCGTATCTCCACCCAGCTCAGGTTGAGCTGCGTCGGGCGAGGCACCCGGAGCCGCACATAGCGCGCCCGGGTCTCGGGAAACACCGCCCGCCAGGTGTCGAAGGGCTCCTCCCGGCGGGCGAGCTGACGCCACTGCGCCCGGTCGTCCGAGGCCTCGACCACCAGGGGGTTGGCCCAGTCGCGGCAGCAGTCGAGGCGGTTGACCACGCGCACCAGGGTGATGTCCCGGGGGGAGCCGAGGTCGAACTCGATCCACGGGGCGGGCTCGCTCTGGGTCTGGAAGAAGATGTTGGGCAGGCCCTCGGAGGTCGTGTCGAAGCCCCGGGCGGCGGTGGGGGCGTCGCCGACGGCGCTGCTGATGCGCCAGGGGGCGTGCCTCGCGAGCTCGGGCCGGAGCGCCAGCCGCAGCTCCCGGGCGCCCGCGACGGCGAAGCCAAGGGTGAGCAGCAGCACGGTCCATCGCCAGGCGCGCTCGCGCCAGAGGGCAGCGGGCCCGTCGTCCTCGACGGTGGTGGGCCAGAGCCAGCGCGAGAGGGTCTGCGGGGTCGACACGGCCGCACTGATATCGCAAGCCGTGGGCCCACCGGAAGGGTGCGCGCCAGGAATGAGCGCTTGACGCCCGACGGTCGAGCGGCTTTGTTGCGCCCGGAAAGGCGCGGTTTCCCATTGGGCTGGATCGTCTGGATCATCGAGAGCGCGCTGTGTCTGGTGGCCAGCTACGCCGCCGCAGTCGCCGTGTACCCCGACCGCTCGGCGCTCGACCGCTTCATCCTCGCGATGGTGGTCGACACGGGGCTCATCCTGCTGGCGATCCACCTGTGCGGCTTCGTCGACCTGCTCTACCCGGCGCCGCTGGCGGTGGTGGCCACGCTGCTCTCGGGCGCGGTGCTCTACGCCTCGCACCGGGCGACGAAGCCCGGCGTGCTCGCGGGCTGCGTGCGCAGCGACCTGAGGGCGCCCGCCCGCCTGCTCGCGGACACCATCCGAGAGCGCGAGGTCTCCGTCGCCACGCTCGTCCCCGCGGCGCTGGCCTTCGGCACCTGCGCGGTGATGGTCTGGTACTACCGCTCCTGGACCTGGGACCCGGTCTGGTACCACGTCCCCAAGACCTCGCTGGTCATCCAGGAGCACTCGCTCCGCTGGCTCGAGATCCCCAACATCTGGACCCAGGGCAACCCGGCCAACCTCGAGCTCCTCGCGGTCTGGAACTGCATCTTCCCCCGCGACAACCGCTTCGACGACAGCGCGCAGCTCCCCTTCCTGCTGCTGGGCGCCGCGGTGGTCGCCGCCTGGTGCCGCCGCGTCGGCGCCTCCCGGCCCCTCAGCGCCGCCCTCGGCGCCGTCTGGATCGCCCTCCCCCCGATCTTCCTCCAGGCCCACTCGACGCACGCCGACGTCGCCTGGACCAGCCTCTTCACCGCGGCGATCTACGTCACCGTCGGCACCCCCGAGCGCCGCGACCGCTGGGTGGGCTTCCTCTGCTGGGGCCTCTTCATCGGGATGAAGTACACGGGCCTCTTCCACATCGGCCTCTGGGGCCCGTGGCTGCTGGGCCGCGCCGTGTACGAGGTCGTCCATACCCAGCCCGGTAAGCGCCTCGGTCGCACCCTCGACGTGGCCGCCTCCGGGCTCTTCGCCATCGCCCTGGGGTGCTTCAAGTACGTCCAGAACTGGGTGCACGCCCGCAACCCGATGTGGCCCTTCGACGTCAACATCCGGTCGCTCGGCATCCACTTCCACGGAGAGAGCAACCCCGGCGTCGAGTACGGCTCCGGCCCCGACCAGAGCCCCACCTTCTTCGGCGCCCCCAACGCCCTCCACGACCTCCTGACCTCGTGGCTCAACGACCTGCCCTTCTACGCGCCCGACGTGCGCTCCGGGGGCTTCGGGCCGGTCTTCCGATGGCTGCTCCTCTGGTGCGTGATCGTGGTGGCCTTCGACATCCTCCGGGGCCGCAACTGGCGCCGGGGCCTGCTCCCGCTGGCGCTCTTCGTCGAGTGCCTGCAGGTGCCGGTCCCCTACATGACCCGCTTCATCATCGCGGCCGCGACCGCCTCGCTGGTGTGCACCGCCATCGTCTTCAGCGAGGTGCGCTGGCGGCCCGTTCGCCTCGCCCTCTCGCTCGCCCTGGTGGGCCTCACCTGGCACGGCTACTCCGAGGGCTACCGGGGCTTCATCGTGCACCCGCGCTACTTCGAGCGGGCGCGCAGCCTCGATGCCGCCGGGCGCAACGCCCTGCAGCTCGACTCCTTCCTCTGGCCCACCCGCTGGGCCATGGCGAGGGAGCGCGAGCTCCACGCCGGGGACGTCATCGCCTACGACGAGGGCGTCCACTTCCTCAACGACCTCTTCAACCACGACTTCGGCCCGCGCGTGGAGTTCGTCTCCAACCGCCTCGCCCCGGCGGCCTACCTCGCCCGCATCCGCGCCCTGCGCGCGAAGTGGGTCGGCGTCACCCGCGGAACGGCCGCCGAGCAGAGCCTCGTCGAGGCCGGCGCGGAGTTCCTCTTCCAGACCCCGGACTCCCCGATGGCGATGTACCGCATGCCCGCCTCACGGCCGTGACCTCGCCGCCCTCCGCGCTCCGCCCGCTCGCCCTCGGCCTCGCCGCCACCGCCGCCACCCGCCTCGCCGCCGCGGCCCTCTTCCCCATCGCCCCCCGCTGGGACGGCTACTTCTACCTCCTCCACGCCCAGCGCCTCGCCGACGGTCACGGCTTCTCCGACCTCGTCACCTCCCGCCCGACGGGCTTCTATCCCGTCGGCTATCCCTTCGCGCTGTCGATCCCGCTGCGCCTCGGGCTCTCCCCCTTCGCCGCCGTCGTCGCGCTCAACCTCCTCGCCAGCCTCGTCACCACCGCCGCCGTCGTCCTCGTCGCCGCCCGCGACCGCGACCCTCGCACCCCCGCCCGCGCCGCCCTCGCCGCCGCGCTCTACCCCGGCCTCGCCCTCTGGTCGTGCGCCGCCATGAGCGAGACCCTCGCCGCCTCGCTCCTGGTGCTCGCCCTCGCCCTCGCCACGCAGTCCCCTTCGCGCGACCGCCACCCCCTCCTCGCGGGCGCCCTCCTCGGCCTCGCCGCCCTCGTCCGCCCCCCATCGCTCTTCGCCCTCGCGGCCATCCCCGCCGCCGCCCCGGCCGGCCGCCGCGCCCGCGCCGCCGCCCTCGCCGCCCTCGCCGCGGTCGCCGTCCTCGCCCCGTGGACCGCCCGCAACGCCCGCTCCCTCGACGCCCCCGTGGTGGTCAGCACCAACGCCGGATCGAACCTCCTCATCGGCACCCTCGACGACGCCCGCGGCGGCTACCTCCGCCCCGCCCAGCCGCCCCGTTGCAGGCTGCTGCACGGCGAGGTCGCCCGCGACCGCTGCCTGCGCTCCGAGGCGCTCGACCGCATCGCCTCCGACCCGCTGCGCTGGGCCCGCCTCGGCGTGCAGAAGCTCGCCCTCACCTTCGGCTGGGAACACGACCCGGTGAGCTACGTCCGCGAGCCCGAAGCCCCCCTCCACGCCGACCGCACGACCCTCGCCCTCACTGCGCTCTGCACCCTCGCGTGGTGGTCGCTGCTCGCGCTCTCGTGGCGCCACGGCAGTGCGCTCGATGCGACGGCCCGCGCCGTGGCCGTCACCGCCGCGACCCTCGCGCTCACGCACTTCGTCTTCCTGGGCGCCGACCGCTACCACCTGGTGCTGGTGCCCTCGCTGCTGCTCCTCGCGCCCCGCTCCTTGAGGAGGGCGACCGCCTCGTGAGCGCCCTCCTCTGGTCGCTGCTGGCGGTGCTGCTGCGCGTGGCGTGGCTGCGCGCCGTCCCTCCGGTGGCGGCCTGGGACGGGGTGGTCTACGAGCGCACGGCCTCGCGCATCGCCCAGGGAATGGGCTACGTCGACACGTACAACAACCTCCCGCCATTCCTCCCGACGGCCTTCTACCCGGTGGGCTACCCGGGGATGCTCGCGCTGGCCCAGATGCTCCTCGGCCCGGATCTCTGGGTCGCCGGCGCGCTCAACGTGCTGGCCGCCGCGATCACCACCGCCGCGGTCTTCGCCCTCTCCCGCCGCGCCTGGGGAAGGCCCGCGGCGCACCTCTCCGCCGCCCTCTACGCGCTCTCCCCGGGGGCGGTGCTCTACACCTCCACGCTCATGACCGAGACCGTCTCCGCGGCGCTGCTCGTCGGAGCCGTCGCCCTCGCGGAGTCCTACGCCCGAGGACGCCCCGCCCGCTTCGCCCTCTCCGCGGGCCTGGTCTTCGGCGTGGCGGGCCTGGTGCGCCCACAATCACTGCTGCTCGCCCCCGTGGTGGCGCTGCTCTCCTCGCCCTCGCCCCGCCTCTCCGACCGCGTGCGCACCGTCGCCCTCGTCGGCGTGGCCTGCGTCGCGGTGGTGCTGCCGTGGACCATCCGCAACTGCCGCGTCCTCGACGGCTGCGCGCTGGTCTCCGTCAACGGCGGCTCCAACCTCTTCATCGGCACCGACCCCGAGGCCCACGGAACCTACCGCGACCTGCGCCGGGGCGAGGGCTGCGGCCCCGTGCTCACCGAGGTCGCCAAGGACCGCTGCTACGGCGACCTCGCCGTGCGCCGCATCGCCGCGCACCCTGCCCGCTGGCTCTCGCTGATGCCCGCCAAGCTGCAGGCCCTGCTCGACTACGAGGTCTCCCCCGCCTACTACCTCCGCGAGGCGGGCGCCCTCTCCGAGGCCACCGCCGAGCGCGCGGCCCGCTGGCTCACGGCCTTCCATCGCCTGGTGTGCGCCCTCGCCCTGCTGGCGCTCATCGCCCGCCGTGGCCCGATGCCCCGCGCTGCCGCGCTCTGCCTCGGCGCGGTCGCGGGCTCGCTCGCCGTGCACGCGGTCTTCTTCGGAGGCGACCGCTACCACATGGTCTTCCTCCCGCTGCTCGCCGTGCTCGCGGGCGCCGTGCTCTCCCCGGCGAAAGAGCGATGACCCCTCGCTCCCCCGGGCACCGCACCGCCACCGCCGCGCTCTTCGCACTCGCCCTCGCGGCGCGCCTCGCCTTCGGCCTGCTGGTGCGCGTCCCTCCCGCCTGGGACGGCGTGCTCTATGAGCGCGGCGCCCTCGGCCTCGCCCGGGGCCTCGGCTACTCGTGCTTCCTCTTCGGCCCCGCGGCCGACCCTTCGGTGCCGACCGCCTTCTATCCCGTGGGCTATCCCGCCTTCCTGGGAGCGCTCTACCGCGTCTTCGGCGTCTCTCCGCTGACCGTCGTGGTGAGCGGCGCCCTCCTCGGAGCCATCACCGTCGCGCTCTCCCACCGCCTCGCCCTCCGCTGCGGACCCGCCCTCGCGGCCCACGGCGCCGCGCTGCTCTTCGCCCTCGCGCCGGGCCCGGTGGTCTTCTCCGTCACCCCGATGAGCGAGACCCTCTGGGGCGCCCTGCTCACCGCGACGGCGCTGGTGCTCTCGAGGGCCTCCTCCCCTCCGCGCACCCAGCAGCTCCTCGCGGCGGGTGCCCTCCTCGCGGCGGCGGTGTACGTCCGCCCGCAGGCCCTGGTGCTGGTCCCGCTGCTGCCCGCGCTGCTGCCCGGAACGCTCGCCCAGCGCCTCCGCCGCGCCGCCCTGGTCGCCGCGACCGTGGCCGCGCTCGTCGCCCCATGGACGGCGCGCAACTGCCTCGCCCTCGACGGCTGCGCCATCGTGAGCACCAACGGCGGGAGCAACCTGGCGATCGGGGCCGTGCCTCGCGCCACGGGGATGTACCTCACGCTCACCCGCGCCGACGGCTGCGGCGGCGTCGTGGGAGAGCGGGCGAGAGAGCGGTGCTGGCAGCGGGTGGCCACGCAATCCGTGCGGCGCGACCCCTGGCGCTGGGTGCGCCTTGCGTGGCCCAAGCTCTACTTCACCTACGCCAACGAGACCTTCCCCGCGGACTACCTCCGCGAGGCCCGTCCCGACCTGCTCGACGCGCGCCGCAACGCCCGCCTCCGCGACTGGATGACCTGGACCTGGTGGCCCCTCTGGATCTTCGCCCTGCTCGGAGCACTTCCCCTCCCCTTCCGGCGCCCCCTCGCCCCGGCGGGCAGGCTCTCGCTGGCGACCGTCGCGGCCGCCACCGCCACGCACCTCGTGGTCTTCGGCGGCGACCGCTACCACCTCCCGCTGGCGGGCTTCATGGTCGCGCTGAGCGCCGCGGCCTTCCGCGGTCTCACGCGAGGTGACCGCAGGCCGGACCGCAAGGCGGAGTGAGCGACCACTGCCTCATCGCGTCCGGCCCCGGGCGATCGACGTGCACCTTGTCGTCGACGACGGTCACCCAGTTCAGCGGGATGTAGTGGTGAAGCCCCTGGGCGTCCCGGTTGAGCTCGATCATCTCGTCGCCGATGAGGCGATCGACCACCGCGAACTCCGAGTCCTCTGATCCGACCACCGGCATTGCCGGACGGATGCTGCTGATGTCGACCATGGCGAATCCTCCCAACGACGAGGTTTTGCACTGATCGTTCCAGCGTGCCGAGACCGCATCGCGCGCTGCGGGAGCTCCACCCTCGGGAGTGCAGAATCGCCACGCCCCGCGGTCAGGTGTGTCGCGAAGGTTCAGCCCTCGTCTCCGCCCACCGACATCTCGCGAGGCATCCGACGCTTTCCCTGGAGATCCGACCGATTCCGTCGCTCGCGTCGTTGAAAAGTTCGCCCTGCGAGAGACCGCGCTTAGAGTCCGTTCACACCGCGGACGGGCGATATCAGGGGTGAGCGCCGGTCGTGGGACGTCTCCGTCGTGGGAGGCGCTCGCGCCCGCTTGCTCACCCCTCCGACCCTCACTCCGCGCCCATGGACGCATGACCTCGTTCGACCTGCTGATCCATCGCGCTCCGACCCGCTCCCCCCGGGCCGAGGTTCGCGGTTCCGTCGCCGCCGAAACCTCCCCGGTCACCGAGGGGGCGCACCTTCTCGACCTCGACCTCGCGGGGCAGCGCTGCACCCTCGCGCAGGACGCCGAGAACGCCGCCTACCTCCTCCGCGACGTCGCGGCGGCGCTGGTGCCGGTGCTCGAGGGCCGCGCCGCCAAGGCCCAGGTCGTCGCCCACGACACCCCCTGGGAACTCTGCTTCGTCCCAGGCGACGACACCCTCCTGGTCAGCGTCTTCCGCGGAGGCCCGGTGCCCGAGGTGCGCGTGCTGGACCGCGCCGTCGGCGTCACCGAGCTCCTCGCCGCCCTGCGCCGCGCCGCCGCCGCGCTGCCCTCCCCCGCCGACGGCCTCGACGCCCTCCTCGACCGCCTCGAGGTCCAGGCCGGTCACCGCCTCGCCGCGCCGGTGCGAGGCCCGGCCACCATGCTCCAGTGGGAGAGCCGCCCGGGCTCCCTCGGCGACGACGCGCTCTCCGTGAGCTTCCAGGCGCTCAGCCCCGGCGAGGCCCCCTCCCGCCGGGAGAGCGCCCAGTCCGACCTCCACGCGCTGCTCGTCCAGGGTCGCGTGGGCATCAGCCTCCGGGGCCGAGGGGTCGAGCTCGCCCCGGGCTTCGTGGTGCTGCAGTTCGAGCGCCTCGTCGCGCTCTGCCGCCCGCTGCTCGAAGCCTGGGCCGCGCGCCGCCCGCTGCACCTCCGGATGCAGGTCTCCGACCTCTCGCTGGGCCTTCGCCTCTCGGCCGACGAGCGCCTCGCCCTCACCTTCACCCGCAGCCCCGGGGGCTCGGTCACCCTGCCCGCGCTCTCGCCCGAGGCCCTCATCACCCCGGTGCTCGACGGCGCCCTCGCCCTCGCCGCCGCGCTCTCCCGCTGCGACCGAAGCCTCGCCCGCAACCTCCGCCTCCGCGCGCTCCGCCACGAGGCCCGCGCGCTGCGCCGCTGGCTGCGCAACCTCGGCCGCAACGACCGCCGCACCAACCCCGACCCCTCGCTCTACCAGGTCGCCGCCGAGCCCCCGGCCGCGCGGGTCGCGGCCGACGCGCTCGACCTGAGGGACGCCACGCGGCTGCGCTACACCGCCCGCTGGCGCGCGGAGATCGAGGGCCTCGACCTCGCCGGGACGCTCCTCTGCGGCGACCGGCTGATCGTCCCCGGGGCCCGGGAGCTCCATGCGCTCGACCGCATGACCGGGACGGCGATCTGGTCGGTGCCGGTGCCCCGCGCCTCGACCACGCTGGCGGGCGACGCGCTGCTCCGTCAGAGCCCCCGAGGAGAGATCGAGCTGCGCGCCTCCTCCAGCGGCGAGGTGCTCTGGACCACCCGCATCACCCCCCGCGTCGGAACCCTCTGCCTCCCCCACGCCGTCACCGCCCCGGGCCTCCCCCGGCTGGTCATCGTGGCCGAGGGGGAGCGCCGCCTCGTGGCCCTCGACCTGCGCACCGGCGAGCCCCGCTGGAGCTTCACCGCCCGCCACGCCGGAACCTTCCGGATGCGCCGCGCGGGTCGCCTCCTGGTGGTGGTCTCCGGGGACGCCACGGTGACCGCGCTCGACCTCGCGAGCGGCGAGGTGGTCTGGCGCTTCGGCGATCGGGTTCCGTTTCACACGACGCCGCTGCTGCACCGCGACCAGCTCTTCGCCGTCGCGGGCGAGGCCACCCGGGGCGCCGCGAGGCTCTACGCGCTCGACGCCTACGCGGGGGAGCACCTCTGGTCGTGCGCCATCGACGCGACCGTGTGCGCCCCCGCCTGCGTCACCAAGGACACCGTCGCCGTGCCGGTCTCCACCCGCGAGGGCGTGATGCTGGAGGGCCGCTCGGTCTCCGACGGCGTCGTGCGCTGGCAGACCGCCCTCAGCGCCGTCGCAGGCTCCAACGCCCGCCCCGCCGTCACGGCCTTCGACGACCTCTTCGTCGCCAACCTCCCCACCGGCCGCGTGCTCGCCGTGGACGCCGGCGACGGATCCACCCGCTGGTCCCGCACCCTGCGCGCTCCCCTCGGGGACGACCTCCCCCGGCGCCTCGACCCGCAGCTCCGCTCCGGCGCCCTCTTCGTCCCCCAGAGCGCCCTGGCGGTGCTGCGCCCTCGCGATGGCGCCGTGCTCGCCGAGCTCGACGCCTGCGACCTGGTGCCCGACCTGGTGCGCGTCGACGAGCAGTGCGCGGTCTACGTCGCCGAGGAGAGCGGCCACCTCGGCTGCTACGAGCCCGGCGCCCGCCTCCGGGTGATCCGCCCGGTCTGACCGCAGCGCCCGAGGCCGCGGGTCACATCTGCGTGCACTGCCAGTCGCGCGAGGTGCAGGCCGGCGTGTTGTGGCAGCTGATGCATCGGGTCACCCGCCCGTCCTCGAGCACCTGACGGTCGCTCGCCCTCACCCTCTGCCAGTGCCAGTCGCCGTGCGCCGCGTCGTAGCCCGCGGGCTCCTTGCGCATCACCGTCCAGCCGATGATCGTCGAGCAGGTCGGGTCGGCGTACTCCTCCTTGATCACGATCGAGCCCACCGGGAGGGTGCGGCCCTCCACCCGGTAGTTGGCCATCGCCTCGGGGCTGGTCACCACGCGGATGTTGCTGATCGAAGGCGTCCCGGCGCCGTAGCTGGAGATGTGCTCGAAGGTCATGCGGCACCCGCGCACCTCGGGAAAGCGCGAAGCGTAGTCCGAGGGCACCAGCGAGGTCGGAGGAGGTGTCTCCTCCGGACCGCAGCCAGCCGAGAGGAGCGAGAGGGAGAGGGAGAGGAAGGTCGCGACGCGGGCCATGGGCCCCGAGGATAGCGCGAAGCTCAGCGCATCATCACGACGCGGATGCGCTGGTTGTACGTGTCGGCCACGAAGAGCCGGCCCGCGGTGTCGGTCTCGACGCCGTAGGGGCGGTCGAGCAGCGCCAGCGTGGGCGAGGCGCCGTCGCCCTGGAAGCCTCGCATCCCGCAGCGGCCCGCGACGGTGCGGATGTTCCCGTCGGGGCCCACCGCGCGCACGCAGGAGTTCTGCGTGTCGGCGATGTAGAGCGTGCCGTCGGGGCCGACGTCGACGTCCGTGGGCTGGTTGAGCGTGGCCATGGTGGCCGGTCCGCCGTCGCCGGTGGCGCCCACGGTGCCGGTGCCCGCGACGGTGGTGATCACCCCGGCGGCGTCCACCCGGCGGATCACGTTGTTGCCCGTGTCGGCGATGTAGAGGTTGCCCCGGCTGTCGAAGTCGATGCGCCCCGCGGGAGAGGCCGCCTGGCCCACCGGGTTGCGGAGCTGCGCCATCAGCGCCGGACCGTTGTCCCCGGAGTAGCCCGCCATCCCGGTGCCCACCACGGTGTTGATGATGTCCATGCCGTTGACCCGGCGGATGCGCTGGTTGGCCTGGTCGGCGATGTAGACCTCGCCCGAGGGAGAGATCGCCACGCCCACCGGGAGGTCGAGCACCGCGTTGAGCGCCGGGCCGCCGTCGCCGCCGAAGTTGCGGCCGCCGGTGCCGCAGAGGTCCTCGATCATCGAGCCCGCGGTGCCCACGTTGCGCACCCGCTTGATCATGCTGTTGTGCCACGCGGCGATCAGCATGTTGCCCTGCGCGTCGAAGGCGATGGCCGTCGGGTGGTTGAGCCGGTGGCGCAGCGCGGGCGTCGGCATCCGCGGCGTGCCCGGCGGAACGGGCGGATCTTCCCCATCGGAGAGCTCGCCGGTGCCGACCACGGTGCGCACCGTGCCATCGGGGGCCTGCTCTCGGACGACGTGGTTGTTCCAGTCGAGGAAGTAGAGCCGACCGTTGGGGCCGAGGGTCATGTCGAGCGGGAGGTAGGTCCGCGACGAGGTGCCCGCGACGTCGTTGACGCCGACGCCCGCCTCGCCGTTGCCGATGATGGTGCAGATGGTGCCCGCGGCGGGCCTGCACGACACCGGACCCACCGGCGTGACCGGCGTGTCGTTGGCGATGCCGCAGGTGCTGGCGAGGGCCTCGTCCTCGGTGAGCACCGAGGCGCAGGGATCGGTGGTGCAGCTCGCGGCGACGGCCGCGAGGGCGAGCAGGAAGAGGGGGGAAGGCGCGCGCATCGTTCGCTCCATGGAGATCATCGCCAGACCCGGCGCACGCGGTCGTTGAGCGTGTCGCAGATGAAGAGGTTGCCCTGCGCATCGAAGGCGATGCCGTGCGGGCGGTAGAGGTCGGCCGCCACCGCCGGACCGCGGTCGCCGCCGTAGCCGCGGCGGCCGGTGCCCGCGACGGTGGTGATCACCCCGGTGGCGAGGTCGAGCGCCCGGATGCGGTGGTTGTTGGTGTCGGCGATGTAGAGCCGGCCGTCGGGGCCGAACTCGAGGTCCTGCGGCGAGTAGAGCTGCGCCATCGTCGCGGGGCCGTTGTCGCCGCCGAAGCCGAAGGCGCCGGTGCCTGCCACGGTGGTGATGGTGCCGCTGGCGAGCTCGATGCGACGGATGCGGTGGTTGCCGGTGTCCGAGAGGTAGAGGTTGCGGCCCTCGCGATCGAGCACGATGCCGCCTTCGGGCTCGGGGTTCTCGCCGCCCTGCCAGTTGAAGGTCGCCATCATGGCGGGGCCGTTGTCGCCGCCGAAGCCGCGCATCCCGACGCCCGCGATGGTGGTCAGGGTCTGCGCCGCGAGGTCGAGCCGGCGGACGCGGCCGTTGCCCTGGTCGAGCAGGTACATCACGGTACCCGAGGCATCGAGCGCGCCCTTGGAGGGCTGCTTGAGGCGGGCCATGGCGAAGGGTCCGTCGACCCAGCCGGGGCCGCGGCCGAGGGGGACGTAGGTCATGCCCGTGGCGGGGTCCCACCGGCGGATCTTGTGGTTGTGCCACGCCACCACCAGCAGCCGCCCGTCGGCCTGGAACATCAGGTCGGTCGGGTGGTTGAGCGCCACGGTGGTGCCGACGACGCCGGGCTCGGTGAGGTCGCCGGTGCCGTTGGGGGGCCCGTCGCCCGGCTCCTCGACGCCCATGATGGTCTCGAAGGTGCCGGTGGCGGTGACCCGTCGGATGCGGTGGTTGTTCCAGTCGAGGATGATGGGTCGGCCGTCGGGCGCGAACTCCATGTCCATCGGCCAGTACATCATCGACTCGCGCAGCGGCCGACCGTCGCCGTTGAAGCCCGCGACCCCGGCGCCCGCGTACGTGCAGATGTTGCCCGGGGTCTGGTCGCAGCGGGTGATGGACTCCGGCGTCACGATGGGCGTGCGGGGGATGGCCTCGCCGAAGCGGTAGATCACGCCGCGCGCGAGGGCCGCCGTCTGGAGGTCACCGCCGACGGTCCAGATGGCCCCGGTGGGGTCGACCCAGACGGCGTGGAAGTCGAGCTGGGTGCGCGGCGGGCGGGCGACCTGGCGCCACGACCCGCTGCGGCGCTGGTAGAGCGAGCCGCCGTTGCCCACCGCGAGGGGCGAGCCCGACTCGGGGACGAACACCCCGCTGAGCCTGGGCGCGGTCTCGATGGTGACCGCGCGCCACGGGGTCGAGGGACCGTCGGACTCCAGCACGATGCCCGACACGTTGCCGCCCACCGCGTAGCGCTGGCTGCCCCGCCCGTGCACCGTGAACAGCGGCCCCCGACCCGAGTCCGGAACCGTCTCCCTCGACCAGGCCGAGCCGTTCCAGTGGAGCAGCGCCCCGTTGGTGCCGCAGACCGACACGTCGTTGGCGGCGCTGCCGTAGACCTTGTACCAGATGGTGGTGTCGTTGAGCCCGCCGGGGGCCTGCTGCGCCGACCACGCGGTGCCGTCGTAGTGCCAGAGCACGCCGGTGTTGCCGTCGGTGTTGCCGCCCACCGCCCAGACGTCGTTGGCGCTCGCGCCCCACACGCCGAAGAGGGTCGGCGTGCTCGCGGGCGTGGTCATGCGCTGTGTGACGCCGCGGACCGGGTCGTAGCGCAACACCGTGCCCTCGCTTCCCACCATGTAGACCTGCGTCGGAGAGACGCCGTGGACCCACCAGAGGCTCCCTCGCCCGGCGCCGGTGTCGATGCGGGTCCAGCGCGTTCCATCGAAGTGGAGCGCCTGGGGGCCGGTGCCGTCGTTGGCGTCGGCGCCGACGGCGTAGACATCCGACGCGGTGGTGCCCCAGATGGAGAGCATCGCGCCCGGCAGGTCGGACTGCACCGCCTGCCATTGAAAGCTCGGTGGGATCTCATCGGCACAACCCGACACAGCCCCCGCAGCCGCTACCACCAGCGCAATTGCGCCCAGTCCTGCACCAGATCGAAATGCCATCGTCGCTCCTTATGCTCCGCGGCGACCACCCACAGCACGAGCCGTACCTCCAGCATCATAGCCGCCTTGTCCCGGGATCGTGAAGGACCCTAGGTACCGGTGTTAGTCTGGCCCGCGCGATGTCACCGTGGGCCGTGCTCGTAGTTGCACTCGGCGGTACGCTCTGGGTCGGCTGCACCGAGGCCGAGGTCATCGAGGTCGACGCGGGCCTTCCCGCCCACGACATCGGCACTGCCGACGACGTCACCGAGCCCGAGGACGCGGGCCTCGCCGAGGACGCGCTGATCGACGCGCAGGACGACGTGCCCGGCGACGAGGGCGCGGAGCCCGACCGGCCGCCACCCCGCGACGCGGGCCCGCCGCGGATGCTGACCTGCGGACCGAAGGCGCGCGTCGAGGATCCGTCTGGCGACACGGTGGTGATCGGCAACGAGGCGGGAGGGCGCTTCACGCTGGTGCTCGACGTGGCGATCGCCAACGTGGGGGTGATCGCGCGCCAGCCGGTGGACCTGACGCTCAACGGCGACTTCGTGAGGAGCGTGCGGGTGGTGCACTTCGTCGGCGAGGGGGCCGCGGCCTCGACGCTCTACGCCCCGCGCGGGGTGGCCCTGGAGCGGGGCGGAACCCCTGCGGCGCCCTTCGCGGACGTCACCGGGCACAGCACCATGAGCTGCGCGAGCGACTGCCAGCCGGGGCGCCTCCCGAGCGACCGAGGGTGCAACTCCCCGGCGCAGGTGACGACGTACTTCGAGCGACGCTTCGGCGAGGGTCGACGGATGCTGCACCTGCAGACGAGCACCCTCGACGGGCTCTATGTGTTCGCGGGCCGAGGCGGCTGCTGCCTGCCGTAGCCGACGCGCTCAGGTGCCCGGTCGCCTCGGAGGCGGACCCTCGACCCTCGGCGGCGTCCCCACGATCGGCAGCCGTCGATGCGCCGAGTGCGCCGCGTAGTGGGCCCGCACCACGTCGGCCATCAGGTCGATGAAGGCCGGCGAGTCATTGACCGCCCTCGCCCGGGTCATCGCGAGCCCGACGGCGTCGCAGGTCGCCCTCAGCTCGTGGTCGAGGTCATAGAGCACCTCCACGTGGTCGCACACGAAGCCGAGCGGAGACACCACCGCGGCCTCCAGGCCCTTCGCCCGCTCGGCCTTCAGGTAGTCGTTCACGTCGGGCTCCAGCCACGGGTCTTCCGGCCGCCCGCTCCTCGACTGGAACACCAGCGCGTACTCCGTTCGCCCGAGGCGCTCCATCACCAGCCGCGCGGTCTCCTCCAGGTTGGCCACGTAGCGGCTGTCGTTGGCCATGCTCGTCGGGATGCTGTGCGCGGTGAACACCACCCTCGCCCCGGCGCGCTTCTCCGCCGGCAGCCGGGAGAGCGCCTCGGCCACGCTCTGCGCGTTGGCCAGCACCAGGCCCTCGTGCGCGAACCAGTCGCCCACGAAGCTCACCTCCACGTCGGCCAAGGCCCTCGCGGCGAGCTCCTTCCGTGCGTCGGCCACGTTCACCTTGTACTGCCCGCAGCTCGAGTAGCTCTTGTGCCCCGCGGTGATGAAGCCCACCGCCCGACGCACCCCCGCGCGAGACATCTCGGAGAGCGTGTCCGCCAGGAAGGGCCGCCAGTTGCGCATCCCCACGTAGACCGGGATCGTCGGCCCGTAGGCCTGCAGCCGCTGCTCCAGCCCCTTCGCCTGGGCCATGGTGAGGGCGGTGATGGGCGACACGCCGCCGAAGAGCTCGTAGTGGCGCGCCACCTCCGCAAGGCGCTCGGGGCTCACCCTCCGGCCGCGAAGCACGTTGTCGAGGAAGGGGCGGATCTCGTCCATCCCCTGCGGCCCACCGAAGGACAGCACCAGCACCGCGTCGAAGGGGCGCATCACCGAAGGTCGTTCGCTCATCGTCTCAGCGGCCTTGGATGCTCAGATGCCCGCGTCGGTCGCGCGCTTCCAGCCGGAGCCCGCCATCACCTTCGCGCCGATGCGCCGCCACTGAGCGTGCGCGTGCTCCCTCAGGCCCGCGGCCTCCAGCAGCGAGCCCACGGTCTCGCCCTCCAGGTCGGCCCCCAGCGCGACGAGCTCCTCGGCGATCGTCGCCCGCAGCGCCGCGCGCTTCGCGTTGTGCGCCACCACCCCCGGCGCCAGCGCGTCGACCTCGGCCCACGCCACGCGCCGCAGCCGCTTCGCGCCCTCCGCCTCGGTGCCCTCCAGGGCCTTCGCCACCCCGGCGCCCCAGCGCCTTCCGAGGGCCCTCGAGGTCTCGTCGCTCTTCAGCCGCTCGGCGATGCGCTGCTGCACGTTGGACATCGCGCCGTCGACGAAGTCCCCCACGCGGTCCATGAGCTGCCGCTGGATCTCCTCGCCGACGCCGCCCAGCATCTTGCCCGCGGCCTTCGCGCCGAAGGACAGCGCCCCCCGGAGCATGCCCCCGCCCACCGCCGCGGCGGCGCCTCCCCCGGAGCCCGCCTTCTGCACGAAGGACGTCAGCGCCTCGGTGAGCGTCGCCTTCACCCCGTCGCGCACCCGATCGCTCGCCACCAGCTCGTCGACCATCTTCGGCGGCAGCGGGCGCGGCCGACCCGCGCGCTCCACGATGCGCGCCGCGGCCTCCTCCGGGAGCCAGTCACGGAGCTTCACCTCGCTCTTCGCCGCGCGGTCGATCAGCCGGTCGCGCAGCGGCACCCAGAGCCGCTCGTTCCAGTGGGCGACGCGCTCGGGGTCGCCCAGGTGGTCGAGCGCCGAGAGCGCCGCCTCGGGGTCGATGAAGGCCCCCACCGGCTGCGCACAGAGGCGCTCGAAGGAGTCGTCGAGGAGGCTCAGGAGGTCGGCGTCGGGGGCTTCCATGGACGGGCGTTGTACCGCAGCCGTCGTGTGGCGAGATCTGAAACTACAGCGCCGTCGTGTCGGCCGGCAGCGTGACGATGAACTCCGAGCCGGTGCCGAGCCCCGCGCTCTCGGCGTGCACCTGGCCCCCGTGCAGGGCCACGATCTCCCGGACGATGAAGAGCCCCAGGCCGAGGCCCGAGAGGCACTTCTGTCGCTCGTCGACCTGACGGAAGCACTCGAAGATCACCTGCAGGCTCTTGGGCTCGATGCCGCAGCCGTGGTCGATGATCGAGAGCTTCACCTCGGGCCCGCGCCCGCTCGTCACGTGCTCGCCGCGCACCACGACGGTGCTGCCCGCGGGCGAGTACTTCATCGCGTTGGTGAGCAGGTTGAACAGCACCTGCGAGAGCCGCTCGGCGTCGCCCCGGACGAAGAGCCCGGGGCTCACGTGGCACGAGACCGTGATCTCACGCTGCGCGGCGATCGGGCCGATGGCCTCGATGGCCTGCCGGGCGAGCACCCCCAGGTCGAGCCGCGTCGGGACCACCGCCAGCTTGTGCGCGGTCAGCCGCGACACGTCGAGAAGGCGGTCGAGCAGCACCGCCTGGGTGAGCGCGGTGCGCTCGATGACGGCCATCGCCCGGGTGTGCGCCTCGGTGTCGAGCCGGTCGCGACGCACCAGCGCCGCCCAGCCCAGGATCACGTTGATCGGCGTCCGAAGCTCGTGGCCGAGGATGGCCAGCACGCGGTCTTTCGCCCGGTTGGCCGCGTCGAGCTCCTGCCAGGTGGGGCAGCTGTCCGAGGGGCGGTCGCCCGGCAGACGGTCGATGGAGTCACGGAGCAGCTCGAGGTGCTCGTCGATGGGGCGGGCGCACCAGAGCACCCCGTTGCCCACCGTGGTGGCGCGAAGGATCACCCTCGTCTTGGTGCTGCCCACGGCCTCGAGCCCGAGGGTCACCTCCACCGCCCCTTCGGCGCGCAGCACCCTCAGCGCCGCGGCGATGCGGGCGCTGTTGCCGCCCTCGATCACCGACTCGAAGGGCCGCCCGATGAGCGCCGAGGGCTCGACCCCGAGCAGCCGCCCCGCCGCCAGGTTGACCTCGCGGATCACCCCCAGCGGATCGGCGCGGAGGTAGGGGTCGATCGCCAGGTCGAAGAGGTCGCGGTACCGCCGACGCTCGAACTCGAGCGCCCGCCTCGTCGACTCCAGCTCGTCGTACTCCGCCTGCAGCACCTCCCTCGCCGCGCAAAGCTCCCGATGCTCCAGCTGCAGACGCTCGAGCGCGTCTCGCAGCAACGACGGATCCTGCCCCTCCGGCGGCACCCTGATGCCAAAGCGCGGAGGCAACTCCTGCATGCGATCGAGCACGCTGGAGAACTCACGCACCCTCGCCTTGAGCGACCCCGAAGTGTCCCCCTCCACCGCTTGATCAAATGATCTCACGCCCCACCTCCCGCCTGATAAAGCCACTGCGGGCGGAGCTCCGCAAGTCGGGTGCAAGGCAAATCGTGCCTTGGATCACACATCCAAATGGGGCACCAATTTTCTACACATTTCCTCGGAGCGCGCTCGATCGCCCGGCAATTCAGCCGCGCAGCTCGCGGGCGCGCAGCGCGAGGCCGCTCGCGACGGAGGTGAGCTCGTCGCCCGCGCGGAGCCGGTCTTCGCCGAAGCGCTCGATGAAGATCTTCCGCACCGCGGGCACCATCGAGGTGCCGCCGGTGAGAAACACCCGGTCGACCTCCGAGGCCTTCACCCCGGTGTTGGCGAGGAGCCGGTCGATGCAGCCGCGCAGCAGCTCCAGGTCACCGGCGATCCAGCGCTCGAAGTCGTCGCGGCTGACGGGCAGGTCGATGTCCACCGGATCGTCGACGAAGCGGAGGTTCACCCGGCCTTCGCGGGAGAGCTTCACCTTGGTGCCCTCGACCGCGCGGTGAAGGTCGAAGCCGAGGTCCTCCTCGACCAGGTGCAGCAGCGCCGAGAGCGCCCTCGGGTCGGGGCACTGGTCGCGCATGTCCTTCACGAAGCGCAGCGTCTCCCGGCTGCGCAGGAAGGACAGGTGATGCCACCGGCGCACCCGCTCGTAGAGCCACGAGGGCACGGAGATCTCCTTGCCGTCGAGGTAGGAGCGGTACGTCGTCCCCTTGCCGAGCCGGGGCGAGATCACCGCGTCGACGATCTGTCCGTCGAACACGTCGCCCGCGAGCCCGACCCCCTCGGTGCCCAGGATGCGCTTCGCCGACGGGTCGCGCCGCGCGCCGGGCCCCACGCGCACGAGGCAGAAGTCGCTGGTGCCGCCGCCGAAGTCGCCGATGAGCACCAGCTCGTCGTGGTCGAGCCGGGACTCGTAGAAGTACGCCGCGCCGACGGGCTCGTACTCGAAGATCACGTCCTCGATGCCCGCGAGCGCCAGCGAGGCCCGCAGCCTGTCGAGGGCGCGCTGCTCGTCCTCGGGCGTGTCGGCGTTGGAGAACCTCACCGGGCGGCCGACCACCAGGCCCTTCACCACCGAGGAGGGGTCGCCCAGCGCGTCGCCGCACTGCGCCCGGATGCCGCGCACGATCAGCGCGATCAGCTCCTCGAGGGTGTAGTTGCGCTCGAAGACCGTGGTCGAGCGCAGCAGGTCCGTCGGGAGGTACGACTTGAGCGACTGGATCAGCCGCCCCGGGCCCTGCGCGTCCCGGTAGCGCTCGAGGGCCTGCGGACCGGAGTGGGCGCGCACGCCGGAGCGAGGGTCGCGGTCGCTCGGATCGAAGAAGAGCACCGAGCGGAAGGTGCTGCTCGGGCCCTCGCGGGTGGCGAAGCGCACGAGCTCCGAGCGCCCGTCGGCGCGCGCGACCGCGAGGGCGCTGTTGGTGGTTCCGAAATCGAGGCCGATGAAGCGGTCCATGGACGAGGGGGCCTCCGAAGGGGGAACGTTCTCCGCGTCCCGTCGCGAAGAAGGGGGCGGGCGCGATAGCAAAGCCCCTCCGCCGTAGCAACTCCCCTCCTTCGGCCATCGGGGATGTGCGCTAGTCTCGACCTCCCCCCGATGCGCGCCCGCTGGATCGTCCTCGCACTGTGCTGCTGCCTCGTCGGCGCGCTCCTCGCGCTGCGCCCCGCCCCCGTCGACGCCCAGCAGACCGGCGGCAGCTTCGGCGGCTCGCGCTGGGGCAGCGGCGGCGGCGGCTCCTCGGCGCCCACCAAGACCTGGGGGCAGAAGACCGGCGGCGTGTCGCGCCCCTCGTCCTGGGGAAGCTCGTACGACTACGGCCGACGCCGCAACCGCTACGACAACAACAGCGGAGGCGGCGAGTGCGCGGCCTCCCTCGCGATGATCACCATGGGCCTGGTCGGCGGGCTGGTGGTGGGACGTCGCGAGCGCCGCAAGCGCCCCTGAGTAATCCTCCAGCCCGTCATGGCACCGAAGCCCGTCAGCCTCACCCTCGATCGCGTCGCCCGCGCCCTCCGCTCCCCCGAACGCTGGACCTACGAGGGCGACGTCCGATGGAGGGCCGCGGTGGCGGTGATCCTGAGGGAGCGCGACGGCGCCCTGGAGGTGCTGGTGATCCGACGGGCCGAGCGAGCGGGCGACCGCTGGTCGGGCCACGCGGCGCTGCCCGGCGGCAAGGTGAGCGAGTCCGACACCAGCATCGATGACACCGCCCTGAGGGAGACCCTGGAGGAGGTCGGGCTCGACCTGCGCGCCCTCGGAGCACGGCGCCTCGGGCAGCTCGACGACCACCCCTCGCTCAAGCAGCGGAGCTGGGCGCGCTTCACCGTGGTGCCCGTGGTCTACGCGATCGAGGGCGACCCCCCGTTGACCCTCGACGCCCGGGAGGTGGCCGAGGCGATGTGGGTGCCCCTCGACGAGGTGCGACGCACGCAGGGCTCGATGCTGTGGTGGTTCCGGCCGGTGAAGGCCATCCCGGTGAAGCTCCCGATGCGGCTGCCCCGGTGGCAGTGGCGAGGGCTCACCATCTGGGGCCTGACCTACGGAATGCTGCGGGAGCTGATGGATCGGGCGGAGTCGGCGGAGCCCTGAACCCTTACCCGATGCGGTAAGGATTCAGGGTCACCGGGGGGGCGGTCACTTCCTGGAGGAGCGACGGCGGCGGCGGAGCGAGGGGATCGCCACCGCGAGCGCGCCCAGGCAGAGCGCGGCGAGGCCCGAGGCGTCGGTGGTGCCAGGGTTGACCGAGCACGCGAAGCCGTCGCCCGCGTAGGTGTACCGGGCGGCGACCACGCCGCCGTCCACGCCGGCGTCGGTGACCCCGGCGTCGGCGCGCGCCACGCAGCGGCCCGCGTTGGTGTCGCAGACCGGCAGCGAGGGGTCGGTGCAGTTGGCGTTCGGGTCGGCCGCCGGGAGCCTCGCGTTGACGCGGTTGGCGCCGTCCTCCCTCGGGTCGCTGTCGGGCACGCAGTCGTTGTCCGAGTCGCGGTCGAGGAAGTCGGGGTTGTCCGACGCGCCGTCGGTGTTCACCGGCGTGTTGAGGTTGGAGCCGCCCTCGTCGCGGTCGAGGTCGCCGTCGCCGTCCGCGTCGAGGTCGCGGTACGAGGGGTTGCCGTCCGCGTCGAGGTCGTCGCCCTCGGAGGGGTCGAGCATGCGCTCGACGCGCGTCGGGATGCCGTCGTTGTCGTCGTCCGGATCGAGGTAGTCCGGCCCGTCGGTCATGTCCGTGTTGCGGGGCGAGGCGAAGCCGCCCGGGCCCAGCTCGTCGCGCGTCGGCACCGTGTCGCCGTCGTCGTCGGGGTCGTTCGGGTCGATCATCCCGTCCATGTCGGTGTCGCGCGGCGTGGTGCTGCCGCCCGGGCCGAGCTCGTCGCCGTCGCGGATGGAGTCGCCGTCCGTGTCGGGGTTGTCGGGGTTCGTGCCGATGCGGGTCTCGACGGCGTCGGGGATGCCGTCGCCGTCGCGGTCGCCCGCGGGGCCGCAGGTGCCGGTGAGGCGGGTGCACACCATCCCGGCGGCGCAGTTGTTGTTCGGGTCGGCCGACGGGGCCATCGCGTTGGTGCGGTTGGCGCCGTCCTCCCTCGGGTCGCTGTCGGGCACGCAGTCGTTGTCCGAGTCGCGGTCGAGGAAGTCCGGGCCGTCGGTGCTCCCGGTGGCCATGTCGCTGTTGGCCGGGGTCATCGGGGTGGGGCCCACCTCGTCGCGGTCGAGGTCCATGTCCCCGTCCGAGTCGAGGTCGCGGTAGGACGGATTGCCGTCCATGTCGAAGTCATCGTCGGGCGTCGGGTCGGCCATCCGCTCGACGCGCGTCGGGATGGTGTCGTTGTCGTCGTCCGGGTCGAGCCAGTCGGGGTTGTCGGTCATGTCCGTGTTGCGCGGCATGGCGAACCCGCCGGGGCCCAGCTCGTCGCGCGTCGGCACCGTGTCGTTGTCGTCGTCGGGATCGAGCGGGTCGATCATCCCGTCCATGTCCGAGTCGCGCGGCGTGGCGCTGCCGCCCGGGCCGAGCTCGTCGCCGTCGCGGATGGAGTCGCCGTCCGTGTCGGGGTTGTCGGGGTTGGTGCCGATGCGGGTCTCGACCATGTCCGGGATGCCGTCGCCGTCGCGGTCGCCGCCGGTCGGGTCGGGCCCGCACACGCCGGTCATGCGGTTGCACACCATCGCCGCGCCGCAGTTGGCGTTCGGGTTGGTCGACGGGCGCGCCGGGTCGACGCGGGCGGTGCCGTCCTCGCGCGGGTCGTTGTCGGGCGCGCAGTCGTTGTCCGAGTCGCGGTCGAGGAAGTCCGGGCCGTCGGTGCTGCCCGTGGTCGCGTCGCTGTTGGCCGGCGTCGAGGGGGCGGCGCCCACCTCGTCGCGGTCGAGGTCCATGTCCCCGTCCGAGTCGAGGTCGCGGTACGAGGGGGTGCCGTCCATGTCGAAGTCGCGGCCGACGGAGGTGTCGCGCGCCTGCTCCACGGCGGTCGGGATGGTGTCGTTGTCGTCGTCCGGATCGAGCCAGTCGGGGTTGTCGACCGTGTCCGTGTTGCGCGGCGAGGCGAAGCCCCCCGGGCCGAGCTCGTCGCGCGTCGGCACGGTGTCGTTGTCGTCGTCGATGTCGCGGTAGTCCGGCGAGCCGTCGCCGTCGGTGTCGCGCGGGCTCATGCCCCCGCCGGTGCCGAGCTCGTTGACCGTGGGGATGCCGTCGCCGTCGTCGTCGGGCTCGCGGAAGTCCGGCGTGCCGTCCATGTCGGTGTCGCGCGTCGGCCCCTCGGTGAGGTCGGGGAGGGTGTCGCCGTCGGTGTCGACCGCGGTGCACGCCATCGGGCTCACGGCCTGGAAGCGGATGCCGTCGATGGCGAAGTCGTTGCCCCGGTCGGTCGGCTCGTTGTCGACCACGCGGAAGACCGCCGAGCCCGTGCGCGTCGAGCGGTGGATGCCGCCGACGAAGTCCCAGAACATGTTCTCGCCGTCGGACGCGCGGAGCCGGAGCTCCGGGGTGACGGGGGTGCCGTCGACGGTGATCACCAGGCGCGAGGTGAGCTGGCCGCGGGCGATGTTCTCACCGCCCCAGTCGGCCACGTTGAACTGCACCACGTAGTCGCGGCCCGACTCGATGAGGACGTTGGCCTGGTAGGCCGTGCGCACGCCGATGCCGTTGAAGAGCGCGGCGAAGCCGTCGCCGTTGGCGTCGGTCCAGCGGAGCCCGGCGAAGGGGGTGAATACGCCGTTCCACCCGGAGGGGTTGTTGGTGACGGTGAAGTTGCCCTCGGGCGTGCCGCCGCCGTAGCCGGTGACGGAGTTGCGCGAGTCGTCGAAGGTGTAGTCCGAGGTGAAGCCCACCCGGCCCATCACGAAGTCGCCGTTGGGGGCCAGGTTGCTGGTGGTCTCCCGGCAGCCGTAGCCGAACTCCACGCGGCACACCGCGCTGCAGCCGTCGCCCTCGCGGCTGTTGCCGTCGTCGCACTCCTCCCGGAAGCTCCCGGCGCCCGCGCGGATGGCGTCGCCGCAGATCGCGGTGCACGCCGTCCCCGAGGACCCACAACGAAACCCGGGTTCGAGGATGCACGTCGTGCCGCAGCCATCGCCGCCTGTGCGATTGCCGTCGTCGCAGGTCTCGCCCGCGTTGACGGTGCCATTGCCGCACGTAATCGGCTGAGCGAACGCCGCGGGGGACGAGAGCATGGCGATGACGCCAGCAAGTCCCCAGTGCCATCGGTGAAATCGTCGTCTCATCACGCTTGAAGCCTCCAAAAAGCGATGGTGCGCTATTCCCCTACGAGAACACAACGCGCACCTCCGCCGCCAGTGAGCGTCAATCCTGGCTCAGGATTTCGCGGCGCGGCGCGGCTTTCGGAGGCCCCGGCGGGATCGTCCGAGGACGGCGAGCGCGAGCCCGGCGAGCCAGACCCGGGGCGAAGCGACGGGGCTCCCGGCGCGGCAGCCGCAGCCCCCCGGCGGCGCCGGTGCGATCGCCCCGCCGCGGTCGGTGGAGGCGTCGAGCAGGGTCGGCGGGACGAGCGTGCGCCGCACCACGCTCCAGCGGCCAGGGCACACGTCGCGCAGGAGGGTTCCGGCCGGGCAGCGGGTCGGCGGGCCGCCGACCTCCGCGGACGAGAGGGCCGTCACGAAGGGCGCCTCGCCGTCGCTGCGAAGCACGAGCGCGCCCCCCGGGACGAAGGTTCGACAAGCCCAGAGCGAGCCGTCGCTCCACCGGAGGCAGTCGACCGGCTCTTCGGAGAAGCGCGTCGGGGCGGCGCTGTCGACCGAGCGCCACACGCCGTCATCGGGGCCTCCCCCCCAGACGCTGCGGCCGTCGTCGGAGATGGCGAAGCCCCGCATCGGGCCGCGGGTACGCAGCACCTCGCGCACGGTCTCGCCGCCGTCGTCGCTGCGAAGGAGCACCCCGGCGCCCTCCGCCGAGCCGCCGTCCATCTCCGAGCTCGCGGCCGTGGCGCGGAGGTAGAGCACCTCCGGGCGGCGGCCGTCGACGCCGGAGACGTAGACCCCCGTGGCCTCGCCGAAGCGGAGCCCCGTGCGCTCCCAGCGGGCGCCTCCGTCGACGCTGCGGTAGAGCACCGCGCTGCCGTCGGCGCTGAGGGTCCCGCTGGCGTAGAGGCGCATCGGGTCGGAGGCGGCGACCTCGATGGTCTGGAGCACCACGCCCCGGAAGCGGTCGCCGACGAAGTCGAAGGTGAGCCCGTTGTCCGTCGAGCGCGCCACGCGGGAGTCGGGCATCGCGCTGCGGGTGACCGCGATGGCCCAGGTGACCCGGCCGTCGGGGGAGCTCGCGAGGTCCTTGACGGTGAGGGACTCGAGGTCGGGCTGGCGCCGGAAGGTGCAGCCGTTGCGGGTGGTCACCAGGCCGTCTTCGAGGGCGACCAGCAGGGTGCCGTCGGCGGCGTAGCTGAGCGGCGGATCATACCCGTCCCCGTAAAGCAGGGCGTCCTCGCACCAGTACTCCCAGTGGCGTCCCCGGTCGACGCTCAGCACGAGCCCGAAGGTCGCCCGCACCACCATGAGGTCGCGGTTGGCGCCGGGGGCCTGGTGAAACTCTTGTGCGCTGGGGAAGCGACCGTTGGCAGAGGCCGTCGAGGTCGCGAGCAGGAGGAGCGAGAAGGCGAGGAAGGCGAGGCGGATCACACCGAGAAGGAACTCCCGCAGCCGCAGGTGCCCTTCACGTTGGGGTTGCCGAACTTGAAGCCGGCGCCGGAGAGCGACTCGACGTAGTCGATCTCGGTGTTCTCCAGGTACTGGATGGAGAGCGGGTCGACGAAGAGCTGGATGCCCAGGCACTCCACGATCTGGTCCATGTCCGTGGGCTTCTCGTCGAAGTAGAGGTCGTACTGGAAGCCCGAGCAGCCGCCGCCCTTCACCTGGAGTCGGAGCCCCTGACCCTCGAGACCCTCCGCCTTGGCGATCTCCTTGACCTTGTTCGCTGCGATCTCGGTGAGCGTGATCATCGTGTCTCCTTCAACCAGCGACCGCATCTGCGGCCGCCATCGTTGCTTGAGTTACTAACGCACGGCTTGCGCGTGGTCCAGCGAAGCCCCGGGACGCAGTCAGATCACCCTCAGCCGCACGACCCCGGCGCCCGCGGCAATGCGGAGCTGGCACCCGAGGCGCACCGACGGCCGCTCCTTCAGGTAGGTGAGCAGCTCGTCCTCCCACTCCGTGCGCGGCTCGCAGAGGTCCATGCCCTCGGTCACCTCCAGCCGGCAGATGCCGCAGTTGGCGTGCCTGCACGAGAACGGAACCCCCGCCCGGATGTCCCGGTCGCAGGCCTCGGCCACCGAGACCCCGTCGGGGTAGTCGACCACGAAGCCCGTGCGCTCGAACACCAGCCTCGGCATCACCAGAGCCCTTGCGTGGTCGACGAGACATCGACCCCGAAGCCCCGCTCGCTCGGGGCCTCCGGGTGGATGCGCTGCGTCCACGCCCGATCGTTCATCGGCACCGCGGCGGGCGTCGTCCCCTGGCGGTAGCTGTCCCTACCGCCTCGGTCGAGGAAGATCCCCGCGGTCGGTCGGGAGAGCCTCCCGGGGTCGGTCAGCGACTCCAGCGCCGCGTTGCCCAGGGAGAGCACCGCCGCGGCGTCGTAGGTGTCGTCGCCCCCCTCGTCGGCGAAGATCCCTGCGCCGTTGGCGTTGCCCGCGCCCAGCGCGAGGTTGGGAACCCGGTAGCTGTCCGCCCCGTCGCCGAGCGCCAGCAGGATGCCCAGGGAGAAGTCGTGCCCCGCCCCGGCGGTCATGTTCTCGCGGGTGGAGTCCTGGTTGTGGAGGTCCCTCCCCCCGCCGTCGACCAGCGCCCCGTAGGCGAAGTGCGCCGCCGCCCCCTGGACGTACCAGCGGGCGTCGTAGCGGTCGTCTCCCGCCCCGTCGAGCAGCAGCCCCATGCCCCCCCAGTAGCCGGTGCCCTGGGCGAACACCCCGGCGGTGTAGCGGTCGGCGCCCTCGCGGTCGCGCAGCACCCCGATGCCGCCGGACATGTTGGTGCGGTCGGGGGTCGCGTCCCCGCGCCGCCCGAAGCCCGCGCCCTGGGTGAAGCTGGAGTTGGACATCGGGCTCTGCGGCGACGGGTGGATCACCGGCGTCACCCTCGACTCGTAGACGTCGTCGCCCGCCCGGTCGTGCAGGAGCCCGACGCCCTGCACATAGCCGAAGCCCTGGGAGAAGGCCCAGGCGGAGTACTGGTCCCGGCCGCCTCCGTCGACCAGGACGCCGATGCCGACGATGGCCGCGCCCTGTCCGCCCGACTCGATGGCGTAGCGGTCGTCGCCTCCGTCGTCGAAGAGGCCGCCCACCCCGAGGGCGCCGAAGCCCTGGGCCATGCGCAGCGCGCGGTAGCGGTCGCTCCCGCCGCCGAGGTCATAGAGAAGCCCCACCCCGAGGCGTCCGGCGCCCTGCCGGGGCGTGCGGCTCATCGAGGCCGCGACCGCTCCGCCGATGCGCGCCCGCCCGTCGGCGTCGGAGACGAGCGTCTCGGGCGTGTCGAGCGCCCCAGGGGTCTCCGGGTAGCCCCAGGTGTCATCGCCGCCGAGGTCGATGGCCACGCTCACCGGCTGCGCCGCGTCCACGTTGGCGCCCACCGGGGCCTCGTAGGTGTCGTCGCCGCCGAGGTCGATCACCAGCAGCGTGCGCCGATACTCCGCGGCCCCGTAGCGATGCGCCGCGCCGTCGCGGATCACCACCCGGCCCGCGGGCGTGTCGACGTCGAAGCTCGCGCCCATCGCCCCCGCGAAGGACCGCCAGTCGACGGACTCCACCGTCGCCGCGAGGTCGGCCGCCTCGCGCGTGGGGAGGCGCAGCTCGCCCAGCACCACGGCGAGGTCTTCGGGGTCGCCGAAGTTCGGACGCTCGTCGGCGCGGTTGGTCGGAAGCACCAGGTGCGGCGCGATCTTGAAGAGGTGCGCCCGCTCCTCGTCGCTGGGAAAGCGGGCGAGGCCGCGGTCTCTCGCGTCGGCCGCGGCGAGCGCGGACCGCAGCACCCGGGCCACCGCGGACTGCAGCGCCATGGGCACATCCGCCGCGTCGGCGACGGCGGGAGCCCGCTCGAAGCTCGCTCCACCCCGGGTGGCCCAGGCCTCGACCGCGTCGACCAGGGGAGAGCCACCGCCCGCCATCGGTGCGGGCGCAGGCGGAGGGAGCGCGTCGACCTCGCCCGTGAGCCGCATTCCCCCGGCGGCCCGGATGGCGCCCGAGAGCGTGGCACCGGCGTCGTCGATGGACGGCCCGAGGCCCCGGGCCCAGCGGGCTCCGGCGAGCCAGTCGCGGTGCACCCGGTCGAAGACCGGAAGGCGGAAGCGGTCGCGCGTCACGAAGGCCCCGAAGGCGTCGAGCGTCGCGGCGCTGAAGAAGAGGTCGCAGCGGTCCCACGCGGCGGAGGGGTCGGCGCGCAGCGCGAGGTCGATCACCTGGTCGCGAGGCTCGAAGCCGCAGCGGCAGCCGTCCGGGACGCAGACCCCCTGCGCCGCGTCGCAGCGCGCTCCAGCACCGCAGGCGGAGTCCGCCGTGCACGCGAGGGTGCAGAAGCCCCGCAGCAGCGGGCTCGACGGCGTCACGCAGCGCAGCCCCGACGGGCACGTCACCCCCGCGTCGCCACCGCAGGGGGCGTTGATGCCGCTCGCTCCGAGCGCCCCGTTGCCGCAGGCGTCGGGACCGATGCGGTCGTCGGGAATACACGCCCTGGTAAGCGCGCCGCCGGGAGCGCGCACGTCACGGCACCGCCGGGCGCCGTCCTCGCAGTCGGCGTCAGTAAGGCAGGCGCCGAGGCAGACGTCGCCCGCGCGGCCCGCCGAGGGGTGGGTCGCGTCGAGGTCCACGCAGCGGTCGTAGCGGCCTGCGCAGCCAGAGCTCGGGCACGCGGCTCCTCGTCGGCTGTCCATCGGGACGCACCCGGCCGCCGCGTCCGGGGTGCACACCCGGTTGCCCGCGGCGTCGTCGCGGCAGGTCGCGGGCACCGCGGCCTCGCAGCGCGCTCCCACCACGGCGCAGGCCAGGCGGCACTCGCGAAGACCCGGCGCGCGCATCGGGTCGACCGCGACGCAGACGCTCCCGTCGCCGCCGCACTCGGCGTCGGCGCGGCAGGGGCGACAGGTGCGCGGCGGCGCGGCGGTGATCTCCATCGGGGGCGCGTCGACCGGCGTCGAGACGTCCTCGGAGGGAGCGTCGACGGAGGGCGCGTCGATGGGCGGCGCGTCGACGGCCGCGTCGGACGGCGAAGTCGCGGGTGGGGAGGAGTCTTCGCAGGCGAAGGCGGAGGCGACCAGGAGGCCGAGGAGAATCGGGCGCATTGGGGAGGCGGCGAAGGTAGCAGCGCGGCGCAGGCGTGACATAGAGTGCCCGGCCCCGCGACCGGGACTCACCTTCCGCGAGCGCAGAACACTGCATGGAAATGACGGACAAACTGATGGACGAGAGGCAGCCGGACGCACCGGGCGTCGTGGGCGAACGAGAGGCGACGGATCTCGCGGTGATGGCGCTCGACGCGGCGGCGTGGTCGGCGAGCACGGGCGCTCGGCCCGAGGGCGTGGTGCGGTGCGACCCGGCGTGGTTTCGGGCGGTGGAGCTGCCGAAGGTGCGGGGCGCGGTGGAGCGGGTGCTGATGGGCCGCCACCCCGACCACGGGCTCGACCTGCTGCTGGAGGTCGGGGCGCTCGACGCGCTGCTCCCGGAGGTGAAGGCCATGGTGGGCTTCGGCGACGGGGAGTGGCGCCACAAGGACGTGTGGAAGCACACCAAGCAGGTGGTGCTGCAGGCGGTGCCTCGCACGGAGGTGCGGTGGGCGGCGCTGCTGCATGACATCGGCAAGGTGAAGACCCGGCGCATCGAGCCCAACGGGGAGGTGCACTTCTTCGGGCACGCGGAGGTCGGGGCGTCGATGTTCGACCGGATGCAGCGGCGCATGCCGATCTTCACGGGCGAAGAGGCGCTCTCGCGCTCGGTGCGCTTCCTGATCCTGCACCACCTGAGGGCGAGCGCGTACGAGCCGGGGTGGACCGACTCCGCCGTGCGCCGCTTCGCGCGGGAGATGGGCGGCGGGCTCTGCGACCTGCTCGACCTGTCGCGCGCGGACATCACCACCAAGCGGCCGGAGAAGAAGAAGCGCGGGCTCGACGCGATCTCCGAGCTCGCCCGGCGGGTGCGGGAGATCCAGGAGATGGACGCGAAGATCCCGCCGCTGCCCAAGGGCCTCGGGACGGCGATCTCCGCGCGCTTCGGCATCCCCCCCTCGCCCGCCCTCGGCGAGCTGATGAAGGTGCTGAAAGACCGCGTGGACAACGGCGACCTCGAAGCCCAGCGGGACAACGATTACTACCTCGAGTATCTCGCCGCCGAGAAGCTCGTCACCCCCCGGTAGGAGTTCTCAGCCGGTCTGCCCCGCCCCGTCGGGCAGCGCGGCGTCCTCGAAGCGCTCCGTCGCGGCGTTCCAGACCCGCGCCCGGGATCGCACGAGGCCGCTCGCGCGGTCGATCTCGTAGACGTTGTACGAGGCCATCTTCTCCTCGTCGTGGTGCACCAGCGAGGCGCTCGTCGCGCCCAGCCGGTGGATCGTCGCGCCCCGCGCCCCCGCGAGCCTCTCGTGCCCCCGGCGGTGCCAGTGGCCGTGCAGCGCCAGCACGTCGCGCCCGTGGTCGAGCACGTCGCGGAAGTCCGCGAGGTCTTCGAGCCCTCGCATCAACGGCCCGAGCCGCCCGAGCGGATCGACGATGGGGTGGTGGCTCAGCACCACCGGCACCCGGGAGCGCACCTCCGGGTGGTCGAGCGCCTCTCTCAGCGCCCGCCGCTGCGCCTCGCCCAGCCGCCCCGAGGCGATGAGCGGCAGCCGCGGGACCGCCGACGAGAGCCCGATGAGCGCGAGGTCGTCGCGCAGCCTGACGAAGGGGAAGCGCCCGCCCGGGAGCTCGACGGCGAGGTCGAGGTCGCTGGTGATGTACTTCTCGAAGTAGGTACCGAAGCGCCGAGAGCGCCGCGACCCCTCGGTGTAGAGGTCGTGGTTGCCAGGCACCACGCTGACCTGCGAGGGGTGCATCCCAAGGCGCTCGATCATGGCGAGGGCGGCCTCGAACTCGGGCTCCAGCGCCAGGTTGGTGAGGTCGCCGGTGATGGCGACGTGGTCCGGGGCGAGCGCCCTCAGGTCGGCCATCATGGCCTCGACCACCGCGGGCCGGTGCTTGTGGCCGCGCTTCAGCCGGAGGTTGAGCCAGCCGGTGAGGCGCTTGTTGAGCAGCATGCGGTGAAGGGGGACACCGCGGAGGTCGAGGATGTGCGGGTCGGACAGGTGCGCAAGGACGATGGACATCGCTCGGCCGAAGCTACCACCGCGCGGTGGCGGCGCCCGCTCAGCGGCAGTCGTCGACCCCGCGGGGGAAGGCGTCGCGGTAGGTTCGCAGCGTCTGGATGCAGAGGTGCTGCCCGGTCGAGTAGGGGCCGAGCCCGGTGTCGCGGGTGTCGCCGCCCGAGATGCCCACCACGTAGCCGGCGGGGTAGACGCGGCCGACGTCCGTCGCCCACTGGTGCTGCGGCCGAAGGTGAAGCATCCGGAAGCGCGCGCCCGTGGAGAGGTCGGTGAACTCGGGCATGTAGCCCCAGGCGTAGACCCCGGTGCGGTCGAGCCTGGAGGTGTGGCGAAGCTGGATCCGGGTGCCCGCCCGCACGCCGATGTCCGTGTCGTGCCAGCCGTAGGAGATGTGCTCGTAGGTCAGGTAGGTGTTCCACCACTGGAGCTCGCCGCAGACGGGGCGGTCGGGCGCCTGGCAGTGCGCGCCGTCGCAGCTCCACCCCCCGGGGCATCCCCCGCACGAGCCGCCGCAGCCGTCGCCGCCGCAGTTGTGGTCGCCGCACTGGGGGACGCAGCGCACGGTGATGTCCATCGGCGGCGAAGGCTCGTCGAGAAGCCCCGTCGGGGCCGTGATGCCGAAGCGGTAGCCGTAGCGGCCGGGGGAGCCCGGCGCGCGGACGTGGAAGGGCACGTCGATGGAGAAGCCAGGGCCCACCGGGAGGGGGAGGTCCACCGGCCCGGCGCCCCAGGTGCGCGCGCCGCCGGGGAGCGCCGAGTCGAGGTGATGGCTCGCCTCCCACACCGCGTCGCCGCAGTTGGCGAAGGTCGCCGACACGTCGAAGCCCTGGTGCGGATCGACCACGCCCGGCGGGGCCTGCTGCCGCACGAAGCGCGAGGCCGACGGCTCGTTGCCGCAGTCGGCCGGGCGCAGGGCGACGAGGTCCACCGGCGGTGACGCCTCGCCGACGGCGGCGGCGTCGTGCACCACCTGCCAGGTCCAGCGGTAGCGACCGGGCGCCGAGGGGGACGTCGCGTCGAGGTCGACGGTGAACTCCGCCCCGTAGGGGACGTCCGCGGGGAGGTCGACCCGCCGCGTGGTCCAGGTGTCGTCGGGCTGAGAGCGCGAGGCGAGCGCCCACCCGTCGGCCTGGGAGAGCGTCGAGGTCGAGCAGTTGGCGAAGGTCACGCTGCCGCGCACCCGAGACCCGGTGCCCACGAAGCGAGGCGGCGCCACCTGGGAGCGGAACCGCACCGCCGGGCCGGGCTGCGCGCAGTCCGCGGGCGCGAGCACCTGAACGTCCTGCGCGGGGGTGTGCTCCTGGAAGAGCTCGATGCGGTCGCGGGAGATGGCGAAGCGCGCGGGGTAGCGGCCCGTGCCGAGCGGCGCGAGGAGCTCGAAGCGCACGGTCACCTCGGTGCCGTTGGGCACCTCGATGGGCAGCGCCACGCGGCGCACTCCCCACGCGGCGCCCTCCTCCGCGTCGACCGGGACCAGCGAGAAGTCATCGCGGTTCCAGTAGAGCCCGCTGCAGTTGGTGAAGGTCACCTCCATGGGCAGCCGCGTCGACGGCGTCACCACCGCGGGCAGCGCGCTCTGCGATCGAAACTGCGCCGACGCCTGGCCGGGCCGACACACGCCGGGTCGAGCGCACGATGGTCCCTGGCACCCGACGCCGCCGTCGTCGTCCGCGGCGGGCACGGTCGCCAGGTCCGCGGCGCACCCCGACGCCGCCACGGCGCCGAGCACCAGGGCGCCCATCACGAAGGTCGATCGCTCGAGTGTCATGGCGCTCCTACCATGTGACCGGGACCGGGCCCGACTGCACGCTGGTGGTCCCGATTCCCAGCGCGCCGGAGCGGTTGGAGCCCCAGCACCGCAGGCTTCCGTCGCCCAGCAGCGCGCACGCGGTGTCCACCCCGCCCGCCATCGACGAGACCCCCTGCAGCGGGTTGGTCGACGCGGCCCCCGGCGTGGCGATCACCATCACGGCCCCCTGCGGAGCACGCACCCTCCGGCCGTCGCCGAGCTGCCCGCTCGAGTCGTCGCCCCAGCAGCGCACCGTGTTGTCGTCGAGCACCGCGCAGGAGAAGCTCCCGCCCGAGGCGATCGCCCTCGGCACCATCGACGGCGCCACCACGTCGTCTCGCACCCGCTGGACGTCCATCACGTCGGGTACGCCGACGCCCACCCGCGCGTCCCCCGCGTCGGCGTCCTCCGCCCCGGCGTCCCTCGGCCGACCGGCGTCGACCGAGGCCTCCGCGCCCGCCTCCATCGCGGCGTCGTCCATCGCGGCGTCGTCCACGTCGGCGTCCTCGCCGGCGTCCATCGCGCTCACGCGGAAATCCAGGCCCTGCACCCGCAGCGGCCGGGGGCTGCACGGCCCCGAGCACCGCTCCGGTACGGCGCTCTCCGGCGCGCTCCCGAGCTGCCCCTGCTCATTGCGCCCCCAGCACCAGATCACCCCGTCGGCGTTGCGAGCGCAGGTGTGGTCGGCCCCGGCGGAGAGATCGACGATCCCCTCGATGAACGAGTCGCCGTCCAGCACCCCGACCGGCGAGGGACCGGGCATCGCGCTCGCCCGCCCGCTGCCCGACTGCCCGTAGCGCCCGTCGCCCCAGCAGAGCACGATGCCCTCGACGGTGCGGGCGCAGGTGTGGGCCGCGCCCGCGGAGATCGCCACCACGCCTTTGACGCCGTCGATCGCCGTGGGCTGCGGCTCGCAGGCGATGCTCTCGCTCCCCACGGTGCACTGGCGCGAGGTCGTCGGCTGCCCGAGCTGTCCCCGGTCGTTGGCGCCCCAGCAGTAGACCAGGCCCGCCGCGACGGCGCAGGTGTGGCGCGCCCCGGCGGCGATCGCGGTGATGCCCGAGAGGCCGCGCGCGGCGACGGGGCTCGCGCTGGGGAGGGTGAGCCCGTTGCCGAGCTGGCCGGCGCTGTTGCTGCCCCAGCAGCGGACGGTGCCGTCGTCGCGGAGGGCGCACGCGAAGGCGCCGCCCGCGGAGACCGCCACCGCGCGATCGAGGCCCACCACCTGGAAGGGGAAGGTGTGGCAGGCGACGGCGCGGGTCTGTCCGTTGGGGAGTTCTTCGGGGCAGAGGTCGGTGGTGGAGTAGCCGAGCTGGGCCTCGTCGTTGCGGCCCCAGCACCAGACCGAGCGGTCGCGCAACAGCGCGCACCCGAAGCTCGACCCGAGGGTCACCTGCGCGACGCAGCGGCTGCGCCCCTCGGTGCAGGTGGGGTCGGCCAGCACCCCGTCGCTGCACCCCGCGACGGCGAGGAGGAGAATCGGGAGCAGCGACGCACGCAAGTAGGGAAAGCCCATCGGGAGTAGGAGCATCCCACCCTGAGATTCCGAGGCGCAACGGTCAGTGGGGTGACCACTGGCCCATTGTCGGGCTCAGGGCGCGCGGGTGAACTCGAGCGCGGTGACCGAGTGCGGAGGGACGGCGTAGACGAAGGTCGCCCCGGGGACGCTCAGCGAGCGCGGCACGATGCGCACCGCGTCGACCGGTCCGCCGACGTTCTCGTTGGTGGCGCGCACCGAGTCTCCCGCGAGCTCCCACGCCTGCACCGCCGCCACGGGCTGAAACCCGCGTACCTCGAAGGTCACCGGGATCGCGCTGGTCTCGTGCCGGCTGAGCACGATCACCCGCAGCGAGCGTCCGCTGTTGGCCAGGCTGGCGTAGGCGCGCACATAGGGCGCGGTCCCCGCGAAGCCGTCCCACCAGATGGGACCGTCGCTGTAGTAGGTCGGGATGTTGTGCTGGGAGAGCGCCACGAGGCGGTCGCCGAAGTGCTCGCGGTAGAGCTGCTGGGCGAGCGCCTTGGGTCGGATGATCCGGAAGTCGCCCGGCTCGCACTCCTTGCCCTGGAGCGCTCCGAAGCGCGCGTTCTGGATCTCGTAGTAGAGCGCGGTGCGGATGCCCGCGGTGATCAGCTCGCCGAGGATGCCGCCGTAGCACACGGCGTTGGGCATCCCCCACTGCGAGTACGCCCGACCGGGCGTCGGGGAGCCCCTCGGAGGGTCTTCCGCGCAGTCGTACTCGCCGAGGATGATCTCGATCTGCGAAGCTCGCGCGGGCGCCTCGTCGCGCAGGATGCCTCGCACCCTCGCCACGAGCTGCGGGATCGCCTCGGACTCGGCCATGATCTGGCTCGGGATCGCCCGCTCGTACTCCCGGTGGTTGGGGTACCAGTGCAGGTCCACGGCGTCGATGACGTCCCCTGCGCGGCGCACGACCTCGCGGTTCCAGACGTCCTCGTTGTAGGTGCCGAAGGAGGCGGCCACCCGGGTGCCGGGCACCCTCGCCCGCAGGGCCGCGGCGTAGGCGCGCAGGTCGCTCGCGTACTCCTGCGCGCTGCGGAAGTCGGCGTCCCAGTCGCCCCACACCTCGTTGCCGACGTTGACCCACGCGACGCGCAGCCCCCGATCGCGCGCGTTGGCGATCCAGTTCGCCGCGTTGCTGGGGCTGCCACGGAGGAGGTTGGTCTCGAGCACCAGGCCCATCCCTCGGGACGCCGCGAGGTCGGCGACCGCAGGCCAGGTCCATCGGTCGCCGCAGGGCCCCCGATTGTCGTCGCTCCACAAGAACTCCGCGGGCTCGTCCCCGGCCGGGAAGCGCAGAATCGGGTACTGCCCGGCGAGCGCCCGCACCTCGGGGACGTTCTGCGAGGTCGACTCGAGGTTCGCGCCGTACAGGTCCCGGCTGATCGCCCCTCGATCCTGGGTGGTGTCGATCACGATGCGCGGCGCCGTCGCCCCGGTGTCCACCACGCCAGTGTCCACCACGCCGGTGTCCACCACGCCGGTGTCCACCACGCCGGTGTCCATCACCCCCGAGTCGATCGGGCCGAGGCAGGGCACGTAGCCGGGCTCCGCGTAGCAGTCGTCGTCCTGGTCACAGAAGCAGCGCGCCTCGCCTGGCCAGCAGTACCGGATGACCCCGGCGGGGTTGCGAGGGCGGCCCTGGTTGTCGGGCACCGTGGGTTCGGGCGGGCACTGCCCCGTGTCGACCACGTCGGAGCGGTCGGTGGCAGGGGTGTCGATCGCGGCATCGATGCCGGCGTCCGTGCGAGGGGTGCAGGGCACGTAGCCCTCCTCCGCATAACAATCGTCGTCCTGATCGCAGAAGCAGAACGCATCCGTGGGCCAGCAGTATCGGATGTCGCCCGCGGCGTTGCGCGGCTGTCCCTGGGAGTCCGGCGAGACGCTCTCCTCGCAGACGACGGCGGAGACCGCCGTGTCGACGGAGGCGGCCGTGCATCCCGACGACAGCGCGGCGAGCACGGCGATGCTGCCGAGCGACCATGAGTGGCTCATCGTGTCCCCCTCTCTTCTCCCCTCAGAGTCGGACGATCACTCGCTGTGTCGTGTCCCCGCCGAGGAAGCGCAAGGTCCGCGAGCGCTGAGGCCCTTGAGGGGAATCGGAGTACGAGCGCGAGGCCGCGCCGGGATGACGTGGTCGGTCGAACCGGCGTTGACACGGCTCGCGGGGCAGTGGCGATATGCGCCCGCCGACGCTGGTTTCACGCGGTCGGCAGCAAAAGGGTTGAGCGATGGACAAGGTCTTGGCCGACGCCGACACGGCGTGCGCGGACATCCCCGAAGGAGCGAAGGTGCTCGCCGGTGGATTCGGGTTGTGCGGCATCCCGGAGAACTGCATCGGGGCGCTGCGACGCAAGGGCACTCGCGACCTCTGGGTGGTGAGCAACAACTGCGGCGTCGACGACTGGGGGCTCGGGCTGCTGCTGGGCAACAAGCAGCTGCGCAAGATGACCAGCAGCTACGTCGGCGAGAACAAGGAGTTCGAGCGGCAGTTTCTGAGCGGCGAGCTGGAGGTCGAGCTGGTGCCGCAGGGCACGCTGGCCGAGCGGCTGCGCGCGGGCGGATCGGGCATCCCGGCCTTCTTCACCCCGGCGGGCGTCGGGACCCAGGTCGCCGACGGCGGACTGCCGATGCTCTACGGGCCTGGCGGAAGCATCCGCAAGGCGAGCGAGAAGAAGGAGGTGCGGGTCTTCGACGGCCGCGAGTACGTGATGGAGCGCGCCATCACCGGCGACTACGCCATCGTGAAGGCGTGGAAGGGCGATCGGCACGGCAACCTCCTGTTTCGCGCGAGCTCGCGCAACTTCAACCCGCTGTGTGCGATGGCCGCGAAGGTCACCATCGCGGAGATCGAGGAGCTGGTGGAGCCCGGCCAGATCGACCCCGACCAGGTGCACCTGCCCGGGGTCTTCGTGCAGCGTGTGTTCGTCGGACGGGACTACCAGAAGCGCATCGAGCGGCGCACGGTGCAGAAGGGATGAGCGCCATGTTGACCAGGGAACAGATCGCGCGGCGCGTCGCCCGCGAGCTCCGCGACGGCTTCTACGTGAACCTCGGCATCGGCATGCCGACGCTGGTGCCCAACTACGTGGCGCCTGGCGTCGAGGTGGTGCTCCAGAGCGAGAACGGCGTGCTGGGCGTCGGGCCCTACCCCCGCGCCGAGGCGGTCGACGCCGACCTCATCAACGCCGGCAAGGAGACCATCACGGTCATCCCCGGGGCGAGCTACTTCGACAGCGCGCAGAGCTTCTCGATGATCCGCGGGGGTCACATCGACCTGGCCATCCTCGGGGCGATGCAGGTGAGCGAGACGGGTGACCTCGCCAACTGGATGATCCCCGGCAAGATGGTCAAGGGCATGGGCGGCGCGATGGACCTCGTGCACGGCGCCCGCCGGGTGATCGTGATGATGGAGCACTTCGCCAAGGACGGCGGCCTCAAGATCGTGAAGCAGTGCAACCTGCCGCTCACGGGCCGCAAGGTGGTCCACCGGATCATCACGGACATGGCCGTCATCGACGTCACGCCCGAGGGCCTGCTCCTGAAGGAGCTCGCCCCCGGGGTGAGCGCCCGCGAGGTGCAGGACAAGACCGAGGCCACCCTCAAGGCCGCGCCCGACCTCTGCGAGATGGAACTCTGACCTCTCCCCCCTCCGCTCCGTCCGTGACGCTCAGCGCGCCGCGGGGGGAGACCGCTCCAGCACCACGAACTCCACCCGCCGGTTCATCGCTCTCCCCGCAGCCGTAGCGTTGTCCACCAGCGGGCGCGTCCGACCGTAGCCGCGCGCGACGAGCCGCGACCGCTCGATGCCTCGCCCCACCAGCCAGTCGCAGATCGACTCGGCCCTGCGCCGCGAGAGCACCTGGTTGTGCTCGTCGCCTGCGCGGTCGTCGGTGTGCCCCTGCACCTCGATGCGCACGAGCTCCGGGTGCGCCTCCAGCGCAGCCGCGACCTCCATCAGCAGCGGCGCGCTCTCGGGCAGGATGACCGCGCGATCGACGGCGAAGCGGGGCTGCTGGGTGATCACCACCCGGTCGGCGGTGACGTAGACCCGAGGGCAGCCGTGGGTCGCCGGGTCGCTCGTGGCCTGGCCGGGCTCGTCGGGGCAGCGGTCGTCGTCGTTGGCGATGCCGTCGTGGTCGCGGTCGGGGTCGGGCGGCGGCGGCTCGACGACGGGCGGGGCCTCGGGCACCACGCGCTCGACGAAGGGGCACCCCCGGCGGCGCGAGTCGGGTCGCACCCCCGCTGGAACCTCCGGGCAGAGGTCGTCGGCGTCGGGCACCGCGTCGTGGTCGCGGTCGCTCACGACGACCACGGGCTCGTCGAGCTGTGGCGCATAGCCGACGAGGCCCACCACGCGCACGTCGGCGGACCCTTCGCCGGCGATCAGGCGAGGCCCCGCGGCGACGCCCACCGCGAGGCCGCCGCGCCCGACGTGGTGCACCCCGCCGAGGGCCTCCAGCGAGAAGGCGCCGCCCGCGACGGGGTCGGCCAGCAGGGTCTCGGCGCTGGCTTCCAGGGTCACGAGCACCCGAGGCAGCAGCGGGATGGTGACGCCCGCGCGCGCCAGGAGCTGGTTCTCCCAGCCCGGTCGCACCGCGAGGCCGAGGTTGGCGGCGAAGACGAAGTCGCGCGCGTTGGTGAGCTCGAAGATCAGCCGGGGCACCACGCCCACCGCGCCGTCTCCCGCGTAGGCGCTCCCGCTCCCGGTGGGGAGCAGCAGCGTGGCGGCGAGCGCGAGGCGCCCTGAACCCCGGCGAGCGGGGCCCAGCACCCGGACGCGCGCATCGACGCGGAGGTCCCCCGCGGCCAGCGACGCTCCGACGCCAGCGAGGTCCTGGTTGAGCACGACGGGCATCACCACGCCGAGCTGCACCCGGTCGAAGAGGCCGACGGTGGCGGCGAGGTGGGCCGTCACGCGCTGCTCGATGGGAACGCCGGAGAGAGAGCGCGCCCAGTCGACGGCGACGAGGCCCCCGACGCGGAGGTGCGGGGTGACGAGGGCGCGCTCGGTGGCGTTGAGGTCCTCGCCGGAGGGCGGGGCGGCGTAGCGGCTGACGGACCAGCCCTGAGCGCTCGCGCCCAGCGGCACCGACGAGAGCGCGAGCGCAACGAGGATCGGTCTCACCGGGCGCACGGTGCCGCGTCTCCGCCTCGCAGGGAAGCGGCGGACGCCCTCGCGCGCGGCGCGCCGAAGTGATATCCGCGACGGCCTATGGGCGCACAGTGGAAGCAGAAGGGTCGGGAGCTCGCGGCGAACGCCAAGGGCAAGGTGATGACCAAGCTCACCAAGGAGATCATGATCGCGGCGCGAGACGGGGCCGACCCGAGCGGCAACTCGCGGCTGCGCATGGCGCTCGACGCCGCCCGCAAGGCGTCGATGACCAAGGACACCATGGAGCGCGCCATCAAGAAGGGCGCCGGGATGCTCGACGAGGGCCTGAGCTTCGACACGGTGACCTACGAGGGCTTCGCGCCCCACCAGGTTCCGGTGATCGTGGAGTGCCTTACGGACAACCGTAACCGCACCTCCTCCAACGTCCGCATCCTCTTCAAGAAGGGCCAGATCGCTGCGGCCGGCGCGGTGTCCTGGGACTTCGCCCGGCTCGGCGCGGTCGAGGCGACTCCCCCCGCGGGCGCGGCGGTCGACCCCGAGGAGGCCGCCATCGAGAGCGGCGCGCAGGACCTCGAGGCCAACGACGACGGCTCGACGGTCTTCTACACCGAGCCCACCGACCTCGACCTGGTCTCCAAGGCCCTGGCCGAGCGCAAGTGGACGGTGCTGTCGGCGAAGCTGATCTGGAAGGCGAAGAACCCGGTGACCGTCGACGACGCGCAGCGCGCCGAGGTGGAGGCCTTCCTCGCCGCGCTCGACGACGACGACGACGTGCAGACGCTCTTCGTCGGCCTCGCCTGAGGCCCTCCGCTACGCCCCCGGGTCGCGCTTCGCGGCCTCCTTCAGGAAGTCCTCCCTCAGCGCCGCGAGGTTCACGGCCGCCCGCGCGGCCTGGGCCTCGGCCGCCTCGCCCGCCATCCGCGGCTCGCGGTGGTCGAAGTAGTACTTGATCTTCGGCTCGGTGCCGCTCGGGCGCAGCATCACCCGCGCCCCGCCTTCGAGCTCCAGCCGCAGCACGTCCGAGGGCGGCAGCCCCAGCGAGCGCTCGCCCTGCGCGTCGCGGCGCGTGCCCGCCTGGAAGTCCGACCAGGCCACCACGCGCTTGCCGCCGAGCGACTCCAGCGGCCTCGCGCGGAAGGCCGCCATGATGTCCGCGATGCGCTGCTGCCCCGCGGCGCCGGGCGCCACCACGTTGTGCTGCCCCGACACGAAGAGCCCGTGCGTGGCGTAGATCTCCTCCAGCCGGTCGAGCAGGGTCTTGCCCTGGGACTTCAGCTCCGAGGCGAGCGAGGCCAGCAGCAGCGCCGCCGACACGCCGTCCTTGTCGCGCACCCACGGCGTGACCGCGTACCCGAGCGCCTCCTCGTACCCGAACAGGAACAGCGCCCCCGAGCGCGCCGCCGCCTCGATGGCGGTGTGGGCGATCCACTTGAAGCCGGTGAGGGTCTCGACGTACTGCGCGCCGTAGGCCGCGGCCATCACGCCGAGCAGCGGCGACGAGACGATGGTCGTCGCCACGACGCGCGGCCCCGAGGTGCGCCGCAGGAGGTGGTCGCCCAGCAGCGCTCCGACCTCGTTGCCCGTGAGCGGCCGCCAGCGCTCCCCCTCCGGAACCGCCGCCGCCATGCGGTCGGCGTCCGGGTCGTTGGCGATCGCGAGGTCGGCGTTCTTCGAGGCGGCGAGGGCCAGCAGGAGGTCCATCGCTCCGGGCTCCTCGGGGTTGGGGAAGCGCACCGTGGGGAAGCGCCCGTCGGGCTGCGACTGCTCGGCGACGGAATACACGTCCCCGTAAGGCTTGAGCACCGCCATGCTGAACCGGTCGCCCACGCCGTGCATCGCCGTGTACGCGATGGTGAGCGGCGCGGCGGGCACGCAGGTCTGCCGCACGAGGTCGAGGTAGTCCGACTCCACCGCCTCGCCGAGCGGCTCGTAGAGGCCTCGCGCCCGGGCCTCGGGCTCATCCACCTGCGCGACCTCGGAGAGCGCACCGATCGCCGCGATGGCCTGCGCGATGCCCGCGTCCACCGGCGGAACGATCTGCGCCCCGTGCTCCCAGTACACCTTGTAGCCGTTGTACTCGGGCGGGTTGTGGCTCGCGGTGACCATCACCCCCGCCGCCGCCCCGAGCCGCTTCACCGCGAAGGCCACCAGCGGCGTCGGAACATCCCTCGCGAACACCCTCGCCCGCACCCCTTCGCCCGCGAGCGCCCTGGCCACGTCCTCCGAGAACGTTCGGCTCCCCCGCCGCCCGTCGTAGCCCACCACCACGCCGCGCTGCGCCGCGCCCTCCACCGTCGCCTTGAGGTAGCGCGCGAGCGCCGCCGTGGTCCTGAGCACCACCGCCCGGTTCATCCGGTTGGGGCCCGCGCCCATCACCCCTCTCAGCCCGGCCGTTCCGAAGGCCAGCGCGCTCCCGAAGCGATCGGCCAGCGCCGCCTCGTCGCCGCCCGCGAGCAGCGCCTCCAGCTCCGCCCGGGTCTCCGGGTCGGGGTCCTCCTGCATCCACCGCCGCGCCGCGCCCCGAAGCTCTTCCGCGTTCATCTCTCGTCCTCCGTCGGGCGCCATCGCGCCGCCGCATCGTTTCCGGTCTGGGTGATCTTCTCGCTCCGCCGCAGCCGCTCCAGGTGCGCCCGCGCGCTCCTCGCCGCCACCGGCCAGAGCCACACCGGCGCGTCGTCGTAGGCCCGCGCCACCACCGCGCCCAGCGTCTCGGCCCCCGCCGCCACGGCCTCGCGCACGCGCTCCTCGCGCGCCTCGCGGTGCGCCACGTAGGCCGTGAGCTTCGCCACCCCGTCGGCGATCGGATCGCCGTGCGCGGGGAAGAGCGTCGTCGGCCCGAGCGTCGCCATGCGCCGGAGCTGGGCGATGTAGTCGTCCATGTCCCCGTCGTCGTCGGGGTCGATGACGATGGTGCTGAGCGACGAGAGCATGTCGCCGACGATCATCCACCGCGCGTTGCGCTCGAAGAGGCACACGTGCCCGGGGGCGTGCCCGGGGGTGTGGAGCACCGCGAGGTCGAGCCCCACGGGCTTACCGAGCTCGGTATTCTCCTCGTCGATCAGCGCGTGGACCGTGACCCTCCCGGCGAGCTTGTCGCGGGTGCGGGCGTGCGCCATGAGCGGTACGCCGAAGCGCTCGCACACCGCCTCGGCGCCGCCGACGTGGTCGGGGTGGTGGTGCGTGGCGATGACCCCGACGAGCCGGTGCCCCCGGTCGAGGCGCCCCTCGATGAGGTCGTGCAGCCGGGCCTGCTCGGGGCCGTAGGGCGACGAGGGCTCGACCAGGTAGAAGTCGCGCCGACCCACGAAGTAGGAGTTGGTGTGCGTCGCGGGAGCCAGCGTCGGGGTGCGGAGCGGCAGGCGCTCGACCTCGGGCGCGGAGGTATCCTGGAGGCTGTCGTCGCTCATCTCTGCAACCGCGCGGCACCCTATCACGGCCTCCCGCGGAGCTCTCGTGATGGTACCGTCCCGCCGGTGAAACCCACCCTTCGCTGGAGCGGCTGCCTCGTGATGGTCGCCGCGCTTGGCTGTCGCGGCACCGCGACCAACCTCGACGACGATGTCCCCGTCGCCGATCGCGGCGCGGCGGTCGTCGACTCGGGAGCGACGGACGTCTCGATGCCTCGGGATGCAACCGACCTCGACGCCGCGGCCGCCGACGCGCCGCCGCCCTCCGACCTCGGCCCGGGCCTCGACGCGCCCTCGGACGTGCCCGTCATCCTCGACAGCCCCATCGACGCGCCCGCCGTCGACCGTCCCCTCGTCGACGCGCCGATCGCCATGGATGTCCGCAGCGACCTGGGCTTCCCCGTCGACACGGGCGCAGTCGACGTGGGCGCGGTCGATGCTCCGCGCACCGACGTGGGGCCGGTCACCGCGGGCATCGGCGAGGGCCTCTCTCCAGACGCCCGGCCTGAGCGTCGGGTGTCGTGCGGAATGACCCCTCCGACGCCGCGGGTCACGGCCGGCGCGGCCGACCGCTACGTCCTCCGAGGCCGGGTGGTGACGCCCACCGGGGTGCTCTCCCCCGGCGAGGTCTTCATCACCGGCGGGACGCTCACCTGCGTCGCCGCGAGCTGCGCCGCGCGCGCTGGCTATGCGGGCGCCACGATCATCGAGACCGGCGGCATCATCGCCCCGGGGATGATCGATACGCACAACCACCCGCAGTACGACTTCCTCCCTCCCTGGACGCCGCCGCGCCGCTTCACCCGCTCCGACCAGTGGCAGGGCGTGCCCGAGTACCGGGCCTTCACCGAGGTGCTCCGCAACAACGAGAGCATCAACAACAACACCTGCGCGATGGTGAAGTGGGGCGAGCTCCGCGCGCTCATCGCGGGCACCACGACGATCCAGGGCGGGCCCAACCTCAACTGCGTCACCCGCACGCTCGCCCGCAACATCGAGTCGGGCAACGACTTCGAGGGCGTCGACCACCACCGGCCCAACACCCTCGGCATCGCCACGGTGAGCTCCGCCGACGCGATGGGCCTCCGCGCCGACATGGACTCCGGGCAGCTCACCGCCTACATGCTCCACCTGAGCGAGGGCATCGACGAGCCCGCGCGCCGCGAGTTCGACCTGATGGTCTCGCGCAACCTCCTGACCCCGGCGATGGTGATCATCCACGGCACCGCGCTGGGCGCCCCGGAGTTCGCGCAGATCGGGGCGGCGCGGGCGAAGCTCATCTGGTCGCCGCGCTCCAACATCATCCTGTACGGCCGCACCACCGACGTCGGCCTCGCGCTCGACCGCGGGATCACCGTCGCCCTCGCCCCCGACTGGACCCCTTCCGGGGGCCCCAACCTGCTCTCCGAGCTGCGCTACGGGCGCTACGTCTCCCAGGCCGCCATGGGGGGCAGGCTCAGCTCGCGAGACCTCGTGGAGATGGTCACCTCCCGGGCCGCCACCGCCGTCGACCGGCCGCAGGTGGGCTCCCTGGTCGAGGGCCGCTACGCCGACGTGATGGTGATCCCCGACCGCGGCTGCGACGCCTACGACAGCCTCGTCGACGCGCCCACGGCGGACGTCCGTCTGGTGGTCCTCGGGGGCCGACCCGTGTACGGCGAGGCCGCGATGATGGGCGCCCTGCCCAGCGAGGCGCGCGCCCGCTGCGAGCCGGTCACCATCTGCGGCCAGCCCAAGACCATCTGCGTCGCGCTGGCCTCGACCGCCAACAGCCTCAACCAGTCGCTCGCGGACATCGACGCGCAGCTCCGGGTCTTCACCACCCCGTACCCCCTCGCGCCCCTGTGTCCTTGACGGGGGCCATCGCCCGCGGCTAACGCTTCTGCGCCATGGCCGAAAACGAACGCCTCCTGGGAATGCTCCGCGCCCTCTCCGACGTGAAGGAAGAGGATGGCGTCTTCACCGCGCCGGAGACCGCGCTCCTGACCCTGCACGCCGGGCACGAGGGCGTGCCGCTGACGGTGACGCAGGTGACGACGGCGGCGGTGCGCGGCGCCCTGATGGTCGCGCAGACCACCAAGGGACAGCGCTACGTGCTCAACGCGAGCGACGTGTATGCGATCGCCCAGGAGTCGTCTCCGACCGACCGGGGCGGCCGCAAGGCAGGCTTCTTCTGAAGGGTGTTCGAGGCGTCCTCTACCCGGTCGGGTAGAGGACCGTAGCCGCCGACCGTCAGGTCACGGGCCGATGCGCACGCCGGCGTTGAAGGTGGGCACCGCCACCCCGGCGTTGACGCGCACGCCGTAACCGGGACGGCCGTAGACGGGCTGCTGGTACTGCTGCTGCTGGTACTGGGGCTGCGCCACCACGACGCCCGTGTTGTAGCCCGGCTGCGCATAGACCGGCTGGGTCACCACGGTGGTGCCGCCGTAGCCGCGGAAGAAGGGCGCGTGGCGCTGGTAATACCCGGGCTGGTAATACACCCCGCCGTAGTTGCCGCCCTGGTAATAGACCGTGTTGGGCTGGGCCACGGTGGCGTAGCCATAGGTGGCGTAGCCCGGACGCGCCGCGACGACGCAGCCGCCGAGCGCGTAGGCGGCACCGGTGACACCGGCGACGAGGAGGAGGGATCGGCTGATGGTCGTGAGCTTCATGGTCTTGACGCTACCACCCCCCAAAGGGTCTTTCCAACGAGGCCAGGAGATGCTCGAGGAGGTGCGGTGACGCGCGGCGCGGGGAGTGGTGGCTGCGGCGGCGACCGTTCCGTCGCGTAGGTACGTGCGGCCCGAGCGAGGCCTTCACCAGATCGTCGAAGGAACCGCCGAGGGAGGTTCAGCCCCGTCGACGCTGCGACGGCCGAGCACGGACACCACGTAGCGGCCACCCCCGGAGGCGCTGAGCTCGAGGCGCCACACCCGGTCGCCCTCGGGGCAGAGCGGGTGGCGGTGGCCGAGCAGGGCGTACGCGCCGTAGCTCCCGTCCTCCTCCAGGAGCGTCTCGCCATCGAAGAGCCGGAGCCCGAGGTCGCCCACCCCGGGCTCCGCCGCCACGTGGATGCGGTAGCACCGGCCAGCGCTCACCGGCACCGCGTGGAGGGTGGCCGACTGACCGCGCAGCAGCCCGACGGTGTCGCGGTAGGCGCGAGCGAGGCCAGGCCCATCGCGGGCGATGAGGGCGCGCATGGTCCGCAGGAGGCGCGGATCGAGCGGCGGCTCCACGGCCTCAGGCGGACGCTCGTCCGAGGGGCTCTGGCCTGGAGGGAGGGCGCCCGAGGGCGCCGGAGCGGTGGGGGGATCAGCGGTCGGAGAGAGCGCGGGCGCGCAGCGGCTCAGGAGGAGCGCGGCCAGCGACGCCCGCGCGAGGCGCATCGCGGTCAGTTGCCCGCGAAGGCCTGGACGCCGAACTCGCCGCCGCCCGAGTACATGATCACCTCGATCTGGAAGGTGCCCTGCCAGTTGAGGCAGAGGGGGCGCTGGAGCCCGAGCACGGGGAAGTTGTCGGTGGCCACGTCCTGGTCGAGGACGTTGCCGTTCATGTCGCGCAGCCGGAGGTCGAGGTCACGAACGCCCGCGCCGCCGACGCCGATGATGCGGTAGCAGCGCCCGGGCTGGGCGTCGACGGTCACGTACTGCCGCTGCCCCTGGCCCATGGACGAGCGGAAGAGCTGCGTCACGGGCATGTAGCCGGCCGCGAACTGCCGGGCGCGGAGGGACATGTGATACGAGACGAAGTCCTGCTCGGCGTAGCCGTTGGTGACCCAGTTGGCGCTCACGGGGGTGAAGCCGACGTTGACGCCCATGTTCACCCCGACGCCCACGCCCGGAGGCGCCGCGTACATGTTGGGCTGCGCGACCGCGACCGCCGCGGGGTTCTGGTAGACCGGGGCCGGCTGCGCGACCACGGTGGTCTGCACGGGCTGCGCGACCACGGTGGCCTGCGCGGGCTGCACGTTGATCGTCCCCGTGGTGCCGTAGCTGCCGGTCCCACGGACGACACAGTCCGTCAGGGCGAGGCCAGCGATCACGGTCACTCCGACGCGGACAACGGTCATCACGGACGCTCGGGTCGACATCGTTCAGGTTCTCCTTCAGCGGTCTTGTGCGTTGAGCCTCCGCCCTCGATCGAAGGGGAGACGGGTTGGACGTAGGGGCTGCTCGCGATCGCCGCCACCCGACGACCGACGGCGGCACTCTCTCGCAAACCCCCGCCAGGATGCAACCACCCCCACGGCGGCTGCCGGGCGCTGGTCAGCGCGCCCCGAAGATCGCCGTCCCGACCCGAACCACCGTCGCTCCCGCGGCGATCGCCTCGTCCATGTCGTGGGTCATGCCCATGGACAGCTCCGGGAGCAGGGCCGCACCTCCGTGCTCGTCCCGCAGCGCTCGAAGCGCGTCGAACCAGCGGCGCGACGCCCCGGCATCGTCCGCCGCCGGCGGCACGGTCATCAGCCCCCGCAGCGCCACCCCCGGGGTCTCCCCGGCCGCCGCGATGATCGCCGGCAGGGCCTCCACCTCGCAGCCCGACTTCTGCGCCTCTCGGGCCACGTTTACCTGGATGAGTATTCCCACGGTGCGCCCTGCCGCCGCGGCGCGGCGCCCGAGCTCCCGCACCAGGCGCTCGGAGTCGACGCTCTGCACCGTCGCGACCAGCCCGGCGACGTCGCGGCACTTGTTGGTCTGAAGGTGCCCGATGAAGTGCCAGCGGAGCCCGGTCAGGTCGGCCAGCGCAGCCGCCTTCGGAACCAGCTCCTGCACGTAGTTCTCACCGAAATCACGCTGCCCTCGGGCGTAGGCCGCGCGCACCGCCTCGGGCCCGTGGGTCTTCGAGACCGCCAGCAGCGCCACCGTCGCCGGATCGCGCCCCGCCCTGCGCGCCGCCGCGTCGATGCGCGCCCGCACGGCGTCCAGCGCCGAGCGCACCGCCTCCGCCGTGGCCGTCACAGCGGGAAGCCCTCGATGGCCTCCGTGCGCAGCAGCACCTCCACCACCCGGTGCAGCGGCAGGCCCACCACGTTGGAGTAGCTCCCCTCGATGCGCTCGACGAAGGCCGCGGCCAGGCCCTGGATGGCGTATCCGCCCGCCTTGTCGGCCCCTTCGCCGGTGGCGGCGTAGCGCCGCACCTCGTCTTCGGACAGGCCGCGGAAGGTCACCGCGGTGGTCTCGGCGTAGGCAGGCGCGTCGAAGGCGTCGGCGCCGTGGAGCACGAAGCCCGTGGTCACGTGGTGCGTGCGACCGGAGAGCAGCCGCATCATGCGACGGGCGTCGTCGGCGTCGCGGGGCTTGCCGAGCAGCTCGCCGCCGATGTGCACGATGGTGTCGGCGCAGAGGATCCACCGGGGGGGATCGGCGAGGCCGTCGCGGTGAAGGGCGTAGAGCACGGCCGCGCCCTTCTGGCGGGCGAGGCGGGTGGCCATCGCGTCGGGCCGCTCGCCCGGCACCATGGCCTCGTCCACCGGGGCGACGAATACCTCTACGGGTATACCGATGCCCTCGAGGAGCTGGCGCCGCCGCGGCGACTGCGAGCCCAGGAGCAGCGGGTTGTCCGGACCGATTCGGGCAAGCATCGAGTTCGCATTCTTCCCCGGAATGGCGATTCGTCAACCGTTCGCGCGGCGGCCCACCACCGCCGACAGCGACGACGCCGCCGAGGAGCGCAGACGCGCTCGCATCCCCTCGGTGAGTTCGCGCGCCATCGTGGGCCCCCGGTAGATGAACCCCGTGTAGACCTGCACCAGCGACGCGCCCGCCTCGATCATGTCCCACGCGTCGTCGGCGGAGGACACGCCCCCGACCCCGATCACCGGGAGCGAGCGGCCGGCGCGGGAGAAGATGCGCGCGACCACCTCGCGGCTGCGCGACCGCAGCGGCGCCCCGGAGAGTCCCCCGTCGCCGAGCGAGCGCACCTCGTCCGCGGGGGTGCGCAGCCCGTCGCGGCGGAGCGTGGTGTTGGTCGCGACCAGGCCCGCGAGGCCCTCCGCGAGCGCGAGGTCGACCACCGCGTCGACGTCCTCGTCGGCGAGGTCGGGCGCGATCTTCACCAGCAGCGGAACCCCGCGGTCGGCGAGCGCGGGGCGCACCGCGCGCACGATGCCGACAAGGGCGTCGACGGACTGGAGCGAGCGCAGCCCCGGGGTGTTGGGCGAGGACACGTTGATGACCGCGTAGTCGGCGTAGGGCGCGACCGCGCGGGCGCTGGCGGCGTAGTCCGAGGGCGCGTCGGCGAGCGGGGTGACCTTCGACTTGCCCAGGTTGACGCCCACGATCACCCGGTCGGGCGGGTGCGCGGCGAGCGCCCTCGCCATCGCCTCGCAGCCGGGGTTGTTGAAGCCCATGCGGTTGATCACCGCGCCGTCGCGGGGCAGCCGGAAGAGGCGCGGGCGGGGGTTGCCGGGCTGCGGGTGCTCGGTGACGGTTCCGACCTCGACGAAGGAGAAGCCCATGGCGCCGAGGGCGTTGTAGGCCACGGCGCCCTTGTCGAGCCCGGCGGCCACACCGAGCGGCGTGGGGAAGCGGCGACCGAAGAGCTCGACCGCGAGCGAGCCGTCGTCCTCGACCCCGAAGGCGGCGCGGAGGGCGCTACGCGCAGGGGCGGAGCGCTGGGCGAGCGCGAGCGCGTCGAGGGTGAGCTCGTGCGCCCGCTCGGCATCGAGGGAGAAGAGCGCCGGACGGAGCGCGGAGCGGTAGAGCGATCCGAGGAGGGTCACGCGTCGTCGCCGCAGGAGAGAGCGCGCTCGGCCACTCCCCGGGCGGGGTCGACCTCGAGGATCACGAAGCCTTCGGGCGTCGCCAGCGCGCTGCCGGGCGCGCAGCCCAGCCACTCGCTGGAGGACTCGAGCGCCACCGCTCGGCGGCCCACGTCGAGGACGTGCACCGCGCAGCCCAGCTCGCCCTGGAGCGGAGAGTGAAGCACCAGCACCCGGTCGCCGGACACCGCCGCCGCGAGCACGTCGTTGGTGAAGATGGTGGTGTCGACGGCGACGTCGGGATCGGTGAGCGATACGAGGCGCAGCGCCTGCGAGCGACCGCCGGGGGCCGCGCGGAAGTCCACCCGCATGCAGCCGCTCAGGGGGCAGACCAGGGGGCCCTGCCCCGACCAGGCGCTGCGTCCGTCGGGCTCGAGCACCCACGACCAGCTCTCGTACTGACCGCCCACGGTCTCTCCCTCGACCACGAAGCGGCCGAAGTCCCACCGGGCGCGCAGCGCGCGCAGCGCCGTCGGGGCGCCGGGCAGCGGCTGCGCTTCGGTCAGGAACTCCCCGTCGGGCCCCACCAGGGCCGTCCAGGGGGAGCCCGCGCCCTCCCCCTCGCGTCCCTCCTTCAGCCACGAGACCAGCACCGCCCCCTCGCGCGCAGCGGTCGAGATGGAGATGGCGCGCTCGAGCGCCAGTCGGCGCACGGGGCGCGGCGACCCGAAGCGCGGATCGGTGAAGGTCGCTCGGCCGTCGAGCACGCCGACGAAGCCGCGACCCGTCCATGCGGCGGCGTGGGTGGCGAGGGAGAGGGAGCTCGGGATGGACGCCTCGCCGCGCGCGTCACGCCAGAAGAGCTCGCCGGTCGACGACGTTCGGCCGAGCACCCGGGGACCGTCGGGCCCGCGCAGCAGCCACGGCGTCTCGAGCGCCACGCTGGACAGCCCGTACTGTCGCTCGCCGAGGTTGCAGCGATGCACCGCCGAACGAGCCCCCTGCGGCGCCATCAAGGTCACCGCCGGGGGAGCGGGCTCCGCGCGGCGGGGACACCCGAGGAGCGACCAGGCCATGAACACCAACAGGCAGGCAGCACGCACGCCGCGACCATAGCGCGATCTGACGGTCAGTTCCGTCGACGGAGGCGGAACTCCACCTGCATCCCCGTGGGGCCGCCCTCCAGGTTGCCGAAGGTGCGGCTCGCGCCGTCCTGCGCCGGGAGGTTGAGCGTCGCGCCGAGGATCGGCAGCGTACGCGGTGCGTCGACGTGCCGGTCGGCGTGCGTGAGCTCCGGCGTGCTCACCCGCTGCCCGTCGAGGTCGAGCAGGAGCTGCCCGCTCACCGGGTCGACCCGGCCGGTCACCGCCGACAGGGAGTTGCCTCCGACCGCGCGCCCCCGGCGGACCGTGCTCTCGTCGCAGCTACCGAAGTTGGCGATGCGGGTCGCGCAGCGGCCCGGGCCGAGCGACTCCACCCGCAGGTCGTCTCGCACCGTGAGATCGACCCCGAGGTTGCGGCAGGTGAGCTCGTAGTTGGCGAGGGCGTTCATCCCCACGCAGCGCGACACGTGGGTGGTGTCGACCTCCAGCCGCCACGAGCGCTCGATGAGCCGCAGCGAGGTGGTGAGCGACAGGCTGTCGACCACGCGGCTGCCCTCGGAGAGGTCGACCCGCACGCGAACCTCCAGCTCCGGGGGGTCGGGGATCTGCAGCGGAGCGGAGTACCGCGCGTTGCCGTTGAAGCCCGGGGTGAGCCCGCCGACCCCGGTGGCGTCGCTCGATCCGCTCGACGACCACTGAACCCGGAGCGAGCGGCCGCCGCCAAGGTCGCCCACCTGCGGGACCGTGGGCGCCCCCTCGCCGGTCGGGTTGCGGGTCGAGGGGATGCCCGTGCACGCGAGCTCGAGCTCCGCGGTGGCCCCGGGCACCAGCACCCGGCGGTTGACGTCGAGCCGGCACGAGAAGCGCCCGGTGTTGGAGCGGCTGAGCGGCCCGCCAGCGGGCGCCCCCGCGTCCTGGGCCTGCGCCGTCGAGGCCGCCATGAACAACACGCACGCGGGCGCGATCGCCCGAACAAGCCGCCGAGTACCCATGGTGCAGAGTCTGCTCCCGCGACGCGAGCCGTCGCAACATCCTGCACGCCGGGACGGGCGCTGGATCACAGGCATTCACCGGCCGGCTGTCATCGGGTGACGCGCGACCGGCGAGGGCCATGGATTATGGGTGGGGGTAAGTTCGGCGGGTCAGTTGGTGCTGGGGGCGGGAGCCGCGACGGGCTCGGCGCCGAGCACCACCGGGGTCTCGAGCGCGTACTGGAGCACGTCTTCCATCTTGGCGACGGGGATGAACTCCAGCGTGTCGCGGATCTCCTGCGGGACCTCCTCGAGGTCGGGCTTGTTGCGCTCGGGGAGCAGGATGCGCTTGATGCCGGCGCGGTGCGCGGCGAGCACCTTCTCCTTGATGCCGCCCACCGGGAGCACTCGCCCGCGGAGGGTGATCTCCCCGGTCATGGCCACGTCGTGCCGGACCCGGATGCCCTTCAGCATCGAGAAGAGCGCCGTGAACATCGTCACGCCGGCGCTCGGCCCGTCCTTCGGCATGGCCCCGGCGGGGATGTGGATGTGGATGTCGCTCTTGTCGAGGAAGTCTTCGGGGATGCCGAGCTGCCGGGACTTGGAGCGCACGAAGGAGAGCGCCGCCTGCGCGGACTCCTTCATCACGTCACCGAGCTGGCCGGTGAGCTGCAGCTTGCCCGTGCCCGGCATGCGCGTGGCTTCGATGAACAGGATCTCTCCGCCCACCGGCGTCCACGCGAGGCCCGTCGCGACGCCCACCTCCTCGGTGCGCTCGGCCACCTCGCTGGTGAACCGGGCCTGCCCCAGGAAGGGGATGAGGTCGTCGGCGCTGTCGATCTTGTACGGCCCCGCGTTGCCCTCGGCGATCTTCACCGCGACGCCGCGGATGACGCTCGCCACCTGGCGCTCGAGGCTGCGGACGCCCGCCTCGCGGGTGTAGGAATCCGTGATCGCTTCGAGCGCGGCGTCGGTGATGTCGAGCTGCGACGTCTTGATCCCATGCTCCTCGAGCTGCTTCGGGAGCAGGTGCTGGCGGGCGATGGCGCGCTTCTCGTTACGCGTGTAGCCCGGGATGTCGAGGATCTCCATGCGGTCGCGGAGCGGCGGCGGGATCGGGTCGGCCACGTTGGCCGTCGCCACGAACATCACCTGCGAGAGGTCGTAGGGGATCTCCAGGTAGTGGTCGCTGAAGGTGTGGTTCTGCTCCGGGTCGAGCACCTCGAGCAGCGCCGCCGAGGGGTCGCCGCGGAAGTCGTGGCCGAGCTTGTCGACCTCGTCGAGCATGAACACCGGGTTGATGGTGCCGGACTTCTTCATCCCCTGGATGACCTGGCCCGGGAGCGCGCCCACGTAGGTGCGGCGGTGACCCCGGATGGCCGCCTCGTCGTGCACGCCGCCGAGCGACACGCGCACGAACTTGCGGCCGAGGGCCTTGGCGATGCTGCGACCGAGGGAGGTCTTGCCCACGCCGGGGGGCCCGAGCAGGCAGAGGATGGGGCCCTTCTTGTCGGCCTTCAGCTTGCGGACGGCGAGGTACTCGAGGATGCGCTTCTTGACCTTCTCCAGGCCGTAGTGGTCCTCGTCGAGCACCTCGCGCACCTTGGCGATCTCGAGGTTGTCGGGGGTGGAGTTGGTCCACGGCAGGTCGAGGATCCAGTCGAGGTAGGTGCGCACCACCGTGTACTCGGCGCTGCCGACCTGCATCGACCGGAGCCGCCGGAGCTGCTTGCGCGCCACCTGCTCGGACTCGCCCGGGAGGTTGGCCTTGGTGATGCGCTCCTCCAGGCCGTCGAGGTCTCCCTGGTCCCCTTCGTCCTCGCCCAGCTCTTCCTTGATGGCCTTGAGCTGCTGGCGGAGCACGTACTCCCGCTGGTTCTTGCCCATCTCCTCCTTGATCTGGGAGTTGATGCGCTCGCGCATCTTCAGGATCTCCAGCTGCCGGGTGAGCAGCTTGAGCACCTGCTTGATGCGGTCTTTCACGTCCGTGGTGGACATGAGCTGGGCCTTCTCCTCGACGGGAGCGTCGAGGTTGGCGGCCACCAGATCAGCCAGCGCCCCGGGCTCCTGGATGGAGTCGATGAGCGACTGCGCCTCGCGCGGCAGCTCGGGCATCAGCTGGATCACCTGCTTGGCGACCTCGCGCAGCGACATCGCCAGGGCCTCGGCCTCGACGTCGTCGATGACCGGAGACTCCTCGACCCGCACCACCTTCGCGCGAAGGTAGGGCCCGTGCTGGGTGATGCCCGCGAGCTTGATGCGCGTGAGCCCCTGCAGGATGAGCGAGTAGTTGCCGGTGGAGTGCTTCAGGCTCTTGAGGACCCGCGCCGCCGCGCCCACCGGGTAGAGGTCGCCCTCCCCCGGGTCGTCGATGTTGGGGTCTCGCTGCGCGAAGATCGCGATGACGGGCTGCGAGAGGTTCTCGAGGTCCTCGACCAGGGCGACGGACTTCTCCCGCCCCACGTCGAAGGGCGCCACGGCCCCGGGAAACAGCACCGCATTGCGGATCGGCAGCACCGGCAGCTCGTCGCCAAACTTCAGATCGTTCTCGTCCGGGGTCTGTCCCCCACGCTTGCGCTCGGGCATTCGATCACCTCGCCTGCGCCCCAGAAACAACGCTCGCCCCGAAGCGCCGCGCACAGTCCCGCGCACCAAGCGCGCGACGTCACGCGACGCCGAAAACGACCGCCTCTGAGGCGTGTCGTCGGACCTTAGTCACTTGACCCTCCCATGGCAACGGCACTTCTCGCGCCAACATTTCCAGCGCTCGGAGCGCTGCGACGGTCAGTACCAGCCGCTGGCCGCCGGCGCGGGCGGGGACGACAGCCGCTGGTCCATGCGACGGTCTTCCGCGAGCTCCTCGAAGTAGCGACGCCAGCCGGGCACGCCCTCCACCAGCCGGAGGAAGACCTGGCTCGGCAGCACCAGCACCATCGATCCCACGGAGGCCGTCACCGTCGCCGTCACCGGGACGCCCTCCAGCAGCGAGATCTCACCGAAGACCTCCGCGGGCCCGAGCTCGGCCAGCGTCGCGGGCCCGTGCGGCGTCTCCCGGGTCACCGACACCGACCCGTGCAGCACCACGTGAAGGCCGCTTCCGGGCTCGCCCTCGCGCAGCAGCACCTGCCCCGCCGACACCGCCACCGCCTCGAAGCGCGACCCGAGCTGCACCCGCTGCCCCGCGTCGAAGGGCTCGAACATCGGGTGCGTGTCGAGCAGCCGGTTCACCAGCCGCTGCCGCATGAAGCGCTCGAGCGCCGCCGCGATCACCGGCAGCCCCTGCGCCGCCGCGGTCAGCGCGTCGCGGCCGAAGATCAGCACGTCCGAGGGCTCCGTCGCGCTGACCGTGGCGGCGCGAGGGGCCGCCGAGAGCAGGGCCATCTCCCCGAAGATCGCCCCCTCCTCCAGCGTGGCCAGGGAGGCACCCGCGCGGGTGACCCGCACCCTCCCCCGAGCCAGGAGGAAGAACGCGTCGCCCGGGTCGCCCTCGCGCACCACCGTCTCGCCCGTCGCCAGCGAACGGCGTACGACCGATCCCAGGACGTTCGCGAAGGCCTCCGGGGGGAGCTCGGAGAGCAGCGGGATCGCGGGCACCACCTCCGGCCAGGCGGGCAACCCCTCCCGCGAGGCGGCGAGCGCCGCGGCGGCGTCGCAGACCTGGGCGTCGCTCCATGCGACCGGGACCCATGCCTCGGAGGGCACGGGCGCGGAGGGGTCGGGGCGGCCGAGGCGCACCGCGCGACCGAGGGCCGCGGAGCCCGCGGCGTAGCGGGTGGCGAAGGAGGGGAGCAGCGAGCGCGCGGCGGGGTCGAGGGCCTCGAGGGCCTTCAGCGCCACGATCGCGAGCAGGGGGTGGCCCGCGGCGCTCGACTCCGAGAGCACCAGGGCGAAGACCTGGGCGGCCTGCGGAAGCCGGCCGAGCGCCGCGAGGGCGTCGCCGATGCGGAGGCGCGACTCGAAGTCGTGCGGCGCGGAGCGCACCAGCGAGACGAGGCCCCGCAGCGCGTCGACGGGAGCGTGGGCGAGGAGGGCGTCGTCGACCTGTTCGGCCAGTTCACGTCGGGTGGGCATCGGTCGGCGACGATACCCCTTCGCGCCGCCCGCTGGCACGACCCCGCCGTCGCTGGTAGAGCGAGACCCGCATGGACACCTCCGGGCTCGAGCTGCGCTTCCGTATCGGATCGATCCCCGTGGTCGTGGAGCCGTGGTTCTGGCTCTCGGGGCTCATGTTCAACATGCAGAGCATGCAGGGCCCGCGCATCGTCCTGTGGCTGCTTGTGTTCTTCGTGTCGGTGCTGGTGCACGAGCTCGGTCACGCGCTGGCCATCCACGCCTTCGGCGCCCGCGCGGCCATCCGGCTGCACTCCTTCGGCGGCCTCACCCAGCCGTCTCGCAACCTCTCCCGCTGGCGCAACATCGCGATGACCCTCGCGGGCCCCGGGGCGGGCTTCGCGCTGGGCGCCCTCGCCATGCTCGCGCTGCGACTCGTCCCCGACCTTCCGCCGCTCGCCTACTGGACCGTCGAGCGGCTGATGATCGTGAACTTCTTCTGGGGCGTGATGAACCTCCTGCCCATTCCCCCGCTCGACGGCGGCCATGTGCTGCTCGGGCTGCTCGGTCGCCGGTACGAGCGCACCGCGCGCATCATCGCCGCCTGCGCCGCGGGGCTGATCGTGCTCTACGGCCTGTCGTCGGGGCAGATCGTCCTGACCATCATGTTCGGCCTGCTGGCCTTCCAGAACATCCAGACGGTGCGCGCCATGGGCAGCCACTGAAGCGGCCCGGTCGCCGCCCTCAGGCCTTCGAGGGCTCGGCCGGGTACTCGTCCCGATGCGCCAGGAAGGCCCGTCGCACCGCGAGCACGTGGACGATCGACACCACCGCGTAGGCCACGCACCCGAGCAGGTACTCCTCGTGGCGATGGGCGCTGAACCACGCGCCCGCGGCCACGATCACCAGCGCGTTGTAGGCCACGATCACCTTCGCCGCCTGGCGCGTGGCCTCGTCGGCGCGGCCGCGCTCGCCGCGCACCAGCGAGGAGCCCGCCCTCCAGAGCAGCGCGGCGCACACCGCGCCCGGGAAGAACGACGCCAGCATCGCCAGCATGGACGGCGAGTTCTGGAGGCGATCGAGCATCAGCAGCCCGACGCACCAGACCAGGAAGCCCGGGATCACCATCTGCCCGAGGAACCAGCACGAGTACGCCATCGCCCTCAGCAGGCCCGGCGCGCGGCTGCGCCTCACCGCCGGCACCGTGGCGTGCACCGTCGCCTCGCGGAAGACCCCCTGGCCGTCGACCGTGAGCTCGGCCTCGCGGGAGTCCTCCAGGCGCCATCGGATTCGCGCCCCGCCCTCCACGAAGAGGCTCGTCAACCAGGGGATCAAGCACAGCGCCATCGTCCCGACCAGGAGCCAGCTCATCGTCGCCATGGACCTGCACGGTAACGCGGAGGTCGACCCTCGGCACCGGGTCGGGCGGCCGTTCACCCGCGGCGCGCGACCGCTCGCGGTGATACGGTCGCTCACAGCGACGCCCCTGCAGGTCGTCTGGCGGAGGGACCCACGATGATGCCGCACCTCGCACGCACGCTCCGGATCACCTTCGGCGCCGTCTCCCTCCTCGCCTCGCCGGCCGCTGCGCAGTCCGACCCCGAGGTGATGGCCGCCTCCCGCAACGAACTCATCAACGAGGCCCGGGAGGCCCGCATCGCCGGCGACCACGCCCGCGCCCTCGACCTGGGCCTGCGCGCGGGGCAGCTCGCGATGAGCACCGCGCTGCGACGCTTCATCGCCGAGGAGCAGACCGCCCTGGGGATTCTGGGCGCCGCGCTCGACAGCGCCGAGCTCTGCGTCCGCGAGGCCGAGCGCGACCCCAGCCCGACGAGCGCCATCCACGCCTCGGCCTGCGAGGCCCTCGCGGGTCGGCTGCGACCGCGCGTCGCCCGGGGCGGCTCCCCGGCCCCTCGCCCGACGGAGCCCTCGGCCACGCGCCGCCCGCTTCCCCCCGACCTCGTCGCGCAGCCGCGCGGATCGCTCAACACCGCCCCCGTGGTGTTGATGGGCGTGGGCGCGGCGGGCTTCGTCGCGGCGGGGGTGTTCTATCTGATGCGCGGCTCTGCCCTCAACGCCCGCGACGCCCTCTGCGACGAGACGGGATGCCCCGAGGAGGCGCGGCCCGACCACGACCGCGCGGTGACCTTCAACACGCTCACCAACGTGTCGCTGGGGGTCGGCGCGGCCTGCGCCGTCGGCGGTCTCGTCTGGTACCTCGTCTCGCCGAGGCGGGAGGTGAACGCCGGCCGGCAGGAGCGCTCCGCCCCTCCGCCTCGCGCGGGGTTGCTCCTCGCCCCCTCCGCGGGCGGCGCGGTGATCGGCTGGGAAGGAACGCTCTGAGGGCCATCGGGCGGGGCCGTCGCTGATTCCGGGCGTTGTCCGGGGCGCGGGGGTGGTCTATGACTCCGCGCCCCGGAAGACTCTGGCGGTGGTTCGGGTTGTGCGGATGCACGGCGACCACAGCCGCTCTGTCCTCGGATACGGAAGGAACCCTCGATGATCCCCTGGCTGCTCCAGAAGGTGTTTGGCACGAAGCACGAGCGCGAGCTGAAGAAGATCCGCCCGCTGGTGGCCGCCATCAACGACCTGGAGCCGAAGATGCGCGAGCTCTCCGACGACGGGCTCCGCGGCAAGACGGTGGTGTTCAAGGAGCGCGTCGGCAACGGAGAGCCGCTCGACAAGCTGCTGCCCGAGGCCTTCGCGGTCTGCCGCGAGGCGGGGCGCCGGGTGCTCAACATGCGGCACTTCGACGTGCAGCTCATCGGCGGCATCACGCTGCACCGCGGGATGATCGCGGAGATGAAGACCGGCGAGGGCAAGACCCTGGTCGCGACGCTCGCGAGCTACCTCAACGCCCTCGAGGGCAAGGGGGTGCACATCGTCACGGTCAACGACTACCTCGCGACGCGCGACTCGGAGTGGATGGGGCGCATCCACCGCTCGCTCGGCCTCGAGGTGGGCGTGGTGGTCAACAGCCAGAGCGACCGGGAGAAGAAGACCGCCTACCGGGCGGACATCACCTACGGCCAGAACAACGAGTTCGGCTTCGACTACCTCCGCGACAACATGAAGTTCTCGGTCTACGACTGCGCGCAGCGTGACCTGAACTTCGCCATCATCGACGAGGTCGACTCGATCCTCATCGACGAGGCGCGCACGCCGCTCATCATCTCCGGCCAGGGGGAGACCAGCACGCAGCTCTACGGCGAGGTCACCAAGGTGATCCCGTACCTGCGCCGCGACGAGCACTACGTGGTCGACGAGAAGGCCCACTCGGTGTCGCTCACGGACGAGGGCATCGACGAGGCGCAGCGGCGGCTGAAGGTGAAGAACCTCTACGACCCCGCGCACATCGAGGAGCTGCACATCCTCCAGCAGTGCCTGCGCGCGAGCACGCTCTACAAGCGCGACGTGAACTACATGGTCAGCGACTCCGGCGAGGTGCTGATCATCGACGAGTTCACCGGCCGCGTGCTCTCCGGCCGCCGCTGGAGCGACGGACTCCACCAGGCCGTCGAGGCGAAGGAACACGTCCGCGTGCGCGAAGAGAACCGCACGATGGCGACCATCACCTTCCAGAACCTCTTCCGGCTCTACAAGAAGCTGTCGGGGATGACCGGCACGGCGGAGACCGAGGCCGAGGAGCTGCACAAGATCTACAAGCTCGAGGTGCTGCAGATTCCGACCAACCGCGGCATCCAGCGCAAGGACTACGACGACCTCGTCTACAAGACCGAGCGAGAGAAGTTCAAGGCGGTGGTCGAGGAGATTTCGGACAGCGTCGAGCGCGGCCAGCCCTCGCTGGTGGGCACCGTCTCCGTGGAGAAGTCCGAGGCCATCGCGTCGCTGCTGCGCAAGCGCGGCATCAAGCACGAGGTGCTCAACGCCAAGCAGCACGAGCGCGAGGCGTTCATCGTGGCGCAGGCCGGGCGCAAGGGCTCGGTCACCGTGGCGACCAACATGGCGGGCCGCGGCACGGACATCATCCTCGGCGGCAACGCCGAGATGCTCGCCAAGGCGGAGATGATCCTCGCCCGCAAGGACCCGACCTCGGAGGAGCACACCGCGGAGCTCGACGCGCTCATCGCGCAGTACAAGGAGCGCTGCGAGAAGGAGCGCGAGGAGGTCGTCGGGGCGGGCGGCCTGCACATCATCGGCACCGAGCGGCACGAGTCGCGGCGCATCGACAACCAGCTCCGCGGGCGCGCGGGCCGTCAGGGCGACCCCGGGAGCTCGCGCTTCTACCTGTCCCTCGAGGACGACCTCATGCGCATCTTCGCGGGCGAGCGCGTGCAGTCGATCATGGATCGGCTCGGGATGGAGGAGGACGTTCCGATCGAGCACCCGTGGGTGACGCGCTCGGTGGAGAACGCGCAGCGCAAGGTCGAGGCCCGCAACTTCGACCAGCGCAAGAACGTCCTCGAGTACGACGACGTGATGAACCAGCAGCGCAAGGCGGTCTACAAGCTCCGCAAGGAGGTTCTGCTCGGCACGTACACCCGCGAGGTGCACGCCGGGGACAGCGAGGCCGCTCCGCTGGTCGCCCCGCGCGAGTGGGACGAGGCCACGATGACGCGCCTCGGCGAGGTGCTCGACGCGATGATGCGGCACTTCCCGGTGCCGAGCGGCGCGCGCCAGCCCTCGACGCTTGAGGAGATGGAGGGCATCGACCCCGAGCGCGTCGAGATGGAGGTCTATCACTACTTCGGCGCGCGGGTGGACCTGACGAAGCTCGCGAGCGATCCGAAGGCCGCGCACAAGAAGCTGGTCGACGAGGTCGCGGGCTCGATGCAGATGCAGCGCGAGCGCGTGCTCGACCTGGTCGACGAGGTCATCGCCCGGGACATCGAGAAGCACGCGCCGGAGAAGGCCTCCCGCGACGAGTGGAACCTCGAGGCGATCGCGTCGCTCTTCAACGAGCGCTTCGGCGAGAAGGCGCAGGACCTCGACGCCGTCGCCGGCGGGCGCGAGGAGCTGGCCCGGGCGCTCTACACCCAGGCCGAGAAGCTCTTCGAGGCGCGCGAGGGCGACGCGGAGCCCGAGCTGCTGCTCCGCGCCTTCAAGTCGCTGATGCTCGAGGAGGTCGACCGCGCCTGGATGGACCACCTCACCAACATGGAGCACCTCCGCGACGGCATCGGGCTGCGCAGCTTCGGCCAGCGCGATCCGAAGCTCGAGTACAAGAAGGAGGGCTTCGACATGTTCACCGCGATGATGCAGTCGGTGAACGCGGGCGTGCTCACCAAGCTGTTCCACATCCAGGTGCGCCGCGAGGAGGAGCTGGCGCAGATGGAGGTGCAGGAGGCCCGCCGCTACGAGGAGCGGCAGCGCCGGATGGTCGCCTCGCACGCGGGCGACTCCGGGGTGGACGAGGGCTCCGAGGCCGACCTGGTCTCGGCGCTCGCCAGCCTGGGGCTCGACCCCTCGAAGGTGCAGGCCGTGCGGGCCCGCGCCCCGAAGAGCCGCAGCACCGGGGCCAGCGTCCCGTCGGCGCCGCGCGCGTCGGCTCCGCCCTCCTCGCCGGACGTGGTCGACGCCACCTTCGACGAGCCCGCCGCGGAGGGAGGCGCCCCGGCGGAGAACCTCCAGGCGGTGCGCACCCGCGCCCCCAAGATCGGCCGCAACGAGATGTGCCCGTGCGGCTCGGGCAAGAAGTACAAGGACTGCCACGGCGTCCCGGGCACCGCCCCGAACGACAGCACCCCCGCCTGACCCCCCCGTTGGCCTCCGGCCGCTGACTGCTTCAGCGGCCGACCTTCCGCTCCAGCTCCCCCCATCGCAGCGTGTAGACCACCGGCCGCCCGTGAGGGCAGTGACCGGCGAAGTCCACCGTATCGAGCGCCTGCAGCAGCGAGCGCACCTCCTCGGGGGCCATCTCGTCGCCGCCGCGCACCGAGCCGTGACAGGCCATCGTCGCCAGCACCAGGTCGACGGCCTTGCTGAAGTCGTTGCCCTGCCGGGCGAGCTCGGCGATGAGGTCGCGGGCGAGCCTGCGAGGGTCGGCCCGCAGCAGCATCGCCGGCACCGCCCGCACCGCCACCGTGGTCGGCCCGAGCGGCGCGAGGTCGAGCCCGACGGACAGGAGCTCCTCCGCGCGCTCCTCGACCAGCGCGACCTCGTCGGCCGCGAGCTCGACCCGCTCGGGCACGAGCAGCGGCTGCATCGGGACGCTCCTCGCCTGGTACGAGCGCCGCAGCCGCTCGAAGGTCACCCGCTCGGCCGCCGCGTGCTGGTCGAGGATCACCACCCCGCTCTCCCCCTCGCACAGCAGGAACATCCTCCGTAGCTGCCCGACGTAGCGGAGCGCCCCGAAGGTCGATCCGTGGAGCTCGCTTCGCACCGCGGCCGCGTCGACGGTCCTCCCCTCCCCCACCGCCGGGGCGACGCTCGCCCGGGCCGCGTCGGCGTAGGCGGCGGGCGGATAGGGGGCCGCGGCGAGGCGGGCCCACGGGTCGGCCGAGTCGGGGGCGGCGGTCACGAAGGCCGAGAGCACCTGCGCCTCCAACAGGGGTCGGGCGGGCTCGTCGCGAGGGGGCGGCGAGGCGGTCGGGGCAGGCAGCACGGGCGGGCTCGGGGTCTGCGCCGGGGGGCCGGGGGAGAGGTGCTCGGCCCAGAAGTCGCGAGGTCGGGTGGCGGCGTGGGCCCACGGGGCGCTGGCGGCGGCGTCCCGGAGGACGCTCATCACGGCCTCGAAGACGGCGCCCTGCGAGGCGAAGCGCACCTCGGTCTTCTGCGGGTGGACGTTGACGTCGACGTCCTCCGGGGGGACCTCCACCAGCACCGCCCCGGCGGGGTAGCGGCCGGACTCCAGGGTCGATCCGTAGGCCTGGGCCACCGCGCGCAGCAGCAGCCGGTCCTTCACGTGGCGGCCGTTGACGTAGAGCATGAGGTGCGAGGCGCCGCTGCGGGCCCGCTCCGGCGGACCGAGCAGGCCCACCACCCGCACCCTACCTCGCGACCCCCGGAGCTCGGCGAGCGGCTCGTCGGCGAGCACCTCCCGCACCCTCGCGGCCACGTCCGAGTGCCGTAGAAACTCCCGCACCACCTTGCCGTCGCGGCGCACCACGAAGCGCACCTCGGGCTTCGGGATCGCGAGGCGCACCAGCCCCTCGATGCACGCCGCCCCCTCGGTCTGCGGGGTGCGCATGAACTTCCGGCGCGCGGGGGTGTTGTAGAAGAGGTCCTCGACGCAGACGGTGGTGCCCTCGGCGCAGCCCGCCGGGCGCAGCACCGCGGGGGCGCCGCCCTCCACCAGGGCCTCGCTCCCCTCGGCGGTGCCCCGGGCGCGGGTGGTCACCCGGGTGCGGGACACCGAGGCGATCGACGGCAGCGCCTCGCCTCGGAAGCCGTAGGTGCCGACCCCGACCAGGTCGTCCGCCGAGCGGATCTTGCTGGTGGCGTGGCGAAGCAGCGCGAGGGCCACGTCCTCGGGGCTCATGCCCCCCCCGTCGTCGGTGACCGCGACGCGCGCGAGCCCTCCTCCGTCGATGGACACCGTGATGGTGGTGGCGCCGGCGTCGAGGGCGTTCTCGACGAGCTCCTTCATCACCGAGGCGGGTCGCTCGACCACCTCCCCGGCGGCGATCTGGTTGGCGACCTCTGGCGGAAGCAAGGCGACGACTGACACGGCTGCAAACTATCATGCGCGCGAGGTTCGTTCGATTGACCCCCAAACCAGCGCGATGCTAGCGTCGCACGGCGCGGTTGGTGGTCGGTGGTCCGCGCGATGACCCCATGAAGTTCTGCCCCAAGTGCAATAGCCAGTACGACGACGGCGTCGGCTTTTGTACGCGGGACGGTGGGCCCCTCAGACCGATGGCGGGAGGCAGCACCCTGAAGTCCCCCGGGATGACGCTCTCCTCGGGTCGAGGCTCGGCGCTGGGCGCCTCCGCGCTACGCACCGCCGGCCCTCCGCCGCGCGCCCCGCGCTCCAACACCTCCAACGCCGCGCTCGCCATCGCGCTCGACGCGATGTCCGACCACACGCCCGCCGACGGGCTCACCCGCGAGGTGGAGATCACCCCGCAGCAGCCGCAGTCGGTGCCCATGGAGGAGGACGTCGTCCCGGGCAGCGAGCTCGACCCCTACGCAGACAGCCCTACGCTGGCCATCGCCGCGCCGGTGATCACGGTGAGCCATCCGCCCGACGGTCCTCCCCGGCCGAAGCAGCCCGAGGCGAAGGGATTCAACCCGGGACGGCCGGTGGCGGCGAGGCCCCAGACGGTCAACCTCGCGGCCGAGCAGGCGCCCCCCACGGAGAAGCCCGCGGCGGAGGAGAGCTACGACGAATCCGAGGAGCCCGACCTGTCCGGGCAGACCATCGCGGGCCGGTACCGGGTCATCCGCAGGCTGGGCGAGGGCGGGATGGGCGTCGTCTACCAGGCCGTCGATGAGCGGCTCGACAAGTCCGTCGCGCTGAAGGTGCTGAAGGAGGACTTCTCCAGGCGGCAGGACGTGGTGGCGCGCTTCACCCAGGAGGCCAAGTCCGCCGCGCGCATCAAGCACGAGAACGTGCTCGACGTGACCGACTACGGCAAGACCGAGTCGGGCAGCTACTACATCGCGATGGAACTCCTCGTCGGCACCGACCTCGCCGACGTGCTCCAGAAGGGCGAGCCGATGACGGTCGAGCGGGCGACGGACATCGCCGTGCAGATCTGTCGCGCCCTCACGGCGGCCCACGGCCTCGGCGTGGTGCACCGCGACATGAAGCCCGAGAACATCTTCCTGTTGAAGAGCAACGACGGCCGCGAGGTCGTGAAGATCGTCGACTTCGGCATCGCCCAGATGAAGGACTCCGCCGGGGAGAACACCCGCAAGCTCACCCGCACCGGGATGATCTTCGGCACGCCCGAGTACATGTCCCCGGAGCAGGCCTCGGGGAAGCCGATCGACCACCGCGTCGACGTCTATGCCACCGGGGTGATCCTCTACGAGATGTTCGCCGGCCGGGTGCCCTTCGAGGGCGACTCGTTCATGGGGGTGCTCACGCAGCACATGTTCGAGGCGCCTCCAGCCATCACCGACCTCAACCCCAACGCCAGCGTCACGCCGGAGTTCACGGCGGTGATCTTCAAGGCCCTCGCGAAGGACCCCAACCAGCGCTACGCGTCCATGGCGGAGTTCTCCGACGACCTGCTGCGCGTGCGCCAGGGCGCCCGGCCCGCGGCGCCGGTGGGGGACTACGTCGTCGGCAACGCGCTCCGTGGTCCGACGCCCGCGCCGCTGCTCAACGCCGCTCCCCCCGGGTCGACCCCGAGCCAGGGCACCGCCCCGTGGCCTGCCTCCGTCGGGGCCGCTGGCACCATGGAGGGAGAGCGCCCCCGCAAGCGCTCGCTCGTCCCGGTCATCGCCGTCGCGGTGCTCCTCATCGGCGGCGCCATCGCGCTCGCGTTCTCGCTCGGCTCGCAGAGCAACCCCGCGCCCGTGACGCCCCCCGCACCCGCCGCGGTGGTCCCCGCTCGCCCCAGGGTGACGCCCGCCCGCCCCGTTGCCCCGGCCGTCACCGCCCCCGCGGTCGTCGTCGCACCCCCGCCGCAGGTCGCTCCCACGCAGGTCGCGATGCAGATCGTCACCGACCCGCCGGGCGCCACCGTCCACGTCGAGCCCGTCTCCGGAGCGGGCGACCGCTTCACCTGCGAGACCCCGTGCACCCGGAGCGTCGCCACGCATGTCCCGCTGCGGCTCACCGCGCAGCGCGGCACCCGCCGCGGCGCCATGACCATCGAGCCCACCGAGACGATGGCTCCGGTGCGTGTCACGCTCGACCCGGTGCCGACCCGCCGTTCGCCCACCACCCAGCCGTCGAGCGGCGGTCGCCCCACGCAGCGCCGCTGCGGGGTGATGGACCCGGAGACCCAGCTCCTCATCCCGTGCTTCCCAGGTGGTTCCCATTGAGGGCCCTGCGATGAGCGAAGCCGCACAGCCGACGACGCCGACCGCTCCCCCGGAGGTGCTCCCCCGGCGCTTCGGCCGCTACACGCTGCTGCGACGGCTCGCCAGCGGAGGGATGGCCGAGCTCTACCTCGCGCTGCACCGCTCGCTCGCCAACTTCGAGCGGCTCGTGGTCATCAAGCGCATCCTCCCGGAGCTCGGGCGCGACCAGTCGTTCATCACGATGCTGCTGCAGGAGGCGCGCATCGCGGCGACCTTCTCGCACCCGAACATCGTGACGACCTTCGACGTCGGCCAGGCCGAGGGCGAGTACTTCATCGCGATGGAGCACATCCACGGCGAGGACCTCCGCTCGATCGTGCGCGCGATGCGCCCGAAGAACGTCAAGGAGTTCCCCCTGGAGCACGCGCTCGCCATCGGCGTGGGCGCCGCCGCGGGCCTCGCGTACGCGCACGAGCAGAAAGACCTCCACGGCGTTCCCCTGGCCGTGGTGCACCGCGACATCTCCCCGCAGAACATCCTCGTGACCTTCACCGGCGACGTGAAGGTCGTGGACTTCGGCATCGCCAAGGCCCGCCTCTCTCACGACGCCGAGGGCACCGTCGGCGGCGACACCGGCTTCACCTCCGGCGTGGTCGCCACCGGCCCGCTCCCCGACACCGGGGCCGGCAAGGTGAAGGGCAAGCTGCCGTACATGTCCCCGGAGCAGGCGCGCGGCGAGGCCCTCGACGCCCGCAGCGACATCTTCTCCCTCGGCATCATCCTCTTCGAGCTCTGCACCGGGCGCCGCCTCTTCCGCGGAGCCAACGACGCCGAGACGCTGCAGATGATCCTCGACGGGAAGTACCCCGACCCCTCGAGCGTCAGCAGGCGCGTCTCGCCCGCCCTCGGGGCGGTGATCTCCAAGGCCCTCGCCTTCGACCGCGACGACCGCTACGCGACGGCGCGCGAGCTCCAGTCCGACCTGGTGCGGGTCGTCCACGCCGAGCACATCGCGCTCTCCTCGGTCGCCTTCGGCGACTGGATGCAGATGCTCTTCGCCGAGCGCCTCTCCTCGCAGCAGGAGGCGCTCGCCCAGGGCAAGCAGCTCGCCGACGTGCTCGCCGCCGACGATCCCGACCCCGGGGACACCTCCTCGCGCTCGATCCCTTCGGGCTCGTCCGAGCGGGCCGCCGCGTCGATCCCCGCGCCGGCCCCGCCCCCGGGCCACTCCCGCCTCACCGCCGCCCTGCTCGCCGTCATCGCGCTGCTGCTGCTCGTCGTGGTCGCCGTCGTCGTGCTGCGCGCCCCGGCTCCCGCTCCGGTCGCCCCGGCTCCTTCACCCCCGGCCGTCACCGCGGCGCCGCAGCCCCCTCCTGATCCTCCGCCCGCTCCCGCACCGAGCGCGGTCGTGCCCGAGGCGCAGCCCCCGGCCGCTCCGCCGGTCGCCGCCGAGCCTCCTCCCGCCGTCGAGGCGCCTTCGGCGGCCAACGCCCGCGCCCACCGCTCGCACGACCGCTCGCACCGGACGACCACCGCCACCACCGCCGCGACCACCGCACCGGCGGCGGTGGACCACACGCCCGGTCGGCTGACCGTCGGCGCGACCCCGTGGTGCACCGTCACCGTCGACGGCGTCGGCCGCGGCCAGACGCCGGTGGTCGGTCTCTCGCTCCCGCCCGGATCGCACCGCATCGCCTGCATCAACCCCGAGCGCGGCACCCAGGAGCGCTCGGTCACGCTGGCGCCCGGTCAAGACCTTCGCGTTCGCATCACCTTCCCGTAGTCTCCGCCGCCCTCTGATGGCGTCCCTCCCTACAGCCACCTCTCCCATCGATCCTCCCTCCGCCCCTGCCCCCTCCGCCGCGCGGCGCGCCTGGGAGGGATGGCCCGGTCGCGTGCTCCGGCTCTGCATCGCCGCGCTGCCGCTCTACTGGCTCTTCCGCCGCCTCGACTGGCGCGAGGTGCTGCACGAGGCCTCCGCGGTGGGGCCCTCGGGCATCGGCCTCGCGTTCGCGTGCGTGTTCGCCTCGGTGGCCATCGGCGCGGTGCGCTGGGGCGTGATGCTCCGCGCCTACGGGGCGACGGAGCTGCCGCCGCTCTCGACGATGCTCCGGCACAACCTCGTGGGGCTATGGTTCAACCTGCTGCCGAGCGGCGTGGCGGGCGACGCCGTGCGAGGGCACCGGGTGCGTCGCCAGGCGGGCGGCCTCGCGACCTCCTACACGGTGCTCTTCGTCGAGCGCGTCTCCGGCCTCCTCGGCCTCTGCCTCATCGCCGGCGTCTCGATGCTCTCCCCGGTCTCCATCCGCAGCCACGCCGTCTCCTGGACCCTCGGCTTCGGCCTCCTCGGCGCCGCGGGCCTGAGCGCGCTGGTGCTGCTCGTCCCCTTCGCCATGGCCCGCCATCCCTCGCTGCGCGCCTACGTCGAGCGCGTCCCGGTGCTGGGGCCGATGCTCTTGAAGATCCCTCCCCCGCGCTCGCTGGGGGGCCCGCTGCTCTCGGTGCTCCTCTCGGTGTTCACGCAGGGCGCGCTGGTCGTGTGCGTCTACTTCCTGCTGCGCCCGCTCTCCCCGGTCGCCACCTTCGGCGTCTGCGCCCGCGTGATGCCGGCCATCATCCTGGTGACGTACATCCCCATCACGCCGGGCGGCCTCGGCCAGCGCGAGGCGGCCTTCACCGGGCTCTTCGGACTCGCCAACGTGCCGGGGACCATGGCCGTCGCCGCCTCGCTGCTGTTCTTCGCGGAGATCGTGGCGGTCTCGGTGCTGGGCGGCCTCTGCCTCACGGCCGAGCGCCTCGCCGCGGCGCGCGGCCGCCCGTGGGACCGCGATCAGAAGTAGAACGTTCCCCCGCCGAGGATGCCGAGCAGTCCGCCCAGGCTCCCGGTGCCGTCGCCGTTGACGACGATGTGGTCGTAGCGGGCCGCGAGCTCGAGGGAGAAGGTCTCGCTCACCTCGATCTCCGCGCCGATGGCTCCGCCCACGGAGACGCCGGTGCCGGCGGACGCGGTCGTCGCGGTGCCGTCGCTGGTCTGCGCCAGGGCGCTGAAGGCGTCGATGAGCACCTCGGCGTAGGGACGGAGCGTCGCGCGAGGGCCCGTCCAGCGCAGCCCGGCGCCGTAGAAGACGGAGGAGCGCGCGCTGGTGGCGACGCTGGGGTCGCTCATGGCGTTGGAGCGAACGCCGAGCTCGGCGCGCACGCTGATGCCGCTGATGGTGGCCCAGCCGATGTGCCCGAGGCCCACGAAGCCGGTGCTCAGGCCCGAGGCGTAGTCGCCCGCGACGGGGATCGCCGCGCCGCCCTGCACGCCGACGAAGAGCCCCTGACGGCTCGGCGGAGGAGGAGGCGCAGGCTGGCGCAGGAGCATCGGCTGCTGGCTGACCATCACCGGCTGCTGCCGCCCCTGCATCACGGGCGGGGGGGTGTTGTACCCGGCCACCGGCGGAGGGGCGTTGTACCCGCCCACCGGGGGCGGGGCGTCGTAGGCGGGGGGCGGCGGCGCCACCGGGGCGACGGGCGGCGGGGCGGGGTTGTTGAGCCGCGCCGGGTCCGCCGACGCCGCGAGGGGGCAGAGCAGGAGCGAGAGCGGGAGCAGGGAGCGGAGCGCGGTCTGACGCATGGCGCGCGGGATATCACGCATCCCCCGACACGCGAAGCGACCGGCCCCGGGGAGTACGCCGAGGCCGTGACGCGCGTCTCCCCGAACTGGCGTACTCGCGGGTCGACGCCCATATAGGCCGCGCGATGTGCAGACTGCTGGCCGTGGTGACGGCCGCTCAAGTGGGGTGGCGGCAACGGCTGGTGGACGCTCCCAGGGGGCTGCGGCAGCTCTCGCACGAGCACCCGCACGGCTGGGGCGTCGCGGTGCATACGAGCGTCGACGGGTGGAGCGTCGACCGGCGCGCCACGCCAGCGTTTCAGGACGAGGGCTTCGCCGTCGCGGCCGATCGCGCGGGCACGGTGCTGCTCGCCCACGTGCGCCAGGGCACCGTCGGCGAGGTGTCGACGCGCAACACCCACCCCTTCCGCCAGGGGCGCTGGGTGTTCATGCACAACGGCACCATCGAGTCGACGGCGTGGATGCGCGACCGCGACTCGATCCCCCGGCTGGAGCAGGTCGAGGGGCAGACCGACAGCGAGCAGCTCTTCGCCTGGCTGCTGAGCCGGCTCGACGCCGCGGGCCTCACCGACGAGCCCTGCACCGAGGCGACCGACCGGGTGCTCACCGCCTCGCTGAGAGAGGCCCGCACCACCCGCGGCAGCGGCGCCATCAACGTGGTGCTCTCCGACGGGCGCACGGTCTACGCGCACCGCTGGGGCCGCTCGCTCTTCCTGCGCGACGACGAGCGATCGACGGTCTCCGTGGCCTCGGAGCCCGAAGACAGCGCGACCGGCTGGAGCGAGGTCGCCGAGGGGAGCCTGCTGCGCGTCGACCGCGATCCGTCTCCGCGCTGGAAGCTGCTCGAAGGAGCGATGGCCCCCCCGCGAGGTTGAACCCCGCCTCGCCGGCGTGCTTCGATCGCGCGATGCGACGCCCCTCCGCCCTCGTCGGCCTGCTGGCCCTCTCGTCCTGCTCGGACAACACCACCCCCGCCACGCCCGACGCGGGCCGCGCCGACGCCGTCGTGGCCACCGACGCGCCCGCGGGGAGCGTCGCGTCGCTCCCGATCCGACAGACCACGCGCCTGCCCGGGATGGACGGCCCCGTCGACGTCGCCACCGACGCCCACGGCTGGTCGCACATCCGGGCGACGACCCTGCGAGACGCCACCTATGTGCAGGGCTACCTGCAGGCCCGCGAGCGCATGGCGCAGATGGACATCCTCCGCCGCCTCGGCTCGGGCACCCTCGGCGAGCGCTTCGGCGTGGTGTCCTCCGCGGCCATCGGGCAGGACCTCGCCTTCCGCGCCATCGGCCTTCGCCGCGCGGCGGTCGCCATGTGGGCGCAGATCCAGACCGAGCCCTCGGCGGCGCGCACCCGCGTCGCCCTCACGGCCTTCAGCGCCGGGGTGAACCAGTACCTCCGCGAGATTCGCTCGGGCCGCGCGGAGGCGCCCCCCAGCACCGAGCTCGTGCTCGGCGAGACCACCCCCGACTGGAGCGAGGTCGACTCGCTCGTCATCGGGCGATACCAGTCTTACTCGCTCTCGTATTCCGCCGACACGGAGATCGCCAACTCGCAGCTCATCGACGCGGTGCGCACGACCTTCGGCGGCGCCGACCCGACCGCGGCGCCGGAGCGCTACGCCCGCCGCGCGATGGCCCAGGACGTCCTGGTGTGGCGCCCGCCGTCCGAGGCCGCGGTGGTGCCAGACTTCTATCCCCCGCGCTCGGGGATGGCGCAGGTGTTTCGCCCGACGACGCAGCGCCCCCACCTCGCGGCGGGGCTCTACGACCGGGTGGCACCGTTCTTCCGTCACGTGCGCGAGGGCTTCTCGGTCTGGGGCGACGAGAGCCGCGGGAGCAACAACTGGGTGGTCACGCCGGGGGTGACCCGCAACGGCAGGGCGCTGCTGGCCAACGACCCGCACCTCGCGCTTCGGGCGCCTGCCATCTGGTGGGGGACGCACCTCACCGTCACGGGCGGGGCCGACGCGGTCGACGTGGCCGGGACCACCTTTCCGGGCGTCCCCGGCGTGGTCATCGGCTTCAACCAGCGCGTCGCCTGGGGTGTCACCACGGCCTACTACGACGTCACGGACGTCTACCAGGAGACCATCACCGCGGGGGTCGGCGGGGCGCCCGACACGGTGCTCTTCAACGGCCGTCAGGTGCCCATCCAGGTCATCACCGAGCAGGTGCCCGACGGTGCCGGGGGCAACGTCGAGGCGCGGCTGGAGGTCGTCCCCCACCACGGTCCCATCGTGCCGGAGATCGTCAACGGGCGCATCGTGAGGCGCACGGGCAGCCGGGCGCTGTCGATCCGCTGGACGGGCCACCAGGCGACGGACGAGTTCAGCACCTTCATGGCGCTCGCCTACGCGCGCAACGTCGACGACGCGCGGGCCGCGGTCGAGGGCTTCGGCGTCGGCGCGCAGAACTTCGTCTTCGCCGACATCGAGGGGCGCACGGGCTACGCGTCGCACGCGGTGATCCCCCAGCGCGCGGCGGGCGCGCTCACGTGGCGCTCGGACAACCCCGAGGGGACCAACCCCTGCACCGTGCTCCCCGGCACCGGCGAGGCCGAGTGGACCGGGACCGTTCCGTCCGCGCAGATTCCGCAGGCGGTGGGGAGCGCGACGCGGCCCTACATCGTGACGGGCAACAACGACCAGGTGGGCGCGACCCGCGACGGCAACCCCTTCGACGCGACGGTCTACCTCGGCTGCGGCTACGCCTCGGGCTGGCGCGCCGAGCGCATCACCCAGCGGCTCCAGATGGCCGGCTCGCAGATGACCGTCGAGGACATGCAGTCCATCCAAGGGGACCACACGGTGCTCGCGGGCGGGCGCTTCCGCCCCTTCCTGATGAGCGCCTTCGCTCGCCTCGAAGCCGAGTGGACCACGCCCGGGACGCACCCCGACATCGCCGCGCTCGCGCTCACCCTCCAGCCCCGCGCCGCGCGCCTCCGCGACGCCGCCATGCGGGTGCAGTCATGGACCCTCGACGGCGCTTCGGGCGCCGAGGCCGACGCGACCCCGGCGCAGCGGCGCGACGCGGTGGCCACCAGCATCTTCCACGGCTGGATGTCCCGCCTGCTCCGCGGGACCTTCAGCGACGAGACCGCGGTGCTTCGCGTGGGGGGCTTCGACTCCATCCGCGCGGCGCTGCACCTGCTGGAGCACCCGACCGAGCTGCGCGCCCGCACGGCCTCTGGGGAGAGCGTGCTCTGGGACGACCTCTCCACCGCCGGCGCCACGGAGACGCGCGACGTGATCGTGCTGCGCTCGCTCGACGAGGCGATGGCCGACCTCGAGCGGCTCACCACCACGGCGGACGTCGAGCGCTGGCTCTGGGGCTCGCTTCACACGGTGCGCTTCTCGTCGCTCATCCCCGGCACCGACGCGACGCTCTCCATTCCCCCCACCACCGACGGCGCCTTCCCCCGAGGCTTTCCCCGGCCGGGCGGCATCGACGTGGTCGACGCCTCGGGCCCCGGCCTCGGCGGCAGCAACTACAGCTTCGGCAGCGGCGCCTCGCAGCGCCTCTCGGTGGAGCTCGGTCCCGACGGCCCTCGCGCCTTCAACGCCCTTCCCGGGGGACAGTCCATCGACACGGGCTCTCCCTATTTCCGCGACGAGGCCGAGCTCTGGCGCAGCAACCGCACCCACGCCGTGCCCTTCCGCGAGGCCGAGGTCGTCGCCGAGGCGGGCGGCCGCTGGCGCTTCGAGCCGGCGCCCTGATGGCGCCCTCGGAGGGGCGCCCGAGGTGTTTGACAACCCCCGTGATGTGTCACAAGTCCATTCATCGGGGCTCATGGATGAATCCACCAAATCGACTCCGGTAGTCAGCGTCGAGAGAGCCGACCCCCTCCGCTCGACGCTGCGGCTGACCAGCCAGGGGAAGATCGTCGGTCAGCACCCGAGCATCCGCGAGGTGGTCAACACCGTCGAGCGGGTGGCCTCGTCGAGCTGCACCGTGCTCATCACCGGCGAGAGCGGCACGGGCAAGGAGCTCGTGGTGGCCGCGCTCCACGACGCCTCGCTGCGCGCCCGCGGCCCGGTGGTCACCGTCGACTGCTCGGCCATCCACGAGAACCTCATCGAGGCGCAGCTCTTCGGCCATGTGAAGGGCGCCTACACGGGCGCGGTCACGTCGAGCCCGGGCTTCGTCGCCACCGCGGAGGGAGGGACGCTCTTCCTCGACGAGGTCGGCGAGCTGCCGCTGCTCATGCAGGTGAAGCTGCTGCGGCTGCTCCAGCAGCGGGAGTACATCCCCGTCGGCGACACGAGGACGGTGCGCTGCGACATCCGCGTGGTGGCCGCGACCAACCGGGACCTCGAGGCCGAGGTCGCGGCAGGGCGCTTCCGGGAGGACCTCTACTACCGCATCAACGTCGTGCACGTGCACCTGCCGCCGCTGCGCGATCGGCGCGAGGACATCGAGCTGCTCGCGATGCACTTCCTGAAGATGGTGACCGCCCGCAACGGTCGTTCGACCCCGACGGGCATCGACCAGCGGGCGATGCGGGCGCTGCGCGAGTACGACTGGCGGGGCAACATCCGGGAGCTCGAGAACGCCATCGAGCGCGCCGTGCTGCTCGCCCCCTCGACGCTCGTCACCCTCAACGACCTGCCCCCCAGGCTGCGAGACAGCGAGGCCGCGCTCTCGAGGCCCTCGACGCCGCCGCCGCCTCAGCTCGGGGTGGTCCCGCAGGCGTCGACGACGGTCGGGCCGCTGCTGCGCGCGATGATCCAAGACGAGGCGCCGCCCTCCGAGCCGCCGCCGTCCACCTTCGCGCCGCCGGTGCTGCCCGAGGAGGGCGTCGACCTCGCGGCCGTGGTGGAGGCCTTCGAGACCAGCCTGATCCGCCAGGCGCTCGCCCGCACCGGGGGCAACCGCAACCGGGCGGCGCAGGTCCTCCGGGTCAACCGCACGACGCTCATCGAGAAGATCCGGCGCAAACGCATCGAGGTGTAATCTCTTCCCCGGTCTGGCGCGGCGCTCCGTTACACTCCCGACCCCTATGGTCGCGAACCTCCCTGCGCGCCTCCTGCTGGGCGCCGTGCTTACCGCGGCGTGTAAGAGCGGCCCTCCGACGCTCCCGCCCAACCCGCCCACCGAGGCGCCCTCCGGGCTCGACCTCGCGCCCGAGCGCTTCCGCCGCGGGTCCGCCGCGAGCGCCTCGCAGGGCGTCGACACCGACCGCCCCGACGGGCGGGTGCGCGCGGCCGTGCTGCGCCACCGCGACGCCATCCGCGAGTGCTACGAGCGGGTGCTCCCGGCCTCGCCCGACGCCGCGGGGCGCGTCGACCTCAGCTTCATCGTCGAGACCAGCGGGCACGTCTTCGACGCCGCCGCGGAGACCAGCGCCCCGGCGCTGCGCCAGACGCGCGAGTGCGTGCTGGGCATCGTCCGCCCGCTGCGCATCGAGGGCATCCAGCACCCGCTGCGGGTGACCTTCCCGCTGGTCTTCGAGAACCCGCCGCTCGAGCTCACCATCCCGGAGCTTCTGCTCTTCCCCAGGATGCGCATCCCCGGCTCGGAGAGCGTCGCGGCCATCGTGCGCGCGGGCTCCGGCAGCCTCTCCGCCGACGAGGCCGCCGCGGTGCTCTCGCTGCGCACCGGCGATCACCTCGGCTGCTACGTCCCGATGCTTCGGGAGCGCGCCACCCGCCGCGCCGAGGGCTCGGCCCGCTTCACCGTCTCGGTGGGCCCCGACGGCAGCGTCGGCGAGGTCGCCCTCGGCGCGCTCGACGAGCCCGTGCGGTCGAGCGGCGAGTGCCACCTCAACCTGCTCCGCGGGGCGCAGTTTCGCGCGACCGGGCAGCGCGCGACCCTCGGCGTCACGATCACCATGCGGCCGCAGGAAGAGCCCACCCCGGCCCCCGCGCCCCGGCGCTGACGCTCACCGCCTCGCGGAGGGGAGTCGACAAACGCGCGGGCATCGCGATATTCGGCCACCGGTACCCACAGGAGGAGTCCCGACGATGAACAAGTTCAGCGTGACCCACGAGTTTGCCTGCACCCCGGAGACCTACTGGAAGCTCAACTTCGACCGTGAGGTCAACGACGCGCTCTACAAGGGCGCGCTGAACTTCCCGGACTACACCGTGCTCGAGCTGCGGGACTCGGAGACCGAGACCTTCCGCAAGACCGTGGCGACGCCGAAGATGGAGGTGCCCGCCGCGGTGCAGAAGGTGCTCGGCTCGGGCTTCAAGTACACGGAGGAGACGCACTGGGACAAGAAGTCCGGCCGGTCGACCTTCAAGGGCATCCCCAGCACCATGCCCGACAAGCTGCTCACCAACGGCGTGATGCGCATCGAGGCCCTCGGCGCCGACCGCTGCCGACGCGTGGTGGAGTTCACCGTCGAAGCCAAGGTCATGCTGGTGGGCGGCCTGCTGGAGCAGACCGCCGAGAAGCAGCTCCGCGACGCCTACGACAAGAACGCCGCCTTCATCGGCAAGTGGATCGCCGAGCACGGCCTCACGGGGAAGTGATCGGCCCGGTGGCCTAGCGCCCCGTCCAGACGGGCTTGCGCTTCTGGAGGAAGGCCGCGATGCCCTCGTGCGCGTCCTCGGTGGAGAGCAGCCCGGCGAGCGCGTCTCGCAGCATCGGGAGCGACTGCTCCATCGCCACGTCACCCTGCATCGCCCACGCCCTGAGCCCCGCGGACATCGCCGTGGGCGATCGCGTCGCCAGCTCGCCCGCCAGCGCGTCGACCGCCGCGTCGAGCGCGTCGCCCTCGACCACCCGGTTGAGCAGCCCGAGGCGCTCCCCCTCGGCCGCGGTCATCTTGTGCCCCAGCAGCATCATCTCCAGCAGCCGCCGCCGGGGGACGATTCGCGACAGCACCGCCATGATCATCATCGGGAACAACCCCCGGTGTATCTCCGGCGTCCCGAGCACCGCGTCGTCGGCCGAGAGCGCGAAGTGCGAGGCCGCCACGAGCCCGAGCCCGCCGCCCATCGCGGTGCCTCGCACCTTCGCCACGATGGGCTTCGGCGAGCGCACCATCGCCAGCAGCAGGTCGGCGTAGTCGCCCTTGAAATCGAGCGCCTCTCCCTCCCCAGACATCTGCCCGATGTTTCCACCCGCGCAGAAGTGCCCGCCCGCTCCGGTGAGCACCAGCGCGCGCACCTCCGGGTCGTCGGCCGCCTTCGCGAGCGCGTGCAGCAGCTCGTTGGCCATCTCCGGGCCGATGGCGTTGCGCTTCGCGGGCACGTCGAGCGTCACCGTCGCCACGGCGCCGCCCTCCACCGCGCGCGTCTCGTAGCGGATCGTGCGGAAGCTCACTTCGCGAGCCCCAGCATGGCCCTCGCCTCGTCGACGGTGGCGACCGCGCGGCCGATGTCCCGGGTCATCTGCACGCCCTTCTCCACGAGCTCGCCGTTGGAGCGGGCCATGGCGCCGTCGGGCAGGTAGAAGTTGTCCTCGAGCCCCACGCGGATGTTGCCCCCCAGGGTGAGCGCCGCGGCGCAGAGCGACCACTGCTCTCGCGAGATGCCCACCACCTTCCACGTCGAGCCCGCCGGCACCTGGTCGGCCATGAACGCGAGGTGCTTCGCGCTGGCCTTCACGCCTCCGACGACCCCCATCACCAGGGAGAAATCCAGCGGCGGCTTGAGCAGCCCCATCTCGATGAGCGGCTCGGCGGAGCACACGTGGCCGGTGTCGAAGCACTCCAGCTCGGGCTTCACGCCGCTCTCGTTCATCTTCGTGAGCAGCTCGGCGATGTAGTCGAAGCTGTTCTCGAAGACGAAGTTGAAGACCCACGCCTTCCGCTTGGGGTTGTACTTCGCGTAGTTCATCGAGCCCATGTTGAGCGCCGCGATCTCGGGCTTGTAGTCCGTGACGTGCGGCGCCTTGCGGCCCTCCGGGTCGATGGTGCCCGTGGAGAAGTTCAGGATGATCGGGCACACGGCGCGGATCGCGTCGCCGATCGCCCGGTAGCGCGCCGCGGTGTAGTCCGGCGCCCCGTCGTCGGTGCGCGCGTGGATGTGCAGCACCGAGGCCCCCGCGTCGTAGGCCCGCTTCGCCTCCGCCGCGAACTCCTCCACCGTGTACGGGATCGCCCCGCACTGCGCCCGCGTGGTGACCACGCCGCTCATGGCGCACGTGATGATGACCTTCTCGTTCGTCCCTCGGCTCATTGCGTCTCTCCGCTCCCGGCGTGCTGTGTCTCGCGGGCCGTCACAGGCAGCCCGCCTCGTCGGTCATCCCGTTGCAGTTGTCGTCGCGCCCGTTGGCGCAGACCTCGCGGGTCTCGGGCACCACCTGGCCGATGCACCGCGGGGCCAGCGCCCCGTCGCAGCGCCGCATCCCCTCGTGGCAGATGCCCACCGCTCGCGTACCGGGCGGGCCCGTGTAGCAGGTGATGGTCAGGATGTTGTCGACGGTGCCGTCGCAGTCGTCGTCGATGGTGTTGCACTCCTCGACCTGCGGCCTCGTCTCGCCGTTGCACTCCACCCCCCAGCGCCCGGCCACGCAGCGCTGGAACCCGTCGCCGCAGAGCCCCACGTGCCGCGTCGCCGGCAGCCCCGTGTAGCAGGGGCGCGTCGTCCCCTCGGCGCAGGTGCCGCTGCCCAGGTCCGTCGTCGGGCGGTCGATGGGGACGTCCACCGAGGCCTCCGGCGCGTCCCGCGTCGCCGCCCCGGCGTCGGGGGCGTCGGGCGCCGCGGGGACGTCCTCCGGCGCCTCCTCGACGGCGTCCTTCTTACCGGACGACGTATCCTTCGGGTCGCCCAGGTCGGTGGCTTCGGCGTCCCGGTCGTTGAAGGTGCCGTCTCGCTCGGACGCCGTCGCGCAGCCCACCGCGACGGAGAGGAGGAGCGCCGCAGCGGGCGAGCGTCGGAGCATCGCCGCGGATGCTATCAGCGACCGCGAGGCCGTGGCAGGCGACCGCGCGCCCTATCGCAGCAGCCTCTGCCGAAGCGAGGCCATGTACGCCTCCCGCAGCGCCGGGTCGCCCAGCACCGTGAGCCCGTCGATCCACTGGGAGCACCAGGCGACCGCCTCGCGGACGTCCACCGGGCCGAAGCGCAGCTCCAGCGAGCCGTCCGCCGTCACGTGCTCCTCCTGCTTCGGAAACCACCGGCGGTCTCGCACGTACGCGGCGTGCGACGGGTCGAAGCGCACCTCCAGCATCACCGGCTGCTCGGACACCGATGGGCGCACCAGGCCGAAGGGCGCGTGCACGAACTCCTGCGGCCGGGGCCGGGAGTGCAGCAGAAACTCCGAGGGGCGCTGCTCCGAGGCGTCGGCCACCCAGACGCCGCAGTCGCGCGGCCCGGCGAGCACCCGGTCGAGCGCGAAGTTGCGGGCGTCGTCGAGCGACTCTCCGGGCGACACCAGCCCGGGGAGGTACACCCGACGGCCCTCGCGGACGATCACCCCGACGGGCCACACCAGCCGCGGCTCGACCGGGAGCGGCGCCGCGCGAGGCCCGCCCGCCCGCTCGTAGCGCAGCATCACGGCGCGGGGAGGGTCGTGCTCGGCGGCGGCGATCCACTTCATGAGCGCGCGCATGTGGTGCTCGCTGAAGCGGGGGACGCCGCTCGCGAAGGCCAGCACCCGGGAGTTGCGCCGGCGGGTGAGCGCGTCGAGCGAGGTGCCTTCGAGGGGGAAGAGCCCTTCGAGGAAGCCCCGGGCGAGCGAGTAGGCCGCGCGGTCGACCACGCCGCCGCGGGGCTCGTCGTCGGCGGTCGGGATGAAGAAGGTCGCGCGGCGAGGAGGCCCCGGGGCGACGCCTCGCAGCACGGTGTAGCCCAGCGACGCGAGGTGCTCGTCGAGGTAGGTCTGGAGCGATCGCCGGGACAGGTCGAGGCGCTCGTCGGCCATGAGCTCGTCGTAGGTGCGCGGCGAGCGCTGGAGCGTCGCGATCAGGAGGTCGAGCTTGCGTGGGTCGGGGCGGGCCATCGTCGGTGCTGCGGCGCAGAACATACCGCGGCGGCGCTTGACCCGAGGCGCGCCGGGGCGCTCCCATCGCTGGCGATGCGGCGCGGAGCGATGGTGGGGTGGGCGTGCTCTCTGGTCGCGCTCGGGTGCGGCGGGACCTCGATGGCGGAGCTCCCGCGCCCCGACGATGCCGGCCTGGTCTCGTACGCCGACGCGCTCTCGCTGCCCGACCTCGGCGCAGAGCCCGACGCCGGCTCGACGGAGCCCGCCGACGTCCCCGCTTCCCCGGCGGACGTGCCCGCCGATGCGCCGCTTACCGACCTCGGTATGCCCATCGTCGCCCCGGCCAACCAGTGGACCTGGGTCGACGTCCCCGGGTCGCGCTGCGCCAACGGCACGCCCACCGGCTTCGGCATCAACCCCGGGGCCGACCCCACCACCCTGCTGCTCTTCCTCCAGGGCGGCGGCGCCTGCTGGGACCCGCTCACCTGCCTCGGCCCGGTGCCCTCGTCGTTCTACGTGACCACCGGGTACGACGGCCTGGCCTTCGCCACGGACGTGCTGCGGCCGGTGATGCTGCCGCTGCAGCGCGCCAACCCGGGCAACCCGTGGCGCCAGATGAACATGGTCTACGTCCCCTACTGCACCGGCGACGTGCACTCGGGCGACCGGGTGACCCGCTACAACCTCCTCGGCCGGCAGTCGGACTTCCACCACGTCGGCGCTCGCAACCTCGACCTCTTCCTCCAGCGCATCCGGGCGACGTACCCCGACGTGCGGCGGGTGTGGCTCGCCGGCGACTCCGCGGGAGGCTTCGGCGTGGCGCTCAACATGATCCGGGTGCAGCGCGCCCTACCCTCCGCGCGGGTCGACGTGGTCGACGACTCGGGCCAGCCCGTACAACCTGATCCCGCGCGGTGGCGCGCGTGGCGCGAGGCCTGGAACCTCCAGCTCCCCGAAGGGTGCCCCGCCGCGTGCGCCGACGACATCGGAGCCATCGCGGAGTTCGTGAGGGCGAGCTACCCCGACCACCGCTTCGGGCTGATCTCGTACTCGCACGACGCGGTGATCTCGACCTTCATGGGCCTCGACGCCTTCACCTTCAACCGACGCCTCGGCGCCGTGATGAGCCGCATGGACGCGGCCTGGGCGCAGGGGCGCTACTTCGTCATCCCCGGCGCCCTCCACGTGGGCTTCGCCACCTCCACCCCGGCGCTCCAGCAATGGCTCCAGGCGATGGTCTTCGACGACCCTCGCTGGGCCAGCGTCCGCCCCTGAGCGGAGCGCCGGAAGGGCGTTGACGGGGCCGAGGGAGTCGGGCTCTCCTCTGCGCCGCGATGGCCGTGGGAGCGACGGTCCCGGAGGCTGAGACCCCCCGGGTCACGAACGCCCTCCCGGCGCATCCGGAAGGAGCACCAGAGACGATGTTCAGGCGGCGAGAGCGCAAGCGCGCATTGGAGCGAGAGATCGAGCTGACCGCGATGACCCTCCAGGGCTTCGTCGACGCGGGCGTGCTGATGGCGGCCGCCGACGGCGAGATCACCGCCGAGGAGTACGACCAGATCGCCGACGTGATCTCCGGCTTCCTCGACAACCGCGTCGGCAACAGCCAGATCCGGGCGATCATCAACGAGTCGGTGGAGATGCTCGAGGAGCAGGGGGCCGACGCCCGCCTCGACGCGCTCAACACCAACCTGGTGACGCAAGAACTCCGCGAGGTCGCCTTCCAGGTGGCCTGCGCGGTGCTGGTCGCCGACGGCGAGTACGGCGAAGACGACGAGGGCGAGGCCTACGACGAGATCGCCGACGCGCTCGAGATCGACCAGGACCGCGCCCAGGAGCTCTTCGACGAGGTCGGCACCATCTACGGTGACTGATCCGCCTTCCCGTCCGCTGCATCCATCAGCGCCCTGATCGCCCTGGCCGCCCCTTCGGCGGCCTCCGGGCTCGCCACGCCGAAGCTCAGCGCCTCGGCTCCCTTGAGCGTGAGCGTCACCGCGTCGAGCGACACGCCGTCGCCCGAGACGACCTTGCCGTGCTCGACGCGCGCGATCTCCCCGAGCGCCAGCGACCGCGCTCCCCGACGGTGCTCGACCCGCAGCGTGCGCGCCGCCGGGTCGACGGTCACCCGCCGGGTCGAGAGCACCGCGCCGCCGTCCAGCAGCGACTGCGCCGCGAAGACCGCCGCGCAGAGCGCCACCGCGAGGGCGAACCACCCGGGGCCCGGCAGCGAGCGCGAGGTCACCCACAGCACCACCCCCGCGAAGACGACCCCGCCCGCGACGATCACCCAGGCCCGCGCCGGGGCCGCCGGGCGCTCGTAGACAATCTCGATCGGGGCGCTCGCCATGTGCGGCGCGACCGTAACACGCACGGCGCCGGGCGCGGCTTGACACTCCCGTCCGGGATGCGCTCCAACGCCCCATCCTCCCCACGATGGAACCGTCCCCCCCCGACGCCCCCGCATCGACCGCCAGCGAGCGGGTGCCCTGCGCGTCGTGCGGGGCGCCGGTCGACGTGCTGCGCGCTCCCTTCGTGGCGGTGATCAACGAGCGCTACCGCTTCTACTGCTCCCGACCTTGCAGGGAGCGCGGCCGCCCGACGCCCTCCCCCGCGGCCCGCGAGGAGCGCCTCACGCTCACGGCCCGGCCGAGCCTGCTCGACGCGACGGACATGCTGGGCCTCGCCCGAGCCTCGCTCCCTCCGGCGGCCCTCGCGCCGCCTGCGCCTCCGGTCGACCCCCGCGCCGCGGAGCTTGCCCGCGCCACCGCCCTCTCGCCCCCTCCCCCCGACCCGACCACCCCCGCCCTCGCGGTGGGCGCCGCGTGCCTGGGCGCCCTCCTCGGATCGCTGGAGGGACTCCCCCACCTCGCGCAGCTCGCCCTCGTCGCCGTGCCCGCGGTGGTGGGGCTCACCGTCGCGGGGCGCGAGGCCTTCCGCTCGCCCAGGGACGGCGACCTGCTGGGCGGCATCGTGGGGTGGGCCGGGGCGCTGCTGGCGCTCTCCGGGGCGCTGCGGGCCACCGGCGGCGGGTCCGTGGCCGCCGTGCGCGACGCGGCGGTGCTGGCCGCCATCGGGCCGCTCACGGCCTGGGCCGCGAGGATGCGGCGGGCGGCGGGGCAGGCGAGGATGGAGGTGTTCCGCGACGCGCTCCCGGCGGAGGCGAAGGCGGTGCGTCGAGGCCACGAGGGCTTCGCGATCGATCCGCCGACGGACACCGCCGACACGGCCTCGCTGAGAGCGGGCGTCGAGGTGATCGTCGGGGCCGGGGAGGTGATCCCGGTCGACGGGGTGACCCGCGCCGGCGAGGCCGAGGTGAGGCTCTGGCCGGGCGCGAGGGAGTCCCGGCAGCGGGTTCCGGGCGACGCCGTGCTGGCGGGCGCGCGGGTGGTGAAGGGGACCCTCCGGGTGCTGGCGACCAGGGCCGGCGACGCGGTGGCCTGGGCGCGCCTCGCGCGATGGATGACCGCTCCGAGGGAGGGTCCGCACACGGTGCGCCTCGCGCGGAGGCTGGTGCTGCTCGCGCCCGCGGGGGTGGCGGCGACCGCGCTCGCCATGGCGCTCTTACACGTCTTCGTATTGGGCGGCGACCCGGCGCGCGCCGCGGGCTGCGTGCTGGCCCTCGCCCCGCTGGTGCGCATGGTGACCGCGGTGCAGGCGCCCTTCGTCGAGGCCCTCGTCGAGGCCGCCCGCCGGGGGATCGTCTTCCGCGACGCCGCGAGCGTCGAGGAGGCCGCGCGCGTGGGCACCGTGGCGCTCTGCTTCCGGGGCACCGTGACCGTCGGCCGGCCGGAGCTCACGGAGGTGGTCTCGCTCGGGTCTCGCAGCGAGCGAGAGGTGCTGGCGCTGGCGGCCGCGGCCGAGGAGGCGGCGGCGAGCGAAGACCCGCTGGCGAGCGCGATCCTGCGGGGGGCGATGTCTCGGGGGCTGCGGCTGGAGGGCGTTCGCCGGCCGGTGGTGCTGCCCGGCCAGGGGGTCACCGCGGTGAGCGCCTCGGGCGACGCGGTGGTGGTCGGGCAGCGGCGGCTGCTGCTCGCCGAGGGCGTGAGCGTGGCGCCCGCGGAGGACGTGCTGCTGGGCATCGAGGCCGCCGGCCGCACCGCCGTGCTGGTGGCCATCGACGGGCGCGTCGAGGGGGTGCTGGGCATCGACGATCCGGTGCGGGCGGAGGCGCGCTCGGCGGTGCAGGCGCTCATCGACGCGGGCTTCGAGGTGGCGCTCATCGCGGGCACCGGGCGGGCCACGGTGGAGGCCATCGGCGCGATGCTGGACGTGAGCAACCTGCGCCCGGAGGTGAGCCCCGAGGAGCGGGCGGGCGTGGTGCGCGCGCTCTCCGAGGTGGGCGGCGGCGCGGCGGTGGTGGGGCGCCCGCGCTGGGACGGCGCGGCGCTGGCGGCGGCGGACGTGGGCATCCAGCTGGAGGCGGCGGGGGGCGTCGGGGGAGAGACGGCCATCGCGCTGGCCTCGGACGACCTGAGGGACGCCGCCGCGGCGCTCACCGAGGCGCGGCGGGCCAAGGAGCGGGCGACCGCGGTGCTGGCGATGGGCGTCGCGGGGACGGTGGCGGGGGTGTTCGTGGCGGCGGCGCTCCCGAGCTGGGGGGTGCTGGCGGTGGTGGCGGCGACGGTGGCGACGCTGGGCGGCGAGGCCCTGGTGCTGCGCGCTCGCATGGGAGGCGCGTGATGGCTGGACCGGTGGTGGTGGCGGCGGCGGTGGTGATCGAGGGCGACCGGGTGCTGCTGACGCAGCGGCCGGGGGGGACGCACCTCGCGGGCGCGTGGGAGTTTCCCGGCGGCAAGCTGGAGCAGGACGAGAGCCCGCAGGCGGCGCTGGTGAGGGAGCTCCGGGAGGAGCTCGGGGTGGAGTCGGAGGTGGGCGAGGTGCTCGACGTGACGTGGTGGCGGTACCCGATGAAGAGCGTGCTGCTGCTCTTCTATCGGGCGCGCATCACCGGCGGGGTGATCAGCCACCTCGGCGTGGCGGACCACGTCTGGGCCCGCCGGGAGGAGCTCGACGGGTACGCCTTCCCCGAGGCGGACGAGGCCGTGCTGGGGAAGATCAGGGCGCTGCTGGGAGGCGGGTGAGCCGAGGCGGCGAGGATCAGGTGAAGATGATCTGCGCGCCTTCGGCGAGGTCGTAGAAGTCCCCGGCGGTGATGACGTCCTTCACCTGCGGGAGGAGGTCTTCGCGGGTGCGCTTGAACATCTTCATCGCGAGCTCGCACGCGTAGAGCTCGGCCCCCGACTCATCGAGGATCTGGAGCATCTCCTTCACCGTCGGCAGGTCGAGCTCGGTCATCTGCTTCTTCATCATCGACGCGGCGAGCGTCTCCATCCCGGGCAGTCCGCCGAGGATGGTGGGCATGCCCGAGGCCGCGTTGCCCGCGAGGTTGACGTGCAGGTGGTCGACCTTGCTGGTGGTGATCGCGTCGAGCCCCCAGAAGGTGAAGAACACGAACGCGTCGATGCCCGACTGACGCGCGGCGTTGCCGAGGATGAGCGCGGGGTACACCTCGTCGAGGCCGCCGTGCGAGCAGATGATCGCGACCTTGCGCTTGTTGTTGGCCGTTTCCATGACTCAGGTTTCTCCTCAGATGCAGCCTGCGGGCTTCGGAATGCCGGCGATCCTGGCGATGGTGCGCGCCGGCGCCTTGGGGAACAGGGTGTAGATGTCCTTCGTCGCGAGGCTGGTGCCCTGCGTGATGCGGCGGATGTTGGGCGAGACGTTGGTCGCCACGAAGTCGGCGCGCGCGAAGCGCACCACCGCCCAGCGCGACTCGTCGAGCTCGACGCCCTGCACCGCCGCGACCTTCACGGCGATCTCCTCGGTCCACACCTTCGGGTCGACGAGGTGTCCGTCGGCGCCGAAGGCCACGCCGTCGATCACCGCCGCGACCTCGCGGGGCTTGCTCGACGGCACCGCGCACGCCGCGGGCGGCCCGAGGTTGGCGGGCGCCGCCGCGCGCGGAGCCACCGTGGGAGGGAGCTGCCGCTCGACGCCGAGGGCCTTCTTCTTCCGTGGGCCGAGCACCCCGGCGAGCTTCGCCTTCTTCTCGTCGGCCGCGCTCGGTCGGTGCTCGTCGCGGACGGCGCGGGCGGCCCGGCCCACGTGCCGCATCACGTCCATCATCACGGCCATGCCCTTCTGCACGTCGTCGTCGCGGGTCGCGCGCACCATGCCGAGCAGCCCGAGGGGCTCGGCCTGGTCGGACTTCTCCAGCACCTCCGAGGCCTGCGAGGCGATCTCGAGGACGTTGGGCTGCGTGAGCGCTCGCACCGTCTGAAGGATGCCCACGACCGCGTCGCCGAGCTGGCGCACGTCCTCCGGCGCGAAGCCCGTGATCACCCGATCGGCGACGCCGAGCGCTTCGCGGCCGAAGGCGAAGTAGCCCTTCTTGTCGAGCTCATCGAGCCGCGTCGTGGCGGTGCCCATCACGTCGCGCAGGATCGGGGTCATCTCGCTGAAGAGCTCGTCGGACTTCTTCTGCCGGTCGACGATCTGGTCGAGTCGGGCGTCGATCGCGTCGAGGCGCGCCAGCACCTGCGCGAGGGCCTTGTTGGTGTCGGTGGTGTCCATTGGTTCAGCTCCACTTCCCGGCGAGCAGCATGCGGTGGTCGAGGGGCAGCTCCTTCCCTTCGAGCAGGACGTTCCAGTAGACCCACTTGAACGCGAGCTTGCCCCAGTGGTTGGTGGCGCTCTCCTCCAGCAGCGTGAAGGGCCCGACCCCGGGGAGCGGAAAGCGCCCGGGCAGCGGCTCGGTCTCGTAGTTGAAGTCGATGAGCATCGCCTTGCCGTAGCCGGTCTCGATGAAGCAGTTGGCGTGGCCGTCGAAGGTCGCGGCGAGCTCGCGGCCGCCGATGAAGCGCAGCACGTTCTCGAAGAGCACCTCGGACTGGAAGTGCGCGACCGCGCCGGCCTTCGACGAGGGCAGGCTGGTCGCGTCGCCGAGCGCGAACACGTTGGCGAAGGTCGGGCTCTGAAGCGTGTGCTTGCCGACCGGGAGCCACCCCCCGGCGTCGCCCATGCCGCTCCTCGTGATCGCCTCCGCGCCGCCGTGCACGGGGATCGAGACCAGCAGGTCGTAGTTGGTCTCGCGGCCGTCGTAGGAGCGCAGCACTCGCTTCTCCCCGTCGACCTCGGAGACGGCGAAATCGCCGAGCACGCTGATGCCGCGGCGGGTGAGCATGTCGCCGAGGGCGGCCGAGGCGCGGGGCTTGGTGAACGCGCCCTCGAGGGGGGTGGCGTAGGCGATCTCGACCTTGTCGCGAATGCCCCTCTGCGTGAAGTACGCCTCCGCCAGGAAGAGGAATTCCAGCGGCGCCACCGGGCACTTGATGGGCATCTCGGCGACGTTGAGCACGACGCGTCCGCCCTTGAAGTCCTCGAGCGCGTTGCGCAGCGCGAGCGCCCCTTCGAGCGTGTAGAAGTCGAAGGCCGTCTCCTTCCAGCCGACGCCGGTGAGCCCCTGGGTCTGCTCGGGCAGGATGCGGCTGCCCGTCGCGACGATGAGCACGTCGTAGGGGAGCGCGACCCCACCCTGCATCACGACCCTGTTCTCGTCCGGCGCGATGCGGTCGATCTCGCCGAGGCGCAGCTCGACGCGAGGGTCGAGCAGGTGCTTGCGGCGCTTGACGATGTCCTCCTCGCGGTACTGACCGAAGGGGAGAAACAGCAGCCCCGGCTGGTAGATGTGGACGTCGTCCCGGTCGACCACGGTGACGCGCCACCCGTCTTCGGGCAGCGCCCGAACGAGCTTGTTGGCCATCATCGTCCCGCCGGTTCCGGCCCCAAGGATCACGATTCGCTTCATGTCATCCGCCTCGCTGAAGGTCCGCGACGGAGGCCATGAGCAATCAGCGAGCCACTCGAGAGATCACCGAGGGACGTCGGCCTGCGATGGTCAGGGCGAAAATCCTGCGCGGGTCGGCGCAAGGGCGCCGGCGCGGGGGGCGGGAGGTCAGAAGACGTAGTGCATGGCGACGCCGCTGTAGAAGCCGATGAGGGCGAAGCCCCCGTCGACGCGCACGTCGAAGTTGCGGTGCGGACGGAAGTGCAGCGCGAGGTGGGGGATCGAGAGCCACGGCACCACCGGGGGGATGCTGCCGCTGGGCGAGGCGGTGAGCCGGGGCTCGGAGAAGCGGGTGCCGTCGGCGTTGACGTAGTGGTCGTTGGAGGCGTCGCAGTAGGCGGTGCGGCCGCGCTCGGCCTGGCTGCACTCCTGGTAGCCGCCGCCGGCGCTCGGGGTGACCTGCGTGCGGTAGAGGTCGCCGCCCACCGCGGAGAGGCCCACGCCGGTGCCGTACTGGATCTCGAACCAGTCGTTGATGCGGCTCGACCAGAGGAAGAGGACGTTGGCCGTGAGGGTCCAGAGCTGGCTCTCGATGCGCTCGAGGGCGACGTCGTTCTCCGAGCGCCCGCGGATGAGCCCCACGTTGGGCGCCGGGGTCGCGAGGCTCGTGTACTGGAGGCCCACCACGAGGTCGAGCGCCCCCTTGCGGTAGACGTACTCGAGGCCCGGGGAGAAGGTCACCGGGCCCGACCAGTCGTTGGCCACGTGGGCGAAGAGGCCGACCATCCACGCCGGGGTGTTCCAGATCCAGAAGCGCGCGCCGAGGCTGTGCTCGACGTTGCGGCCGAAGCGCAGGGGCTCCGGAGCGACGGGCGCGCCTGCCGCGAGGGTGGGGCTCTGCACGACCCCGACGGCGACCCCGGTCTGCGCGAGGGCGTTGGTGGACATCGACAGCGCGCCCGCGAAGGCGAGCGCCGCAACACGACCGATCATGAAGTTCTTCCTTCCGGCGACGAGCGCGCCGAGCTGCCAGCGGCGCGGACTCTACACAGACGCTGCCGCGCGGATCAATGCGTCGCGCGGACCGGCGCCATCGACTGCAGGGCGTCGGTGATGGTGCGGCGCACGGTCTCGTCCCGCTCCACCCTCAGCCGCTCGGTCAAGAGCGCTCGCGCGGCGGCGCCAGGCGAGCGGGCCAGCGACCAGGCGGCCCCGTCGCGCACCTCGACCCTCGGGTCGGCCAGGAAGCCCGCGGAGACCGAGAGGTCATCGAAGCCGATCACCAGCGCGTCGAGGGCCGCGCGGAGCAGGTAGAGCCCCTGCCCCGGGACGGTGGCGAGCGCCCGGAGGTAGTCGCGCACCGCCGTACGCTGGCTGAAGTGCCGCAGCGCGAAGACCGCCCGCTGCCGCACGTGCGGGGCCGCGGCGCCGTCGTTGCCGATCGCCATCAGCGCCCCGGGAGCCTCCGCCCCCCAGGAGCGCACCGCGGCGTCGTCGGGGCCCTGCTCGAAGCCCGCGAGGTCGTGCTCCATCTGGGCGCGCGTCGACTGCTGCGCCGCCGCGGGGCACGCGAGCATCCAGGCCGAGAGGAGCGCCATCAGGCCCGGGATTCGTCGTCGTGAGGCCACGGCCGGTACACTTAGTCTGGATGTCCCGCCGAGTCATCAGCGCCGAGCCCGTGGAGGTGATCGAGGTCGTCGACCGCGGCCGCACCGCCCGCTTCGAAGAGACCGCCATCACCCTCCCCGACGCGGGCTCGCTCGCCCTGGTGCGCAAGCGCCTCGCGGGGGCGCAGGGCCCCGGGCCCACGCCGCTGCTGCTGGTCCACGGCTTCGGCCAGAACCTCCACGCCTGGCACCTGTCGCAGCGCAGCCTGGTCAACCACCTGGCCGCCGAGGGCCATGACGTCTTCAGCCTCGACCTCCGCGGTCACGGCCGCTCGCGCGCCCAGGGAGCCCGCCCCGCCGCGGCCCTGCACCCCTACGTCGACGAGGACTTCCCCGCCGCCATGGACGCCATCGCCGCGCTCACCGGTCGGCCCCGCGTCGTGCTCGCCGGGCACAGCCTCGGGGGGATGCTCGCCTACGCCGCCACGGCCCGCAGCCCCGAGCGGGTGCAGGCGCTGGTCACCCTGGCCGCGCCGTACTTCTGGGGCCGCGGCGCGACGCTGGTGCACGCGCTCTCCCGCGGGGCGGCGCTGATCGGCCGAGGCGGCCGTGGGGAGACGGCCTTCCCGATGGGGGCCGTGCGCTCGATGCTGCGGGCGACGCAGCCGCTCTGGGACACCGGCTGGCTGCCGATGCCCATCCGGGCGTGGCACCCCGGGGGCTTCGAGCCCGACGTGCTGGCGGAGTACCTCGCCCGCTCCTTCGACCGAGCCTCCTTCGGCGAGCTCGCGCAGCTCACCGACAGCAGCGACGACGACAGCGACCATTTCGCGCGCGACTTCGAGGGCTGCGACGTCCCCCTGCTGGTGGTCGCCGGGACCAACGACCACCTCGCGCGCCCCGCCGCGGTGCGCCCTGCCTTCGAGCGCAGCAGCTCGCGCGACCGCACCTTCGTCACCTTCCCCAGCGGCCACGGGGACCTCCTCCTGGGCCGCAAGGCCCCCCACCTCCTCTGGCCCACGCTGACCCGATGGCTGCACCGACGCACCTCTCCCTGAGCCTCATCCTCCTGGCCGCGGCCTCGCACGCCGACCCGCTGGGCGACGCCCTCGTGGCGCGCTGCCGCCCCGACGGACGGCTGCTGCCCGCGGCCCGCGCGGCCCTCGACCGCGAGGCCCCGGACGCCGACGCGCAGCGGGCGCGCACCGAGGCCGCGGGGATGTTCGCCCCGACGGTGCACACCGTGGTGCTGCCCTCGGCCGACCCCGAGGCGCTCGCCGCGGCGATCGAGCGCGCCCGCCACCCTGCGCTGCTCCCCCGCTGCGCCCTCGCCACGGACGGGGTACGCGTCGCCCTCGCCCTCGCCCCCCGCGTCGTCGAGGTGCTCTCCGAGCGCTCCCACGGGGTGCTCACGGTGCGCGCGGCGCTGCCCCAGTTCGTGAGCGACGCCCGCCTCGCGGTCACCGATGCGGACGGCGCGGTGAGCGTCTTCGCCTTCGACGCCACGGCCTCGGTCTCGCTGCCGTCGACGCTCTCCCCGTCGACGCTGCAGGTCGTGGCGACGCTGGGCGACGGGCCGATCCCGCTGGCCACCTGGCACCCGGCGCCCTCCAGGCCTTCGCCCCGCGACGCGCTCGCCGACGCGCGCGACCTGCTGGGGGCCATCAACCGCGAGCGGGCCCGCGCGGGCGCCCCGGCGCTGCGGCGCGACCCGCTGCTCGACGGGGTGGCCGCGGCGCACGCCCGCAACCTGGCGGCGCGCGGGGTGATCGCCCACCGGCCCACGCCCGACGACGGCCCCATCGAGCGGCTGGAGCGGGCGCAGGTGAGGGCCGAGCGGGTGGCCGAGAACCTGGCGCGAGCGCAGACCCTGACGGACGCCCACGCCCGCTGGATGGGCTCGCCGTCGCACCGGGCGAACGCGCTCGATCCGGCGCTGGACGCGCTGGGCATCGGCGTCGCGGCGCGCGACGGGGAGCTCTACGTGGTGGCGTTGTTCGCGACGCACCCGGCGCTGAACGCCGGGCGCTGACGACGACTGGAGGAGAGGGAGACGGAGACTACTTGGCGGCGGTGGCGCTGAGCTTGTGCACAGCGGCGGCGAGGCGGGAGACACGGCGCGACGCGGTGCCGCGGACGAGGACGCCCTTGGAGACGGCGCTGTCGAGGGCCGAGATCGCCGGGGTGAGCGCGGCCTTGGCGCCGGTCGCGTCGCCCTTGGCGATGAGCTCACGAACGTTCTTCACCAGGGTACGAAACTCGCTGCGGACGCCGCGGTTGCGGTCGGTGCGCTTGACGCGTTGACGGTTGCGCTTCTCGGCGGATGCATGATTGGCCACGAGGAATCCTCCAAAACAGGTATCAGGGGCGCGGAACCTACTTGGTAATCCACGAGACCGTCAAGGCTCCCCCCGCGACGAAGCATCGCCCCGGAAAAGCCCGCCAGGGAATCAGCAACGCCGACGGGAATGGAACAAAGCGCCGCGCGCGTAGTCTGCACATCCATACGGAGGTCGTAGAGGCGCCATGCGAAACACCCAGCTCCACGAGTCCCATCTCCTCGAAGCGGTCCGGCGGAAGATCCTCTCCAACGACCAGATGGAGCAGGTGCTCGCCCTCGCCCGCTCCTCGCCCGCCGGGGGCGCCGTCGCCGACGTGCGCTGGGCCACCGTGGTGCAGGGGCTCATCGCCGCTGCTGCGGTGATGGGCGCCGGCATCGGCATCCTCGCCGACACGAGCGACCACGGCGCCGACCTCAGCACCGCCGCGGGCTGCCTCGTGGGCCTGGCCGCCACGCTCGCCCTGGCGCACGTCCTCGACCGCTACTCCTGGGGGCGGGTGCCCGGGGCGATCCTCCGCTCCGGGGCCGCGGTGTGGTCCTTCGGGGTGGTGCTCGGGCTGCTCAGCCTGGTGATCCCGCTGGAGCGCTTCCACCCCGGCGAGTACGGGGCCGAGTATCACCGCGGCTTCGAAGACTTCCGCGCGCGGCTCAACCTCGCCTTCGCCCTGTCGAGCGGCGCCTCCGCCCTCCTCGCCCTCGGGCTCTGGCGCTTCCGGCGCTGCGCCCCCGCGCTGGGCATCGCCGGGGCCCACGTGATGATGGCCGTCGCGATGCTCGCCACCTCCCCGTCCAGCCCCTCGTACTACAGCTCCGACCAGCAGGCGCTGCTGGTGATGCTGGCCGGGGCGTCGGTCTTCGCCGTGGCCACGGTGCTCGACCGGCTCTCCCGCGGCCCCGTCGACGGCGCCTTCTGGCTCTACCCCGCGGCGATGTTCCCGATGGGCATCGCGGCGCTGATGCGCATCGACCGCCACGAGGGCGAGGTGCTCTTCTGGCTCCCCGTCGCGCTCGCCCTCGGCGCCGTGGCCTACGCCAACGGTCGGCGCTTCCCGCTGCTCTTCTCCGGCATGGCCGCGATGATCTTCCCGGCCTTCGCGATGGGCGAGCTTCGCGCCCCCGCGGGCCTGGTCGTCGGCACGCTGGGCGTCAGCGCCGTCGCCGTCGCCGTCGCCGTGCAGCTCGTCCGGGCCCGCGACCTCCGAGGCGCCGCCACGACCGACGAGGCCCGCTCCATCTGGAGCTGAGCCCCTACGGGCTCGCCGCGCCCCCGTCAAAGGGCTCCCCACCCCGCGCGCATGGCCCTATCGTCGGGCCCATGATCCATCTCCCGGCCTCGCTGCTCACCGACCGCGATGCGCTCACCGCTCGGGAGTGGATCCTCGGCAACGGCCTCGGCGCCTACGCCTCGGGCACCGTGTCGGGCATCGCCACCCGGCGCTACCACGGGCTGCTGGTGGCCGCGCTCAGCCCGCCTCGCGGCCGGCAGGTGCTCATCAGCCACCTCGACGAGACCATCACCCTCCGCTACCTGCGCGCGCCCCTGAGCTGCCACGCCTTCCCCGGCGTGGTGCAGCCCGAGGGCTGGCGCCACCTGGTGACCTTCGCGCTCGATCCGCTGCCGCGGTGGCAGTGGCGCGTCGGCGAGGCGGTGCTCGAGCGCACCGTCTTCATGGTGCGCGGGCAGAACACCACCGTCGTCCGCTACACCCTGGTCGACTCCCCCGGCGCCGTCGCGCTCACCGTGCGCCCCTTCGGGGCCTTCCGCGATTTCCACCACCACGCGCAGCAGAACCGCGACGCCCGCATCGCCGCGGTGGCGGTCAACGACCGTCCCGGCACGGTGCTCATCCAGCCCTACGAGGGAGGGCCCGCGGTGCTGATGCAGGCGCCCGGGGTGTTTCACCCCTCGCCCGACTGGTGGCGGGGCTTCCAGCACGAGGCCGAGCGCGCGCGGGGCCTCGACTCGCAGGAAGACCTCTTCACCCCCGGCGAGTACGTCATCGCCCTCGCCCCCGGGGAGTCGGCCCACGTGGTGCTCACCGCGGAGCACCGGCTGCCCGACGACGTCGCGGTGCTCGAGGCCAGGGAGATCGCCCGGCTGCGAGCGCTCGTCCCGCAGGGCGCCTCCGACCCCCGGGTCGAGCAGCTCTACCGCGCCGTGGACCTCTACCGCGCCGACCTCGCCCGCCCCCCGGCGGTGCTCGCGGGCTACCCCTGGTTCGAGGACTGGGGGCGCGACACCCTCATCGCGTTCACGGGCCTCTACCTCGTGCCGAAGCGCTACACGGAGGCGAAGGAGCTCCTCGCGGCCTTCGCGAAGTACGTCGACCAGGGGATGCTCCCCAACCGCTTTCCAGACAGCGGCGGAGGGGCGGCGGATGACAACACCGTCGACGCGCCGATGTGGTTCCTCCACGCGGCGCGGCGCTTCGTGCAGTACAGCGGCGACCTCGACTTCGCCCGGCGCACGCTGGTGCCCGCGATGCGCGCCATCGTCGAGGCCTTCCGCCGAGGAACCCGCTACAACATCCACCAGCGCCCCGACGGGCTCATCTGGGCCGGCGACCCCGGCACGCAGCTCACCTGGATGGACGCCCGCTGCGCCGACACGGTGTTCACCCCTCGCCACGGCTGCCCCGTGGAGATCAACGCCCTCTGGTACGCCGGGCTGCGCTCGCTCGCGTGGCTCTGCGCGGCGACCGGCGACGAGGGCTCCGCAGAGCGCTGGCACCGCGAGGCCGACCACGTCCGGGAGAGCTTCCGGGAGCGCTTCTGGAACGCCCGACTCGGCTACCTCTACGACGTCGTGCGCGACGACTACCGCGACCCCGCGGTGCGCCCCAACGCCCTCTACGCCGTGGCCCTGCCGGGCGACCTGCTCCCGCTCGAGCAGTGCGAGGCGGTGCTGCGCCGGGCGCGCGACGAGCTGCTGGTGCCGATGGCCGTGCGCACCCTCTCCCCGGAGGATCCGGCTTACCAGGGACGGTATGATGGCGGCCCCTGGTCGAGGGACAGCGCGTACCACCAGGGGACGGCCTGGCCCTTCCTTCTCGGGGCGTACACCGCGGCGGTGGTGCGGGTGGGACGACGGAGGGGCACCCCGGAGGCCGAGGCCGAAGCGAGGGCCGAGGCGGGGCGCTGCTTCGACGGGCTCGCGGCGGCGCTCACCAGCTACGGGCTCGGGCACCTGCCGGAGATCGTGGAGGGCGACGCGCCGCACCGGCCGGTGGGCTGCTTCGCGCAGGCGTGGTCCGACGCCGAGGCGCTGCGGGGCCTGGTCGAAGACGTCGCGGGCGCAGGGCCCGAGGACGACCTGTAGCGATCAGCCCTCCGACTCCGCCGCGGCGACCACCAGGACCTTCAAGGGGAAGCCCGCCCTCACCGCGCGCTCCTCGATGCGACGCCTCGCGGGCTCGGCCACGGCGTAGGGCAGCGTCCCCACCACCCCGACGCCCTCCCAGTGGACCCGCAGCGCGAGGTCCGAGGCCTCCTGCGCGCTCAGCCCGAGCTCGTCCCCCAGCACCGCGACCACGAACTCCATCGTCGTGTACTCGTCGTTGAGCAGGTGCACGTCCACCAGGGCCTCCGGGTCGAGCGAGGACGGCGCCTCCCGGGCGCGGGGGCGGTCGCCGTGCGCGAGGTAGCGGAGCAGCGCCACCGTGGTCACGCCCGACTGACGCATCGTGGTCATCGGGTGGGCCACCGTGGCCATCGCGCAGCGGTACGGGTCTTCCGTGAGCTCCACCGCGCCGGGGGCCGCGCTCCGCGGGTCGGTCATCCGGAAGAGCGCCGCGAGCAGGTCGAGGGGGGTGATGTCCGAGCGGCCGCTCAGCAGCACCTGCACCGCGGCCCGCCGCTGGATCAGCAAGACGTCCCCGGGGATCGGGGGAAAGAGCCACCGCCAGACGCGCCGGGGCCAGGTCTCGGCGCGGCTGGAGAAGGTCGGAGAGCGGGGCGAGGCGAGGTAGTCGCGGGTCTGCTGCGCCACGCGGCGGGGGTCGGTCTCCAGCGCGAGGAGGGCCTCGGCCACGGTCGGGTCGTCGAGCAGCGCGAGGAGCAGGTGCTCGGCGCAGGGCCAGAGCAGGGCCGACGCGCTGGCCTCCTCCTGGGCGCGGAGCAGGACGACCTGGCTCTGGGGGCTGAAGCGGATGGACATCGCGGGCCTTGCGCCGACCCGGCGGGTCACATGGGGAGCGGCAGCACGGAGAGCGAGTACGCCCCGCGGGCCTCGGCGTTGAAGCCGCTGACGAAGACCCAGTACTCGCCCGGGTCGAGGAGCGCGTCGAAGACCGCCGGGGAGGCGCCCTCGCCGCTGAAGCAGGTGAGAGGGACGCTCGACCCCGGGCACGTCGGCCCCTGGGTCATCCAGACGACCGTGTTGAAGGACGATCCCTCGAGGGAGAACTGCACCCGCTGCCGGGTGTCGGAGCGGTAGCGGAAGACCGCGTCCTCGCTGGTGGTGCCGAGGGTGCACGGGGCGGTGTAGTCACGGCGCAGCGCCGCCGTGTTGCCCATGTAGAACCCGCCTCCCGAGGGGATCGACTGCGCCGTCGCGCAGGTGTCGTTGCCCGAGGCCATCACCGGCGCGAGGGGCGGGCTCGCCACCATCGTCAGGGTGAACTCCGTCCCTCGCAGCGGGCGCACCACGAGGTAGTAGTCTCCCGGGTCGAGGCCCCTGGCGGTGAGCCTTCCGACGGTGCCGTAGCGGCACGCGGCCTCGCCGGTCGAGCTCCCGCAGGCGCGCTGCACCGCCATGAAGAAGAAGTCCGAGGCGCCGCCGCGCAGCAGCACGTTGACGTCGAGCGTGCGGTCGAGCGTGAAGCGGTAGACGACGTCGCGGCTGTCGCCCCCGTAGCAGGAGATGGGCACGTCCCCCTGGGCGCCCGCGACGGTGCCCATCACGGTGCTGTTGGGCGAGAGGGTGATGGGGTTGCTGCACGAGTCGCCAGGCACCGCGGAGGTCGGGGCGGTGAGCTCGGCCTCCAGCGTGAAGGACGGCACGCGCGTGCCCTCCACCACCACGAAGTAGGTCCCAGGGGCGAGGTTGCGCAGGCTGATCTGCGAGGGGCTGCCGGTGGCGCAGCGGCGCGTCGCGGTGGTGCGGGCGCAGGTGTCGACCAGCGCGAGGGTGAGGTAGTCGGTGCGGCCTCCGGTGGCGCGCAGGGTGACGTCGCGGCGCTCGGTGAGCGTGAGGCGGTAGACGACGTCCGGGGTCGTGCCGCCGCAGCTCGTGGTCACGTCGTCGGCCACGTCGACCAGGGTCCCGCGGAGGGTCGCCCCGCCCGTGGGGATGTCGATCGCCCCGGAGCAGGCGTCGTTGGAGGGCGCCGGGGTCGGGTCGGTGAGCTCCACCGTGAGGGCCACCTCGCCGGTGCCGACCACCGCGCTGGTGGTGGCGATCTGGAAGAAGTACTCCCCCGCCGGGAGCGCCCTGGCGCGGTACACGGTGGGGTAGCCGATGACGCAGTCGCGCACCGACTCGATGTCGCCGCAGCGGGTGTTGAGCTGCACCAGCACGCTGGCGCCGCTGCTCTCGGCGGTCACCGCGACGTCCCTCGGGGCGTCGAGCCGCAGCCGCAGCACGGCGTCGCGGGGGGGGATGGTGTTGCCCGTGCAGCGCGAGGGGTAGTCCCCGAGGGCGCCCGCCAGGGCGACGGTGAAGCGCCCCCCGGCGGACACGTCGAGCGCGTCGTCGCAGCGGTCGTGCATGGGCCGCGAGCAGCCCATGCGGTCGGCCGCGTCGATCTCGCCGTTGCAGTTGTTGTCGACGCCGTCGCCGCAGATCTCCGGGAGGCGGGAGTTGACCCTCGGGTTGGCGTCGTCGCAGTCGCCGCCGCGCCAGCACGGCGGGTCGGGCACGCCCGCGTCGCAGTCGTAGGCCGTGCAGCGGAAGTCGGGGTCGCCGTCGCCGTCGAAGTCCCTGGGGCGGTGCACGCAGGCGCGGGTCATCTCGTCGCAGCGGTCGATGGTGCAGGTGTAGTTGTCGTTGCAGGTGACGGGGGTGCCCCGCACGCAGCCGCGGCGGGCGTCGCAGCTCTCGACGCCGTTGCAGTAGACCCGGTCGTCGCAGCGCCCCGGGTCGGCCACGCTGACGCAGCGGCCGTCGTCGGCGCAGAAGTCCATGGTGCACTCGACGCCGTCGTCGCACTGCGAGCTGCGGGTGCAGACGCGGCCGCGGACGTCCGTGGCGGGGCCGGTGTCGATGAGCGAGGGGCGCTCTGGGAAGGCGGCGTCGCTGCGGAGGGTGGCGTCGAGGGGGCCGCCGTCGACGAAGCCCAGCGGCTCGTCGCCGCAGCCCGCGAGGACGAAGCAGAGGGCGGCGAGGGCGAGGCGGAGGGCGCGGAAACTTCGTGGCGGCATGCGGGCTCCTGGCGACGGTATCGGGCAGTATAGGGGCGTTTGCCAGGGACTCTTCGGCGAGCCTGATGCGAGGCACCGTTCGGCGGTGTAGCGTGCCGCGGCAATGTTCACCCGACGCACGAAGATCGTCTGCACCATCGGCCCCAGCTCCAACAGCCCCGAGGCGATCGAGAGCCTCATCGAGGCGGGGATGGACGTGGCGAGGCTCAATTTCTCCCACGGCACCCACGACGATCACCAGCGCGCGGTCAACGCCATCCGGGACGCGAGCGCGCGGTACCGCAAGGCGATCACCATCCTCGGCGACCTGAGCGGGCCGAAGATTCGCGCGGGGCGCATCGGCGGAGCGAGGGAGGTCGTGGCGGGCGACACGCTCTGCCTGATGGCGGGCGAAGACGCGCCTCCGGGGGTGATCCCCATCCGCTACGAGACCCTGGCGACGGACCTCCGGAGCGGCGACGCCATCCATGCGGACGACGGTCGCATCCGGCTGCGGGTGACGGAGATCAAGGGCGACCGGGTGCACGTGGTGGTCGAGGAGGGAGGGCGGCTGCGGGACGCGGTGGGCATCCACCTGCCGTCGGGCAACCTGCAGCTCGACGCGCTCACGGCGAAGGACAAGCTCGACCTGGAGTTCGGCCTCGCGGCGGGCATCGACTACGTGGCGCTCTCCTTCGTTCGCTCGGTCGACGACGTGCGTCGGGTGCGGGAGTTCTGCGAGGCCCGCGGCCGCATCGTGCCGGTGTGCTCGAAGATCGAGACCCCGCAGGCGATCGACCACCTCGAGGCCATCGTGGAGGCCTCGGACGCGGTGATGGTGGCGCGCGGCGACCTGGGGGTGGAGTTTCCGCCGGAGCAGGTTCCGGTGCTGCAGCATCGGGTGCTGGTGTGCGCGGCGGCGAGGCGCCGGCCGGCCATCGTGGCGACGGAGATGCTGCACTCGATGGTGACCTCCACGAGGCCCACGCGCGCGGAGGCCAGCGACGTGGCCAACGCGATCTTCGACGGCGCCGACGCCACCATGCTCTCGGGCGAGACCGCCTCCGGGGCGCACCCGGCGCTGGCCGTGGGGATGATGGCGAGGATCATCAGCGCGGCGGAGAGCTCGCCCTACTGGAAGCCCGAGCAGCCGCCGGCGCACGCCCGCCCGATGCCCTTCCCCGAGGCGACCGCGCGCATGGCGGTGATGGCCTCCACCGACCTCGACGCGCGGCTGATCGCGGTGTTCACGCAGGGCGGCGACACGGCGCGGCTCATCTCCAAGGAGCGCCCAACGGTCCCGGTGGTGGCCTTCTCTCCGAGCGAGGTGGTGCGCCGGCGGCTGGGGCTGCTCTGGGGCGTGACGGCGCGGGTGATGGAGCCGCTCGGCGACACCGACGAGATGGTCGAGGGGGTGCAGGCGCACCTGCTGGCCAGCGGGATGGTGACCGCGGGCGACCGCATCGTGGTGGTCTTCGGCGCGCCCATCGCGGTGAAGGGGAAGACCAACTCCGTGCGGGTACACCAGGTCGGGGGCTGAGAGGGTCGGCGGCGGGGAGCCCCCGTACGACCGCGAGGCGCGCGGTAGTCCGAGCCAGACCCCGAGCGTCAGCGAGGGGAGGATCCCGCCCAGGCCCTCCCAATGCGGCCTCGCCCGGAGGGGAGCGACGACCACGTCGAGCCCAGTGCGGCCTCGCCCGGAGGGGAGCGACGACCACGTCGAGCCCAATGCGGCCTCGCCCGGAGGGGAGCGACGACCACGTC